>Ga0114916_1002175_pt1 | contig 10463 bp, 9 predicted proteins | sample MalvirAntarct_66_FD_83501 | JGI IMG/M metagenome (GOLD analysis project Ga0114916, IMG submission 83501) | Marine viral communities from the Global Malaspina Expedition - Malaspina viral metaG Antarct_66 | ecosystem: Environmental > Aquatic > Marine > Oceanic | place: West Anvers Island... | reverse complement strand
TGACGACGATCTCAGACGCGGTCAGCCGACGGTGCATGTCGCCTTTGACGAGGCAACGGCGATTCTCGCCGGGGATGCACTGCTCACACTGGCATTCGACATCCTGTCGTCGTCGGAGACTGCGCTGCCGGCGGAAGCCCGGTTGCAGCTGGTCAACCAGCTGGCGCGGGCGGCCGGTATCGGCGGCATGGTCGGAGGCCAGGCGCTCGACCTGGATGCGGAGAGGGTAACGCCGGACGAGGCGGGTATCGTCAGGCTGCAGGCGATGAAGACCGGCGCGCTTCTGCGTTATGCCTGTGCGGCAGGGGCTCTTGCCGCGCGGGCCGATGACGAAACACTGGCCCGGATGACCAGGTTCGGAGAGATCGTCGGACTGGCGTTTCAGCTGGCCGACGACCTGCTCGATGTGACCTCCGATACGGCGACCCTTGGCAAGGCTGCGGGCAAGGACGCCGGACGGGGCAAAGGAACGCTGGTTTCGCTGCATGGCGTTGCCGCCGTGCGGCAAAGGCTTGACGGGCTGGTGGAGGAAGCGGCAGCCCTGCTTGAGCCGTTTGGACCAGAAGCCGAGACATTGCGGCAGGCTGCACGTTTCATCGCCAGACGGGAGAGCTGATCCCGGTGTCGGGGGATCTCGCGCCGGTCTAAACCTCAAGGAAGTGCTCGCCTGTAGGTTTTTAATTAACGATCTCGCGGCAATATCCGGTCAAACGGATGTTGCCAGAGACATGACTGACAAACGCAAAGAACAGGATGAAACCGCTGTCGCGCGGCGATCGGTGATCACGCTGAGAATCGGCTACATCGCCGCGCTGACGGCGATCGCCGTGATCTGCACGTTCTTCTTTCTCGAGCAACGTGAGCGCAACCGGTTGATCCAGCAGGTCGGATCGGTCTCGACCGAGCTTGCGGAAGTTGATCACGCCCTGCGCGCCATAGCCGACCGAACCGAACGGCTCGCGCAGACCTATGTGGATCACCAGGCGGATGTCGACATTCGGCTGGATGGTCTCTCGCTTGCGGAAAAACGCCAGATCCGGGAAAAGCTTCCCGTCGATCCCGACATCGTTTCCGCCCTGTCGAGCTTGCGGTTCCGTTTCGAACGGGCCCGCTGGGAAATCAAGCATCTCAATGACAAGTGGAACGAACTTCCTGGTGACCTGACCCGCAAGATCCAGTCACATTCGCGCTACATGACCAACGAGGACCCGTTTCTCAATCACCGGCAGATGCTCGGTGCCAAACGGCTGGACGCTGCCAAGACCAAAAAGGACATGTACTGGGCGGGCCGCGAAATCTCGGCGATGTTCAAAGAGGTGATTCAACCGTCCAACCTGTTCGTGCAGGAAGAGTTCCGTGACTACCTCGCAATGCAATCGCTGGCGCAGGGCGCGCTGCTGCAGAGGTATCTCCTGGCCACCATCGGCGTGCTCCTCGTGACTGGTCTGGGTGTCTTCGTTCCCATCGACATCATCATCCGCCAGATGATCAAGCGGCTGCAGGACAAGACCCGCGAGATCGATGCGGCACTGACCAAGGCGCAGATGGGCGACCGGGCGAAATCCGAGTTCCTTGCGACGATGAGCCACGAGATACGAACGCCCATGAACGGGGTTCTGGGAATGGCCGAGCTGCTGACGCGCACGGAACTCGATACGCGACAGCGCACCTTCACGGATGTCATCCTCAAGTCCGGCAATGCGTTGCTCGAAATCATCAACGACATTCTCGATTTCTCCAAGATCGATGCCGGTCAGATGACGCTCAATCCAAAGCCCTTCAACCTCGTCGATACAACCGAGGATGTGGCGACGCTGATGTCGGCGCGGGTGGTGGAAAAGGACATCGAACTGGTGGTCCGGATTGCCCCTGGTCTGCCGGACAAGCTGATCGGCGATCCGGGGCGGATCAGGCAGATCCTGACCAACCTGGTCGGCAACGCCGTCAAGTTCACGGATCAGGGCCACGTCATGGTCGAGATCAACTGGGAAAAGGTTGCACCGGTCGATGCCGCCGACCGGCTGGCGATCTCCATTGCCGTGCGTGACACGGGGATGGGAATCCCCGCCGACAAGCAGGCCACCATCTTTGAGAAATTCAGCCAGGTCGACGGGTCGTCGACCCGCAAGCATGAAGGCACCGGGCTTGGTCTGGCAATCGCCACCCGGCTGGTGGAAATGATGGGCGGCAAGATAGAGCTCGAGAGCGAAGTCGGGGTCGGGTCCACCTTCAGTTTCGTCATCGAGATGGATGTGGATGCGAAGAGCAGCCTTGCCGCCGAACCGGTTTCCCAGCCTTCATCCGGCCGCCGTGTCCTTGTGATTGACGACAACGCCATCAACCGGATGATCCTGACCGAGCAGATCCGCGACTGGGGATTTGACTGCGTGGCGGTGGAAGGCGGGGAGATCGGCCTCGACCTGTTGCGGCATGCACGTTCGAACCTGGGGATCGGCATCGATCTCGTGGTGCTGGATTTCCAGATGCCTGGAATGTCCGGCGCCGAAGTGGCGAGCGCCATCCGCGCCGAGCCGGAAATTGCGGACACACCGATCCTGGTGCTGTCCTCGGTCGACCAGGCGGACCAGCTCGCAGCCCTCAATCATCTCGACATCTTCGCCCAACTGACCAAGCCGGTCCGGACCGCGCAATTGCGGAGCACGGTCGAGATGGCGTTGCAAAGCTCCAAGGTCAACGCCGAGGCTTCCGCGCCGATGGCCGGCCCCTCCCCGGAACCGACCCTGCAGCCGCCACCGGCAGATGTTGTCGAACCAACTGAGCCGGTTGTCGAGGTCAAGCCGGTTGATGCGGAGCGGAGCGAACCGCTGGTGCTGGTGGCGGAAGACAATCCGATCAACCAGATCGTGTTCCAGCAGACACTGGACGGGTTGGGACTGACGCACAATCTTGCTGTCAACGGGCGTGAAGCGGTCAGGATGTGGGGCGACCTGAGGCCGACAATCGTGCTGATGGATGTTTCCATGCCCGAGATGAACGGGCTGGAAGCGACCCAGGCCATCCGCGAGATCGAGAGCAGCCAGGGCCTGGTCCCGACGCCGATCATCGCCGTCACCGCGCATTCGCTCAAGGGCGATGAGGACCGGTGCCTTGCCGCCGGAATGGATGATTACCTGTCCAAGCCGATCTCGCCGGAAAAACTCGGTGCGATGATCGAGCGCTGGCTTCCCTGCGATCAGAACAGGGCGCGTTCCGCCTGAATGCCGCCGGTGCGACCGGCAAGTCCGTCCCGCCGATACTGTCAGCCGGACGCGCCGAAGCGCTTCTCGATGTAATCGGCGACCATGGCCTGGAAATCATCGGCTATCTTCGGGCCGCGCAGGGTTGCGGCCTTCTTGCCATCGATGAAGACCGGTGCGGCGGGGCTCTCTCCCGTCCCGGGAAGCGAGATGCCGATGTCGGCATGCTTGGATTCGCCGGGGCCATTGACGATGCAGCCCATGACGGCGACCTGAAGTCCTTCGACTCCCGGATATTTGTCACGCCAGAGCGGCATGTTGCGTCTGAGATCATCCTCGATGGTGCGTGCCAGTTGCTGGAACACGGTGGAGGTGGTGCGGCCGCAGCCCGGGCAGGCGGCGACCACCGGCACAAACTGCCGGAAGCCCATGACCTGCAGCAGTTCCTGGGCGACGATGACTTCGCGGGTGCGGTCGCCTCCGGGCTCCGGCGTCAGCGAGACACGGACGGTGTCGCCGATGCCCGCCTGAAGGACGATTCCCATGGCCGCGGACGAGGCGACGATGCCCTTCGAGCCCATGCCGGCCTCGGTGAGGCCCAGATGAAGCGCGTGGTCGGAGCGGCGCGCCAGTTCGGAATAGACCGCGATCAGGTCCTGCACCTGGCTGACCTTGGCGGAGAGAATGATGCGATTGCGGTGCAGGCCGGTTTCCTCGGCCAGAGCCGCCGAATGCAGCGCCGACTGGATGATCGCTTCACGGGTGACATCGCGGGCGCTCAGCGGCGATCCGTTGGCGGCGTTCTCGTCCATCAGCCGCGTCAGCAGGACCTGGTCGAGTGAGCCCCAGTTGACGCCGATGCGGACCGGCTTGTCGTAGCGGATGGCCATTTCGATGATTTCGATGAACTGCCGGTCCTTCTTGTCCTTGAAGCCGACATTGCCCGGGTTGATCCGGTACTTCGCCAGCGCTTCGGCACAGGCAGGGTGGTTGGCGAGCAGCGTATGGCCAATGTAATGGAAATCGCCAACCAGCGGCACATCGAGACCGAGCCGTTCGAGGCGCTCGCGGATCTTCGGGACCGCGGCAGCGCTCTCGTCGCGGTCGACGGTGATCCGGACGATCTCGGAGCCGGCGCGGTGCAGGGCTGCGACCTGGGCAACGGTGGCGTCGATATCGGCGGTGTCGGTGTTGGTCATCGACTGCACCACCACGGGTGCGCCACCACCGACGATGACGCCGCCGACGTCGACTGCGACACTGCCGCGGCGGGCCTGCGGGACAACGAAGGGGGAACTGGTCATGCTTGCCTCGGTTGCGATCTGGGAAGGCCGGGCCTCCGGTGTGCTCACTTCCTAAAACGCGGGAGTGTGAAATGGAAGCGGTTTGATGGCTGGAACCTGTACAGGCAGAACCAACGGTGACCTCATCCGCGACGATATCTTTCCGTGGCTTCAGGCCGGGGCGGCGTCGGGATTGAGTCGCCAGACGGCACGATTGAGAGTTGCCGCTGTCGCGACCCAGGCAGCGTAGGGCAGGAACAGCAGGGCGGCCATCTGCGAAACCTGGGCGGCGGCGAGAATGAAGGCCACGATGGTCAGGAACAGGAGGCAGACATCCACAAACGCCAGATCCATCCGCTTGCGTCCGAAGAACAGCCATGACCAGACGGCGTTGAAGACCAGTTGGGCGAACCACAAGGCAATTGCGAGGCCCATGCCCTGCGCTTCCCACACCAGCCAGCCGGCAAAACCTATTGCCAGGTACAGTATGCTCCAGACAACGGGGAAGGCCCAGTTCGGCGGAGTCCAGGTGGGGCGCCGCAAATCCTCGTACCATTCTCCCGGCTTGAAGATGGCGCCGGTCGATGCGGTTGCAAGAACCAGCACTGCAATGATGATGGCGGACATGTCATACTCCCAGTCTGGCTCTTAACGATCGCAGGCAGAAGGCAGAACCGGGATCGCGGCGTGCCTACCATAAGTAGTGTTTTCCCGCGATTTTACCAGACCGTCCGGCCAAGCTGCGCGGGAATGCGTCATGTACTGCCGATACCGATACAGCAGAAATCCGATCCTCGACCGGGACATCCCGCTTTGTTGATCAGGATCATTGTCGAAGCAGGCGTGGTTGGGCACAATTGCACATTGGTTCGAGGGGGAATGTGGGAGGACATCATGCCCAACAAGACAGGGGAACTGGTTCGAGACAATCCGGCCGGCGCGCCGCATATCAGGGAACTCTCGCTGGACGACGTGCGCGCGAGCCTGAGAGACGGCTGGAACGACTTCAAGGCGCATCCGGGCTACGGCCTTTTTTTCGGGGCGATCTACGTGGCCGGCGGCCTTTTGATCCTGGCGTTTCTGACCCGCATCGGATCGCCATGGATGATCATCCCGCTGGCCATCGGATTTCCGCTGCTTGGTCCGTTTGTGGCGGTGGGACTCTACGAAGTCAGCCGCCGGCGCAGGATGGGTGAGCCGATCACCGCCAAGGGCGTCCTGGCGCAGGTCTTCTACCAGCGTGAGCGGCAGCTTGGCTGGATGGCTTTCGTGGTGATGTTCATCTTCTGGATCTGGGTCTACCAGGTTCGCCTGCTGCTGGCGCTGTTTCTGGGCTTCAAGTCGTTTTCCAGCTGGGACCGATTTGTCGATATCGTGTTGTCGACGCCGGAAGGCTGGGGGTTCCTGATGGTCGGTACCCTTGTCGGGGCGTTCTTGGCGACTGTGCTGTTTTCTACAACGGTGATCGCGCTGCCGATGCTGGCCGAGCGGGAAGTCGATTTCGTCACGGCCATGATCACAAGCATCGCAACGGTGGTGAAGAACCCGCTGCCGATGCTGGGCTTCGGTTTCATCGTCGGCGTGTGCACCTTGGTGGCACTCGTTCCCGTGTTTGCCGGGCTGCTGCTGGTGCTGCCGGTAATGGGGCATGCGACCTGGCATCTCTACCGGCGGGCGACGTCGCCGGCCTGAGAGCGCGATCAGTTGCAAGACAGCTGGCGGATGACGGGCTGGCAGAGGTCGGGGTTGCCGCCGCAGCAGTCTTCCAGCAGAAAGCCGAGCAGGCCGCTGATGCCTGAGTGATCGGCATGGTAGCGGACGTTGCGGCCATCACGTTCGCGCCGCACCAGCCCGGCCTTGAGCAGAATGCCGAGATTGGTCGACATGGTGTTCTGGCGGACATTGAGGCTTTCGCCGATCTCGCCCGAGGTCATGCCTTCGGGACCGGCGGATACGAGCAGCCGGAAAACGGCGAGGCGGGTTTCCTGACTGAGGGCCGAAAAGGCGTCCAATGCGGTTTGCTGATCCATGTTCGATGGGTAGTGGATAGCGCCGGTTTGCGCAAGCTTGCACACGCTGCCCGCCGCTACGTCTGATGGTTCCCGCGCAGGCATGCCCGCGCAGGCATGAATGAAAACATCAGCGGCCTGGGAGGTTGTTCCAGTGGATGTCTTCGAGCGCCTGCATGCGGGCGCGCGCCGCTTCAGACTGGGCGCGGGAAACCCGGTCGATGAGCGCTTCGGCGACCGCCATCAGGGTGATGCTCGAATCCCAGGTGCGGTTTGCATCGACCACGCAGGGCAGCACCACGCGGGCCGAGCGCGCAATCGGCGACAGCCATGGATCGGTGATCAGCAGGATGCGGGCCTTGCGCTCGACGAGAAGTTCTCCAAGCCTGACCAGGTCGGACTGGTAACGGCGGATATCGAACAGGACGGCGACATCGCCGGGGCGCACATCGAGCAGCTGGTCGCGCCAGGTCGATGTCTGCCCGTCAAAATGCCTGACATTCGGACGGATGATCTGCAGATGCGCAGCCATGTAGGCGGCAATGGTATCGGTGAACCGGCCACCCAGAAAGTAACAGGCAGACTTGTGATCGGAGAGCAAATCGCAGGCGGCCTCGAACTCGCTTTCGGGCACGGCCCGGAGCGTGGCCGCGAGATTGGCCGTGACGCTCGCGAAGCTGGCCTTGAGCGCCGGATTGTCGATGTCGGGCCCGGTGGTGCGAGCGCGTTCGAGCGGCGACATCAACTGCGCCTGCACATCGCTGCGCAACACCCGCTGGAACTCGGGGTAGGATTCAAAACCGAGCCGGGCGACAAAGCGCAGCACCGTCGGGGCACTGGTGCCGGCAAGCGCTGCAAGCTCGGCGATCGTCGATAGGCCGATGCTGGGATAATTGGCAAGGAAGGCATGGGCGATTTTCTTCTCGGCGCCGGGCAGGGTTCCCAGTGCTGTCTGAACCTGTTCGCGAATGGCCATGTCGATCCCCGTTCCGGAATTCCCAAATATGTAATAAAAATTACAGGATTGACAAAGGAAGAGCAATCCTAATCAATGTTACGAATAAGGAATTTGCCGCCCATGGCAGCCGGGGACCCGTTACCGCATGAACGACGACACGCTGATCGAACCATCAGAGGGGCCTGCCTTTGCCGTCCTGCGTCCTGGCGGGGCAAGCGACGTCGTGCTGATCTGCGAGCATGCGTCGAAGATCATGCCGAAGTCACTCGGGACCATGGGGCTTGATGGCGCTGCCCTGGAAAGCCACATCGCCTGGGATATCGGCGCCCAGCGCGTGGCGGAGCTGGTGTCGGAGCGCCTTGATGCCGCGCTTGTCCTGCAGCGTTTTTCACGGCTAGCCTATGACTGCAACCGCCCGCCGGAATCGCCGGGGGCCTATCCCGAGCGAAGCGAGATCTACGAGATTCCGGGCAATGCCGGGCTCAGCGCAGAGAACAAGGCGCGCCGGGCCAAAGCACTGTATCATCCGTTTCACCAGGCCATCGATGCGCTGATCGATGCGCGGCTGGCGCAAGGCCGTGGTGTGGTGCTCGTAACCATCCATTCGTTTACGCCTGTCTATTTCGGCAAGGCGCGTGACGGGTTCTTGGGAATACTGCACGATGAAGACCGCCGGCTCGCCGATGCGATGCTTGAGGCAGCCGCCTCGATGGGCCATGAGAGGGTCTTCCGGAACTATCCCTACGGGCCCGCGGACGGTGTGACCCATACGCTCAAGCGTCATGGATTGACCCGGGAAATTGCCAACGTCATGCTCGAGATCCGCAATGATCTCATTTCCGATGATGCCGGCCAGCAGCAATGGGCCGGACAGATTGCCGAGCTTCTTGCCGTTTCACTGGAACGGCTGAAAACAGAAGGGGGACGTCTTGATGCGTGAGTGCGCCATTCCGTTGAAGAAAAGGCGTTGCCCGGGAGCGGGAAGCTGATGGGTTTCATGGAGCGCTATATCCGGATCGTCGATACCTTCAACAGGCGTGTCGGCCGCTTCGCGATGTATCTGATCTTTGCGCTGATGGGCGTGTTGTTCTGGTCGTCGGTGACGAAGTATGCCGGTTCGCCGGCGCTTTGGACGCTCGAATTCGCGCAGTTCATCATGGTCGGCTATTACCTGCTCGGTGGCGCCTATTCGATGCAGATGGGTGATCATGTACGCATGGACCTGATCTACGGAATGTGGTCGCCGCGCCGAAAGGCGGCGATCGATTCCGTCACGGTGCTGTTCCTGATCTTCTATCTCGTCGTCCTGCTCTACGGCGGCATCTCGAGCACGACCTATGCCATCGAGTGGGGCGAGCGGGCGCATTCGGTCTGGCGACCCTACATGTGGCCGGTGAAGGTCGTTGCAGTCATCGGCATTCTGCTCATGCTGCTGCAGACCGTAGCCGAGCTCTTCCGAGACATTCTGTTCCTGCGCGGTGTCAGCGTAAACCATGCAAGCGAGGCCGGCCTGTGAGCTACGAACTTATCGCGCTGTTCATGTTCGCCTCGATGATGGTGCTGCTGCTGACCGGACAGCGTGTGTTCGGCGTCATCGGTGCCGTCGCGGTGATCGCGGCACTGCCGCTGTGGGGCACCGGCGGCGTCGAGATCGCGTTCACGCAATCGATCAAGTTGATGAAATGGTACCCGCTGCTGACGCTGCCGATGTTCATTTTCATGGGCTACATGCTGTCGGAAAGCCGGATCGCGGACGATCTCTACAGGATGTTCCATGTCTGGTTCGGCCCGGTTCCGGGCGGTCTCGCCATCGGCACGATCTTCCTGATGGTGGTGATCTCGGCGATGAACGGGCTGTCGGTGGCCGGCATGGCGATCGGTGCAACCATCGCACTGCCTGAGTTGCTCAGGCGCAACTATGACAAGGTGATGATCACCGGGGTGATCCAGGGCGGCTCCTCGCTGGGGATCCTGATTCCGCCATCGGTGGTGCTGGTGCTTTACGGCATGATCGCCCGGCAGCCGGTGAGCCAGCTGTGGCTTGCCGGCGTCTTCCCGGGCCTGCTGATGGCGGGACTGTTCATTCTCTACATCGCCATCCGCTGCCAGTTGCAGCCGCATCTGGGGCCGCCGCTTCCGAAGGCCGAGCGCGACGCGATCACCTGGAAGGAGCGGATCAGCCTGCTGCGCGCCGGCTTCCTGCCGTTCATGATCTTCTTCCTGATGAACGGGCTGTTCCTGATGGGCTATACCAGCCTGGTCGAAAGCTCGGCCGTGGGTGCGCTGGCCTCGATGGCAGCTGCCTTCATCAAGGGCCGGCTGACCCGCGAGGTGATGGAGAACGTCATGCGCAAGACGCTCGGCATTTCCTGCATGTTCATGTGGATCATCCTTGCGGCGCTGTGCTTCGGCGCCGTGTTCGACGGGCTGGGTGCGGTGCGCGCGATCGAGAACTTCTTCCTCGGCCAGCTCGGTCTCGAGCCCTGGCACGTGCTGATCCTGATGCAGCTCAGCTTCCTGCTGATGGGCACATTCCTTGACGACACGGCGATGCTGGTGATCGTGGCCCCGCTCTATGTGCCGCTGGTCAAGATCCTCGGCTTCGACCTGGTCTGGTACGGTGTGCTCTACACCATCACCTGCCAGATCGCCTACATGACGCCGCCGTTCGGCTACAACCTGTTCCTGATGCGGGCCATGGCGCCGCCGGAGATCAAGCTGCGCCATATCTATGTGTCCGTCATTCCCTTCGTCGCGGTCATGCTGCTCACATTGGTGATCGTGATGATGTACCCGGAAATCGCACTGTGGTTGCCCGAGCAATTCCGGGGCAAACTCCAGGGCTGAAGTGAGCACATCCGAAGAAGACGAAACCAAAAAGGAGAACAGCATGAGCAATATCAAGAGGCGTCAATTTCTGACCAAGGCCGGCGTCGCTGCCGGTGCGGCAGCAGGAACAGCGCTCGCCGCACCGCCGGCGATCGCGCAGGAGCCGATCCGCTGGCGCATGCAGACC
>Ga0114916_1002174_pt1 | contig 10464 bp, 9 predicted proteins | sample MalvirAntarct_66_FD_83501 | JGI IMG/M metagenome (GOLD analysis project Ga0114916, IMG submission 83501) | Marine viral communities from the Global Malaspina Expedition - Malaspina viral metaG Antarct_66 | ecosystem: Environmental > Aquatic > Marine > Oceanic | place: West Anvers Island... | reverse complement strand
GCAGAGTTGACCTACTGGCCCAACTGGCCCAGATCAAATTCTTTGTGGCCGGGCGCAGCCTGACCACTGAAGTGCAGGCGCTGATCGACGAAATACTCGACAAGGATCCACGTGAGCCAACGGTGCTGGGCATACTGGGGGTCGAGGCCTTTGACGACGGCCGCTATGAACAGGCGATCAATTACTGGCGCCGGGCATTGGCTGGCTTCGGCGACAACGAGTCCGCACAGGCCATGCGCAACGGTATTGCTGTTGCCAGGCAACGATTGGAGGAGACAGCCAATGGAGCGGAACGTGTTACTGATTAAAACCCTAACGCACTTTCAATCACGAAATCAGGAAAGCTTATGCTCCAGTATCCTCAAATAGACCCGGTAGCCATTGCACTGGGCCCGCTAAAAATTCATTGGTACGGCCTGATGTACCTTGTCGGTTTTCTTGCGGCCTGGTGGCTGGGGCGTCGTCGGGCTCATCGACTCGGCTTGAACGCAGACGCTGTTGAAACATTGATTTTCTACTGCGCGATGGGGGTCATTCTCGGTGGCCGCGTCGGTTACGCGCTCTTCTACGGTTTTGACAAGCTGGCAGACAACCCGCTCTGGCTGCTCAAGATCTGGGAAGGGGGCATGAGTTTTCACGGCGGCTTGACCGGCGTCCTGATTGCAGCTCTGGTGTTTGCTCGAAAGCAGAACCTGCGATTTTTCCAACTCACGGACTTTATAGCGCCATTGGTACCAATTGGCCTGGGGGCAGGGCGCCTTGGCAATTTTATCAATCACGAGCTCCCGGGGCGGGTCAGTGATGTTCCCTGGGCCATGGTGTTCCCGAATATGGGGTCGGCGCCACGTCACCCGTCGTCACTGTATGAGTTTGCCCTGGAAGGTGTTGTGCTGTTTGTGGTGCTGTGGTGGTTCTCACGCAACCCACGTCGGATGGGCGCAACGTCCGGCCTGTTCCTGTTGCTCTACGGAATTTTCCGTTTTGCGGTCGAGTTTGTTCGCCTCCCCGACCCGCAACTGGGGTTCATCGCCCTCGGCTGGGTGACCATGGGGCAACTGCTGACCCTGCCGATGATCCTTGGCGGCCTTGCATTAATTGCCTGGTCAAGACGTCAACCGATCAATAAAACGGAGGCGGCGACAGCCAGATAAAAGCTGTCTTAGCTTGTTTGTTCGTTGACTTACGAGGAAAACTTAACATGACAGAAACTATTGGTCATTCGGGAGCCTGGGGTATAGCGGCGATCATGATCGTGCTGATCTCCTGGGTCATGTATCGTTGGCTCGCTCCCAGAACATGGCGGGAGTGGGGCAGTGCCGGGGTGGTGCAGGCGTTTATAATCGCATTGTATGCGGAGATGTACGGCTTCCCTCTCACTGTCTATTTGCTCGTGCGGTTCTTTGATCTGGACGGTAGCGACCTCAGCGCGAATCTCTGGTCCTCGCTGCTTGGTGTCGGCGAGGTGGGCATGCTTATCTCAATGTTGCTTGGTTATACTCTGGCTGTGACTGGCATCGGTATTTTTCTGCAGGGATGGCGCGAACTTCATCGTGCACACCAACAAGGGCGTCTTGCAACGGATGGGCTCTACGGTTTGGTGAGGCACCCGCAGTATACGGGCCTTTTTCTCATCCTGTTCGGGGAGGGGATTGTGCACTGGCCGACGCTGTTCTCCGTTAGTCTGTTCCCCATCATTGTCCTTGCCTACAGCTTGCTCGCACGGCATGAAGAGCGACAGGTTATTGAGCGGTTCGGTGACGGGTACCGGACCTATCAGCAGGAAGTGCCAAGGTTTGTTCCACGAATGGGCCGGCTTGCAAAACTCGTTGGCAAGTCCCGCTCGGGGTTGGGTTGACACACAGGGTAACGCAGGGCGTTACCAGCGTTTTATGGGGCACACGCAATGACGACGGCTTTTACCGAAGTCTCCCGGGACTATGATGATCTGTGGCTTTTGACCAGGGATTACCGGGGCTGGATGCTGAAAAAGCTTCTTAATCATTTAAATATGCAGGCTGACAGCCGGTTTGCAGACCTTGGTGGTGGGACCGGTATCTTCACACATCTGCTCAGCCAGGCTGTGCCGCTGGAATCTGAAGCGATATGCGTGGACCCCTCAGGCGCCATGCTCCTGAATGCTGAACAATACAGCGGCATCCAGACCCGTTGTGCATCCGCTGAAGCGTTCATTGACAGCGGGGTGCAACTGGACCGGGTGCTCATCAAGGAGTCCATTCATCACATCCGCAATCGTGAGAGATTCTGGAAGAAAATGCGCTCATGTTTGCGACCGAATGGTCGTGTTCTGGTGGTCACCCGGCCCAGTTTGCCCGAGTTTCCCCTTTTCAGCCGGGCGATGACTGCCTTTTCAGAGAGTCAACCGGAGCTTGACATTCTTCTCGGTGAAATTGCCGCCTCCGGCCTTGGTGCGGTGACAAGCAGGGAAGAGTACCGCGTCGAAATCCCGAAGGATCGCTGGTATGCGATGCTGCGGGCGCGTTTTATGTCAAATCTGGCAGGTTTTACTTCTGATGAAATTGAGAAAGGTATTCTGGAAATCGATGATCAGCTGGACGGGGATCAGATTCGATTTATTGATCATCTGTTGTTTGTGCTCGTCGAGCGCGAGTCAGACATGCCCAGTGGACAGGCGAAGGCTTCTCCAGCGGCGAAATGAAGAAACGATGTACAGATCGTCTTTTCGGCTAGATCAGCATTTTAGTGAGCTAAGACAGCTTCGTGCCGGCATGATTAATTGCTTGACGCCTGTGGCGTGAAAGCCGTACCATCACGAGAATTCTTGAAAACTCAATTACCTGGGTCACTCCACTTGCCACGCTTGATAACGCCTAAAGCCCTTCTTAATCTGCTGTTGCTGATCATGGCAATACAGCCGGTGCTGGCGTTCGGGCAATTCACGGCAGACACAGCAGAACCTCCTGCCCGTTTCGGCCACATGGCCATGGTGGACTGTTGGAGTGCCAGCACTGACGGGCATTCGGAACAGGATATGGCCTGTGGTGATATGGCGTCTACCGATTGTGCTATCGCCGCCAACCAGGGCAGTTGCGGTGCGATGCTATCCGCACTGGTTTCTGAGAAGGCGGTTTTGCCAGTGCAATGTTCTTCCGACCCTACCTCTCTTCGTCCCCGAGAAGTCTATCTCAGCGTTATCCTTGATACCCTTACACCTCCCCCTGATTTCTCAGTAGTCTGATCTTAGTCTTTATCTAAGTTCGCACGTTTACACCTGGGCCGATAGGCCACTCGGGCGAGCGTCTATAAGCTTCAAATAAGGAAACATCAATGCGCATTTCCCTGATGGCGATGGTGATCGCTGTCGCTTTTGGTCTGGGCTGGCTGGCCAGCCTGCAAATCATGCCGATGTCAGAATCCGCCGGTTCTGGTAATCCTGCCGGTGAATCGGCGGATGAAAAGCCCTTGTACTGGGTTGCTCCCATGGATGCCAACTACCGCCGTGACAAGCCTGGCAAGTCCCCCATGGGAATGGACCTGGTGCCGGTGTACGAAGAAAGCAGTAGCGGCCGGGACGACGGCGGGGTTCAGATCAATCCTGCAGTCAGAAACAATCTGGGGGTTAAAACCCGGGCAGTTTCCCGTGGGGCAGTGTCTGTTCCGGTCCGAACCGTGGGTTATGTCACTGACAATGAAGATCAACTGATTCAGGTGCACAGCCGCATTGCCGGATGGGTCGAGGTGTTGCATGTTCGGTCAGAAGGAGAAATCGTTGACCGTGGTGAACCACTGTATGAGATCTATTCACCGGAGTTGGTGAATGCCCAGCAGGAGTTTCTGATGTCCGAGCGCCTTGGGCGGGGCTCAGAGGCAACAGCGACCGGCGGAAAGCTGCGCGCGCTGGGCATGACGGATAGACAGATTGCCAACCTGAAAAAAACAGGAAAAATCCGAGAACGCATCACCGTATTTGCCCCTGGCTCCGGCTATGTGGCCGCATTGCCTGTTCGTGCCGGCATGTACGTGCGCCCGGATACTGAAATCATGGCCATTGGCAGTCGCGATTCGGTGTGGGTGATCGCCGAGTTTTTTGAACGTCAGGCCGGGCTGGTTGAAGCGGGTCAGGCCGTTGAATTCACCACGCCGTCCATGCCGGATACAAACTGGAATGGTGACATTGACTACGTTTACCCGGAACTGGATCCCAAAATGCGGACTCTTCGGGCCCGGGTACGCGTTCCGAACCCGGATGGCCGGTTGCGCCCCGGAATGTTCGTCAATCTCACCATGGATGCCCCCATCGGTGAGGACCTGCTCACTATCCCGCGCCCGGCGCTGATCCGGCGAAGCGACAGCCAGCATGTGCTGCTGGCTGAGGATGACGGCTATTTTCGTCCGGTGCCCGTCAAGACGGGCCGGGAAGCCGGCGACAGGGTGGTCATTCACGAAGGTCTGAAAGAAGGGCAGCAGGTGGTGGTGTCCGCCCAGTTCCTGATTGATTCAGAAACCAGCCTCGAGGCCGCCATGCTGCGCCTGGAGCCCGAGGAGCAGAACAGCGCCGGCATGGCCGGTGCAGACAGCTCTGCGCCCGAACTGTTTGAAGCCGCTGGCCGGATTACGGAGCTTGATGCTGAGAGTTCTTCAGTCACGCTCGACCATGGCCCGGTACCCGGTCTTGGCTGGCCGGCCATGACCATGACCTTTGGTATTGCCGAATCCGTCGATCTGGTGGAACTGGCCCCGGGTGAGACCGTCAATTTCGGGTTCCGGGAGACGCCGGACGGCTATCTTGTTGAACGTATTGAGCCCGCGCAAGACGCGCAGTAACCACTGGAGAAAACCATGAAACTGAAAAACCTGATGACGGCTGTTGTGTTCGGATTATCCCTGGGACCTGTTCTGGCAGCGGCCGATAACAACATGGGCTCGATGTCCGGCATGGACACCAAAGAGTCCGCTGGCCCGGTCCAGAGCCGGGGCGTAATCACCATGATCAACACCGAAAATCGCAAAGTAACGCTGAAGCATGAGCCTATTCCGGCGCTGAACTGGCCGGGCATGACCATGGGATTTCCCGTAGCCCCGGAGGTGGACCTGGATGCCCTGGATAAGGGTGACAAGGTTGTCTTCACTCTGGCACCCGCTGGCAAGGGCCAGCAGGTGACCTCTATCAGGAAACAGTAGTGATAGCCCGGGGGTGCGCCATCGGGCTGCCCCCGGCCATCACCAGACCGGACTCAGCTCATGATTAACCGCATTATCCAGTGGTCGCTTCATAACCGATTTTTTGTATTGCTCGCCACCCTCATACTGATTGGGTGGGGATTCTATTCCGTCAGGGAAACGCCCATTGACGCCATACCGGACCTGTCGGATGTACAGGTGATCGTCAAGACCCCGTATCCTGGCCAGGCGCCCCAGGTGGTGGAAGACCAGGTGACCTACCCGCTCACCACCGCCATGCTGTCGGTGCCGGGCGCCAAAACGGTTCGGGGGTATTCCTTCTTTGGCGACTCCTATGTGTATGTGATCTTCGATGACGACACCGACCTGTACTGGGCTCGTTCCCGGGTACTGGAATACCTGAGCCAGGTAGCCGGGCAATTGCCCGATGCCGCCAAACCAGAGCTGGGGCCGGATGCCACCGGCGTTGGCTGGGTATACTCCTACGCCCTGGTGGACCGCACCGGCCAGCATGACCTTTCGGAGCTTCGGGCCATTCAGGACTGGTTCCTGAAGTTTGAACTGCAAACCGTGTCCGGGGTATCCGAGGTCGCCAGTGTTGGCGGCATGGTCAAGCAGTATCAGGTGGTGGTGGACCCGGACCGGCTGCGCGCCCATAACATCACGCTGCAGCGTATTCATGCCGCCATCAACAGCGCCAACCAGGAAACCGGGGCATCCGTCGTGGAAATGGCCGAGGCGGAATACATGGTGCGGGTCACCGGTTACCTGCAGAACGAGGACGACCTGCGCCAGGTGCCGCTGGGTGTCAACGATAATGGCAAGCCCTTGTTGCTCAAGGATGTGGCGGATATCCGGCTGGGGCCACAAATGCGCCGGGGTATCGCTGAACTGAATGGAGAAGGCGAAGTGGCCGGCGGTATCGTGGTGATGCGTTTTGGCGAAAACGCTCTGGCTACCATCGAGGGTGTTAAACAACGCCTGGAGGAGATCAAGGGCAGCCTGCCGGATGGCGTTGAAATGGTGCCCACCTATGATCGTTCCACACTGATCAACAATGCGGTGGACAATCTCTACAGCAAGCTGCTGAAAGAGTTTCTGGTGGTGATCCTGATCTGCGCGGTATTCCTGTTTCACCTGCGCTCTTCCCTGGTGGTGATCGTGAGCCTGCCGGTGGGCATTCTTGCTGCGTTCGTGGTGATGCACGCTCAGGGTATCAACGCCAACATTATGTCCCTCGGCGGCATTGCCATCGCCATCGGTGCGATGGTCGACGGTGCCATTGTGATGATTGAAAATGTCCATAAACACATGGAGCGGACCCCGTTGACACCGGAAAACCGATGGGCCGTGATGTATAGGGCCGCCGGTGAAGTGGGGCCCGCGCTGTTTTTCTCGTTGATGATCATCACCGTGAGCTTTCTGCCGGTGTTCACGCTGGAGGCTCAGGAGGGCAAGCTCTTCGCACCCCTGGCGTTCACCAAAACCTATGCCATGGCTGCGGCTGCCGGGCTTGCCATTACACTGGTACCGGTGCTGATGGGCTACTTCATTCGTGGCAAGGTATTGCCGGAGCACCGCAATCCCATTAACCGGCTGCTGATCTTCCTGTACAGCCCAGCCATTGACTGGGCTTTGCGGCGGCCCGCCCTGATGCTTGCCGGTGGCCTGATTGTGCTGATCATCGGCTTCTGGCCCGCCAACAAGCTGGGCAGTGAGTTCATGCCCCCCCTGGATGAGGGGGACCTGATGTACATGCCCACCACCTATCCCGGCATCTCCATTGGCAAGGCCCGGCAGATCCTGCAACAGACCGATAAGCTGATTGCCAGTATTCCAGAGGTTAAAACTGTGTTCGGCAAAATCGGCCGCGCTGACACGGCCACCGATCCGGCCCCGCTGACCATGATTGAAACCTTTATCCAGTTTAAACCCCGGGACCAGTGGCGCCCCGGCGTAACGCCGGAATCCCTGCGCCGCGAGCTGGACAGGACCGTCAGGCTTCCCGGTCTCACTAACGCCTGGGTCATGCCGATCAAAACCCGTATTGACATGCTCTCAACGGGCATCAAGACCCCGGTGGGCATCAAGGTGGCCGGCCCGGACCTGAAAGTGATCCAGGGCATAGGGGAAAAGCTAGAGCGGGTGTTGACTGACATACCGGGCACAGCCTCTGCGTTTTCCGAGAGGGTGGCCGGCGGACGTTACATCAAGGTGGATATCCAGCGGGAGGCTGCCGCCCGTTTCGGATTGAATATCGCAGATATTCAATCCGTGGTACGCACTGCGATTGGCGGCATGAACGTGGCCAGTACGGTGGAGGGCCTGGAGCGCTATCCCATCAATCTGCGTTATCCCCAGGGCTACCGGGATTCGGTGGAGCAGATGCGCTTACTGCCCATAGTGACGCCCGGTGGACAGCGTATCGCGCTGGCCGACGTGGCGGATATCCGGGTCGACAGGGGGCCGCCCATGATCAAATCGGAAAATGCCCGCCTCAATGGCTGGACCCTGGTGGACATTGCAGGCCGGGATCTTGGTAGTTGGGTCAAAGAGGCTCAGTCGGTGGTGCGGGAGCAGGTGGACCTGCCTGCCGGCTACTCCCTGACCTGGTCCGGCCAGTATGAGTACATGCAGCGTGCCAAGGAGCGCCTGACACTGGTGGTACCGCTGACGCTGGCGATTATCGTGATCCTGCTGTACCTGAATTTCCGCAACATGACCGAGGTGGGTATTATAATGGGCACCCTGCCGTTCGGTATGATTGGCGGCATCTGGCTGATGTACCTGCTGGGCTACAATCTGTCCGTGGCTGTTGCCGTTGGTTTTATCGCCCTGGCCGGAGTCGCCGTGGAAATCGGTGTGCTGATGCTGGTGTACCTCAACCAGTCCCTGCACAACGCCCTGGAGGCCGTCGATCATCAGCCCGGGAAACTGTCGGCGGATGCCCTGCGCCAGGCGATCAGCCACGGGGCTGCGCAGCGGGTGCGCCCGATCATGATGACCTTTGCCGCCATCGTGGCTGGCCTTGTACCCATCATGCTGGGCGGCGGCACTGGTTCGGAAGTGATGCAGCGGATCGCCGGGCCGATGATTGGCGGCATGGTTACTACTCTAGTGCTGACGCTGCTGCTGATTCCGGTGATTTTCTACCTCTGGCAGCGTGCGCGGTTGAAGAAGCTCGCCCAAAAAGGAGCGAACCAATGATTCGACGCAGTGGAATTTACGCCGTTCTGGCGGTATTCGTTTCCCTTTCTGCCCCCGCAATGGCTGAATCGCTGGAAACGGTGGACCAGTGGATTGCGGAGGCCCTGGATAGCAACGCCACCCTGAGTGCGCAGCGAGCCGCCATCGAGGCAGCAAGGGCCGAAGTGGAAGGCTCGGATGCCTGGGCGGATCCTGTCGTAAAGTACGGTATTGCACCCGAAACTCTGGAGGGCCCTAATGTGGTCGGGCACCGGTTTGAGGTCAGTCAGAAGCTGCCCTGGCCGGACCAGTTATCCGCGTCCCGCGGAGCCGAGGAGGCGGGTGTGCGTGCCGCAACCCAGGACACCCTCTGGCAGACCAGAAAACTGACGGCCTCGGTCAAGGAGGCCTATGCCCGTTTGTGGTATTCGCACCGGGCCATCGAGTTGCACTACGAGACTCGTGCGCTGGTGGAACAGCTAGCCGAGATTACCCGGCAACGACTGGAATACGGCGAGGCCACACAGAGTGAGTTGTTCAGGGTAGAGACGGAACTGGATACGCTGGACGCGCAACTGGTTGAGCTGCGGGCGGACCAGGCCAAGCTCTCCGCCAACCTGATCCCATTATTGGGGCGCCGTCCGCAACCCTCCGAATTGATGCTATCCCTGCCTCCTCGTATGCCAATGGCAGCGGACACCCTGACCGGAACCGAGCACCCGTTGGTTCAGGCCGCAGAGGCGCGGACCGCGGAGGCCCGGGCCCGACTGGACGTCGCGGAAGCCAACCGAAGGCCCGTGTTTACGGCCAATGCGGGCTACAATAGCTTGTTGGCTGACGAAAAAAAGCGCTGGACGGTAGGCGTTGGGATTCAGATTCCGTTTACGGGACAGCGACAGAACAGTGCCGTTCGCAGGGCGACTGCGGAAGTATCCCAACGACAGTGGCAGACCACTCAGGCCCATCGCGATCTGCGAGCGTCAATCGGCGACGTAAAGGCAGCCATTCAGGCAGGCTACAGCCGCCTTGAAATCCTTGACGAACGCCATCTTCCGAATCAACGCGCTCACTGGGAAGCCAGCCTGAATGAATTGGCCAGCGGTACCGGTGCACTGGAAGATGCCATAGACAGTGCACGGAAGCTTACTGGCGTAAAACTCACCCGGGAAACGGTCATCCGCGACCTGTTCAGTGCCAGGGCGCGATACGAAGCCTTGCAAACAACGCAAGCCACCGGCCTTTCAAACTAGAAGGGGATTCACCATGAAAGTATTGTGGGCGTTGCTATCCGCACAGAAAAAGTAGATCAACTGCCATGTGCCCGTATCCCCGGCGTATTTGTCGTCATTGCCGATCACTGCGATTCCTGAGGGTTTCGAGACTGTTTCGCATGGGTTCCAGATCAAAACCTGCAGCCCCGGCTTTACCGATCAGGTCCGGGATAGGGTAGAAAGTTGCATTGGCAAGGGCCCATAAGTGAACGGCGCGCTTGCCAGTTCTTCGATGTCAGCAATGGCAGGTTGCGCCGTCACGCTGTAGTTCTGATCAAGCTGTTTGATATCCATTTAAATTCTCCTCTAATGCAGCCCGCCTTGGGGCGGGCCCGTGTCACGGTTGTTTTTCATGGGCCGGATATACCAGCGTCTAGTCAGGCAAACGGAACAGTTTGTTGACGATCGAATCGTAACTTTTGTGCGGGTCGCCGCCCTGAAAGTCAGTCCGGCCGCTGCCGCGGATCAACAACACATCGCCGGTGAATACGGCCTGCTGTTCCCGCGAATAAACAAAGGCTTGACCTGGAGCTGGCTCCAAGTAATACGCTTCTGTGACATTGTTGATATCCAACCAGCAAAGGATCCGTCCGGATCAGGTCAGGAGAGGCGCTATGAAACGCAATATTGTAAACCAAAGTTTATTGGTGGCTGCCGTGGCCATCTTTTCAGGACTGGGCCTTGTAGCCCCCGCGCTTGCCAATCAGAACGAGGCTGACCAGCCCAAAAAAAAGGTTCATCGCGGGTTAGCGTGAAAAAGTAGGAGACGGCGGTAAAACCGGTTAGTTTTGAGTTCGCCAAAACAACAAAATTAGCCAATCCACCGCCGCCTCTATGAATGCTAATC
>Ga0114916_1002173_pt1 | contig 10465 bp, 5 predicted proteins | sample MalvirAntarct_66_FD_83501 | JGI IMG/M metagenome (GOLD analysis project Ga0114916, IMG submission 83501) | Marine viral communities from the Global Malaspina Expedition - Malaspina viral metaG Antarct_66 | ecosystem: Environmental > Aquatic > Marine > Oceanic | place: West Anvers Island... | reverse complement strand
GATTAGGTTTAAAACATATTCAAAAAAAAACTGACATATACAACTGAACCAATTATTTGTATATTTGAATTGTGGAAAAAATAGGGGACATAGAAATTAAAGTTGTCGGAAAATCAGGAAATCAGAATTTAAATCCTGATAACTATGACATCAAACACATTGCAGCGATTTTGCAAAATGTAGAGGACTTATTATACCCAAATGACAAAAAGAACAGACCACTTATTAGTTACGATATTCAAGAAGGTTCTGTAAGACACTTATTTAAAACATCTATACAAGCTGTTATCGGTTTTAGTGCAGTTTTATCTCAAGTCCAAGCTAATGAGTCTATTGATTTTTTAGAACTTAAAACTGCCCGAGCCATAGAAAATATTCAAAATTTATCTCGTCAAAAAAACTATGAATTTCAAATAAAAACGTCTCTAAATGACAATTACGAATTGACGATTAATCCTTCTACTAAATTTTTTAGAACAGAAAATTTTTGGGCTGATGCTGAATTTTATTTTTATGGAATAATAAAAGATGCGGGCGGAAAAAGTAAAGCAAATATACATTTGGACACTCAAGATTATGGGTATTTATCAATTGAAACTGGCGAAGAGTTCTTGAAAGAAAGAGAAGAGAATTTACTTTACAAACAATTTGGTGTTCGAGCAACCGGAAAACAAAATATTGAAACTGGAGAGATTGACACGAAAACCCTATCATTAATTGAACTGATTGACTATAATCCAAAATTCGATAATGCCTATTTGAATTCACTGATTAAAAAAGCCAAGAAAAACTGGAAAGAAATTAATCCCGAAGAATGGTTACTTAATTTAAGAGGAGGTTATGAAGCATAGTGTCATGCTCGATACAAGCTTTTTTATTCGTCTTCTTAATGATGCAGACCCACTCCATTCTAATGCCATAGGTTATTTCAAATATTTTCTGGAAAACGAAATTAATCTAAAAGTTTCAACCATTTCAATTGCAGAATATTGTGTTCTAGGAAAACTAGAAGATTTGCCGCTAAAGAATATTCAGATTCTCCCATTTAATCTCAAAGATGCAGAAAGAACCGGAGAATTCGCAAAAATCATTTTTAACGAAAATAAAATTAGCATTGATAAATTGTCTCCTCGTGCTATCATTCCAAATGATTCAAAGCTTTTCGCTCAATTTGACCTAGACAATACCGTTTCCCATTTTGTAACTTCTGATGTTCGTTCAAAAAGTACTTTAGCTTTATTGAGAAATGGAATTGGTCCCAAATTCGATATAATTAGTATCGATATCCCTTATTCAGAGACATTTGGTATTTTAGATTTATAAAGATACGTTTTCAACAATTTTTATGCAATGGCTTGTACTCGCATAATTGGAAAATTATGCGGATTTCAATAATAAGTATTTATTTGCAATTATCCGTGATGGATCACGCCACTGTTTATGGACGTAAGGATGTAATCAGTTCTACACTATAAGTTACTGTATAAATGTGATCCTCCCTCTTGGCAGTCAGGCGCTTCGCTGTTAGAAAAGAGAATAGAGACTTTATTTTCGGGGTTTAAAGTAAGTAGATATTTTAATAAATTTAAAAAGCGTCATGAAAATTAATTTCATGACGCTTTTTTTGTAAAGTCTAATGTGTGATTATTTCACATGTACTCGAACACCTTCACTATGGCTAGTGAATTCAGGAGCATACATACTTTGGATGGTGGTAATTCCATTGCTCATATTTCCTTTGTTATTCACGCGTAAGTCATACTCATAAACATAAATGCCTTTTGGTAAATAATCGAAGAAGAAATTTGTTGCGGCGTCTTTAGTGCTTTCATAATAACCTAATCCATCTTGATATTTATAGGAGGATATGACGTTGATTGGCTCAAAACCTGCCGCTCGCATATCTTTCATATGAATAAATTCCATGTCCCTATCGCTCCGTAATTCGATGCGTACGCGCACCAAATCGCCAACTTTTAATACTGTTTCAGAGGTGATTTCAGAAATCTGTTCGCCTCTGTCGGTATTGGTTTTTAAGAATAATTTCTTTTGTAATTGCAAAGGCGTTTCAGCAAAAGTAATCTTATCCAAATCCTCAAAATATTGCCAGTACAATCCGCCCCAAGCAATGCCATCACCTTTTTTGGTCAGCGTAACGTCTGCCATTTCTGGTTGTATCTCAGAACCGGTCCATGAAGTTTTGTAATAACCGGTTCCGGCTTCAACTTTTACATTTTCCAATTTTGAAGGCGCAATTTTTTTAGCCCCTAATGTCACGTCTACTTGTTCTATGACGCTTAACCAATCGCTACCTTGTAATAGTAAAGCATACACGGCTTCAGTAGTTGCTTTGGTGGTGTTCCAACTATTGGTCTGCTTGTTTTTAAGTAACCAAATTTTTAAATTATCGACTGTTTTTATGTCCTTTTGAATCTCTGAAAACGCTTCAATCATAAGCGCTTGCGTTTCCACTGGCGCTTGATACCAGAACCAAGATGGTTGATTATCTTTCCAATACATTCCTAATTCGTCCGAAGTAATACTATTTTCTCTTAACGATTTTAAAATGCCATCAGCAGTTTTAGAATCTTTGGAGCGGTGCGATACTAGTGCCATTAATCCTTTGGAGTATATGGATTGTTTCAACCAATACTTTTGAATTTGAGTCTGGTAATATTTTGTAATGGTTTCTACTTCTTTAGATTTTGGAATATCCGTAAAAAAGTTGCGCATGTATAAGTAATGCAATTGGGTGTAGCTCAAATGATCTTTCGTTAAGTCAACCTTATTATCGTATTTACGAAGGTCTTTATATTCCTCAACAAATTCTGCATCTAAATAGGCGATTGCTTTTTTAATCATGGTATCATTAGACCCTTCGGCTGCGCTCAGGGAAACCTCCAACTGTTTTAAATGTCCAAATCCTGTAATAATCTGCTGTGTGATAAATCGATTCGGGCGTCCGCCTTCAAACCAAGCCCAAGCCCCATTATTCATCTGACTGTTTTGAAGTTTGCGTTGCGCAGCTTGCAATTCATTACTCATTTTATTCATATCGAACAATAGCGCCATACGCTTCTTTTGTTCGGTTTCCGATCGTGCATCTCGAAGCCAAGGTGTTTCCGAAATCAAGATACTTTTCAGATCGGCATTCTTTTCCAAATTGCTTAGCAAGGCATCCGTTGAAGCCCACTGATCAAACACTTCCTTAATTCTCGGATTACTGTTGGCAATATGGCTCGCTAAGGCATTGGCGTAATACCTGCTGAACGTTTGCTCATTATTATCATATGGATATTCCATCAAATAAGGCAGCGCCTGAACGGCATACCACGCCGGATTGGATGTCATCTCCAAAGTCAATTTATGATTTTTAAGTGTGGAAGAGGTGTTGGACTTTAACTTATCTAAAGTGAAGGTTCGCATTTCATTGGAGCGCATCCACATTGGTAAAGTTTCGGTCACTAACATTCTGTTCGATAAGACAGGAAGTGCGTTTTGCTCGCCATCACTAAAATCGCCAGACTTAGCAATGATTTTATAGTGCACCGCATCTACATCGTCAGGAATGGTCAAACTCCAAGTTAAATCGGTATTGCCTTTGGCATCCACAGAAAAGGATTTGCGATTATCGGCATTATTGAGTTTTGAATCAATTTCTTGTCCAGTAATGGCATCAAATAGCTGTAAAACCGCTTCGCCAGATAACTGTTGTTCCGTCAGATTCGCGATTTTAGTGCTGATAGAAATGTCGTCCCCATGACGTAAAAAACGCGGCGCATTAGGAATGGCCATCAATTCTTTTTGGGTAACTGTTTCTAAAGTGGTGGTTGCACTTTCTAAACCTTTGGTATGCGCAAGTAATTGCAATTTCCATTTGGTCAATGCCTCAGGAGTGGTAAAGCTAAACGTAACATTGCCTTCAGCATCCGTTTGTAATTGTGGATAGAAAAACGCGGTTTCTTGCAGGTTTTTGCGAATGGTAACGGATTCTAGATTCTCTTTTTGTGGAGAGGCTGATTGCTCACTTTCAGAGGTTGCAGAACCAACGGTTTTGCTTTTAAGTTGCGTACCATAACCTACCATAACTACTTCATCCAATTGTGCATCAGCTTGTTCTTCGACCATCTCATTTTGAGCCATTTGTATTCCAGTAGCTTTACCTCTTAACATTATTGAAATATTCCTGTCATTCCCAAAATTGAATCCAAACCAATTCCATTGGTCATAATTTTGATAAGGGAAATTGAAATTGCTGTTTGGTAGATACACGTAAAAATTAGTGTTCCCAAAACTTTTCAGGGCTTGTCTTTTAGAGTTGCTATAATAAATAGGTTGCTGCAGCGGACTAAATTGCCATTCCTGTGGCGTGAATTGGTCTAAAGACATGTCATACATGCTGGCTAACAATTCAGCACTCACTTTATCACCTTGAGGACCTTTGATGTTAAAACTCCATGTTTCATCAGTTCCTGGTTCCAATTTGTCTCTAAAGGTCTTGGTTTCAATGGTCAATTCTGATTTTGGATACGGCACAGTAATGGTTTTTGTGCCCGATTCAAAACTATTAAAAGCAGCAAAACTGTAATGAATCGCGAATCCGCCCAAATCTGCTTCAGTTACCGGAATAGCAATCGTTTTTTTGTTGTTGCTTAACGGAATCAAATAGGTTTTGATGATGTTCTGATTTTTTTCAACATCAACCGTCACCATCACGTCGTCAGCCGCGCTACCAAACGTCATAATCACATTTTGACCTTTGGTGTAGGATGATTGGTCAGTGGATACACTAAATAATTGATGATCAGGCAGTGTTTTATCCTCTGGACTGAATACAAACGTCTGCGCTTCATCTTTAACCAACTGGCCAAATCTGTCTTTGCTTTCTAAAACAACCACATAATTCCCGGAATCCCATTTTTTTATAGGGCCTAAGTCGATGGTTTTCGACTTGGAAGTATCAAAATGAGCTTCAAAAACAATTGTGCCTTTATCCCAAGTATGCGGGTTATGTTCGTCTTGGTACGCTTCATGCGGAAATAGTTTTTTAAATTCCTCACGAGATAATGCTTGATAATCTGGTGCTGCCCACGGACGAGGTCTCAAAACTTCATTTGGGGTCTTGAGTTTGTAAATTTTGACAGTTCCTGTGGCGGGCACAAATTCGCCATTTAAATTTTTTGTGGTTAAGGTCAATTGATGATCTTTTTTAGTTTTATCCAATTGATCATTAATGGTAACAGTAGCCAAAAGCGAATGATAACCGACGTTTACAATGGTGGTAGCACTTCGCGTTTCGCCATTGAGATCTGTAACGTCAGCGGTAATTTCATAATTGAAGACCGGTAGATTGGCTTTATCCACGCTTTCATCAGGAATGGCTTTAAAGTTGATCTTAAAATTTCCATCTTTATCAGTGCTGGTTTCACCGTGGGCAATTTCTTGTGGTTGACTGTTAAAATAAGGTCTGGACCAATAATACCAACGCGGATATTGCACTTTTCTATGCACGCGATACACTACTTTAGCATCTGTGATGGAGCTTCCGGCATAAGCCAACGCTTTCCCCTTTATTGAAATAGAATCATTGACTTTGAAGGTTTCTATGATTGGATTAAACGTCGCTTCAAATTTTGGACGCTTGTACTCTTCAACCGAAAAATTGGTAGAGCTCGTACTGCCAGCCAACATAATTATTGAATAATTACCGTTTAGGCCGTCATTTGGCAAGATAAATTCGCCAGAAACAGAACCATAATCATTGGTTTTGAGGTTGATTTCCTTCACCAATTCGCCATTAACATTCTTTAAACTAAGTTTCGCTTCTTGATTAGCATAAACGACCGTTTTTCCATTTTCAGTTTTCGTTGCAATTCCTTTAAAATAGACGGTTTGCCCTGGTCTATAAATGCTCCTGTCTGTGAATACAAAAGGCTTGAACGTTATCTTTGCCTCTTCGTCATTTTCGTTATAATACCCGTTAGTGTAATGATCCTTAAAATATGCAACGTCTCCATTATAATTGACGGTGATATCCATATTATAATAACGATTCTTGGCAGTCTTCAGGGTGAATTCGCCATTTGAATTGGTTACAAAGTCCTCCGTTTTAAAGCTGTTGTTGTAATTTTCCTGATACTTAATGGTCACTTTTGCGCCAACTAAAGGGTGGCCGTTGGTTCTATTTATGATTTGAAATAATTCTTTCTCCGCATCCGATTTGGTTACTAAGGCACAATTAGTGACTTGTATGAGTGCAAACCCGTAAAATGACTCATCAGATTTCTCAGGCGTTGCAACAATTAAATACTGACCATTTGGTAATTTAGGAATGACGACTTCTGTGCTGTGTTGTTGGTAATCCTGCTCGTCTTTAAGTTGAATTTGCCATTCTTCCGTGCTTTTTAGCGATTTAATAAAGGCAAGACGCTCTTCTTTTCTGTAGGTTTTATTAAAGCGCTCTAATTCAGTTTCTGTGAGTTTAATGGCTTTGAATGCTAAACTTTTCAAATTGGAAAAACGCACCAGCATCAAACTGTGGGTTTGGATGGGAATATTTTTTTCAACGGTCAGTTGGAGTGTAGGCTTAAGAATGCGTTGTTTTAAAACATCACATTTTTCAGCCCCTTTACTTTTTGGGAATTGTTTCAGTACCGCATTACATAAAGCCAATGCTTCTTTAAGTGTCCATCGATTTTTATCTATTTCGGTTTGAGAACGATCGTCCTGATGTGATGCTACTGTATTGTTGTAATACCCCAGTGATGCAATTTCAAAATTATAAAGTGCTGACACCTCATGGGTTTTATAGGTTTCAGCAGCTTTTTTAAGTGTGTTTAAGTAAATAATATCTTTATCCGCTAAAATGCTGTTGGTTTTTACGAACTGCAGACGCTTGATGTCTACATCAGCTAAGGCTTGTGGATCTTTATCTTTCAGATGGAAATCAATCAGATTTTGATAGATTTTGAGCGCTTTTAGTTGTAAAGATGTAGAATCTTGATGTGTTATTTTTAATTCAGAAAAGGTTTTGGCATCCGCTAAAAATTCAGGTGCATCAATGGTGAATTTATAGGCAGGTTGTGTGATGCTAATTTCATCGGTTTGATAAAATTCTAAAGCATTATGACTTAAAAAATCAAAAAGAGTAGGTCGGAAAACTTTTGATTCGTTCTCTAATTGTAACAAGTCGTCAAAATTTGACAATGCAGTTTTTTGAAGCTGTGCCTCATTTTGAAGTGAATTTCCATAATGACAATCAATTTCTTCAAAAAGTGTTTTTAAATCCCAAGTTCTGAAATCGTCGGCATTGATCTTCTGCTCAGTTTGTGTGCGGTTGTAAAATCGGTACCTGTTATTCTGGAAATACTGCCAAAAAACATTGGCGAGCATATTTTCTAAAATATTCTTAGTTGGGGCTTCACTTTTTGCGATTTGTGATTTAAAATCGTTAACCACTTTAAGTTGTGCATCCTCTTCTAAAATGAGTGCATACTTGCTTTTGTATAGTAAACTCTTTACGTTTTGCGTCGTATTTTTTTCGGCAACGGCCATTTTTGAAATCTGCTCAACAACTTCCAAAGCCGATTTTGGCAAGCCCTCACTTTCGAATTTATCTATTTTTTTCCATAGATTTTCGTAAGAATTAGATTGCGCTTGGGCCAAATTTGAAAAAAGAAAGACCATACAGACTGCTATAATTTGTTTCATCGTTTTGATAGTTTAATTCTTAAATAGAATTTTTTGTAAGCCACTAAACAAAAATCGTTATCGAAATAGACGAAATTCCAGCTACTTACGTTTATATGAGTGAAGTTAATATATTTTGAAGTTAACTTTTCCTACTTTTTATCAATTTGCAAAAACAATACCATAAGTATCCTTATTTTTGAATTCATGAACTTTCGTATGAAATTATCTCTCTCTTTCTTCTTTATGTCTATAGTGGCTCTAGGTCAGGCCGAATTTCAAAAAGCGGAACAATTATTCGCAACGAATCAATTTAGTAAAGCCGAAAATTTGATGGTTTCTTACGTAAAAAACTATTCTAACGATGAAAAGGGACTAGAATTATTGGGTGACGCGTATGGGCATCAGAAGAAATGGGATGAAGCCATTGAGAGTTATAACAAATTGGTGGAGATGAGCCCAAAAACTGCGAATTACCATTATAAATATGGTGGCGCCTTAGGGATGAAAGCGTTATCTGTTAGTAAGATTCAGGCGTTGGGAATTATTGGCGGTGTGAAAGAAGCTTTTACGACTGCGGCAGAATTAGACCCCAAACATATTGAAACGCGATGGGCTTTGGTGAAATTGTATATGCAGTTGCCAGGGATTATTGGGGGAAGTAAGAGTAAATCTCTGAGTTATGCGGATGAATTACAAAACATTTCCAAGGTAGATGGTTTTTTGGCCAAGGGATATATTTATGAATATGACAAGGATCTTAATGCGGCAGAAAAGTATTTTAAACTTGCCGTTACAGAAGGAGGCTCTTTGCATTGCTATGAGCAATTGATCAATTTATATGAAGCTAAAAAGCAGCCAGAATTAATGATTTCCACTATGGAGGCAGCCTTTAATAAGCATAAATCGAATGTGCTAAACTATCAAATTGGGAAAGTTTCGGCAGATTATAAAATTCAATTGAATAAAGGAGAGGCGCATCTCCAAAACTACCTTGAGAATTATAAAAAGGAAGATGGTATTTCAAAATCGTGGGCTAATTACCGTTTGGCGCAAATACACAAACTTCAAAAAAATAAAGCAGAGGCCTTAAAATATATCGATTTGGCAATTGGCGAATCACCAAAAGCCGATGCCTTTAAGAAAGAACGTGTTGCGATATTGAAACTTTAAATGTTTTTTAAAAGGGTATTAACTTCACGGATTTGCGATTTTATCTAATAAATTCTCAGTTAAAGCTTTCTTGCTTCATCAATAAAATCATTCGTCATTTCGCATCAAAAAAACTATCTTTGATCCTTTCAAAATTAAACTATGAACGTACATTTTATAGCTATTGGTGGCAGTGCCATGCACAACCTTGCCATGGCATTACGCAATAAAGGGGAGCAGGTTACTGGAAGTGATGATGAGATTTACGAACCTTCAAAATCGAGATTAAAAGCGAAGGGTTTGTTGCCGGAGAGCTTTGGCTGGTTCCCGGAAAAGATCACTACATCTTTGGATGCTATAGTTTTAGGAATGCATGCAAAAGCAGACAATCCTGAACTTTTGAAAGCGCAGGAATTAGGCTTGAAAATCTACAGTTATCCTGAGTTTTTATACGAGCAATCCAAACATAAAACCCGCGTGGTCATTGGCGGAAGCCATGGAAAAACCACCATTACATCCATGATTTTGCATGTGATGCATTACCATGATCGAGATGTAGATTATATGGTGGGAGCGCAGTTGGAAGGATTTGAGGTGATGGTGAAATTGACGGATGACAATGATTTTATCGTTTTGGAAGGCGATGAATATTTAAGCTCTCCAATTGATAGACGACCTAAATTCCATTTGTATCAGCCAAATATTGCCTTATTAAGCGGTATTGCTTGGGATCATATTAATGTCTTTCCTACCTATGACAATTATGTGGAGCAATTTAAAATATTTGTTGATAGCATTGTTAACGGTGGAAGTATCACTTATAACGAAGAGGATTTAGAGGTCAAACGTGTGGTGGAGGCTTCTGAAAATACCATCAGAAAATTACCATATCATACACCCGACTACACTGTGGGAGATGGAGAGACACTTTTGCAAACCCCTGAAGGACCGTTACCAATCGAAATTTTTGGGAAGCATAATATGAATAATCTGTCTGGTGCTAAATGGATTTGCCAACATATGGGCGTTGATGAAGATGATTTTTATGAGGCCATCGCCAGTTTTAAAGGGGCAAGTAAACGTTTAGAAAAAATAGCAGAAGGCACCAACAGTGTTGCATTTAAAGATTTTGCACATGCGCCCAGTAAAGTAAGAGCGACTACCAATGCTGTTAAAGAACAATATCCTAACCGTTCAGTTGTAGCGTGTTTGGAATTGCACACTTATAGTAGTTTGAATGCTGAGTTCTTAAAAGAATATAAAGGTACCCTTGAGGCAGCTGATCAAGCAGTAGTGTTTTATTCTCCCCACGCTGTTGAAATTAAAAAATTGAAAGAAGTCACTCATGAACAAATTGCGACAGCCTTTGAGCGTGATGATTTAATTATCTATACCAATCCCGACGATTTTAAAAATTATTTATATTCTCAAAATTTTGATAATAAAGCCCTGTTATTGATGAGCTCTGGGACTTATGGTGGCCTAGATTTTAATGAGGTCAAAAAGATGATGAATTAAAGTTTAAAGTGTTAATGATAATCCTATACTAGCGATTTTAATAAAACCTATCAACATAAAAAAGCCATTTACAATTGTAAATGGCTTTTTTATGTTGATAGGTTTT
>Ga0114916_1002169_pt1 | contig 10476 bp, 8 predicted proteins | sample MalvirAntarct_66_FD_83501 | JGI IMG/M metagenome (GOLD analysis project Ga0114916, IMG submission 83501) | Marine viral communities from the Global Malaspina Expedition - Malaspina viral metaG Antarct_66 | ecosystem: Environmental > Aquatic > Marine > Oceanic | place: West Anvers Island... | reverse complement strand
TATCAGCGCGCGGCCGATCTCGGTCATGCCCCGTCGCAGTACCGGATTGCGAATTTCTACGAAAAGGGCAGTGGACTCGAGCGTGACCTCGATGCTGCCAAGAAGTGGTACCAGCTGGCCGCCGAGCAGGGCAATGCCAGCGCCATGCACAATCTCGCGGTTCTCTACGCCACAGCCGGGCAGGTTCCAGACTACGAAAATGCCGCCGCGTGGTTCGAGCGCGCTGCAGAAGTCGGCGTGCGCGACAGCCAGGTAAACCTCGCCATCCTCTATGCCCGTGGCGACGGTGTGACCCGTGACCTTGAGAAATCCTACAAATGGTTCGCGATCGCGGCCAATGACGGAGACAAGGACGCGGCGGTCAAGCGCGACGAGGTGTTCAACGCACTTCGGCCGGAACAGGCCGAGGCGGCTCGCGCCGCGGTCGCCAACTGGACGGCCGAGCCGATCAATGCGGATGCCAATGAAGTCGAGGTTCCAGCCTCGTGGCAGGGTGCTTCAACCGAGACCGCTTCGGTGGACATGAGCAAGGCGATCCGCAACATTCAGGCGATCCTCAACAACAACGGGTTCGATGCCGGACCGCCCGATGGCGTGATGGGCAAGAAGACCGTTTCCGCGATCAAGGAATTCCAGGCCTCGATCGGCATGGCCGCCACCGGTGAAATCGACGACAGGCTTGTTCAGGAGCTGCTCGCGCGCAACGATTGATCCCGCTGCTCCGCGAGCAACGCCTGTGGCCGCCTTGAGGCCGCATTGGCGGACAAGACCGTCAGCTGCCAAACGCCGTTGTTCAAGGGCTTGCCGTCACATTCGGGACCTTGTTTTGGGGACGCGCAGACCGGTTGCCGCAGTCGATGTGAAATATTCAGGTAACTGCGGTAAAACCTTGCCGCGATGACCTTATCCGATTTGACTCACACCGTCGAAACGCGCAAAACCGTATTGTCGGGGCTACCCGGTCGCAACCTTTTTTCCCGTCATTGACGCCCGGGGGCGCAAGGTGACTATCTACCTGCCGATCGCAGAACTGTCGGTCAATATCTTCGTCATCCTCGGGATGGGCGCGGCAGTGGGTTTCCTGTCCGGCATGTTTGGCGTGGGCGGCGGTTTTCTGATCACGCCGCTTCTGATCTTCTACAACATCCCGCCCGCGGTTGCGGTTGCCACCGGCGCAAACCAGGTTGTCGCCTCTTCGGTTTCCGGCGCGCTGGCGCATTTCCGCCGTGGCACGCTTGATATCAAGCTCGGACTTGTCCTGCTTGTCGGCGGTCTCGCCGGCGCCACGGTCGGTATTCAGATCTTCTCCATGCTGCGCCGCCTGGGTCAGCTCGATCTGATCATCTCGCTGCTGTATGTCGTGTTTCTGGGGTCCGTTGGCGGACTGATGCTTTGGGAGAGCGTCAACTCGCTGCGCCGCGCCGCCAACAACAAGCCGGTTTCGCTGCGCAAGCCCGGCCAGCACAATTGGGTGCATCGGCTGCCCTTCAAGATGCGGTTCAAGCGCTCGAAGCTCTATCTCAGCGTCATCCCGGTCATCCTGCTCGGATTCGCCATCGGCATCCTGACCTCGGTGATGGGCGTCGGTGGCGGTTTCATCATGGTCCCGGCCATGATCTATCTGTTGCGCATCCCCACCAGCGTGGTCATTGGAACATCGCTGTTCCAGATCATTTTCGTCACCGCCTTCACCACGGTGGTTCAGGCGACGACCAACTATTCGGTCGACATCGTTCTCGCCTGGCTGTTGATGGTCGCGGGCGTTATCGGCGCGCAGTATGGTGTCCGTGTCGGCCAGAAGATGCGTGGAGAGCAGCTGCGCGCGGGCCTTGCACTGCTGGTTCTCGCTGTCGGCATCCGGCTTGGATTCGGCCTGGTGTTGCCACCCGACGAAATCTACTCCGTGGTCAGCGGGAGTTTCGGGTTCTGATGCGGTACGCAGCCTTCCTCTTCGGTGTGTTCCTGCTGGCGGCTTTCCCTGCCGCGGCCCAGCTTGTCGATCCCACCGTCACCATCAATGACAAGTTCTCGGAACGGATCGATATCGGGATCTCCACCAACGAGATCGCCATCACTTCGGATTTCTCCGGTGCGGACATCACCGTGTTTGGCGCCATCGACGGTGCCGACGAACTGCTGCTGGCCACATTTGCCTATGATGTGGTTGTGGCGCTGGAAGGACCGCGCAAACCCACCACCGTCAGGCGCAAGGAGCGCGTCGCCGGGATCTGGATCAATCGTCACTCGATCCAGTTCGGGCCGATTCCTGCCTCTTATTCAATGTCGAGCACCCGGCCGCTGGCCGATATCGCCAACCTGATGGAGCTTGCCTCCCGCGACATCGGCATCAACAACATCCGCCTCGTCCCCACCGGCAGCATCGGCGACGGATCCCGCCTGACCGAGTTTCGCGACGCGCTGCGCCGCATCAAGCAGGCCGGTGGGCTGTACCAGCGTGATCCAACAGGCGTGCAGTTCATCTCCAAGGCCCTGTTCCGGGCCACCGTCCGGCTTCCGGCAAACATCCCGGTCGGCCAGCACACGGTTCGTGCGGTTCTCTACAAGAACAGCCAGTTCGTGATGGAAAAAGAGATCCCGCTGCGCGTGGTCAAGACTGGCCTAGAGCAATTCATCTACAATTTTGCCCATGTCTATTCACTGGCCTACGGCATCGTCGCGGTGCTCCTGGCAACGCTGACCGGATGGCTGGGCAGCGTCATCTTCCGCAAGGACTGATCATCAGCATATCGGAGCAGGGACCGGCATGAGCGAACACCGGAATCAATCCAGCATGACCGCCACCGCCTGGTTTCTGGCGGGACTGGGCGCAATTCCGTTTCTGGCTATGGCGGTTGCCGCGGTCATTTCGCCGGCATTCGCCGCCGCGCGTCTGGGCGGTGAAACGGCCTTTCTGGGCTACGGCGCCGTTATCCTGTCGTTCATGGGCGGAGTTCGCTGGGGGCGTGCCCTGACGCTTGACCAACCGGCCCGCGCCGCCGAGCAGATGATCCTGAGTGTCGCGCCTTCGCTGGCCGCCTGGCTGACCTTGCTGATCGATCGCCCCTGGTCGCTGCTGCTGCTGGCCGCCGGCTTTGCACTGCAGGCGGCATGGGATTTCAAGAGCGCCGGCGCTGGCCTGCTGCCGGCCTGGTTCGGGCGGTTGCGCCTGACCATCAGCGCCATCGTGATCGCCTCGATCGGCCTCGTCCTGCTTGCGTGAATGCCGGGCCGGCCGGTGCGATAGCAGGCTTTGCGGGTTCAGCCATTCATACGGTTGTAAGCAACGGAGTAAATCCGCTCGCGGCCGATAAGGTGCGCTACCAGTCGCGTGCGATCAAACAAGCCGCGCATGGCCGGATGCCGCAGTTCCAGCCCGCCCGTGGTGGCGCCGAATGCCGGCATCAGCAATCGCTTGCCATCGCTGGCAAAACACGGCCTGCGCACGCCCTTGCCGCGCCTGACGACGCGCGCAACGGGGTGAAGGTGACCGGCGATTTCGCCGTCCGCCGCACCGGCTTTTGGCTCGTGCCGGAACACCAGGTTTTCCACATGCAGTTCGCTGCAGAAGCTCCCCTCCAGGCCGACGGGACGGTCCGGGTCGTGGTTGCCCTCGATCCAGACCCAGTCGCGCCCGCGTTGCAGGCCTTGCAGTTGCTCGCGGTAACACTCGGGCAGGTGCGCCGAACCGATCCGGTCGTGAAAGCTGTCGCCCAGGCTGATCACCAAGCGCGGCGCATAGCTGGCGATCGCCGCGCCTAGTCGCGAAAGCGTGGCGGCGGTGTCGTACGGGGGCAGCATCATGCCCCTTCGGGCGAAGGCCGCGCCCTTTTCAAGGTGCAGGTCCGAAACCACCAACGTGGCGCTGCCAGGCAGCCACAGCACCCCGATCCGGTCGCACACCACGGCTGTGCCATTGACAGCAAGCTCGGCCGTCAATGGGCCGGTTGCCGGAGTGTCGCTTTCAAGCGCTGCATTTGCGCCATGCATGGTTGTTCCATTCAGATCTGGTTCTGGGCCTCGGCAAGCAGGTCCTCTGCCGCCTCGGCCAATATGCTTTCATGCGCCTCGCCGGCAACCGTCTCGCGGCCGATTTCAAGCATGATCGGAACGGCCAGCGGCGAGATGCGCTCAAGCGCCCTGTGCCGGATGTGCCCCTTGATTCGCTTGAGCATAGCGCCGAGCCGCTGAATATCCAAAAGCCCCTGTGCGGCATCGGCGCGCGTCGCCTGCAGCAGGATGTGGTCGGGTTCGTGGGTGCGCAGCACATCGTAGATCAGGTCGGCTGAAACAGTGACCTGGCGGCCGGATTTCTCCTGGCCGGGGTGCCGTTTCTCGATCAGCCCGGAGATCACCGCACAGGCCCGGAAGGTCCGCTTGAGCATCCAGGATTCGTTGAGCCAGGCGTCGAGGTCATCGCCCAGCATGTCCTCGTCAAACAGCTCGGCGAGATCAAGCCGCCGATCGGAAATCATCGCCCCCACGTCCTCAAGCCCCCAGACCGCCAGCGAGTAGTCCGTGGCGACGAAGCCGAGCGGCTGCGCCCGCATGCGCTCCAGCCTGCGGGTGAGCAGCATACCCAGAGTCTGGTGCGCGATCCGGCCTTCGAAGGGGTAGAGCACCATGAAGAACCGTTCGGCCCGCGGAAACGTCTCGATCAGCAGGCTGTCGCTCGACGGAAGCTGTGAGACCTGTTGCTGCATTCTCAGCCAGTCCGAGACCTGGTCGGGCAGTGCGCCCCATTTCGTCGGATCGGCGATCATTGCCCGCACGCTGTCGGCGAGATAGGTCGAAAGCGGAAACTTGCCGCCGGCATAGGCCGGTACTTTCGGATCCTGGTCCCAGGCCTTGGAGACCAGGCACTCGTTCTCGCGGATGCCTTCGAACCTGAGGATTTTGCCCGAAAACAGAAACGTGTCTCCGGGCGACAGCGTTTCGAGGAAATACTCCTCCACCTTGCCCAGCGGCGGTCCGCCGCGGCCCGACAGCGTGCCGTTCTTGCGGCTGGTCATCCGCACATTGAGCATCGGCGCCTCGATGATGGTGCCGATATTGAGCCGGTACTGCTGCGCCACCTGCGGATTGGAGATCCGCCACAGACCGTCGGCGCGCTTGCGGATTCGGGCGTATCGCTCATAGCTCTTGAGCGCGTAGCCGCCGGTGGCGACGAAATCGATCACCTTGTCGAAAGTCTCCCGGTCGAGGTCTGAATAGGGCGAGGCGCTGGTCACTTCCGCATAGAGATCCTCCGCATCGAAGGGAGCCGCCGCCGCCATGCCGAGGACGTGCTGGGCCAGCACGTCCAGCCCGCCGTCGCCGCCTGATGGCGTATCCTGCGCGCCGACATAATTGGCGTCGATCGCGGCCTGGCATTCCAGCACCTCGAAGCGGTTCGCCGGCGTCAGGATGGCCCGGCTCGGCTCGTCCATGCGGTGGTTGGCCCGCCCGATGCGCTGTGCCAGCCGGCTTGCCCCCTTGGGCGCGCCGACATGGACGACCAGATCGACGTCGCCCCAGTCGATCCCCAGATCGAGCGTCGAGGTGGCAACCACGGCTCTAAGCTCGTTGCGCCCCATCGCTGCCTCCACCCGCCGCCGTTGTGCCGCATCCAGGGAGCCGTGATGCAGGGCGATCGGCAGGCTGTCGTCATTGATCCGCCACAGCTCCTGAAACAGCAGTTCCGCCTGGCTGCGGGTGTTGACGAAGATCAGCGTGGTGCGGTGATCCTTGATGGTCTGGTACACGTCGGGAATCGCGTAGCGCGCCGAGTGCCCGGACCACGGAATCCGCTCCTCGCTCTCAAGAATGGTGATGATCGGGCTGGCCCCGCCGGCCACCGTGATCCTCCCGGCGCACTCATCGGTCAGGCGCGATTGCGGCACCAGCCAGCGCTGCAGTTCCTCCGGATCCGCCACCGTGGCCGACAGGCCGATGGTCCGCAGGCCCGGCGCCAGGTTCCGCAGCCGGGCCAGCGCCAGCGACAGCAGATGGCCGCGCTTCGACGCGATCAGCGAATGCAGCTCGTCGAAGATCACATAGCGCAGGCCGGAAAACAGCCGCTCGGCATGGGCATTGGCGATTAGCAACGACACCTGTTCCGGTGTTGTCAGCAGGATCTCGGGCGGATCGGTGCGTTGCCGGGCGCGCTTGGATTGCGGCGTGTCGCCAGTCCGCGTCTCGATCCGCACCGGCAGGCCCATTTCCTCGACCGGTCGCGCCAGGTTGCGTTCGATGTCGACGGCCAGCGCCTTGAGCGGCGAGATATACAGTGTATGCAGTGACCGCGCACCGACGGAGCCGGGCTTGGGTTTGCCGCGGGTGGCGAGCTCGGTCAGGCTTGGCAGAAAGCCGGCCAGCGTCTTGCCGGCGCCGGTGGGCGCGATCAGCAGCATCGAGCGCCCGGCTGCGGTTTCGGAGAGAAGTTCCAGCTGATGCGCGCGCGGCTGCCAGCCGCGGCTGGCGAACCAGCCAAGGAACGGCTCGGGCAATGCAAATCCCGGATTGTCGGTGGCAGGCGCAGATTCGGCTTTCACGCCGGTCAATGTAGTGCAGCGCCGCGGTCAGTCCAAGACGGGTCCTGACGATCGGCCCGGGAACATGGGCCTGCATCAAGCCCGGGCACGGTCCGCCTGTTCCATAGCGCCTGCCAGGCCATTGCCACTGGCTTCGTCCTGGCCTGACCGTGGAAACTTCCGTGTCCGGAGCTTTCAGTTGAGCGCAACACGAGGCGGGTCGGAGAGCAAGTCGGCCGTTTGCTGCTTCGTCGCCACCACGCCCGGGCGCTTGCGCGCGACCACCAGCAGACCCGAAATCACCTCGGTGCCGTCCCGCCGGATCGGCTCTCGCGACAGTCGAAGGATGTCGAGGCCATGCTGCTCGAGCAGGCCACGCAGATAGGGTTCGCCGTGGCAGTAGCGCAGCGAAGGTTGCAACAGCCAGTCGCAATCCTCCGGGCCGGCTTCCAGCGAAAAGGCCATCAGTCCTCCGGCCGCAACGAGGTTCGCCGCCACCTGGATGACTGGCGCGAGGTCGCCGAAATAGGCAAACACGTCCGCCGCGGCGACAAGCTCGGCCGGTTCCGCGCCCGGAAGCCGCGCAGCGGCGATCCCCTTCAGGATGTCGGCCTGACCGAGCCGGTCGTACAGACCCTTCTCTCCGGCCTTAGCCAGCATGCCCTGCGACAGATCATAGCCTTCGAGCCAGGAGGTCATGCGCCGGATCCGTTCGCCGAACAGGCCGGTACCGCAGCCCAGGTCGATCACCCTGGCGAACTGGGTCTCGTTGCCGGCAGTTTCGCCGAGCAGGGCGGTCAGACGTTCCGGCACGCAATAGCCGAGATCTTCCAGAAGGGCTGTATCGAAACGGTCGGAATAGCCGTCGAACAGCGCTTCGACATATTCTGAGGGCGGGGTCGACGGCATCTCCGCCTGGCCGGTCAGCGACAGCTTCAGGCTTGCGCCGAAAATGTCCGTTGGCGAAAGAGTGAGCACCTTGCGCCAAGCATCTGCAGCCCCCGCGTGATCGCCGGTCTTTTCAAGGTAGCCGCCAAGCTGGTGCCAGCCCGCGGCCCAGAGCGGTGCAAGTTCAAGCGCCTGTATCTGCAGATCGGCCGCAGCAGCCATATCGCCGGATTCCGCGTAAAGGCGGGCATAGTGAGCGCGGCGATCTGCAGTCAGGTCGCCAGAGGAAAGCTGGTAGGATGTCATGTGTATGGACCGAACAGGAACCGTTGCTGCTGCCTATGCGTTGGCGGCGTGAAATACGCAAGCCCTTTTGCGCAGCGCGTCGACGCACTAATTGATTGGCATGACAATGAAACCCGAAGACCTGCTGATCCCGCGCCGCGAGGGGCTCCACTGCCCGCCAGGTGATTTCTTCATCGATCCGGTGCGCGGCGTCGACCGGGCGCTTGTCACCCATGGTCATGCCGACCATGCCCGCGCCGGCCACGGTCATGTCTTGGCGACGCAGGAAACGCTCGACATCATGGCGATCCGCTATGGTGCCGACCATGCCGGTGCCACCCAGGCAGCAGGCCTGGGCGAGTCGATCCGCATCGGGGATGTGACGGTGACGTTTCACCCCGCCGGCCATGTCCTGGGATCGGCCCAGATCGCCGTCGAGATGAACGGCATGCGCATTGTCGCTTCGGGGGACTACAAGCCGAGACCGGATCCCACCTGCGCCACTTTCGAGCCGGTTGCCTGCGATGTCTTCATCACCGAGGCGACCTTCGCCCTGCCGGTGTTCAGACATCCCGATGCTGCCGATGAAATCAGGCGTCTGTTGCGATCCGTCAGCCGCAATCCCGAGCGCGCCCATCTGGTCGGCGTCTATTCGCTGGGCAAGGCGCAACGCGTCATCCGCCTCATCCGTGACGCAGGCTATCACCAGCCGCTCTATATCCACGGCGCGCTTCAAAAACTATGCGACTATTACGAAAGCCAGGGCATCGGGCTCGGCGATTTGCGTCCGGCGACCGTCGCCGCCGGTGCCAAGTGCGATTTTGCCGGTGCCATCATTCTCGGCCCTCCCTCGGCTTTTGGCGAAAAGTGGGCGCGCCGCTTCCCCGATCCCCTGGTCAGCTTCGCCTCCGGCTGGATGCAGGTCAGGGCGCGTGCCCGCCAGCGCGGCGTCGAATTGCCGTTGGTGATCTCCGATCATGCCGACTGGGACGAGCTTGCCGAAACCATCAAGATCGTGGCGCCGGGCGAGGTCTGGGTCACCCACGGCCGCGAGGAGGCGCTGGTGCGCTGGTGTGCCATGCAGGGTATCCCCGCCAGGCCGCTGCATCTGGTCGGCTATGAAGGTGAGGGGGACTGAGCCATGAACCGCTTCGCCGATCTTCTCGACATGCTGGCGTTTACGCCCTCCCGCAACGCCAAACTCTCGCTGCTGCAGGATTACTTCCGCACCGTTCCCGATCCCGAGCGCGGCTATGCGCTCGCCGCCATCGCCCGCGATCTGGACATCCCGTCGGTCAAGCCGGCGCAGCTGCGCGAGCTGATCTCGTCGCGCATGGATGCCGAACTCTTCGGCTATTCCTACGATTATGTCGGAGACCTGGCCGAAACCATCGCATTGGCCTGGCCGGAAAAGACCGACTCCCGCCCGGGCCGCAATGACGCACCGGGACTGGCCGAGGTGGTTGAAACCTTGCAGGCTTCATCACGCCGTGAGGGCCCGGGCCTCGTCGAGAACTGGCTCGACCGGCTTGACCCGCCGGGCCGATACGCCCTGCTCAAGCTGGTCACTGGCGGTTTCCGCATGGGCCTGTCGAGCCGCCTGATCAAGCAGGCGCTGGCCGCATTCGGCAAGGTCGAGGTCAACGAGATCGAGGAATTGTGGCACGGGCTGAGCCCGCCCTATGGCGATCTGTTCGCATGGCTTGAGGGGTCAGGGCCGAAACCGGTCAACGCCGGCGCAGCACCTTTCCGCCCGGTGATGCTGTCGCATGCCATCGAGGACAGGGATTTTGAGAAACTCGATCCCGCGGATTTTGCGGCGGAATGGAAATGGGATGGCATCCGCGTCCAGGCGACCTCCGAACGCGGGATCAGCCGCCTCTACACCCGCACCGGCGACGATATCTCCGCGGCATTTCCCGACCTTGTCGATGCCATCGCCTTTGACGGTGCACTCGATGGCGAACTGCTGGTGGCGCGTCCTGCGGGCGGCGGTGTCGAAACCGGCAGCTTCTCCGATCTGCAGCAACGCCTCAACCGCAAGACTGTGACAGCACGGCAGTTGCGCGATCATCCCGCCTTCTTCCGCGCCTACGACCTGCTGAAGGATGGTGAAGAGGATCTTCGCTTGAAACCGTTTGCCGAACGCCGCAACCGCCTCGAAACCTTTGTTGCCGGATTGAACCCGGAACGCTTCGATTGCTCCGCGATGCTGGCATTCGACAGCTGGGATGATCTGGCCGAACTCCGTGCCGATCCGCCCTTCCCGGTAATCGAAGGGGTGATGATCAAGCGCAAGACGGCGCCCTATCTGCCCGGCAGGCCGAAGGGTGAATGGTTCAAGTGGAAACGCGATCCCTTCCTGATTGACGCAGTGCTGATGTACGCCCAGCGCGGCCACGGCAAACGTTCGGGCTTCTACTCCGACTACACCTTCGGTGTCTGGCGCGAGCCGGGCGAGCTTGTGCCCGTCGGCAAGGCCTATTTCGGCTTCACAGACGAGGAACTCCTCGAGATCGACAAATATGTCCGCAACAACACCATCGAGCGCTTTGGGCCGGTCCGCTCGGTGCGCGCCGGGGTCGACAAGGGGCTGGTCTTCGAGGTTGCGTTCGAGGGGATAGCCCGCTCCTCCCGGCACAAGTCCGGTGTGGCCATGCGCTTTCCGCGCGTCAACCGGCTGCGCTGGGACAAGCCGCCGGGCGAGGCCGACCGGCTGGAGACGCTTGAGCGCATGATCGACGGCGTTGAATGACGGACTTGCCCGACACACCGGCGATGATTATGTGAAAGC
>Ga0114916_1002167_pt1 | contig 10483 bp, 8 predicted proteins | sample MalvirAntarct_66_FD_83501 | JGI IMG/M metagenome (GOLD analysis project Ga0114916, IMG submission 83501) | Marine viral communities from the Global Malaspina Expedition - Malaspina viral metaG Antarct_66 | ecosystem: Environmental > Aquatic > Marine > Oceanic | place: West Anvers Island... | reverse complement strand
TGGCAACCGTCTGCGGCACCTCGCTGGCGCTGATGGATGCAGGCGTGCCGCTGGCAAAGCCCGTCGCCGGTATCGCCATGGGCCTGATCAAGGAAGGCGAGCGCTACGCTGTGCTCTCCGATATCCTGGGTGACGAGGATCACCTCGGCGACATGGACTTCAAGGTCGCCGGTACCTCCGACGGCATCACCGCCCTCCAGATGGACATCAAGATCGATGGCATCACCGAGGAAATCATGCAGATCGCGCTTGGCCAGGCCAAGGACGGCCGCCTTCATATCCTCGGCGAAATGGGCAATGCCCTGTCCGAAAGCCGCGGCCAGCTGGGCGAATTCGCTCCGCGCATCGAGGTCATGAACATTCCGGTCGACAAGATCCGTGACGTCATCGGCACCGGTGGCAAGATCATCCGCGAAATCGTCGAGAAGACCGGCGCCAAGATCAACATCGACGACGATGGCACCATCAAGATTGCCTCGTCCTCGGGCAAGGAAATCGAGGCCGCCAAGAAGTGGATCCACTCGATCGTTGCCGAGCCTGAAGTCGGCGTGATCTATGAAGGCACAGTCGTCAAGGTCGCCGATTTCGGCGCTTTCGTGAACTTCTTCGGTCCCAAGGACGGCCTGGTCCACATCTCGCAGCTTGCTGCCGAGCGTGTCGCCAAGACCTCCGACGTGGTCAAGGAAGGCCAGAAGGTCTGGGTCAAGCTGCTTGGCTTCGACGAGCGCGGCAAGGTCCGCCTGTCGATGAAGGTCGTTGACCAGGAAACCGGCAAGGAAGTCGAAGCCGGCGAATGAGCCAGGTTTGAATAGCCTGAAAGGCGGATGACTGCCTGACGGTTATGGAATGAAAGAAAAGCCCCCGGATCACGATGGTCCGGGGGCTTTTTGTGTTTGGGAAGCCGTCGCCATGACAAATCTGAACCGATCACGTCAGGGCGAGGCTGGGCGCGGATCGGGACCTCGTGTTGTGTGTTGGCGGCGGATGTGTATGCTTCGGGCCAAATCACACATCTGCAAATGAAGAGAGGACAGGATTCTGGCCCAAGAAACAATGACGACCAACGACAAGCCGATCGAAAGCACTGCAATCGAAAGTGCGGAAGATCTCTCCTCGATTGCATTCGGTTTCATGGCCTCCAAAGCCCTGTTTGCAGGGCTTCATGCAGATGTCTTTTCAGCGCTCGCAGATGGTCCCAGAACAGCGGAGGAACTGGCAAAGATCGCCGACATCCCGATCAACCGCATCGTCATACTGACGACGGCGCTCGCTAGTGTCGGGCTTCTCACCATTGGGTCGGACCGGAAGATCAGCAACTCCCCTGCCGCACAGAGCTTCCTGTCGAAGCAGTCGAAATACGATTTCGGCGATTACCTGCGATATCAGATCGACCAGCAGATGTACCCGTTTCTGCTTCAGCTCAATGCCGTGATGAAGGGCGATTTGTCAGACGATGCAATTGCCTCCTACAAGCACTGGATGGCAGACGAAGAGCAGGCATCGGTCTATTCCGAAAGTCAGCACGCCGGATCCCTGGGACCGGGACGAACGCTTGCACGCAAGGTGGATCTGAGTACGGCGGAAACCCTGCTTGACGTCGGCGGCGGAACCGGGGCGATGACCATCAGCCTCTGCAAGGAATATAACAACCTCCACGCCACCATCATAGATTTTCCGAACGTTGCCGAAATAGGCTGGCGTTTCATCTCCGAGGCAGATCTTGTCGACCGCGTGCGCTATATCCCGGGAAACGCAATCGAGGTGCAGTGGCCAGGCAACCACGATGCCATCCTGATGTCCTATCTGATGAGCGGCGTGCCCGGTGAAGATGTGGAAGGGCTTTTGGAAAAAGCCTTTGAGGCATTGTCCCCCGGCGGCAAGCTTATCGTTCACGACTTCATGGTCGAGGAGGACCGTCGCGGGCCGGCCCTTGCCGCGCTCTGGCAATTGCAGCACATGGCGTTCACACCCAAGGCCCGCTCGCTGTCCGTAGGTTGGCTGACGGAAGCCGGCAAGAGGATCGGATTTTCAGTCGATGAAGTCGACAATCTGATTCCTGCCATGACCAAGCTGGTCGTCTTTGTCAAACCGTCCTGATCGGTGACACCATGTCGAGCTTTCGTTTGCACGAAGAACCGCTTCAGAAGGAGTGGCTTGACGCCTATGGCCATCTGAACGAAGCCTACTACCTCGTCCCGTTCAGCAACGCGACCTGGAAACTGCAGGACCATTTCGGCATCGGAAACCGGTATTTCGATGCGACCGGTTGCGCTCTGTACACCCTCGAGACGCATTTGCGCTACATCGGCGAGGTGCGCGCCCCGGCAACGCTCTCCATTGAAAGCGTTGTTCTGGGCGTTGATTCCAAACGTCTGCACGTCGGGCATACCATGTGGTCGGGTACAACCGAGTGCGCAACGTTTGAATGCATGTTGTTGCACTATGACACGCGGGCTGGGGAGACGGCGGCTTTCCCGGAGGAGGTTGGCAGGGCTTTGGGTGATGCGGTTCTCAAACCGGCACCGGCATGGGCTGGACGAGCACTGCGCCGGCTGGGTTAGGCGCGACGACCTGAAGTCATGGATTAGAAATGCCGCGCGATTGGATCATTCGGGGCTTTCGGTGTCGAGATGGGTCGATTCTCCTGTGAACCGGCAAACATCGGCGGCGTTTTCAAGCTCCGCGAAGATGGGCACCAATATGATATTGACTCCAAAGCCGGAATTCGCGTTTTCCGGTTATCCCGACAACCTGCGTATGGAATAAATTTCGCTTCGCTTTGCCGTCCTTGGGACACTGGTGCTCCGGAACAATCACCCTCACTCACGCATTGCCCCTGCAAGACAAACGCAGGAGCACACTTCATGAGCCATACGCTTGCCATCACCAGGATCGAGGAAATCACCCACAATGTCCGTCAGCTGACCTTCGAGAAACCCGAGGGTTTTAAGTTCACGCCGGGGCAGGCGGCCGAGGTGGGAATCGACAAGGACGGCTGGCGCGATGCGGGCAATCCCTTCACGTTTACCGCATTGCCCGAATGGGACGAGTTGCAGTTCACCATCAAGGTCTACCCCTCGCACGACGGACTGACCGAACAGATCGGCAAGATGGAAGTGGGCGACAGCTTAATTGTCGGCGATGCCTGGGGCACCATCGAGTACAAGGGGAAGGGCACATTCATTGCCGGCGGCGCCGGGGTCACGCCCTTCATCGCCATCCTGCGCATGCTGCGCGAGCGCGGGGAACTCTCCGGTCATCGCCTGATCTTCGCCAACAAGCGCGAGGCCGACATCATTCTGCGTGAGGAGTTCGATGCCATGCCGGGTCTCGAGGTTGTCTACGTGCTGTCGGAGGAGAACAAGAACGGTTTTGAGCACGGTCGCATTGACAAGCAGATGCTCTCCCGGCTGACGGGCAGCACCGACCAGCATTTTTACGTCTGCGGCCCTGACGGGATGGTGGAGAGCATCAACGATGCGCTCAAGCAGCTGGGCGCCGATCCTGACGGCCTGGTCTTCGAGGAGTGATGAACGGGCTGCGCAGCGGACAAACCGGTCCGGTGGAACGGTCCACGTAACGGCCCCCCGCCACGGCGGAGAGTTCGGATGGTTCCGCTCCTGTCTTCCGCATGCACAGATGAAAAAAGCCCCGGCTTGTGCAAACCGGGGCTTTTTCTTGGCCGGATGGCAGTCTTCAGCTCGGTTCCGTATCGGTCCGCTTCAATTCCGAAACGATCGGCATCGAGGTGATGTTGAAGCCCGAATCCACGTAGTGGATCTCGCCGGTCACGCCCGACGAAAGGTCCGAAAGCAGGTAGAGCGCCGACTTGCCGACATCGCCGATATCGACGGTCCGGCGCAGTGGCGCATTCTTTTTCTGGTAGTTGAACATGGCCCTGGCATCGCCGATGCCCGCGCCCGCCAGTGTGCGCACCGGCCCGGCGGAGATCGCGTTGACGCGGATACCGTCCTGGCCGTAATCGGCGGCGAGGTAGCGCACCATTGCCTCAAGTGCGGCCTTGGCCACGCCCATCACGTTGTAGTTCGGCATCACCCGCATCGAGCCGCCATAGGTGAGCGTCAGGATCGAGCCGCCTTCGCGCATCATCGGAGCCGCGCGCTGCGCAACTTCCGTAAACGAATAGGCGGAGATCACCATGGTGCGCGAGAAATTGGCCCGCGTCGTAACGTCCGCATAGCGGCCCTTGAGCTCCGACTTGTCGGAGAACCCGATGGCGTGGACCACGAAATCGATCGTACCCCATTCGGCCTTGAGCCGTTCGAACACCTGGTCCACTGTGGCGATGTCCTCGACATCGCATGGCAGCATCAGTTTCGATCCGACACTTTCCGCCAGCGGCTTCACCCTGCGGCCAAAGCCTTCGCCCTGGTAGGTGAACGCCAGTTCGGCCCCGGCGTCAGCCAGTTGCTTGGCAATCCCCCACGCGATCGAGTGGTCATTGGCGACCCCCATGATCAGGCCGCGCTTGCCTTTCATGATACCGTCCATCCCCGTCATCCCCTTCGATCTCACCCGTTATGACGCTGGAAGACCAGCGTGGCATTGGTCCCCCCGAAGCCGAACGAGTTCGACAGCACCGTGTCGATCTTCGCATCATCGATGCGCGAGCGCACGATCGGCACGCCGTCGAATTCCGGGTCCAGTTCGGTGATATGGGCGCTTTCGCCGATGAAGTTCTCCTTCATCATCAAAAGCGAGTAGATCGCCTCCTGAACCCCGGTCGCACCGAGCGAATGACCGGTCTGCGACTTGGTCGACTGCACATGCGGCATGTCGTTGCCGAAGACTTCGCGGATCGCGCCGATTTCCTTGGAATCGCCCACCGGCGTCGAGGTGCCGTGGGTGTTGATGTAATCAACCCGGCCCTTCACCGTCGAAAGTGCCTGGCGCATGCAGCGGACAGCGCCCTCACCGGACGGGGCAACCATGTCGTAACCGTCGGATGTTGCGCCGTAACCGGTCAGTTCGGCATAGATCTTGGCGCCGCGTGCCTTGGCATGCTCGAGTTCCTCGAGCACCAGCACGCCGGCACCTCCGGCAATCACGAAGCCGTCGCGGCTGATGTCGTAGGCGCGGCTTGCCGTGGTCGGTGAGGTCTCGTTGTATTTCGAACTCATCGCGCCCATGGCGTCGAACAGGTTCGACATCGACCAGTCAAGATCCTCGTGGCCGCCGGCGAACACCATGTCCTGCTTGCCCCACTGGATCAGTTCCGCCGCGTTGCCGATGCAATGCGCCGAGGTCGAGCAGGCCGAGGAGATCGAGTAGTTGACGCCGTGGATCTTGAACCAGGTCGCAAGCGTCGCCGATGCGGTCGAGGACATTGCCTTGGGCACCGCGAACGGGCCGATCCGCTTCGGGCTGCCGTTCTTGCGGGTAATGTCGGCGGCGTCGATCAGTGTCCGCGTCGACGGTCCGCCCGAGCCCATCACGATGCCGGTGCGTTCATTGCTGATCTCGGTCTCCGAAAGGCCGGCGTCCTCGATCGCCTGTTTCATGGCGACATGGTTCCAGGCGCCGCCGCGCGACAGGAAGCGCATGGCGCGGCGGTCGACCATCTCGGTCGGATCCAGCGTCGGTGCGCCCCAGACCTGGCTTCGGAAGCCATGCTCTGCGAAGTCCTCGCTGAAACTGATGCCCGATTTGGCCTCGCGGAGGGATTGTGTCACCTCGTCCGCGGTGTTGCCGATGGAGGATACGATCCCCATGCCTGTCACGACGACTCGTCTCATGTCCTGCCCTTTCTTGTAGAGGGTCCTGAAATTTCCCGGCGCCGTAATCGCGCGCCTTGAGCGGGAGTGTCAGGCAGTTTTGTCCTTAGCAAGGCCGACCTTCAGATCGCTGGCGTTGTAGATCGTCTCGCCATCCGCCTTGAGCCAGCCATCGGCGATGCCGAGCACCAGCCGGCCGCGCATCACCCGCTTGAAATCGATGCCGTATTCGATCTTCTTGACCTCAGGCGTCACCATGCCCTTGAATTTGACCTCGCCGGTCGACAGCGCCATGCCGCGGCCCTGTTCGCCAAGCCAGCCGAGGTAGAAGCCGGTGAGCTGCCACATGCCGTCAAGGCCAAGGCAGCCGGGCATGACCGGGTTGCCCTTGAAGTGGCACGGGAAGAACCAGAGATCGGGGGTGATGTCGAACTCGGCGCGCAGATAACCCTTGTCGAATGCACCGCCGGTTTCCGAGATGTCGGTGATCCGGTGCACCATCAGCATCGGCGGCAGCGGCAGCTGGGCGTTGCCCGGTCCGAAGAGCTCGCCTTCCGCACATTTCAGGATCTCGTCATATGTGTAGCTCGATTGCCTGTCGACCATGAAAAAAGCGTCTCCTCGTTCGCCGTCTTTCCGCGCGGCTTCAATTGGTGGTGTGCAAACTAGCACAGGCCAGTGCCCTGGCGAAGCCACCGGGCACGGCACCCCCGAATACCGGATGAGCCATTCAAGTGAAAGGGGGGGCAGGCGGAAAGTGGATTTCAGAGATCTATTGAAAGCACTGCCCACAAAAGATATATGAAACCCATGAAATCTATCGATCGGACGCCATCAAGCATGCCTGGTGCACACGGATCAAAATCCTCCGAGCGCGAACCGGCGCTGCGCCTGCGCGGGGCAGGGCTTCGCCCGACGCGCCAGCGCGTGGCGTTGGCCGACCTGCTGTTTGCCAAGGGGGATCGGCATCTGACAGCCGAGGAGCTTCATGAAGAGGCGGTCGGCGTCGGTGTGCCGTGCTCCCTGGCCACGGTCTACAACACTCTGCACCAGTTCACCGAGGCTGGCCTGCTCAGGGTGCTGTCGCTCGAAACCGCCAAGACCTATTTCGACACCAATGTCTCCGACCACCATCACTTCGTGGTCGAGGGCTCCAACGATGTGCTCGATATTCCGGTGGGCAACATTTCGGTTTCCGACCTGCCCGAGGCGCCCGAAGGCATGGAAATCACCCATGTCGACGTGGTCATCCGCGTCCGTCCCAAGCGCTGACGCACGGCCGGACAGCCTCCGGCCACACCCTTTTCAAGCCCGGTAAGCCTCTCCTTGACAACGCCATGAGCCGATCTGCGTCGATCGCTCTGGAAAAGTGGGCAATTTCCCATTACTAGCGTGTCAGTCCCGTCAGGCCCTTGCGTGCATGACGGTCTTCGTTTTGGGAGTTGAGAGGAAAACACATGCCGCCCTATCGTTCGAGAACATCCACCCATGGCCGCAACATGGCAGGCGCACGCGGCCTGTGGCGGGCGACGGGCATGGCGGACAGTGATTTCGGCAAGCCGATCATCGCGGTGGTCAACTCATTCACCCAGTTCGTGCCAGGCCATGTGCATCTCAAGGACCTGGGCCAGCTTGTCGCCGGCGAGATCGAAAAGGCCGGAGGCGTCGCCAAGGAATTCAACACCATCGCCGTCGATGACGGCATCGCCATGGGTCATGACGGCATGCTCTACTCGCTGCCCTCGCGCGAACTCATCGCCGATTCCGTCGAATACATGGTTAACGCCCATTGCGCCGATGCCATGGTCTGCATTTCCAACTGTGACAAGATCACGCCCGGCATGTTGATGGCCGCGATGCGTCTCAACATTCCGGTGATCTTCGTCTCCGGCGGTCCGATGGAAGCCGGCAAGGTCATCCTCGAGGATGGAACAGAGAAGGCGCTCGACCTGGTCGATGCCATGGTCGCCGCCGCCGATGACAATATCAGCGACGCCGATGTCGCCGCCATCGAACGCTCGGCATGCCCCACCTGCGGCTCCTGCTCGGGCATGTTCACCGCCAATTCGATGAACTGCCTTGCCGAGGCCATGGGCCTTGCGCTGCCCGGCAACGGCTCGACGCTGGCCACCCATGCCGATCGCGAACGGCTGTTCCGCGAGGCCGGCCGCACCATAGTTGGTCTGGCAAAGCAGTATTACGATGGTGACGACGCCAGTGTGCTGCCGCGTTCGATCGCCTCCTTCGCCGCGTTCGAAAATGCGATGACGCTGGATATCGCCATGGGCGGGTCGACCAACACGGTGCTGCACCTGCTCGCCATCGCCCACGAGGGCGAGGTCGATTTCACCATGGCCGATATCGACCGGCTGTCGCGCAAGGTTCCGGTGCTGTGCAAGGTCGCGCCCGCCAAGAGTGACGTGCACATGGAAGATGTCCACCGGGCTGGAGGCATCATGGCGATCCTCGGTGAGCTCGACCGGGCGGGTCTGCTCGACACGTCCGTCGGCACCATTCATGAAAAGACCATGGCCGGCGCGCTCGCAAAATGGGACATCGTGCAGTCTTCCGACGAAGCGGTGCATGATTTCTACCGTGCGGCTCCCGGCGGCGTTCCCACACAGACGGCCTTCTCGCAGTCCCGCCGCTACAACAGTGTCGACACCGACCGCACAGGCGGCGTGATCCGCAGCGCCGAGCATGCGTTCTCGCAGGATGGCGGCCTTGCCGTGCTGTTTGGCAATCTCGCCGAGGACGGCTGCATCGTCAAAACCGCCGGCGTCGATGAATCGATCCTCAAGTTCTCGGGACCTGCGAAGATTTTCGAAAGCCAGGATGATGCGGTCTCGGACATCCTTACCGGCAAGGTCAAGCCCGGCGAAGTGGTGTTGATCCGCTACGAGGGGCCGCGCGGCGGGCCCGGCATGCAGGAGATGCTCTACCCGACCAGCTACCTGAAATCCAAGGGACTGGGCAAGGCCTGCGCCCTGGTCACGGACGGCCGCTTCTCGGGCGGCTCCTCGGGCCTGTCGATCGGCCACGTCTCGCCCGAAGCCGCAGAAGGCGGCACCATCGGCCTGGTCGAAAACGGTGACATCATCGAGATCGACATCCCGGCACGCTCCATCCACCTTGCTGTCGACGAGGCGACATTGGCCGACCGCCGCACCAGGCGCGAAGCTGAAGGCTGGCAACCCGAAAAGCCGCGCAAGCGCGCCGTCTCGACTGCGCTGAAAGCCTATGCCTCGATGACCAGCAGCGCCTCCAAGGGCGCGGTGCGCATTCTCTGAACCTTGTGGACACCGGCCTTTCGGCAACCATCGATGATCAGGCATTCCGCGGGCCGGCCGGCCAGGCCGGCCCGCGAAGCCCTGCCTCAGGCGGCCGCGGTCTGCAGCCGTCCGTCGAGCACCACGCCCGTCTTGGGCGAGACGACGCCGGCATCGCGGATGAAGGCGATGATCTCGTTGCGGTAAACTAGACCGGTGTGCAGGTAGGTGAGCTGGCGCAGGTCCATGCTCGGAATATCGCCAGCGACACCGCCGCCGATCGGCTTGCCGTTCCACGATTCGCCGAAGCCACCCAGCGAGATGTAGGTGTTGAAGGCGACGGTGAAGCTCTTGTCCATCTGCCCGGCGAGTGGCTGGCCGTTGATTTCCACCTCGACCGCCCGGGCCTCCTGCGCCGAACTGCCGTAATCGATGCGGTAGCGCACGCCCTTGGAGAAATGCAGGAAGCCGCGGGAAACGAAGCTGTCGAGCTTGATGTCGCCGCTCGTCAGTTCCTCCGGCCGAAGGATGCGCTTGGCATTGTTGTCGAGCATCTCCTGGATCTGAACCCCGCTCATGGTCGCCACGTGGACATTGTCGGCATAGGGCATGACGTCGAACCACTGCTTGAATGTCAGCGGTCCCTCGGCGATGCCCGAGGCGAGGCCTGTGGCATTGAAGATCGCCAGGTCGATGCTGCCATTGGCAAAGGTCGCCGAGCGTTCGACGAGAGCGTCATTCATGAAATTGGCAATGGCGCATTCGCGGATGTAGCGATCGGCGATGGTGCGTTCGGTTGAAACCAGCTCTCCGTCCTCGACGGTGCCGATGACTTCCGTGAGCTTCTCGTCCAGGGCTGCAAGCAGCGGCGCAATATGCGCCGTCTCGAAATCGGCGTCATAGTCGCCGTCATGTTCGAGTTCGGCATACTTCGGATCGTCGGCAGCCACACGGTCATCGCGCGATTTCACCTTGTGCAGGCTGACCGAGGAGAACCAGTCCTTGCGGCCCTGGTCGGCGGCGATCGACATCGCAATCTCGCCGAGATAGGCCCCGTTGGCTTCGGCCTGGGTCAGAAGCACGCCCTCGATCATGTTGTCGAGGTCGATACCGTCGGCATTCAGACGCGTGTGCGAATGGCCGCCGATCAGCACGATCGGCTTGTCGGTCAGCGGACCCGCTGCGGCAGCGATGTCGAAGTCGCCTTCGCCGATCATCCGGTTGGTCGCCGCCTTGCCGCTCATGTGATCGCCGGAGCCGTAGCCGCAATGCGACAGGATGACGACGACATCGGAGATCGAGGCCACAGCCGGCAGCAGATTGCGGACCGCCTCAACCGGGCTGGAAACCGACAGATCCGGATCGGAGTCCTGACCGACCCGGGTATCGACCGCTGTTGTAAGGCCGATGAATCCGATGCGCATGCCCTTCACCTCGGCAATCGCCGCGCAGGAATAATCCGCGTTCATGGTCATGAAC
>Ga0114916_1002166_pt1 | contig 10486 bp, 12 predicted proteins | sample MalvirAntarct_66_FD_83501 | JGI IMG/M metagenome (GOLD analysis project Ga0114916, IMG submission 83501) | Marine viral communities from the Global Malaspina Expedition - Malaspina viral metaG Antarct_66 | ecosystem: Environmental > Aquatic > Marine > Oceanic | place: West Anvers Island... | reverse complement strand
GTCATACCGCCCCTGTTATATTTCTTAGATTTCATAAACTCTTCTCCTACAGTTTTAGGTATCCCCACTTTCTTAGCGAATTTGGGGTTATTTGCTACTGCTGCCATAAATTTCTGCTGTTTCTTAGATTTAGCGGGCATCAGCAATTCCATTTCCGCAAGCTCTTATTAATACGACTGTTTGGATCGTTAGCCGTTTTAGAACTTGTGTTACGCTTCTTCATTCCTTTCATGCGAGCGCAAAAAGACTTACGTCTATTTGCAGCCTTGGAGCCTTTCTTCAGTTTACTTGGTTTAGTAGTTACCGCAGTTTTTAATTTACTGCCGGGATTTGCCCGTTTGTAACTATCGACGCCCTTCTGATTAAGACCCCCAGACTCACTCTTACCTTCCTTACGAGTCCAAGCGGCAGACTTTTTAACCGAGCCTCCGCTTTTATAGTAAGAACGCATGACTTACTCTAGTATCAGAGTTATTTCGTTACTAGAACCAGTAAGTGCGGCAACAAAACAGCCGTCACGGGCTAATATACCGTCTGCGGGTATATACACCTCGTTCCAGCCTACAGGTAATGTAAGGTCTAAAAGAACATCTCCACTAGCGGTGCCATTACGCAATTGAAACGTACACGCGGCAGCGGCGTTAACCAATACCCCTAGTATACGAGAGCGGTTTGGACCAACGAGAGCCGCAGTATCACCCTGCGAGAAGTTAAATGCGCGTACTAGATTAGCAGCCATGTTATCACCTCTCGATTACGGTTGAATTGCAGTGTCAAACGCCTGTGCATACATTACAGTAATTACTGCGCTACCAGCGGTAGTACTCGCTGAAGCAGTTACATTAAGACGTAAATCAGAAGAACCAATGTCTTTCCACGCTAGTGTTCCGCCGCCTTGCGTAGTAACAGTCTTTAGACCAACAGTAGTGCCAGTAGCTAGGGCGTTAAGGAATGTAGCTGCGCCACCGCCTGCTTGTCCAACACTAATATTGGTAGTAGCGTTAGCTGCTACTTCTAGGTCAACTAGAATGTTAACAATCTTAGAGTCTGCGGGGATGACGATGTCAGTGTTTACAGCAGCTAGAGCGCCACCAGATAGATCCGCTACATACTGTTGAGTCATTACAACATATCCGACGTTTGCTACGTCTGAACCTACTGTTGTACCGGTAGTATTGCGAATATTGCCAGCCCGAATAGGACCAGAAAAAGTAGAAGTACCCATGTTAATCTCCTGTCTTGGGTTAGTCAGCTACGAGACGTAACTGTCAGGGATTGGTAACTTATAATACAAAAATAGAAAGGGGGCAAATAGTTTGCCCCCTAACCCTATTAAGCGCCCGGAGAGCCGTAAACTCCAAGGGGATCACTTACCCCGAAAGAGTAACGCTCACGAGCCTTGTAGCGCGAATTGCCCGTGTCAAAGTCAGCATCCATAGATGTAGACATTGGGGTACGAACAAAGTGCTTCAGGCCATTAGGCACATCAGTCATCAAGAACCAAGCATTGGTGTCTGTTAGGTAGTGGTTGACGGCATATCCTTCAGGGATAGAACCGTTGTTGCGGAGTGCGTTAATATCGTTATCCGCAGTACCTACACGACCATCAGTATCCAACAGACGAGTTGCAACGAATTGCAATGCTGGTGGGATGATGAGCTTCCGTGGCTGAGAAGCGATCAACAATCCGCGCTCATCTGTCCACTGACTGATATTAATAACGGATGCTTCAAGGGAAGTCTCGTTAAGATCAGCTGCAACAGTTGGGCGGTTCGAGTTGGTGCCACCAGAAACAAGTGGATGCGCTGTTGAGAGCAATGGCTGTCCGTCACCGTAAGTGGTGCCAGCAGCAAATCCATTGTTCAAAATAGACGCAGCTTTAACTTGCTTAGTGTACGCCATTGCACGAGCTAGGGCCTTTGTATAACGAGCAGACAGTGAGTCATACAAGTTATCTTCAATAGCTTCCTCAGTAATTGAGAAACCCATTGCAACCGTCTCATGCACGTAACGTGCACTCCATGCTTCTTGCGCATTGTCATATTCGATGGCTGAACCTTCGTTTTTGACCGGTGCGGCTTGGAAACCGGATAGTTTGGTTTCTTCTTCAAACGAGCGATCTGAAGATTCTGTTTCAAAAATTTGGGCGTGCTCTTCGCCATATTTTGCATATTCCAATCCAAACAATGCGTTTAAACCGGGAAGTAGCTCTTTAAGGAGCTGGGCGCGTGAAATAGCCATATTATACTACTCCTTATAGTCCAACGTTATTCGTATACGAATGTGCGCTGGGGTTAAATTTAACTAGTACATCTGTAAAAGCATCGCCTATAGCAGAGTCAGCTCCAGAAGCAAACCCAATAATACGAAAAGCCGCTGCTGCTGTTTGAACAGTCGCGTCTAACGCACTAGTAGAGTTACCAGTCGTCGTTGATCCAGTTGATGTGCTTTGTACAGCAGCAAAAAACGTATTATTGCCTAAAACTGTTTGAGCACCTGCACCATCTAATTGTGCTTGAAATACTACATCAGGGTCAGTAATGACCTTAGCAGTAACAACACCAGTAGTGCCGGATGGGTAATATTGGTCGTTAATGAATTGACCCTGAGTATTTATATACTCACAACCAACAAAAACACCAACAGCACCGACAGCGGAACCACCAAGGTTATTAGTAGTGATGTCTGCGCCAGTAGCGGTAGAGATAGCAAGATAGCCATCAGCACCGATAATAACGACTTGACCGTAGAAAATGTTAGTGCCTTCTCCAGCAGGGTCAATCAATAGTGATTGAACCGCACCAGCGTAGGGCATGCCATCAACACGGTTTATGGGACGTAGCCCATAAGGAGCAGCAGAAGTTGCCATGTTAATATCCTATTTTAATTTAGTTTCCATTACCGAAAGTAACCTTCGTTTTCCGTTCATTGAACAGAGGCATACGAGGATCGTTTTCTCTCATAAGGTTGTTGTCTACAGAACGCATTTGCGATTGTGTTTGCTCATCATAGTAAGCAGAACGTTCAGCAATTAGTTCTGCTGGAGCCTTACAAAGCATTAAACCACCTATAACTACGTTATCTTTGAAGCGATCTTGCTCCACTGTAACTAACGTAATTTCTGGATGATCTTCAGCCTTAACAGGATTCCAACCTTCTCTTATTTTTGAGGACACATTCGTGGCGTCAACTTTACCCTGAGTGCTAACTCGTACCCAATGAAATTCATAACCCGGCTCGGGATTTGGAGATGGTAACACCTCGGGACGCGTCCAAGCCTTTTTACGGGTCGTTTTTTCTTGCGTTTCTAACTCACGGTTTATGCGGTTCTCGGCCATTATTGTTTCCTCATATCTAGTGCAAGCTGTCTGGCGTATTGCTCGGGAGTAAGTCCCAAGCGTTTAGAAAGCCGATACTGTGTTTGCGTCAACCTAATTTTCTTAGATGCTGTGCTCCGCGTAGCGGGTGCAACCACATTTGACCGTTTCCTTGGCTTTTCTACTTCCTCCCCCTCGAAATTCTCGGGGAACAACTGTCGCATACGAGAATCAATTCGCTCGTAGTAGTCGTCACTCTGAGGGTTTACACCCTCATTTACAAGTTTATTATGCAACCCCAGCGCGTAGCTTGTCATCTCTACGTCTTGGTTGAACCAGTCGTTCGCGTCTTGCCACGCGTGCGCCCGTTTATCAACCTCCACTGGCGGTGGGGTGGTTTCAGATACCATGTTTACATTAGTTTTATCTTCTTGTAAAGCTGGTAACTTAAAATTATTTAACCTATCCGCCTTAATCTTGGCATTTGTTAGGCTTTCTTGTGCAGCAAGGATACCATCTGGGTCTCCAGCTTCATACGCATCCTTATACTGCTTTTTAGCAGATTCTACGTCAGTTACTACGCTACGCTTAGCTTGCTCAAGTAATGCTGTCTGATTTTTGTTTACGTTGGATTTGAGTTTCTTATTCTCTTCCACAAGTTGTTGAGATAGTCTCTCCAACTCTTCACGTTCACGGAAAGCCACTTCTTTAGCACGGCGTTCGTCGTGATAGCCCTTGCTAAAATGCTGTATCCGTTTACGTACTTTATCTGAATAGTCTTCCAACTCGTCATCAGTAATGTCTTCTGGAGGATCAGAGACTTTGCGGTTGCGATCAGCTTTAGGCGTATCATCAACCACTTCAACCTCATATTCGTCGTCGTCAGTATCCACTTCACTTTCAACGACAGACCCAGATTTCTTAGCAGCGGCCTTAGTTTTCTTACCTCCAATGTCCACTTCGATAGCACTGGAACCCTCCACTTCGATGTCTTGTTTTTCTTCTGTTTCCTCATTAGGAAACTCGTATTCTACTTTTTGAAAAGGCATGAGTTATCTCCTATACAGCCATAATGCCACGAGGATCGGGAATTACAGCTTCCACAGAATCATCGTTCATCAATCTAAATTCTTTTCCGTTAACCTTAAACCGTGTGCCTGTGTTCATACGGAACATCACATAGTCACCCTCTTTACACCAAGGGCCTTCGGGGAAACGATCTTTGTCTGAATAGGCATCTGCGCCCATGTCTATAACAATACCCATAATCGACATGATGTACTCTTTGTGCATCTGGTCAGGTGTTTTAAGGAGGGTACTGTCGTTATAATATTCTTCGACATCGGGTAAAGCTATTAACAAACGATAGCCAGAAGGTTTGGGCATTTGTGCTTCCCATTCCTCATCACTAAGTTCACGTCTGCTAGGGGCAAGCGGAATATCGAGGTCAATCCCCGCCATTTTTGCTTTCAATGCATCAGATCCTTCAATAGTCTGAGTATTAGTCATCATCTTCTTCCATGTTACGCGAGAGGTCTTCAATGTGTTGCTTGCTGGCTACGAAACCCCGAATTAAGCCAACAATTTCCTTATATCCTGCGAAGTCTTTAGCAGACCCCCCAGAAAGAAATTGAGTTGCAGACGATATATCTTCGTCGAGTTTGTTTATTAGCACGTCAAAGACGGTTTTAGCCATTATTCACCTCGTTTAGGCTTTTCAGCCATCATTCTCGCAATCTCTAAATCGAGCTTGTTGTTTTCTTGACGGCGTCTTTGCGCCACGTGAACACCCTCTTTCTGGGCATCTAGTTGTAATTCTTGTTGATCCAGCTTTAACTTTTCAGCACCTATCAAGGCATCAACTTGATCTTTCTGCGCTCTACGCTGCAAGTCTGCTTGTTTGATCTGCGCTTCTTGCTGATCTTTTGCTGCCTTGCGTTGGACATCTTGTCCCTTGAGTTGTAGCTCTGCTTGCTTCTGTTGGAAGATAGGGTCTTGTTGCTGTTGTTCCGCTTCCTTCTGCGCGGCTTCTTGCTGATTTCCCTGCGTAACTTGAACACCCGCTTCTGCTATCAGGCGTGACAAATCCACTTCGATCTGTTCTGGCAGTTGTTCCCCCGGAGGCGGTAGTGACACACCAAGTTTTTCTTCGATCTGCTGACGATACTGGAACCCAAGGTGCTCCGCGATATGCGCTTGTAGTGACGCCATAATCTGTTGAGCTTGTGGGTTCTGACCAATCATCTGAGCAACCTGTGGGTCCTGCATAAACGACGTGTGCGTTGCAATATGCGCCTTATGGTCTTGGTAGATAAACGCCCGTATCGGCTTGCCAACCAGAGCATCCATGTTCTCGCTGACTGGATCGGTGGGCTTGGAGTCTTCTCTTGTGGGAACAAGTTTGTCTGCATTCTTCACCCCTAACACCTCAATCATCTGTCGATGTAGTTGTGGTAGGTCATATATCTGAGGCGCTTGCTGGGCCATCTGTAGCACAGCTTGGTACTGTACAACTCGTTGGGCCATTGTGGAGCTATTAGGATCACTGACGGGGATTACATCCACCATCATATAGTCTAGCTGCCGTGCGCTTATTTCGCCTCGTAGGGGCTGATACCCGTACTCTTCGGGTGCGTGCTCTGCCATGATAGCTTTAAGGAGTTTAAACTCCTGCTTCATAGTGTAGTGGACCCGCGCTTGTACTGCCGCCATTGGCTTGAGAGTTCTCTCCAATAACGCCAGCGTCGTTCCTACGGGAGCATTAGCTGACATATCAGAAATATTCATGTCAGAAATAGCGCCTAATCTACGACCTTCAGTCGTAATTTGATTCAACAAAGCTAAGAGAGTTTGGCTTGGTTCCTTGTAAGGGAGGGGCATAATATTGTCGCGGATACTACCTGACGGCACGTCAACATCTTTCCATTCCCCCGGTTCGATGGGAGTGTCATCCCCTTTGATACGCAGTCCTCGGGACTTTAATCCGCCGGGGAGATTCGACAGAGTACCCGCATCAACTAGCTGACGTATCAAGGAAGTCCCAGCCTTAGCATACCCACCAATGATATGAATAAGACCAAGGCCATAAAAGCCAAATCCCGGCACGTATACGTAATGTACGAAGTGCTGACGCTTGAGCATTAGCTCGTCGTCTTCATTCCAATTACGCCGTATAGCAAGGACTTCTCCAGTACCACGTTCAATCGTAACGACGTAAGGTTTTGCTATCTCGTCTTCGTCTTCATCAATATCATCAATAATTAAATCTGCGTGTATTTCATAAATAGCAAAACGACTATCGTCAGAAATAGAGAAGCCATCATCTTCGGCTTTCTTCTCTTCAATGTCTGTATGGAACGGCTGTGGGTCTCCTAGTTCTACATCACGGTAGAAACCCGCTGCCTGTAATTTTTTTAGTTCGTTCTTGGTCTTGCGCATAATATGCGAGACACGTTCGGCTTGCTCAATCGTAGACGCACCGTAAGGCACAATAACGTCTTCTGCTGGGATGTAGACCGCCATCTGGCGTCCTAGATTAGGATCAAAGTAAACCTTCTTAAACGCTGACCCTGCAAGCCCTAGGCTATACAGCATACGCTCGTGCTCTGGTCTGTACTCCACCATGCGCTCAGTAAGCTCATAGTTCATGTCCGCCTTTACACGTTCAGCGGCTTCAATCTTTTCTTGCGTTTCATCCCCAAGGATTTTAACCTTGACAGGTCCAGCGGCGGGGAAAGTCTCGCTCATTGTTTCTGCTTGGAACCGGATAGCTGCTTCTGCTAGAACTGTAGAATACACTCCGCAAGCACCGTCCCACGGGTCTGTACGCTCTTCGTATTTAAGTCCTAGAGTATCCAGTCCTTTAACAAACGTATCCGCCCACTCTTTTCGGCTTTCGATGTCCGCTTCTACAAGCCCTAACAAGTCACTAGATAATGCTTGTAGGTCACCGTCTTCCAGTGCCTCTGCCAAGTTACCATCAAACCCCACGAGGTCAGTCTCATCCATGTCAGGGATTAATGTGATCTCGACACCCCCATCAGACAGCGTAACCATCTCAGGATCAACAATCTCTATCTCCAGAGCGGACTCACCTTCCATCTCTAGCTTGTCATCAATGCCTTCGGGTGCTGCGTATAAACCTTTCTCAATAGCCATAATCTGTCTCTAAATTAGTCTTGTGCGCCCGCCTGCGCGAAACCCTTCGGGCATCTCGGTTGGTGTGTCCGCACCTTGTGCCACTAGGTTCTGTCGTTCAGCCATCGTCTTTTGCAGTTGATACCTATTCCTAATCTCGCGTTGTTCTCTAGTAAGAATAGGTTCTGCAGAAGCTCTGTTAGGGTTATCAGTTTGTCTTGGTGGCAGTGTAAATTCAATAGGGCTTTGCTTATCATTAAATATAGTGCGCATTGCTACATTACCCAAACCTTCTGGGTCGTCTATAAATCTTGGCAAATACCTGAAAAAGTCTGAAAGAGTCATATTTACTTCTCCTTCAGGATCACCCTTCTGCCCTGTCCAATTATAAGTGTCACGAATAGTTACTGAACCATCTGAATTTTTTGTAGCTGTATACATACCCAAAGTACTGCCTAAGTTATACGCGACTCCTGCGGGAGAATCAGAGAAAGATAACTTGAATTGATCTATTAAACCCGGATGCCCATATGCCGAAGTGCTGATGTTAGCTAGCTTCGTTTCGTCTTTTCTATCGCGATAAGCATTAGCATGTATAATGCCCCGCTCTTCATCGATTACGCGCCCTGCATCCACCTGCTTATACATAAGCTCAATCTGTTCAGGAGTAAAATCTTCTGGGCCAAGAAGACTGCTAGTGTCCCCCTCTTCCCGCATAATGTTTCTTACAAAAGTTCGTGCGTTAAGTGGGACTAAGCGCTTACCCAGAGACGCTAATCCATAACCTTTTTCTGTAGCCATCAGTAAAATCCGCCCCGCCGCGACTTAAAGTATCTTTGTTCTTCAGGCTCATCTGTCGGTAGGCGTATAAAACCACCCTGTCTAAATCGCATAAGCGCCATTACAGTTGAATCCACTAAGTCATCATGACTCATAAAAGGAAATCCAGCAATCTCTTCTACCACTTCTTCTGCCCATCTAGTAGGAGGTACCCAGCAAATACCCGAGGCCACAATATCTGCAACGGAGTTAAGTCGCGCTAACTTATCACCTGATCCTCTATGCGGAGTATACTCTGATACAGGCAATCCCATTCGTCGCATCTCTTGATACAACGCGGTGCCCGCACTTTTCTTCTCCACGATAAACGCGTCAGGGTCCCATTCAGCGTACTCTTCCATCGCTAATTTTTTCAACTCAGGAAACTCCATACGCTTCTTTATACTGTTTAACAATATAATATTGTACGCATTTGTATCTTCGTTGAAGAAAACGCCCCAAGTAGTGAGTGCTGTATAGTCAGCACGGTTGTGTGTTTCTGCTGCGGCGTCTAAAGACATTATAAGGTATTCAGAAGAAGGGGGGTTATCCTGTTCCCACAGGTTCCACCAGTCTCGCTTAACTATCGACGCTTCTTCAGCCGTAGGATTCTGTTGGTACTGCGCGTTCCATTGGAACGTAGGCATTGATGCCTTGGTGCGTAACAGCGCCTCCAGATCAAAGAACTGAGGCCATAGTGGTTTTTCCACATAACGATCAGTTTTTTTATTTTTTACTTCTAATATAGCGGGAAACTCTACCACTTCGTATTGATCAGAGCGGTTGTTCTTTGCCATGTCGTTTGTAACACGCCCAGTCAGATCGTCCATGTGCCATCTAGTTTGGATGATAGCTATGCTACCTCCGGGCATCAGACGAGTACGAGCACCAAACGTAAACCATTCGTATGCTTTAGCAAACACCTCGAAGTTCCCGTTTATCACGTCTTGTTCAGAGTGTGGATCATCAACAAGCAATAAATCTGCGCCGCGACCCGCAAGAGCAGAGCCAATCCCACAAGCATAGTATTCTCCCCCGACGTTAGTGTTCCATCTACCTGCTGACTTACTATCCCGTGCCAGCTTTACAGTAGGGAATACTGATCTGTATGCATCTGTAGCTATTAAGTTACGTACTTTACGTCCAAAATCCACAGCTAAATCAGTGGTGTGGGAGACCATCATAACCTTTTTGTTCGGGTTTCTACCCAAATACCATGCTGGATAGAAGATAGAAACAAGCTGAGATTTGCCATGTCTAGGGGGTATATTCACACAAACACGGTCTTTTTCCCCTCTTTCGATGCCCATAAGCATGTCCGCTAATATGCGGTGGTGCTTACCTACAATAAACTCGGACATCATTAACTTACAGAAAGATATAAGGTCATCATATGCAGCCTGATTCTCCTTACGGGTGCTCAATTCCCCCGCCATTTTGTCTATTTCAGCGATTTCATCGTTAGAAAAGTGATCTAGGTTGTCTAACAACTGCTGAATATCGTCTTCAGAGAAGTCTAAAGCCGTATTACTCATCAGATTCGTCCTTGATACCCAGTTCTGCATCAATATCTATGGTATCTAGGGCTACAAACTCTGCATCTACCACGTCTTCTTCTGTATTTACCAGCTTTGATAGCTTACTCCGCAGGCTTTCACGTAGTTCATCAGTAGTTCTGTGGGTAATTGTGACTTCGGTCTTGTCTGTAAACAGCCCAACGTCCGAAATCTTACCCAAAAGCTCTAATGCTCGGATACGAACGCGGGGGTCGGGGTTCTCAGTCTCTTCAATTAGCTTGTTTGTGACTAAATGGCGCACTTGAACGGCGCTCTCAACAACCGAATGCCCAAACTGAGTGAGTATTCCGTGGGTAGCAACCAGCGCAGCGGGTGGTAAAGCTGCCGCACGCTTAGTAGAAACCTTCTTAGAGGTCTTTTCGGGGTTATCAGCATAGGCCAAAGAAATTTTTGCTGCGATTTCTTCGTCTTCACTGGTAGGTTGTAAGTCCAACCCGTGTTCTCCTAGCATAGAAGCAGTATTACACGCAGCTTCTGCGCGAGCACGGAGATCCATGTACGAAATTTCATCCGAGTATGGCACACCAATCTCTGGTTCGAGCACTAAAGACATACTATTTCCGCAGGTTATTAACCGTTCATATCGAGTTATACATAATAATTTATTTTTGTGCAAGGAGGTTGGGACTCCTAGTG
>Ga0114916_1002165_pt1 | contig 10486 bp, 12 predicted proteins | sample MalvirAntarct_66_FD_83501 | JGI IMG/M metagenome (GOLD analysis project Ga0114916, IMG submission 83501) | Marine viral communities from the Global Malaspina Expedition - Malaspina viral metaG Antarct_66 | ecosystem: Environmental > Aquatic > Marine > Oceanic | place: West Anvers Island... | reverse complement strand
GCCCGGCATCATGCCTAAGCTCGAAACTGCACGGGCAGCCATAGATGCCTATCGCGAGCCGCTTGCAACACGGATCGGTGACCGGTTCGGCGGCCATTTGCTGGCCATCTGGCCCTATCCGGCGCAAATGCTCTTCTGCAAGGGCGAGATAAAGAGTCTGAAAGACTTGAATGGCAAGAAAGTGCGCGTGTTCTCCTCTGCGCTGAGCGATCTTGTTGCCAATTTCGGAGCAACCGGCGTGAGCCTTCCATTTTCGGAAGTCTATCCGAGCCTGCAGCGCGGTGTGATCGATTGCGCAGTAACTGCCTCGCTGTCAGGGAACGAGGCCAAATGGTTCGAAGTCACCGACACGCTCTACACCCTGCCTCTAAGCTGGGCGATCCAGCTGCACGTGGCCAATGGCGCATTCTGGGACGGCCTGTCGGACAAGGACAAGGCAACGCTGAGTGAACAGTTCGGGTCCATGGAAGACAAGATGTGGTCCGTTGCGGAGAAGGCCACGGTCGATGGCGTCAATTGCAGTACCGGCACTGAGCCCTGCGATATCGGCACATCAGCCAAGATGACTCTGTCCCCCTTCGGCCCCGCGGATGAAGCGGCCCTAGTTGAAGCGGTTTCGACAGCGGTGCTTCCGTCCTGGGGCAAGGAGTGCGACGCTGCATTTTCCGAGTGCACATCGATCTGGAACGAGACCGTTGGCAAGGCCACCGGCTACTCGATCAAGTAGGACGCGATAATGGACAGGGCACTGAACAAGATAGTCGACAGACTTTCCATTGCCGCGGGAATGGCGTTCGTTGCCCTGGCCCTCTTCACGACTGTCGAAGTGATTGGCCGCAAGTTCTTCAACTTCTCCTTCAAAGGCGTCGACGAAGTGGGCGGCTATGTCTACGCGATAGGTTCCGCAATCGGCTTTGCGGCCGCCTACACGGCGAACACGCATATTCGCGTGGACCTGATCGTCTCCCGCCTGCCAACAACAGCACGAGCAATTCTCAATCTCGCTTCCCATGTTCTGCTGGCCTGCTTCATTTTGTTTCTGACCTGGCGGGCAGCTTCGCAGTTGTTGCAATCGTGGCATCTCGGCGCGCTGGCGCCGACGCCCTTGCGCACTCCGCTCGTCTTCCCGCAAGGACTCTGGCTCGCGATGCTTGTGCTCTTTTGCGTGGTGCTGATTGCGAAACTCGGCACGGCGCTCAAGCTTGTCGTAAAGCCCGGCGGTCCTGGGGCCGTTGCGAGATTGCTGGACATTGCGCCGGCAACGGAAGAACTCGAAGCCGAACTCACCTCGCTTCGACAGCGCCGGTCTGACGGAGCGGAGAATTGATGCCTGACGCAAGCCTTCTCGCAGGCCTCTATGTTGCCGCTCTGATCGGGCTCTCGCTGCTGGGGTTCCATGTAGCCGCGGTCATGGCCTTGCTCGGCGTTGTTGGCGCTGTGGTCTCCTTCGGACCAGCAGTGGTAATGAACATCGCAGGGCTCACATGGGCGACGTCAAACGACTATCTTCTGGTGTCTCTCCCCATGTTCGTGCTGATGGGTGAAATCCTTCTGCGCTCGGGCATCACGGACCGGCTTTATACCGCTCTGAGCAGCTGGATGGCTCAGTTGCCTGGCGGTCTTCTGCACACCAACATCTTTGCCAGCGCAATCTTCTCTGCGATATCCGGTTCGAGTGTTGCTACCGCGGCAACTATCGGCAGCGTTGCGCTGCCAAACATGACGCGTCTTGGCTACGGACAGCGAGTGGCACTGGGTTCAATCGCGGCTGGCGGCACGCTTGGCATTCTCATCCCGCCAAGCATCAATATGATCATCTATGGGTCGATCACCAACACGTCAGTCGGCCGCCTGTTTGCCGCAGGTGTTGTGCCCGGGCTGGTTCTGACCGGTTTCTTCATTTGTGCGATCGTCGTCTGGACATGGCTCGAAAAGTCATCTGGGGGCAAGCGCGGAAACCGGGTGCCGCTTGTCGATCGCCTGCGCCTGCTGGGTGATCTGGTACCAATCGCGATCATATTTGTGGTGGTCATGGGGAGCCTCTATTCTGGATTCGCCACCGCGACAGAAGCTGCGGCGCTGGGCACGGTTGCGGCGCTCGGGCTCGCGGCTTGGCACCGGCGCCTGGACCGGACCATCCTTTTCGAAGCGTTCCGGTCAACAGTCCGCGTCACCGGCATGGTCACGCTGCTGATCGTTTCGGCATTCTTCCTCAATTTCGTGCTCGGTCTGATAGGCATTCCCCAGGCCGTGGCCCACTGGGTTGAATCGGTCAGTTCCAGCCCTGCGATGACAATTCTCCTGTTGGTCCTGCTCTATCTGGTGCTCGGCTGCTTCATGGAAACTCTTTCCATGCTGATCACCACCTTGCCCATTGTTGCCCCCATCGTGGCTGCGCAGGGCATCGACCCGGTCTGGTTCGGCGTGTTTGTGGTAATCATGTGCGAACTCTCTCTGGTCACCCCACCGGTCGGCATGAACCTTTATGTTGTGCAAGGCATTCGACCGCCTGGCTCGGATGTCCGTGATGTCATCCTCGGTGTCGCGCCCTTTATCGCCGGCATGCTCATACTTGTGGCGGCGATGTGGATGTTTCCGCAGTTGGCGCTTTGGCTGCCCAATCTAGTCTACGGCTAGGAGGACGACATGGAGCTTCGGCTCAAAGGAAAAGTTGCCCCGATCATCGGCCCTGCCAAAGGCATGGGTGCTTCCATTACCCTCGCTTTTTCGGGCGAGGGCTGCAAGCTGGTGCTGGCTGGCAGAGACATGTCGGCCACCGAACCAGTGGCGAAAGAGTTGATGGTCCGCGGGACCGAAGTGATCGTCAAGGCCTGCCCGTTCCTGGCCGGCGATGTGTCGCACCAGATTACCGGAGCCGATTTGCCCGTCGATGGCGGCTGGGCGGCGTTGTGATGAGTTAAAGGATGCCTCAATGAGCGAAAAAGCCGATCTTCTGATCATCAATGGACTGGTGGTCACATCCCAGGCTAGTTTCGAGGCGGCAATCGCCATTACCGACGGCAAGATTGTTGCCATTGGCGATGTGAGCACTCTGCCGCAAGCTGAAGAAATTCTCGATGTCGCTGGACTGGCGATCCTTCCCGGGGCCATCGACGTCCACGTGCATTATCGCGACCCCGGCTACACGCACAAGGAAGATTGGGAAAGCGGGACGGCGGCGGCGGCCTATGGCGGTGTGACAACCGTGTTCGACATGCCCAACACGATCCCAACGGTCGCTACACCGGATGTATTGGCGCAAAAACACGAGATTGCGGCAAGCAAGGCGCATGTCGACTATGGGCTCTATGCCGTTCTCGGCGAGGAATCCATCGATCACCTCGACAGGTTGATCGAGACAGGAATCATCGGCTTCAAATGCTACATGGGAAACACCTTCGGGCGCATTCCATCCCCTTCGACTGGCGCTATGCTCGAGTTGTTCGAGCGTGTCGCGCCGACAGGATTGCGGATCAGTCTTCATGCGGAGACGAACTCGATCATGGAGCGCCGGGAAACTAGGCTCCGCGCCGCCGGCAGGAACGCGCCGCTGGATCATCTTGCGTCCAGACCTGCTGTCGTTGCCATCGAAGCGGTCGAACGGGCTGCCACGCTTGCCGAATGGACCGGAGCGCGGATCCACATCCTGCATATTTCGTCAAAAGATGAACTTCGGCCTTTGGCAGAGGCAAAGGCGCGCGGCGTCGAGGTGACAGGCGAGACCTGTCCACATTATCTAATGCTCTCGACCGAAGACTATGAGCGTTTTCGAGGGCGGATCCGCGTCAATCCGCCGGTGCGCGAACCGGACAATCAGGATCCGATCTGGGCCGCACTCGCCAGTGGTATCATCGATATGATCGCGACAGACCATGCGCCGCACACCGCGGAAGAAAAGGACCGCCCGGTGATCTGGGATGTGGATTGCGGCTTTCCTGGCGTCGAAACGCAGATGCCGCTCATGTTGACCGCTGTCGCTGAGGGGCGGATCACACTCAACCACTACGTCAGGCTGTCCTCGGAAGCGCCGGCCAAAGCCTTTGGTCTTTATCCGAGGAAGGGCGCACTCTTGCCGGGCTCGGACGCTGATCTGGCGATCGTCGATCTCAACTCAGCATGGGAAATCAACGATGACGCGTTTCATTCCCGCTCGAAAGCGTCGCCGTGGCACGGGCGCCAAGTTCGTGGCCGCGTCATCCACACAATCGTGCGTGGCCGGTTCGTGCTGCGCGACGAATCGCTGCAGCCCGCAACGCGCGGGACAGGGCGCTCGGTCCATCACATCCAGCAGATGCCGCCGCCGCGTCCTCGCAATGCCAACAAGACGCTCGCGGCAGTCACGCGGAATGCCGAGACATGACCAAACTCATCCGATGATCGCGGGTGAGACCGTTCATGCAAATTTCAACCACCACACAGGAACTCACCATGTCAAACGCGCTGAAGATTACCGCAGGTCCATTCATTTTCGATGCCCGTCTGGAAGAGGAAGCAGCGCCGAAGACCTGTGCAGCTTTCAGGGAGGTGATGCCTTATTCCGGCAAGATCGTGCATGTGCGCTGGTCCGGCGAAGGTGTCTGGATTCCGCTCGGCGACACGAGTTTCGGCGTCGGATACGAGAACCACACCAGTCATCCCGCACCTGGCCAGATCATTCTCTATCCCGGCGGCATCAGCGAGACCGAGATCCTGCTCGCCTATGGCGGCGTCGACTTTTCGAGCAAGATGGGCCAACTTGCGGGCAACCATTTCATCACGCTGACTTCTGGTCTGGAGAACCTGATGACACTCGGTAATGCGGTTCTCTGGAAAGGTGCTCACGACATCAGCTTCGAACTCGCCTGATCCGAGACCATAGCAGAGGTGTCACGTTCAATTTCAGCCCATATGCCGTAATGGCTTACGCCTTCGGCACCCACACAGTCATCGTTCCGTGGGAGACTATGCAGAGTTTGCTCGACGCCAACGGTCAAACCATCGCTGAGCAGTTTACGTCCAGCAACAAATCATAGTTCTTCCTACCGAGCACCATTTTGCACCGGCGGCTGTGCTCGAAAGCGGCCGCCCGAACGTCGGCTGAGGGCCGAAATCACCAGCTTCGGCCTGGCAAGATCGGGCGGGAAGCGGACTATCGCTGCAACGTGTACCAACGTTGGCTGTGCGGACAAAGCTGATGTTCAGTTCACAACTCGAGATGTCCGCTTTTGGGTAATAGTTCAGTTTGAAACGTAGATGACTGTGCCAGCCCTGCTACCACGCGTGCTCGGTACCATCTGTATTCAGAAAACATCCGTTTGCCCGCCTCAGCGTCCCGTCTGAATAGATCTCAAAAATGTCGTTGGCGGTTTGCTCCGGCGTCCGGTCTGCCTTGGACCCGCCCATATCCGTTTGCATCCATCCGGGGTTTAGGGCGACAGCCGATCGACCGCTCTCGGACCATTCGCAAGCAAGCGCGCGTGTCATCATATTCAGCAACGCCTTCGATCCGGCATAGCCGTAATGACCGCCGCTTGTCTTGCCGCCAATTGAGCCGAGCCAGGACGAAATGTTTAGGACCACGGCGTCTTCGGCTAGGACCGGCAGCAACCTGGACACAAGCTCGGTCGGGGCTAGAGCATTGATCCACATGCTCTCGGCAACGTTTGCGGCCAAAAAGTTGTCGATTGCGAAGGTGGATCGAAAATAGTCGGGATCGTCCTTGCGGTCTTTTGGGTTGAATCCCGCGTTATTGACCAGAAGGTCGATCACCGGGTCCGCCGTGGTGATGGCCTCGGCGAAGGCCTGCAGGCTGGCCGGATCAGAAAGGTCGAGCGCATGGGCGTCGTCAATGATGGAGCGATCTAGGCTTTCCGGGCGACGCGCCGTGCCAATGACGCGCCATCCCCCATCGTGAAAGGCCGATGCGATGGCCACGCCGAGGCCTCGGTTGGCTCCTGTAACAAGGACGGTCTTGGTGGGATCGGACATGGCGTGCCTCCTAGAACGATTTGATTGTGATGACGCCTGCGATCATCAGCGCAAGTCCCGCGGCGCGGCCAAGTCCGAGCGTGTGTTGGGGATTGCCGAACGCGCCGAAATGATCGAGAGCCAGCGCCATGCAGAGCTGCCCCACAAGGATCAGGCCGGTTGTCAGCCCTACGCCAAGGCGCGGCGTTATGATGACGATTGCAACGATATAGCAAGTTGCGATCAACCCACCGAGCCAGACGGTGCGCGGAGCTGCAACCAGTTCAGCGAAGCTGGGCAACTGTGGGCGCATGACCGCAACAAGCACCAGAAGCACGGCAGTGCCGACCAGAAATACAATGAGCGAGGCGGTAAAGGCATTCCGCGTGACGCCCCCCAATTGGCCGTTAAAGACCAACTGGAGGGGTACCATCGCGCCCATTGCAAAGGCGGCAAGGATGAGTGGCCACTGGGTCATGAGAGTGCCGCGACAACCTGACGGGCGGCTGCGGCGGCAGAGACTTGCTGCTGACCCGTCACCAAAAGACCGTCACGGATTGCAAACTCCTCCAACGGCCCACCGACTTCGAACGTGGTGTCCTCCAGCTTTCGCGCCTCGGTTTCGATCCAGAACGGCTGGATTTTCATGCCGACCGCATTTTCGGCGTACTCCTCTTCGGAGTTGGCAAAACCTGTCCAACGCTTGCCCTTCACCAAGAGTTCTCCGTTGGACAGCTTCGTTTTCAGAAGCACGCAGGTGCCGTGGCAGACGGCTGCCGTGACCTTGCCTGCCTCGTAGAAGTCAGCGACGGCCTTATGGGTTTTCGCGTCGTCGACCATTGTGACCATCGGGCCCTGCCCACCGACGACGAAGATCGCATCAAAACCCGCGACGTCGAGATCCGCGAGCGCGGGCGTGTCCTTCAGAAGCTCCATCTTTTCCGGGTCCTGCTTGAACGCGAGCGAGATCGTGTCCTCGACAGAATAGCCACTTTCGTCCTCGGGATCTGAATAGCCGTCTGCCTTTATCTCGCCGCCATCGGGCGAGGCGATGGTCACGTCATGTCCCGCCTCTTTGAACACCTCGTAGGCGTGGCTCAACTCGGCCCACCAGAAGCCGATGGGCCACCCTGTGACAGGCGAGGTTGCAGGGTTGGAGGCGAGCATCAGAATGCTTTTGGTCATAGTCTTTCCTTTCGGGGTTCAGCCAATTTGAGGAGGAGTTGTGTCGGCCCAGGCCGGCAGTGCTTCGATGCTCTTGAGCCAGCGCGCGACGTTCGGAAAATCGGCAAGCGGGAAGCCTGCATTCGCGGCGTGGGTAAAGTCACCGGCAACCGCGAAATCGGCGACGGTCAGGCGATTGCCGACAAGGTAGCCCTTAACATTGAGCGCTGCGTCAAGCACCGTCAGCAACGCACGCAGCTTTTCCATGGCGGCGTCGCACCTGGCCTCGTCCGCATCAATGCCGCGCACGCGCTTGAAATAGCTTTCGACATGCAGCGGCACCACGACCGGCGACAGTTCAACTGACTGCCACGTCATCCACTGCGTGATATGACCCCATTCCTTTGCCGACTGCCCGAGCAAATCGTTCTGCGATTGAGCAGCGAGATAGATGAGGACGGCATTTGCCTCCCAGACAGCATAGTCACCGTCCTTGATGGCCGGCACCTGACCCATCGGGTTGATCGCCAAAAAGGCGTCGGCCTTGTGGTCCTTGTCCTGCATGGAAAGCGCTTTTTCCTCGACCTCAATGCCCAGGTGGCGGGCCAGCGCGCGGGCCTTGCGTGCGTTGTGCGACATGGGCCAGTGGTAGAGTTCCATTACGTTTCCTTTGACTTCATATGAGAAAGGGCAAAGCCGAAGGACCTTCCGAGCGGCCCTTTGGTGGCGGACCAGATCCAGATCATCGCCAGCGATTCCAAATGCCGCGCGTTGGACAGGGGACCGCCATCGACGGCTTCAAAACCGGCGTCCCGGGCGAGCGTGGGTGCGATATCCTTTGCCGTAGCGTGATCACTAGCGGCAAACATCACCGGCGTGTTGGCTAGTTTGGCAGTGTCGTGCAAGAATTCTGCACCGATCTGGTTGAAACATTTGACGACATGTGCGGTCGGCAAGCGGGCTTGCAGCGTTTCGGCGGCGGAGTCCGGCCCTTCATGAACCAGATCAAGCATACCTTTGTGCATTCCGACCGGATTGGTCGCGTCGATCACAGGTTTGTTTGCAGCATGATCCCCGATCGCTTTGCAGATGTCCTCTTTGGCACCCCATGGCGTTGCAAGAAGGATGACGTCTGACCACCTGGCGACGTCGCCAATTTCTGCCTCGGATGGGTTGGCGACCGACCGGACACCCAACCTTAGCTCGTGGTTGTCTGCAAAAGCCTTCGCCAATGCCTGAGCGACGCGCCCTCGTCCGATTATTCCGATCTTCATGCAGCCACTCCTTGCCTTGCTGTTGCTCAGGACATATAAGGCGGCAGGGTGTAGTAAAACTGAAAACGCTTCATGGTAGATTATAACAGTACTAAAATCAGACGTCTGGACCTCACTGTCCTTCTGATCTTTCTGGCACTCATGCGCACGCGAAAGGCGTCGGACGTAGCTGGAGAATTGGGGCTTACAAATTCCTCGATCAGTCACACGCTGCGACGCCTGCGCGAAGTGTTCGAGGATGAGCTGTTCCTGCGCCGCCCGCACGGGTTGGAACCAACAGCCTTCGCCGTGCAGATCGAGCCGAGCATTCGAGAGGCTGTCGATGCCATTCAATCAGCCTTGTCAGGTCCCGCGCTATTCAATCCCGCGTCGGCAGAGATCACACTGCGTCTATCTGCGTCGGACCGCGAGATCGCCACGCTCCTTCCAAAGGCTATGACAAGTATGAGTCAGGAAGCGCCGGGCATCCGTTTCTCAGTGAGGTCGCTGACCAGAGCGGATAGCTTGCGCGCTTTGGCGGACAGCACGCTCGACTTCGCGCTAGGGTACTTCGCGGATGCGGGCGATGAATTTGATACCCGTATCATCCGCAAGGAAGGCTATCTGGTCGCTGCACGGCATGGACACGCCATCTTCGATGTGCCCCTGACGCCGGAAACCTATGCGGCCGCTGCGCATATACTCGTTTCAAGCGATGGGTCGATGAGCGGTATAGTCGACGCCACGCTTGAGCGCGAGGCGCTGAAACGGAGGGTTTGCCTTTCCATACCTTCGTTTTTGCCCGCGCTTTCCGTTCTGGCGAAGAGCGATTTCATCGGAACTTTACCGGCGAACCTTGTGCGCCAACACGCCGGGTATTTCGGGCTACAGTACTGTGAGCCCCCCATCGATATCCGTCCGTTTGATCTCTCAGTTCTCAGTCACAAAAGAAACAGCAAGAGTGCAGTGCATAGTTGGGTGATTGATCGGCTGGCAACATAGCTGGAAGTACAGCGCCGAACGCACCGGGGGCGAATTACGACAGGTTCCCTGTTGGCCAGAAAAGGGTCCGGGTGACGCGCAATAGAAGCTGCACATCTTTGCTTAATGGTCTCCGCCAGTTAACTAATTCATCGAGCGAGCTATGTGAGGCGCTCTGCTTTTGTGGTCGGAAGATGTTGCACCAAGTGCACATCGGACGTTCGTGTGAAGCGCAACATCCCGCACTTTGGGCTCCTTGCAGTCGTTCGCTGCGGATGACACGTAGGTCCGGTTTGGGCCGAGAGTGTCGCTACGAGCGATGTAGGTTGATGTCCACTTTGCCGGCTGGCATTCGGAAAGCTGCCAGTCAGTTCCCGGCCCCAAACAAGCCGGGCGGGAGTGCGCCCTCAAATCGGTCGTTGGTGCTTAAGTTGCCTCTTCTCAAGAGCAGGCGTTCGGTAGATGGAGTCGATAGCCTGAAACGGGGGGTTAGCGCTTGGCATCCTCGTGCGCTTTTGTGGGCGTCCTTGCGGATGATGAGAGGTCTCAGAAGCCAAATCGTGCTGCGATTTCCCGTTTCACATAAATTGATCTAGTATCGGCACCGTCAATCACTGCTCCCCTCGATATAAACCGAAAGCTGAGTATGAGAATGCAGAAGGTCATTCGGGCGACGCTGACATTCACCCTCGCCGCGTGTCTTGCAGGCGCAGCTTCGCTTGCCCTCGCACAAGCACCCGCGCATGAATTCGATCCCGCAGACAAGTCCCTCTGGGATATCCTCAGTGACACCGACACGCCGGAAGCATACCGTTCCTATCTGGAAATGTATCCCGACGGGCAATTCTCCGACGAGGCGAGAAAACAGCTGCAAGCAGCCAAAGCCGACCGGACCGTTGAAAAGCGAACATTTGAGACAGAGAACCGCCAGGAATCTGAATCCGTGTCGATCCCCGAGGCTCCGCCGCATCGGCGCCAGGGCTTTATGGGTGTCGAACTGACGTCGTCTGCACGCAGCGAAACAGATGGGCCCCGCAAAGGAGGCGCAGTGATTGCCGGACTCTCGGAAATAAGCCCTGCTGCGAAAGCCGGGCTCAGGGTTGGAGACGTCATCGTCCGGGCCAATGACAAAGTAATCAACG
>Ga0114916_1002162_pt1 | contig 10493 bp, 8 predicted proteins | sample MalvirAntarct_66_FD_83501 | JGI IMG/M metagenome (GOLD analysis project Ga0114916, IMG submission 83501) | Marine viral communities from the Global Malaspina Expedition - Malaspina viral metaG Antarct_66 | ecosystem: Environmental > Aquatic > Marine > Oceanic | place: West Anvers Island... | reverse complement strand
TATAGCGACGGGGCTCACCTCTTACCATTCCGAACAGAGAAGTTAAGCCCGTTTGCGCCGATGGTACTGCACCTCGTGGGAGAGTAGGACATCGCCTTTTTTAAAGAATCCCCAACATTCATTTGTTGGGGATTTTTTTGTTTATATAACTCTCGATTCTGCTGGAAGCACCACTTTTCCTTCTGGACACATCACAAACGATGCGGTGTTATTTTTAAGTATTCTCCCTGCTAAAATCTTATCGATTTTCCGTAAATTCAAATCCTCATAGAAGCCGTGATATGGACACCAATAAAGAGTTAGAATTAGCCAAGGATTTTGTTAATAATACCAACCGTAGTATTTTCTTAACCGGAAAAGCGGGTACCGGTAAAACGACGTTCCTGCACAATCTCAAAAAAGATTCTTTAAAACGATTGGTTGTAGTAGCTCCCACTGGAGTGGCAGCTATTAATGCCAAAGGGGTTACCATACACTCCTTCTTTCAACTGCCTTTTGGTCCTATTCTCCCGGATGCTGAACTCAGTAATTCCGGAGGTTTCAACAAAAAATTCAGTAAAACTAAAATCGATATCATCAAATCAATGGACCTATTGATTATTGATGAAATCAGTATGGTGCGTGCCGACGTTTTGGATGCCATCGATAAAACCTTACGCCGTTATAGAACACGTGATAAAGTATTTGGTGGGGTGCAGGTGTTAATGATTGGCGATTTACAGCAATTATCACCTGTAATTAGAGAAAATGAATGGCAACTCTTAAAATCTTATTATCAAACAGGATTCTTCTTTAGCAGTAGGGCTTATCAAGAAGCGGATACAATCACTATTGAACTCCGACATATTTACCGACAGGAAAATCCTAAGTTCATTGAGATTCTAAATGAAATCAGGAATAATACCTTGTCTCCAGAAGCGGCTGCGGAGTTAAATAAGCGGTACATCAAAGATTTTAGTCCTGATCCAAAAGAAGGCTATATTGAATTGACCACACATAATAATCGTGCTGAACGCGCTAATACTGCAGAGTTGGACGCAATTTCATCTAAAGAGAAAACGTATCGCGCAAAAATTGAGGGTAAATTTCCTGAATTCTCCTATCCCAATAGTGAAGAAGTGAAGTTGAAAGTTGGCGCCCAAGTGATGTTTATCAAAAATGACAGTTCACCTGAAAAACGATATTTCAATGGTAAAATTGGGAAGGTCATTCTGTTGGATAATGATGAAGTAGTGGTAAGTTGTCCTGACGATGATTTTAATATTGTTACCACTCCTGAAGTTTGGGAGAATATAACCTATACTGTACACCCAGAAACAAAAGCCATCACTGAAGATAAAATAGGCTCCTTTACCCAAATGCCCTTGCGATTGGCTTGGGCTATTACCATTCATAAAAGTCAAGGCTTAACCTTCGAAAAAGCCATAATTGATGCCCAAGGTGCGTTTGCACACGGACAGACTTATGTTGCCCTAAGTAGGTGCAAATCCTTAGAAGGGTTGGTGCTGAAGAGTACAATTGATTCCAACCAAATTATTAACGATGCGCATGTCACGTCATTCAATAAAACCGCTGAAGCGCAACAACCAAATGAAACCATACTGCATTCTGCTAGAGCTACTTTTCAATTAGAAGGCATTCATGAGATATTTGACTTTTATAAATTTTTGTTTCCTATTAATAGGTTGTTGGATGTTTTTTATAAAAATAGAGGCAGCATTACGGGGCGTATTGAAGAACCATTAACAACTATAAAAGATGCGATCCCTAACTTATTAAAGGTGAGTAATGGTTTCAACACGCAGCTGCGCCAAATCTTAGATAACAATGTGCTACCCGAGCATCATGAAATCCTACAGCAACGCTTTGCGAAAGCTTTAAACTATTTTAGAACGGAAACCGAACAGAAAGTCATAACGCCATTGAATGCGCTTAGCTATACTACAGATAATAAGGCTATAGAAAAGGAGTTTGAAAAACAGTTGGAGACCCTTGACGAGCTTTTAACGGTTAAGCGGTCGTACTTTAACGGCTTTAAAAATGGATTCTCCACACAAGAATTTTTGGAATTGCGGGCAAAATCTGTGTTCTTAAAGAAGAATGCGCCCAAGAAGGCCAAGTCGACCATTGTTGATGGTACGGTAAACATTGAGTTGTTTGAATTGTTGCGCGAGTTGCGTAATGACATTGCTGCTGAAAATGATCTGATTCATTACCAAATATTTACGCAGAAAGCACTGTATGAAATTTGTGAAGTGCTTCCTATTAATAAACAGCAGCTTTTAGAAATCAATGGATTTGGAAAAGTGCGGGTAGATAAATACGGAAGTCAAATTTTGAAGGTGATCCGAGCCTACTGTGATGAAAATAATATTGAAACAGATGATACCATAGCATTTGAAGAACCTAGTGAACCAAAAACAAAAATAAAAAAAGGAGATTCCCATAAAGTATCCTTGGAATTATTTCAATCAGGGAAAACCATCTCAGAGATTGCTAAAGAACGAGAATTAGCTGAAACTACAATATTCGGTCATCTTTCAAAATTTGTGGTTACTGGAGAAGTGAAAGTGAGCGATTTAATATCAGAAATGCACTATGAGGAGTTACTACAACGCATCCCAAAGGAGACTTACGAAAATCTTTCAGATTTAAAAACGAAGTTGGATCAGAAGTATAGCTACAACGAGATTAAAGTGGTGTTGGAAACCCTTAAAAAAAACTGAAACTTAGCTCTATTTCGACATCAAAAAAAAAGGCATAACTTGCGTTGTGCCTTTTCTACTTTTATGCGCAAAAGTTTATGCTTTAATAAGATTTCTAGAAATCACAATTTTCTGAATTTCGGAAGTCCCCTCGTATATCTGTGTGATTTTCGCATCACGCATTAAACGTTCCACGTGGTATTCTTTAACAAAACCATTTCCGCCGTGAATCTGAACCGCTTCAACCGTATGTTCCATCGCTACTTTGGAGGCAAATAGTTTTGCCATCGCACTAGAGACATCGTAATTGTTGCCTTGATCTTTATCCCAAGCTGCTTTCATCACTAAATGACGGGCCGCTTCTATATCCACATACATGTCTGCCAATTTAAAGGCAATAGCTTGATGATTGCAAATTTCAGTGCCAAATGCTTTGCGTTCTTTCGAGTACTTTAGAGCCAATTCATATGCGCCTGCAGCAATACCTAAAGCCTGAGCCGCAATCCCAATCCGTCCCCCAGAAAGTGTTTTCATGGCAAATCTGAATCCTGCGCCATCTTCACCAATTCTATTTTCCTTTGGTACTTTTACATCGTTAAATTGTAAGGTATGGGTATCGCTTCCTCTAATGCCCAATTTGTCTTCTTTGGGTCCAATATCAAAACCAGGCATTCCTTTTTCAAGGATAAATGCATTTATCCCATGAGAGCCTTTATGTTTATCAGTTTGCGCGATTACCAAATATACGTCAGCGCGGCCACCACTGGTAATCCAGTTTTTGGTTCCGTTTATAATATAATGGTCTCCTTTATCTTCTGCGGTGGTTCGTTGCGACGTCGCATCACTACCAGCTTCGGGTTCACTCAAACAAAAAGCTCCAATAAATTCGCCAGTAGCAAGTTTCGTAAGGTATTTTTGTTTTTGTTCTTCACTCGCAAAGGCTTCCAAACCATAACACACCAACGAATTGTTTACGGATACAATAACGGAAGCAGAAGCGTCAATTTTAGACAATTCCTCCATTATTAATACGTAAGAAATGGCATCCATGCCACTCCCGCCATACTTAGGATCGACCATAATTCCCATAAAACCTAACTGTCCCATTTTTTTGACGAGTTCGTCAGGAAACGTCTGCTTATTGTCGCGTTCGATGACACCCGGAAGGAGTTCCGTGTTCGCAAAATCGCGAGCAGCGTCGCGTACTAATTTATGTTCTTCAGTAAGATTAAAATCCATAAGTATTGTGCGTATTGGTTTATTTTAAAGTGGTTGCAAAGATAAGATTTTACTAGCATTTTATCAATTTGATTGATTATTTTTACATTATGAATCAAAATTACTACAACGTTTTAGGAATAATGTCAGGCACATCCTTGGATGGCATCGATGTGGCACATTGTACATTCGAAAAAACAGACGCGTGGAAATTCGAAATTAAAGCTGCAGCAACCTATCCTTATCCTACAGAATGGCTTTCAAAATTGAAGAATTTGGTCCAATTGAATCTGGAGGAATTAAAAACTTTAGATGAGCGTTATACGGAGTTTTTAGGTGACGTAATTCAAAAATTCTGCACTCAATATTCTATTGATAGACTAGACGCCGTATGTTCTCACGGGCATACCGCTTTACACCAACCCGAAAAAGGAGTAACCTATCAAATTGGGAATCTCCCAAAACTGGCTAAACAATTGCAGGAGCGGGTAGTTTGCGATTTTAGAGTAGAAGACGTGGCCTTAGGAGGACAGGGTGCCCCTCTAGTGCCAATTGGAGATCACTTACTGTTTGGGCAATATGAATTTTGTCTCAACCTTGGTGGTTTTGCCAACATATCAACCACTATAAATGGGGTACGAATTGCCTATGATATTTGTCCGGTAAATATTGTGCTCAACCATTATGTGAATACATTAGGCTTAAATTATGATGATGGCGGAAAAATTGCAGCATCTGGGAATGTGCATCAGCCGCTATTGGAGGCGCTGAATGCTTTAGATTTTTATAAAAGTCCGTATCCAAAGTCCTTAGGATTGGAATGGGTAAAGAGCGAAATTCTACCATTGATAGACCGTTTTCAACTGATAATTAAAGATACCTTGAGGACAGTTGTTGAACATGTCGCCATCCAGATTTCAAATGAAATTAACCAAAAGGGAAACGCTGCCGTATTGACCACAGGAGGTGGGGCGTTTAATACCTTCTTAATGGAGCGCTTAACCCAATACACAAAAAACACTATTGTAATTCCAGATAAAGCCCTTGTAGAAAACAAAGAAGCCTTGATTTTCGCATTCTTGGGAGTTCTAAAGCTTCGCAACGAAAATAACTGCCTGAGCAGCGTGACCGGAGCGCAAAAAGACCATTCTTCTGGCAAAATATATTATCCATAATATTATTATAAATTTAATTCAAACCGAACCATAGTTTTTTATATTTGCTAGGGCAAATTTTAGTCTCCTAGGCTAGAGTATTGCCTCTTGCATATCATAATCCTATTGAACGAACAACACCAAATGAAAGAGTTACTGCAGAAGTACGAAGACAAGGAACCAGAAATTGTATTTAATTGGAAAGATCCAGAAACTGAAGCAGAAGGTTGGACAGTTATCAACTCTTTAAGAGGAGGAGCTGCAGGTGGTGGAACACGTATGCGCAAAGGACTCAACCTAAATGAAGTGTTGTCCTTGGCTAAAACCATGGAAGTGAAATTCACCGTTTCGGGTCCAGCCATCGGCGGTGCAAAATCAGGAATTAACTTTGACCCGCAAGACCCACGTAAGAAAGGCGTACTAGAGCGTTGGTATAAAGCGGTTTCGCCGTTATTGAAAAGTTATTACGGCACTGGTGGCGACTTAAATGTGGATGAACTGCACGAGGTTATCCCGATGACCGAAGAAACTGGCGTTTGGCATCCGCAGGAAGGCGTTTTTGAAGGCCATTTTAAACCTACCCAAGCCGATAAAATTAACCGCATCGGGCAACTGCGCCACGGTGTAATAAAGGTTATCGAAAATCCAAAATATTCTCCAGATGTTGGTAGAAAATATACTGTAGCCGACATGATTACCGGGTTTGGCGTGGCGGAAGCGGTTAGGCATTTTTATGACTGTCACGGAGATAGTGTGGAAGGCAAACGTGCCATTGTGCAAGGTTTCGGAAACGTAGGTGCTGCGGCGGCGTTCTATCTTGCCCAGATGGGTGCAAAAGTTGTGGGAATTATTGATGTTGTTGGTGGTTTGATTAATGAAGATGGCTTTACATTTGAAGAAATTAAATCGCTGTATCTCAATAAAACAGGTAATACGCTCGTTAGTGATGCGCTCATCCCGTTTGAAGAGATTAATTCAAAAATTTGGTCGTTGGAAGCAGAGATGTTCTTGCCTTGTGCTGCGTCTCGATTGATCACGCGTGAGCAGATCGATCAGATGGTAGATACCGGACTGGAAGTGATTTCTTGTGGGGCGAATGTGCCATTTGCAGATAAAGAAATATTTTTTGGTCCAATAATGGAATATACAGATAATAGAGTAAGTCTCATTCCAGACTTTATATCCAATTGTGGGATGGCACGAGTGTTTGCCTATTTTATGGAACAAAAAGTTCAGATGACAGATGATGCTATTTTTAGTGATACTTCCAACCGAATAAAACAGGCCATAAAACGGGTGTATAGTAAAAATCAAAGCAAGACGGGAGTCAGTGAAACGGCATTCGAAATTGCGTTAAACCAATTGGTATAGTCAATTTATACAGGTTTAGGAGATGCAGAAACCGGGTAAAAACCAGTGGTAGAGCCTTCTAAACCATCTAAAGATTCCAATGAAACGGCTTTCCTACCAGGTAAATTACCGTTATGTTTACAGAACCCAATTTTAAATTATACTTAAGTTAAATTTTAGACGTTTAAACACTAATTACAAAAATTTTAATCATTAATTATATGATGTTACAGAATGAAATTCAAGAAGGGGCACAAATTGTTCCAGATGGTGAATCAGTACAAAAAACCTTGTCAATTATAGAGTTGATTGGTAGCGGTGGTACCGCGGGGATGGTCATTATTGCCATTTTATTTGTCCTATTGGTTTTCGCAATTTATATTTATTTTGAACGATTATTCGCTATTAAAGCAGCCTCCAAGATTGATGCCAATTTTATGAATCAAATAAAAGATCATGTCAGTAATGGTAAAACAGATTCTGCACAAATCTTATGCGCACAGGTCAATACACCAGTTTCGCGATTGATTAACAAAGGAATTAGCCGAATTGGAAAACCTTTAGAAGATATTAATACTGCTATAGAAAATGCTGGGCGATTGGAAGTTTATGAATTGGAGAGAAATGTCAGTGTTCTTGCAACCATTTCGGGAGTAGCGCCTATGATTGGATTTTTAGGAACCGTTATTGGGATGATCTTATCCATCTTTGAAATCGCGAATGCAGGAGGACAAATTGATATTAAATTATTGGCAGACGGACTTTACACCGCAATGACTACAACGGTGGGTGGATTGATTGTCGGTATTGTCGCTTATATGGCTTATAACCACTTAGTGGTTAAAACGGATAAAGTTGTGTATCAAATGGAAGCTCATTCCTTAGAGTTTTTAGACCATTTGAATGAGCCTATCTAATTCAGGAAGCTGATATTGGAGCGTTGTAAATCTTCAATCAGATGAATGAAGTAGCCAAATACACAAACAAGTATCCAAAGAAAGAAATAAGAACAATCTTGAGTAATGCGTATCTATGAATATAAGAGGAAGAAATAAAGTAACACCAGAATTTAATATGTCGTCAATGACGGATATTGTCTTCTTGTTGTTAATATTTTTCATGTTGGCATCAACTTTGGTAACCACTAATGCAATAGACATTCTGTTGCCAAAAGCAGACGGTAAAACGGAAAACAAGAAATCCGTAGCGGTGAGCATCACCAAAGATCTTAATTATTATATTGACCAAAGGCTTGTAGGAGAATCCGTTTTGGAGTATGAATTGAAGGAAGCATTGGCCAATTTAGATCAACCCACCATCGTTTTGCGAGCAGAAAAATCAGTATCTATTGAGAATGTGGTTAAAGTGATGGATATCGCCAATAGAAATAAATTTAAAGTGATTTTAGCCGTTAAGCCAAATTAAGCAGACTTTTAAAAGCAACACTTATAATTCCCAATAACACAAATGAAATATTTAGAGACCAAACATGAACGCAATTCTGCAAAAATCACCACTCTTATCGTGGTCATTTTGTTGTTGTTACTATTTGTGGTTGGGCCTCCCTATCTCGATCCACCGTTGGAATATGGTGTGGCGGTTAATTTCGGGAATTCAGAAGTAGGTAGTGGCGATGTGCAACCTTTAAAACCGGTTAAATCTGAGCCAAAAGAGGTGGTCAGTGAGCCGGTGGTCAAAGAAACTAAGGTGGAAGAGGTCAAAACGGAACCTACAAAATCAGCACAACCTGCAGAAAACGTCATGACGGAAGATAATGCAGAAGCGATTGCGATGAAAAAGCAAAAGGAAGCTGCAGATGCTAAAGCACAGGCAGAAGCGAAAGCCAAAGCAGAAGTGGAACGTGCGAAAAAAGCAAAAGAATCTGCAGAAGCGAAGAAACGTCAGGAGGAAGCGGATAAACGTGCAAAATTAGATGCGCTTATTGGTGGCGTTAAAAAATCTGATGGACAAACTACCGGCGGAGAAGGTAATGACGGGAAACCTGGGGATAAAGGCCAATTAGATGGCGATCCTTACGCCCCAAGTTACTTTGGACAACCTGGTACTGGAAGCGGTGGCAGCGGTAGTGGTTATGGACTGAACGGTAGGGGCAGACCTACAAATGGAAAAGTAGTACCAGATTGTGATGAAGAAGGCCGGGTGGTGGTAGAAATCCATGTGAACAGAGATGGCCGTGTGGTAAATGCCATTCCAGGAAAAAGGGGTACGACGGGGGACCTATGTCTCTACGAAGCCGCACGTAAAACCGCAATGACTTATAAATGGCCATCGGATGCCAAAGCGCCCCCAACTCAAATAGGATTTGTAAAGATTGATTTTAGCGTAACTCAATAACATGACTTATCAAGATACTGTCAACTGGATGTTTCAACAGTTACCAATGTATCAAAACCAAGGCAAAACGGCTTACAAAGCCAACTTGGATAATACACTGCTTTTAACGAAACATCTACAACACCCAGAACGTAATTTTAAAAGCATTCATGTGGCGGGAACCAACGGTAAAGGATCCACCAGTCATATGCTCGCATCCATTCTTCAGGAAGCAGGTTATAAGGTTGGCCTATACACCTCTCCTCATCTCAAAGATTTTAGAGAACGCATTAAAATCAACGGAGCGGAAGTGTCAGAAGATTTTGTGGTAGAATTTATCGAAATCCATCAAAATTTTTTTAAATCGCACGCTTTGTCTTTTTTTGAAATGACGGTAGGAATGGCCTTTGATTATTTCTCTAAAGAAGCGGTAGATATTGCCATAATTGAAGTTGGTTTAGGTGGACGCTTGGATTCTACGAATGTTATTACTCCTGAAGTTTCCGTGATCACAAATATCGGTTTAGACCACACACAATTTTTAGGAGACACTTTAGAAGCCATTGCTTTTGAAAAAGGAGGCATTATAAAGCCACATGTGCCTGTGGTGATTGGAGAAACCCAAAGAGAGACGGCATCAATTTTTAAAGAACTTGCCCAAGAGCGCAATGCCATGTTGATCTTTGCGGATCAACAAAACGTACCATCTTTTAAAAGTGATCTAAAAGGGTATTATCAGGAGATGAATAAGGCAACTGTGGTGGCCATTATTGAAGTGATGCGACAAAAAGCCTATGAGATCCCTTATGCCGCATTAAAATCCGGCTTTTTGAACGTAGTTAAAAACACGGGGTTGCAGGGCAGATGGCAGGTATTACAAACGGAGCCAAAGATTATTTGCGATACGGCGCATAATAAGGAAGGTTTGACATATGCTATGGCGCAATTGCTAGATGAGGATTTTAAAGCGCTTCATATGGTGTTTGGCGTGGTAAACGATAAAGATGTCACCTCTATTTTATCACTGTTACCGAAGGAGGCAACATACTATTTCTGTAAACCGGATATCCCTCGTGGTTTGGAAGCCCAAAAATTAGAAAAACTATTCAAAGCGCACGGATTTTTTGGAACGGCGTACAAAAGTGTTTCTGAGGCTTTAAGTGCTGCAAAACAGCACGCTGCAATTTCAGATGTAATCTATGTAGGAGGAAGTACTTTTGTGGTGGCAGAAATAATTTAATTTTTTTTCAAAAAAGCTTTTGCAATATCAAAAACTCCATTATATTTGCATCCCGTAATAGGGCGATTAGCTCAGCTGGTTCAGAGCACCTCGTTTACACCGAGGGGGTCGGGGGTTCGAACCCCTCATCGCCCACTAAAGTTCATACTCTGTATGAACTTTTTTTATAGGTACCAGGTCCATTAACTCAGCTGGTTCAGAGTGTCACGTCGACAACGTGGAAGTCACTGGTTCGAATCCAGTATGGACCACATCAAGCGTAATCCCAATATCGTAGATATTGGGATTTTTTGTTCCCAAAAATGCCAAGCTTTTTCAGCTTGAGCATTTCTGGGAACAAAAAAGACAAAAGTGCATTTTTGCACTTTGGGATTGCATTTGCAGAAGCGGTACTGATCTGGATCAACAACGTTAATCCATTTCCATCAGAATGAAAAATGCCAAGCTTTTTCAGCTTGAGCATTTCTGGGATCAAGCACAATTGTTGTGTTT
>Ga0114916_1002161_pt1 | contig 10495 bp, 10 predicted proteins | sample MalvirAntarct_66_FD_83501 | JGI IMG/M metagenome (GOLD analysis project Ga0114916, IMG submission 83501) | Marine viral communities from the Global Malaspina Expedition - Malaspina viral metaG Antarct_66 | ecosystem: Environmental > Aquatic > Marine > Oceanic | place: West Anvers Island... | reverse complement strand
GACGGAGGTCGTGGCCGGCGTCACGACCTTCCTGACGATGGCCTACATCACCTTCGTCAACCCGGCGATCCTATCGGACGCGGGCATGGATTTCGGTGCCGTGTTCGTCGCGACCTGCCTCGCCGCGGCGGTCGGCACCCTGATCATGGGGGTCTACGCCAACTACCCGATCGCCCTGGCGCCGGGGATGGGCCTCAACGCCTATTTCGCCTACGCCGTCGTCGGCGGGATGGGCTATTCCTGGCAGGTGGCGCTCGGCGCGGTGTTCCTGTCGGGCATCCTGTTCATCGCCCTGTCGCTGCTGCCGGTGCGCGAATGGCTGGTGAACGCCATCCCGCGCGAGCTCAAGACGGCCGTGTCGGCGGGAATCGGCTTCTTCCTGGCGATCATCGCCATGAAGAACGCCGGGCTGATCGTCGACCATCCGGCGACGCTGGTCACCGTCGGCGACATCACGTCGTGGCCGGTGATCCTCGCCGGGGCGGGCTTCGTGCTGATGGTGGCGCTCGACGTGCGGCGGGTTCCGGGTGCGGTGATCCTGGGCATCCTGGCGACGACGGCGCTCGGCCTGCTGCTCGGCGTGTCGGAGTTCCGCGGCGTGGTCTCGCTGCCGCCCGATCCCTCCCCGACCTTCCTCCAGCTCGACATCGCCGGCGCCTTCCACGTCGGCCTGATCGCCATCGTCTTCACCTTCCTGTTCGTCGACCTGTTCGACACGGCCGGGACGCTGGTGGGCGTCTCGCATCGCGCCGGGCTTCTCGACGCGCAGGGTCGCCTGCCGCGCCTGCGCCAGGCGCTGCTGGCCGATTCCGCCGCGACGACCGCCGGCGCGCTGTTCGGCACCTCGACCACGACGAGCTACATCGAGAGCGCCGCGGGGATAAAGGCGGGCGGGCGGACGGGACTGACCGCAGTCGTCGTGGCGTGCCTCTTCCTGCTCTGCCTGTTCTTCTCGCCGCTGGCCCAGACCGTGCCGGCCTATGCGACCGCACCGGCTCTGCTGTTCGTCGCCTGCCTGATGGCGCGCGGGCTGACCGAGATCGACTGGGACGACGCCACCGTCTATGCCCCCGCCGTGGTCACGGCGCTGGCCATGCCCTTCACCTTCTCGATCGCCCACGGCATCGGCATCGGCTTCATCACCTATGCGGGCATTAAGCTCGCCGCCGGACGCTTCGCCGACTGCTCGCCGACCGTCCTGGCGATCGCCGCCCTGTTCCTCGTGAAGTTCGCCCTCCTCTGAGCGGGCGTTGATGCGATGCCCCGTCGGCGCTAGCTTCGGGACAAAGGACAGGACAATTGAAGGACGTGCAGGCCATGCCCGACACGACGAGCCACCCGGCGGATGCGGCCGGTCGCAGCGGCACGCTCGATGCGGTGATCATCGGCGCCGGCTTCTCCGGACTGTACCAGCTCCACTGCCTGCGCGACCGCCTCGGCCTGTCGGCGAAGGTGCTGGAGGCGGCGGACGGCGTCGGCGGCACCTGGTTCTGGAACCGCTATCCCGGCGCACGCTGCGATTCCGAGAGCTACTACTATTCCTTCTCCTTCTCGGACGAGTTGCAGCAGGAATGGACCTGGTCCGAGCGCTATCCCGGCCAGGCCGAGATCATGGGCTATCTCAACCATGTCGCCGACCGCTTCGACCTACGCCGCGACATCCTGCTGAGCACGCGCGTCGCGGGCGCGCGCTACGACGAGGCCGCCAACCTGTGGCGCGTGACGACCGAGGGCGGCGACGAATATGCGGCCCGGTTCCTGATCACCGCCGTCGGCTGCCTGTCCTCCGCCAACGTGCCCAACATCCCGGGGCTCGATAGCTTCGAGGGCCGCTGGTACCACACCGGCGAGTGGCCGCACGAAGGGGTCGACTTCACCGGCAAGCGCGTCGGCCTGGTCGGCACCGGCTCGACCGGCATCCAGGCCGCCCCGGTCATCGCCGAGCAGGCGGCGCACCTCACCGTCTTCCAGCGCACGCCGAACTACAGCGTGCCCGCCCGCAATGCACCGCTCGACCCGGAATTCGACCGGCAGGTGAAGGCGAACTATGCGGCGATCCGCGATCACGCCCGCCGCACGGTCAACGGCCACCCGTTCGACATCTCGGACGTCTCCGCCCTGGCGGTGCCGCCCGAGAAGCGCCGCGAACTCTACGAGAAGGCGTGGGAGGTCGGCAGCCTGCGCTTCCGCGCAACCTTCAGCGACCTGCTGACCGACAGGACGGCGAACGACACGGCGGCCCAGTTCATCCGCGACAAGATCCGCGAGATCGTCAAGGACCCGAAGACCGCGGAGAAACTGACCGCCTTCGACCACCCCTATGCGGCGAAGCGCCCGCCGATCGACACCGACTATTTCGAAACCTTCAACCGCGACAACGTCGCCCTGGTCGACGTGCGTGCCGCGCCGATCGAGCGCATCACGCCGACCGGCATCCAGACGGCGAACGGCGAATACCCGCTCGACATCATCGTCTTCGCGACCGGCTTCGATGCGATGACGGGGCCCCTGATGCGCATGGACATCCGCGGCCGGGACGCGCTCTCGCTCCGCGACGCGTGGCATGCCGGCCCGAAGACCTATCTCGGCCTGCAGGTGCCGGGCTTCCCCAACATGTTCACGATCACCGGCCCCGGCAGCCCGTCGGTGCTGTGCAACATGCCGGTCGCCATCGAGCAGCACGCCGACTGGATCGCCGGCTGCATCGCCCACATGCGCGCCAACGGCATCGAGCGCATCGAGGCGAAGCCGGACGCCGCGGAGAAGTGGGTCGCGCACGTGAACGAGGCGGCGGACGCGACGCTGCTGCCGATGGCGTCGAGTTCCTGGTATCTGGGCGCCAACGTGCCCGGCAAGCCGCGCGTCTTCATGCCCTACGCCGGCGGCATGAACCGCTACGCCGGCATCTGCGAGAAGGTCGTCGCCAACGGCTATGAAGGCTTCGAGCTGACGGGGTGAGGCGGGAACGGTCGCGCCGTCGCCGAGGGGGTTATCGTTTGCTTAGGGTGTACGCGGTCTAATCGGGTCACCCTGCAACGACGACGGCTGGACATACCCCGCATGCAAGCCTCCTGGCTCGGCCCGCTCTTCGCAGCGGCACTTCCCTTCGCGACGGCCCTTCCCGCCGTCGCCGACCAGCCCGTGTCCTATCAGGCCCTGCTCACGCCGCTGCTCAAGGCGGGAACGGACATCGTCGGACAGCCGCTCGCCTATCCCGAGGGTGCGCCGGTTATCACGGCGGCCATCGTGACCCTGCCGCCCGGGCGGGAGACCGGCTGGCACGTGCACGAGGTCCCGCTCTTCGTCCACATCCTGGAGGGGGCGATCACCGTCGACTACGGCGAGAAGGGCACCAAGGTCTATGCCGCCGGCGATTCCCTCATGGAGGCGATGAACTGGCCGCACAACGGCACCAACAAGGGAACGGTGCCGGTGAGCATGATCGCGGTCTACATGGGCGGCGGCGGCAAGGCCGACGCGAAGCCGGCACCCGCCCCGCAATAGCCACCGGCGTCACGCCGGCCGCGCGATCTCGCGGTAGAGGTCGGCATAGCGCGCCGCGGCACGCGACCAGCTGAAGTCGGCGGACATCCCCGCCCGAACCACCGCCTCCCACCGCGGCCGGTCGCGCCGCAGCAGCGCCGCGCGGGTCGCGGCGCCCAGGAATGCGTCGGGGTCGACCGCGTCGAACAGGAAGCCGGTGCCCACGGCCTCGCGGGCGTCGGCGACCGTATCGGCGAGTCCACCCGTCCGGCGGACGATCGGCGGCGTGCCGTAGCGCATGGCGTAGAGCTGGGTCAGGCCGCAGGGCTCGAAGCGCGACGGCACCAGCATGGCGTCGGCGCCGGCGATGATGCGGTGTGCCAGCGCCTCGTCGTAGCCGAGACGCACGGCGATGCGGCTGCCGTCCGATCGCGCGAGCCGGGCGAAGCCGTCTTCCAGACCGGGTTCGCCGGAACCGAGCATCGCCAGCTGGCAGCCCAGCCCGGCGAGCGACGGGGCCGCGGCCAGGACCAGATCGAACCCCTTCTGCCCGGTCAGACGCGTCACGGCGCCGAGCAGGAACGCGTCCGGATCGGCGACCAGTCCCATCTCCGTCTGCAGCGCCGCCTTGCATCGCGCCTTTCCGGCGAGATCCACCGGCCCGTAGGGCGCCGGGAGCAACGTGTCCACCGCCGGATTCCAGACGGCATAGTCGACGCCGTTCAGGATGCCGGACACCGCGCTCCCGCGCCCCCGGAGCACCCCGTCCAGTCCCATGCCGTGTTCCGGCGTCACGATCTCGGCCGCATAGGTGGGGCTGACCGTAGTGATGCGGTCGGCGAAGAGCAGGCCGCCCTTCATGAAGGAGACGCGGCCCCAGAACTCCAGCCCGTCCACGCCGAACAGCGCGATCGGCAGCCCGAGGTCGGCGAAGGCGTGCGCCGGAAACAGCCCCTGGAAGGCGAGATTGTGGATGGTCAGGACGGACGGCATCCCCGCACCCTCCATCGTCGCCATATAGACCGGCGCCAGCGCCGCGTGCCAGTCGTGCGCATGCACGGTCTCCGGCCGCCAGGACGGGTCGAGGCCGGCCGCGACCTGTGCCGCGGCCATGCCGAGCAGCGCGAAGCGGCGGTGATTGTCCGGCCAGTCGCGGCCGTCGGGCGACACGTAGACATGGCCGGGCCGGTCGTAGAGTGCGGGCGCATGCAGCACGTAGGCGACGAGCCCGCTGCCCGGCACGCGGCCCCGCTGCAGCACCGGCTCGCCGGCCCAGGCGGGGGCGGGAACCGCGCACACCGTCTCCAGGTCCTCGATCCCGGCGAGGAAGCCCGGAAATCCGGGCAGCAGCAGGCGGACATCCTCGCCCCGGGCGGCGAGTGCGGCCGGCAGGGCGGCGACCACGTCGCCCAGGCCGCCGGTCTTCACGAACGGATAGAGTTCCGCCGCGACGTGCAGGATGCGCATCGGCGTCAGGCGAGGCGGTCGAGCATGGCGCGGGTGATCAGCGTGATGCCCTTGTCCGACCTGCGGAACCGGCGGGCGTCCTCCTCGGGATCCTCGCCGACGACGAGTCCGCGCGGAATGTTGCAGCCGCGGTCGACGATGACGTTCTTCAGCCGCGCATAGCGGTTCACCCGGACCTCGGGCAGCAGCACGGCACCGTCCAGTTCCGCCCATGAATCGACGCGGCAGCGCGAGAAGAGCAGCGACCGCCGCACCGCGGACCCCGAGATGATGCAGCCGCCGGAGACGAGGGAATCGAGCGCCATGCCGCGCCGCGCGTCGTCGTCGAAGACGAACTTGGCCGGTGGCAGCTGTTCCTGGTGCGTGATGATCGGCCAGTTCGCCGTGTACATGTCGAGTTCCGGCGTGACCGCGCAGAGGTCGATATTGGCCGACCAGTAGGCATCGAGCGTCCCGGCGTCGCGCCAGTAGGATTCGGCGTCGCCCTCCGACACGCAGCTCAGCGCGAAGGGATGGGCCACCGCCTCCCCCTTGGCCACGATGTCGGGGATGAGGTCCTTGCCGAAATCGTGCGTCGAACCGGGCTTCGCCGCGTCCTGCGCCAGCCGGTCGTAGAGATAGGCAGCGTTGAAGACGTAGATGCCCATGCTCGCCAGCGCCCTGTCGGGCTTGCCCGGCATGGAGGGCGGCGTCGGCGACTTCTCGATGAAGTCGACGATGCGCAGGTTCTCGTCGACATGCATCACGCCGAAACCGACCGCTTCCTCCAGCGGCACCTCGATGCAGCCGACGGTGCATTCCGCACCCGTCTCGACGTGCGAGGCGAGCATGCGCGAATAGTCCATCTTATAGATGTGGTCGCCCGCGAGGACGACGACGAACTCCGGGCCGTTGGCGCGGATGATGTCGAGGTTCTGATAGACCGCGTCGGCGGTGCCGCTGTACCAGGACACCTCGTCGAGGCGCTGCTGCGCAGGGAGAAGGTCCATGAACTCGTTGGCTTCCGGGCGCAGGAAGGACCAGCCGCGCTGTAGATGGCGCAGCAGGCTGTGCGACTTGTACTGGGTCAGCACGCCGATGCGCCGCAGCCCCGAATTGACGCAGTTCGACAGAACGAAATCGATGATGCGGAACTTGCCGCCGAAATAGACGGCCGGCTTTGCTCGATTGTCCGTCAGTTCGTGGAGGCGGCTGCCGCGGCCGCCGGCGAGGACCAGCGTGTAGGCGCGACGCGGCAGCTGCAGCCGCGAATGTTCTTCCAAAATCGTCTCGGCCATGGCCGTTTCATCCCGTTTCAACGCCGGCGGCCGTCACCGCTGTTGACCCGCCGGTTGCTCCAGCCCCACCTTGCGGCTCATGCATTCGCCCCAGCCGGTCTATCGCCCGCGGCCCGCCGACCGCCAGCCCATATTCAACGCGCCACCCGGAACCGTGATCCTGTGCATCGCCATCGCGGCGGCACATTTCGTCCGGGTGATGCTGCCGTACAGTGTACAGGATGCGCTGATCGAGCGCTTCGCCTTCGTGCCGGCGGCGTTCCTCGCGCAGTTCGGGCCGGCGGGCGACGGCGTGATGCCGGGGGAGATCTTCTCGCTCGTCAGCTACGCCTTCCTGCACGGCGACGCCATGCATCTGGTGGTGAACGCGGGCTTCCTCCTCGCGTTCGGCAGCATGGTCGAATGGCGGATCGGCACCGCGCGGATGCTCCTCCTCTTCTTCGTCACCTGCGTCGCCGCCGCACTGGTCCAGGCGCTCGCGGTCGGCGCACTGCCGATCGCCGTGATCGGCGCATCGGGCGGCGTCTACGGCCTGCTGGGGGCGGCCGTGCCGTTCCTCTTCCGCGGCGACGTCGCGGCCAGCCGGCGCAGCGCGCTGACCTTCGTCGCGGTCATCATGGGGCTCAACCTGCTGGTGGGCATCGCCGGCGTGCAGTTCCTGCCCGGCCCCGGCATCGCCTGGCAGGCGCATGTCGGCGGCTTCCTCGCCGGCATCCTGCTGATCCACCTTCTGGCGCAGCGTCGCCCTGCGGATCGCCATTGACGGCCCGGCCTCGGCCGGCCATAGCAGGATGATGCTCGTCGAGATCACGCCAGAGTCGCACGGGGTCGAGATCGACCTCGCCTATGCGACACCCGAGAACTTCACCGGCAATCCCATCTACGCCCGGGCCGCCTGTTTCCTGCTGCCCGAGGCGGAGGCGGCGCTGCGGCGTGCGGTCGCGATTGCCGCCGGCCTGGACCTGCGGCTTCGCGTCTACGACGCGTTCCGGCCGGTCGAGGCGCAGTGGGCGCTGTGGAACCACACGCCCGATCCGAACTATGTGGCCGATCCGCGCAAGGGCGGTCCGCACACGCGTGGCGTCGCCGTCGACCTGACGCTGCTGCGCGCGGACGGCAGCGTGCTCGACATGGGCACCGGATTCGACGACCTGCGGCCGCAGTCGCACCACGGCGTGACCGACATCCCGGCGGAGGCCCAGCGCAACCGCCTGATCCTGCTGGGGATCATGACGGCGGCGAGCTGGGACTTCTACCGGAACGAATGGTGGCACTACCAGCTGTTCGACAGCCGCCGGTTCGCCTCGCTCACCGATGTCGAGGCCGGCACCAACATGATGACGCCGGCCTGAGCGCCGCCGGTCAGCGCTTCGGCTGCGGGACCATGCGGAGGTAGGGCTTCAGTTCCTTCCAGCCGCCGGGGAAGAGCGTCTTCGCGTCGTCGTTGTTGACCGACGGCACGATGATCACGTCCTGGCCGTGGGTCCAGTTCACCGGCGTGGCGACCTTGAAATCGGCGGTCAGCTGAAGCGAATCGATGACCCGCAGGATCTCGGCGAAGTTCCGGCCGGTGGACGGCGGATAGGTGATGATCAGCTTCACCTTCTTGTCCGGGCCGACGACGAAGACCGAGCGCACCGTGACCTTGGCGTCGGCGTTCGGGTGGATCATCCCGTAGAGCGTCGAGACGTTGCGGTCGGCGTCGGCGATGATCGGGAAGTTGACCGACTGGCCCTGGGTCTCCTCGATGTCCTTCTCCCACTTTGCATGGGAGGGCAGTTCATCGACGGAGAGGCCGATGACCTTGACGTTCCGCTTGTCGAACTCCGGCTTCAGGCGCGCGACCTCGGCCAGTTCGGTCGTGCAGACGGGCGTGAAGTTCGCGGGGTGCGAGAACAGGACGGCCCAGCCGTTGCCGATGAACTCGTGGAAGTCGATCTTGCCCTGCGTGGTCTCGGCCGTGAAGTTCGGCGCGGTATCACCGAGTTGCAGCGTCATGTGCTTTCTCCCTCGCCCGGTTGCCGGCCGAAGCCGGTCGATGCGAAGGATATGGACCTGCCGCGAACATCGGCAAAGGATATCGCTGTCATCTCGGTGAAGTGTCAGGGGGTCGCGGCATGGCCGAATCGGAGCAGCGTGTGAAGGGACCGCGCGACTGGAAAGCCTACTATTCCGGGACGGAGACGCGTCCGCCGCGCCCGACGTTGCTGCGCGCCCTGTCGCTCTTCGAGGCCGAGGGGCGGACGAAAGGTCGCGCCGTCGACCTGGGCAGCGGCGGCGGCCGCGACACGGTCGAACTGCTGCGCCGTGGCTGGCAGGTGCTCGCCATAGACGCCGAGCCGCAGGCGGCGCTCAGCCTCGCCGGCCGCCCCGATCTGCCGCGATCCGGCGCCCTGGTCACCCGCACGGCGCGGTTCCAGGATGCGCGCTGGCCGAAGGTCGATCTCGTGAATGCGAGCTTCTCGCTGCCCATCTGCCCGCGGGATATGTTCCCGGCCCTTTGGGCGGCTATCCGCGGATCACTCCGTCCCGGCGGGCGCTTCTCCGGCCAGTTCTACGGCGAGCGCGACGACTTCGCGCGCGACCCGCATCTCACCTGCCATACCGCCGGCGAGACGGCGGCGATGCTGGAGGGCATGGAGGTGGAGATGCTCGACGAGGAGGAGGACGACGGCGTCACGCCGCGCGGCCGCGCCAAGCACTGGCACATCCGCCATGTGGTCGCGCGCCGGCCCTGAAGGCGAGCCGCGCCGCCGGGGCCTATACCCATTCCTGCAGTCATCCGTCTTGACGATTACAGTTTTATGACAAGTGATGCCGAAAGCAGCATGAGGTGTCATCCCGTGCCGACGAATCCGTGTCAAATCGGCTCCAGGGGCCCATCTCTTAGTCGCCATGAAGAAGCCGAAGCTCCGTCATCAATATGCCGCACTGCCCTATCGCTGGGATCAGCAGGGTGCGCGCGTGCTATTGGTGACGTCGCTGCAGACCCGGCGCTGGATCATCCCCAAGGGCTGGCCCGAGAAGGACGCGTTGCCGCATGAACTCGCGGCGCGCGAGGCCTACGAGGAGGCGGGCATCAAGGGCCCGATCGACACTAGGCCCTTCGGCGTCTATCACTACGAGAAGACGATACGGCCCAAGAAGGTGCAGCGCTGCCGCGTCGACGTCTTCCTGATGCAGGTAGAACACGAACTCGACGCTTGGCCCGAGCGCGGGCGGCGCGAGCGTGCATGGGTGAGCCCGGGCGAGGCCGCGCTGATGGTCGGCGACGGCGGCCTCGTCGAACTCCTTCTCCGCTTCGCTTCGATGGCGGCCGGCGCGGAACCGCCGCCATCGAAGCAGGTGGCCGAATAGCCGTCGTCCCGAATCAGGCGGGGAAGGCGACCGATATCTTGCCGAGCGGTCCGAAGTCGGCCACGCAGGTCTCGCCGGGCTTCACCGGGATGACGCCGGTGCACGAGCCGGTCGTCACGAACTGACCCGCCTTCAGCGTGCGCCCGTTGGCCGACATGTGGTTCACGAACCAGACCAGCGCGTCCATCGGATGGCCCATCACCGCCGCGCCGGTACCGCGGCCGCGCTCCTCGCCGTTGATCGTCATGACGACATCGTGGCCGAGCAGGTCGATGCCGCGCCAGTCGCTGAACGACTTGCCCTCGACATAGAGGCTGGAGGCGCCGTTGTCGCAGGCCGAACCCAGGCCGGCGAGACCGTGATCGTCTTCGAGCCGGCTCTCCGGCACCTCGATGCCGATCAGCAGCGCCTCGACCGCGTCCTCGACCTCGGCGCGGGTGTAGGGCTCGGCGCGCGGCGGCAGGTCGCGACCCATGCGATAGCCGTACTCCGATTCCACGATCGGCCGCCGCATGTCGGCGAACGGGAAGGTCTGATCGCCGTGGCGGATGCCCGCCTTCTCGATCCGGCCGAGGAACGGAACCGTGAGGCCCATGGCCGCGCGCGCCTTCGGATCGGCGGCGCCGATCTTCCAGCCCGCGGGATCGCCGCCGGTCAGCGCCCAGCCCGCCTCGCAGATCGCGACCGCTTCCGCCTCGTTCGCCGGCTTCAGGTCGTCCGGCAGGTTCCGCCGCTGCCGCTTCGCGGTCGATTCCCCGAGGAATGCCGCCGCCTTCTGTATCTTTTCCTGGTTCACTGCGTCGCCTCCATCCGGGCTTTGACGACCTCGTCGGCCAGCCGCCCGGTCAACTCCTGCAAATGATCGAAGCTCCAGTCGAAGGACCCGACCCCCATGGTGAGCGACCGCAGCT
>Ga0114916_1002160_pt1 | contig 10496 bp, 8 predicted proteins | sample MalvirAntarct_66_FD_83501 | JGI IMG/M metagenome (GOLD analysis project Ga0114916, IMG submission 83501) | Marine viral communities from the Global Malaspina Expedition - Malaspina viral metaG Antarct_66 | ecosystem: Environmental > Aquatic > Marine > Oceanic | place: West Anvers Island... | reverse complement strand
GCCCTCAACTTCCTCTGCCATCTCTCCGGCATCGCGACCTGCACCGCGACGCTGGTCGACGCCGCCCGCCCGCACAAGGCCCGCATCACCTGCACGCGCAAGACGACGCCCGGCCTGCGCGCGCTGGAGAAGCACGCGGTGCGCGCCGGCGGCGGGGTCAGCCACCGCTTCGGTCTCGACGACGGCATCCTCATCAAGGACAACCACGTGGCCATGGCCGGCGGCGTGGCGCCCGCCATCCGCGCCGCCAAGCGCGCCGTCGGCCACATGGTGCGCATCGAGGTGGAGGTCGACACGCTGGAGCAGCTCGCCGAGGCGCTGGAGGAGGGGCCCGACGCCATCCTCCTCGACAACATGCCGCCCGAAACCCTGCGCCAGGCGGTGAGGCTGATCGCCGGGCGTGCGGTGTCGGAGGCTTCCGGGCGGATCACGGCGGAGACGGTTCCCGCCATCGCCGCGGCGGGCGTCGACATCATCTCGGCCGGCTGGATCACCCACAGCGCACCCGCCCTCGACCTCGGCCTCGACGCCTGAACCGTCTCGCCGCCCATGCGTTACCCCGGTGGCCTGACGGCTGAACCGGGGGACGTTGGACGATGACATCGGCGATCGAACCGCTCGCACGCGCGGGCTACGGCGCGCGGGGACTGGTCTACCTCATCGTGGGCTTCTTCGCCGTCCTGGCGGCCATGGGCAACGGCCAAGCCAAGGACAGCGAGGGTGCGCTGCGCACGATCCTCGCCCAGCCGTTCGGCACCATCCTGGTGTGGCTGATGGTGGTGGGGCTGGCCGGCTACGCGGTCTGGCGCCTAGTTCAGGCCTTTCTCGATCCCGACCATATCGGCAATGGTGCCAAGGGATTGGTGGTTCGCGCCGGCCTCTTCGTCAGCGCGCTGACGCATATCGCCCTGGCGTTCTTCGCCGTCGGCCTCGTATCGACGTGGGGTGGGTCCGGCGGCGGCGGCGGCGGTGGCGGCGATCCGACCGCCGAGTGGCTGGCCAAGGCGTTCGACGCCGGCTACGCCCAGATCCTCGTCTGGATCGCGGCCGCGATCGCGGTCGGCGTCGGCTGCGCCTTCGTCTGGAAGGGGGCGAGCCGGGGATTCGAGAAGTTTTTCAAATGCCCCGAGAGCATCATGCGCTGGCTTCGGCCGGTTGCGATCGTCGGGCTCGTCGCGCGCGGCGCGGTCTTCATGATCCTCGCCGTGCTGATCGTCACCGGCGGGTCCGTCTACGACCCCGAGGCCCGGCCGGGGCTGGAGGACGCACTGGAAGCGCTCCAGCGGTTCACCTTCGGCTGGCTGGTGCTTCTGGTCCTGGCCTTCGGACTCGCCGCCTTCGGGGCCTACAGCCTCGCCCAGGCGCGCTATCGCCACATAAACGTCGACTGACCGCCCCGCCTGACCGCCCGTTGGCAAAACCCCCGCCGCCGGTCACTCTGCCCGCGGGGAGGATCCGTGCATGTCTGACGCAGCGGCGCTGCTGACGGGGTTGTGTGTCGTGCAGGTCGGCAGCGGCGGTGCGGCTGCGGTCTGCGGGCGCATGTTGGCCGATCTCGGCGCATCGGTGGCGGTTGTCTCCAGTGGCCAGCCCGAAGGCGCGCTGGGCGCCTGGCTCGATCACGGCAAGCTGCTGGCGGACGCGCAGGCCGCGACCGAAGCGCTCGCGGCCGCCGACATCGTCGTCTGCGAGGGCGGCCCGGCGGTGCTGCGCGAGAGCGGGCAGGATCCGGATACGCTGCGCGCCGCCGCGCCGGGTGCGGCCATCGTCGCGATCTCGCCCTTCGGCCAGACCGGCCCGAAGGCGGACGATCCCGCAACGGACCTCACGCTCTTCTGCGCCAGCGGCATCGCACGTCTGCTCACCGGACAGGTCGACGACCTCGCGGAGGCGCCGATCCGGCCGGTGGGCGAGCAGTCGGCCTTCATCGCCGGCCTCGCCGCCGCCTGCGCCGGCCTCAACGCCGCCCTGCTGCGCGACGGCGCCTTCGTCGACGTGTCGATCCAGGAGGCGCTGGCGACGCTCGCCATGACCGAACTCGCCCGCGCCGGCAGCGGCGGCGAGGGCTGGTCGCGCCGCCGCCTGACCGACGGAAACGGCGCGACCGTCACCGTGCTCCCTGCCGCGGACGGCTGGGTCGCCGTATCGCCGCGCGAGGACCATCAGTGGACGTCCTGGCTGAAGGTGATGGGGGATCCCGCCTGGGGCGCCGACCCGCGCTTCGCGACCAAGCCCGACCGCATCGCCAATTTCGATGCCCTGCACGCCCTGATGTCGGCCTGGAGCCGCGGCCATCCGAAGCAATGGATCGCCGATACGGCGCAGGCGGCCCACGTGCCCAGCCTGCCGCTGTGCGAGCCGGCCGAGCAGTTCGACGCGCCTCAACTGGCGCACCGGCGCTATTGGCGCAGTGCCGATCTCGATGGCCGGCCGGTGACAGTGCCCGGCTCGCCCTTCGGCCTGTCGCTCGCCCCGGGCGATCCCGCGCCGGCCGCCGCACCGTCGCGCCTGCCGCTCGCCGGTATCCGCGTGCTCGACTTCAGCTGGGTGATCGCCGGCCCGACGGCGACGCGCCACCTCGCCGCGATGGGCGCCGAGGTCGTGAAGGTCGAGGCGCCGGGCCGTGGCGACCCCGGCCGCGGCTCCGGCCTGCACGGGGTGCTCGGGCAGGCGAAGCGCGGCATCGTGCTCGACCTGAAGAAGCCCGAGGCGGTCGCGGTCGCCCGCGCGCTCGCCGCGAAGTCGGACGTGCTGATCGAGAACTACGCGACCGGCGTCATGGACCGGCTCGGCCTCGGCGCGGAGGCGATCCGCGCCGTCAATCCGAACCTCGTCTACGTCTCGGCCTCGGGTTTCGGCCGCACCGGACCGCAGGCGCGCGCCGTCGCCTACGGCACGCTGCTCCAGGGCTATACCGGTTTCGCCGGCCTGAACCGCCATCCCGACCGGGCGCCGCGCGTCGGCATGGCCTGGCTCGACCCGATGTGCGGGCTGATGCTGGCCGGCGCGGTCGCGGCGGCCCTGTGGCGCCGGCGGCGTGACGGCACGGTCGCGCGCATCGATTTCTCGATGGTCGAGGCGATGCTCTGGACCATGGCGGGTCCGCTGATCGCGGCGCAGTCGGGGGAACCGCCGCAGCCGCGCGGCAACGGGTCGGATCGCTTTGCGCCGCACGGCGTCTGGCGCTGCGCCGGCGAGGACGCCTGGCTCGGTCTCGCCGTCACCGACGACGCGCAGTGGGAAACGCTCTGCGCGATGGTTCCGGGCCTCGGGCCGAAACGGCGCTTCGACCGCGCGGCGCGCATCGCGGCGTCAGCGGAGATCGACGCGGTGCTCGCCGGCTGGTTCGTGCCGCAGCGGGCGGAGGAGGCGGCGTCCGCGCTGCTGCGTGCCGGCATCCCGGCCGCCCCGGTCGTCGGCCAGTTGGACCTCCTCGCCGACCCGCACCTGCGTGCCCGCGGCTTCTGGGAGGCGCAGCCGGACGGCGGCGTGCTGCCCGGCCTGCCGTGGCGCGCCGGCTTCGGGCGGCGTTCCGGTCCCGCGCCCGGTCTCGGCGCGGACACGGACGCCGTGCTGCGGGAGGTGCTCGGCATGGACGATCCGGCGATCGACACGCTGCGGCGCGACGGCGCGCTGGGATAGCGCCTATGCGTCCAGCGACCCGGTCAGCGACGCGCGCTGGGAGATCTCGATCCAGTTGCCGTCGGGATCGCGCACGAAGGAGATGCGCGCCGTGCTGCCCAGCGTCACCGGTGCACGGCCTTCCGCGCCGCCGCGGGCGAGGATGCCGGCGTGTTCGGCATCCGTCTTCAGCACCTGGATGGTGATGTAGCGGAAGCCGGTCGCCTCGTAGATCGCCTCGTCCGGCGCCTCGGGATCGTGGGCGAACCGGATCAGGCTGTCGCCGCAGCGGAACGCGTCCGGTCCCGCCGCCGGCAGTTGCAGCACCTCGCCGTAGAACCGGCGGTGCGCTTGCGGATCGCGTACGCCCAGCCGGACGGCGATCCGCTCCACCCCGTCGGTTCCCGGCGGGACCAGCCGTATCGCGTTGCCGTCCGGGTCGGTGAGGACGATCGGCGCCGGCAGGCCGTCGCTCGCGATCGTCAGTTCGCGATAGCCGCTGCGCGGCCCCTCGGGCACGCCATGGCGGGCATGATTGATCTTCATCACCGAGCCCGCCAACTCGTGCCGGTGCTGACGCCTGCCGCCGCCGAGCGGCAGCATGTGGTCGAAGGGCAGTCCGACCTCCGCCTGCCAGAAGGCCAGCATCTCGTCGATGCGGTTGGTGAACAGGCCCAAATCGATCCGGGGCTTTGCGAGTTCCATGGCGATCCGTCGGTGAAAAAGGGCAGGGCCGGCGATGTCCGTCGCCGGCCCTCTCGATGCTTTGCGGTGCGCGCCTATGCGGTCACTTCACCAAGGGGCATCCGGAATCGGCGACCTTGCCATAGGCCTTCTCGGCCGGAATGGTCGCCAGGATCTTGTAGTAGTCCCAGGGGCCCTTCGACTCTTCCGGCGTCTTCACCTGGACGAGGTACATGTCGCGCATGACGCGGCCGTTCTCGGCGACCTTGTAGCCCTTGCCCATGAAGTCGTTGACCGGCATCTCCTTGAACTTCGCCGCGACGGCGGAAGCCTCGTCGGTGCCAGCCGCCTTCACCGCGGCCAGATAGTGCATGGTCGAGGTGTAGTCGCCCGCCTGCAGCATCGTCGCCGGCTTGCCGTGCCGATCCTGGAAGCGCTTGTTCCAGGCGCGCGTCTCGTCGTTCATGTCCCAGTAGAAGGCGGTGGTGATCACCAGGCCCTGCGCCGTCTTCAGGCCGAGCGAGTGGATGTCGGTGAGGAAGACCAGCAGGCCCGCCAGCTTCTGCCCCGCCTGGACGATGCCGAACTCGGACGCCTGCTTGATCGAGTTGATCGTGTCGGTGCCGGCGTTGGCGAGACCGATGACCTGGGCGCCCGACCCCTGCGCCTGCAGCAGGAAGGAGGAGAAGTCGGCATTGTTCAGCGGATGGCGCACCGCGCCGACGACCGTTCCGCCCGCCGCCTTCACCGCCGCACTGGTGTCGCGCTCCAGGGCATGGCCGAAGGCATAGTCCGACGTGAGGAAGAACCAGCTCTTGCCGCCCTGCTCGACGAGCGCGTTGCCGGTGCCGCTCGCCAGCGCCTGGGTGTTGTAGGTCCAGGAGAAGCCGTTCGGCGAGCAGGCCTTGCCGGTCATGTCCGACGTCGCCGCCGCCGTGTTGATCGACAGACGCTTCTTGTCGGTCGCCAGGCGCTGCACCGCGAGGGCGACCGCGGAGTTCGCCATGTTGGTGACCACGTCGACGCCGTCCTGGTCGTACCAGGAGCGGGCGACGTTGGCGCCGACATCCGCCTTGTTCTGGTGGTCGGCCGAGACGATCTCGATCGGCTTGCCCAGGACGGTGCCGCCGAAGTCCTCGACCGCCATCCTGACGGCCTCGACGCTGCCCGGCCCGTTGATGTCGACATAGGGTCCCGACATGTCGGTCAGCACGCCGATCTTGACGACGTCGCCCGAAACCTGCGCCGCCGCCGGCACCGCCGTCAGTCCGCTCGTCGCCAGATACCCGGCCGCCAGCATCGCGGCGCTGACCGCGCCACCCAAAGTCTTCCGCATCTTGTCTCCTCCCGTCCTTATGTTTATCCGGCGATGTTCGCTTTCCCGTGGCCCGTTCGCAAGCGCGCTGTGGTTCCTGCCACGCGGTGCGTTTGCTATTGTCCGGCCAACCGAATTCAGCGTGAAAGGACACGGCATGGCGCAGGGCAAGTTCAGGGCGGTGCTGCTCGAGGAGGCCGAGGGCAAGGTGAAGGCCTCGCTGCAGGACCTCGACGACGCCCGTCTGCCCGCCGGGGACGTGACCATCCGCGTCGCGTACTCGACGCTGAACTACAAGGACGGGATGGTCCTCGCCGGCATCGGCCGGCTGGTTCGCGACTATCCGCACGTCCCCGGCATCGACCTCGCCGGCACGGTCGAGGCGTCCGACTCTCCGGACTTCAAGCCGGGCGACGAGGTGCTCTGCACCGGCTATCGCCTGGGCGAGGTCCACTGGGGCGGCTACGCCCAGCGCGCGCGCCTGCCGGCGAAGTGGCTGGTGAAGCTGCCGAACGGCCTGTCGGCCAAGCACGCGATGGCGGTCGGCACCGCCGGCTTCACGGCGATGCAGTCGATCCTCGCACTGGAGAAGCACGGCCTGACGCCCGCCGGCGACGCCGAGGTCCTGGTCACCGGCGCCACCGGCGGCGTCGGCAGCGTCGCCGTCGCGGTCCTGGCGAAGCTCGGCTACAAGGTCGCCGGCTCGACGGGCAAGGAGGCGGAGCACGACTATCTGAAGTCGCTCGGCGCCACGACGATCATCGACCGCAAGGACCTTTCGGAAGCCTCCAAGCGCCCGCTCGTCTCCGAGCGTTGGTCGGGTGCCGTCGATTCCGTCGGCAGTCACACCCTCGCCAACGTCCTGGCGTCGACGAAGTACGGTTGCAGCGTGGCGAGCTGCGGCCTCGCCCAGGGCAACGATCTGCCGACCACCGTGCTGCCCTTCATCCTGCGCGGCGTCAATCTGCTCGGCATCGATTCGGTGATGTGCCAGATGCCGCTGCGGAAGGAGATCTGGTCCCGGCTGGTCAGCGACCTGCCGATGGACAAGCTCGACGCGGCGACGAAGGTCGTGCCGCTGGCCCAGGTCATCGAGGAAGGTGCCAACATCCTGAAGGGCGGCGTGCGCGGCCGCATCGTCGTCGACGTTAACGCCTGAGGCGGTAACGCCGACACGTTAACCGCTGAGGCGGTAACGCCGACACGTTAACCGCTGAGGCGGTAACGCCGACACGTTAACCGCTGATTCGCTTTATCCGTTCATCCTCGCCCGTGGCTTCCCCGCGGCGAGGATGAACGAGGCGATGCGGACGATCCTGATCTTTGCTGCACTCCTGGGGGTCGCGGCGGGCTGCACGCCGCTCCAGGACAAGCTCCACCCCGGCGAGGCGGCGACCCTCTCCAACCCCTGGATGGCCGCCGACGTGCGCGAGGCGCCGCCGCCGCTCTACTGCTACAAGACGCTCGGCCGCGAGGACTGCTACCGCACGCCGCAGCGCGACGAGCGCGGGCGCATGACGGGACACTACGGCCCGCCGCCGGAGGCTCTCGGCTACTGAGAAGGCGGCTTCGACGGCCTGACCGCCGCGGCGGATTGGCCCCTGCCGAAAGCGCAGAACCGGCTATCCACATCGCGCCGCTTTGCGGGCATTCTCCGCCCGCCAAGGAGGCCAGACCATGTACCTTCCCCCAGCATTCCGCGACGACGACCTGACGTCCCTGCACGCGGCGATCCGCGCCGCGCGACTGGGCAATCTGGTCACCGCCACCGCCGACGGCCCGATGGCGACGCCGCTGCCGCTCTTCGTCGCCCCGGACGAGGGGCCGTACGGGACGCTCTACGGCCATGTCGCGCGGGCCAATCCGCATTGGCGGTCGGTGCCGATCGGCGACGCCCTGGCGATCTTCATGGGGCCGGACGCCTATGTCACGCCGTCCTGGTATCCGGGCAAGCAGGAGCACGGCAAGGTCGTGCCCACCTGGAACTACGTCACGGTGCAGGCCCGCGGGCCGATCGAATTCTTCGACGATGCCGACCGCGTGCTCGACGTCGTCACCCGGCTGACCCGCCTGCACGAGGCGCAGCGGGCCGAGCCGTGGGCGGTCTCCGATGCGCCGGAAGCCTACGTCAGGACCCAGCTCCGCGCCATCGTCGGCCTGCGCCTGCCCATCGCGCGCCTGGAGGGCAAGCGCAAGATGAGCCAGAACCGCACCCCCGAAGACCGCGCCGGCGTAGCATCCGGCCTCGCCGCCAGCGACCGCCCGTCGGACCGGGAGGCGGCGAAGCTCGTTCCGGGGTGAGGGGGGGGCGCATGGCGGCGGGAGCGTCCCGTACCCTGCGGGTGAGGTCGAGGTCGATGGCGCATACTTCGGCGACACCGTCCGCGCCCGCGTCGCGCCGGGCTCGACCATCCACGCGGATGAGGCGTCTTCCTGGGACGGCCGGCATGCCTTCCACGATGCCAAGCGGATCAACCACTCTGTCGCGTTGAGCGACGTGGACGCCTGCACCAATCAGGTGAGAGCTTCTTTAGCCGCATGCGCCGCGCCGAGATCGGCCAGCATCATCACTTGCGACCAAGTACCTGAACCGCTAGCCGGCGGAGATGGCGTGGTGCGAGGATCGCCGCCGGGTGAGCAACGACACGCTGGCGGACCTTGTCGCCGCTGCGGCGCTGAACTCCCTGTCCGCCGCATTTGGGCAGGGCTACTGGCAGTCGTAAGAGAAACGTTCCACCAATCGAACACAGGATTCGCCGCTGGGCGGCCCACTGAAACACCACATATGGTGACGGGAGGTTTGAGCCTGCTCGGGAACTGTGCAGGGTCGGATTCGCCTGCATTTCAGGCGAATCTAGATCAAGCAAGCAGGCGTCGTAGTGCGTTACGGGTCAGGCTGCGCAAAAGCCCGGAGGTGACGCCGCAACAGCCTCTATCCGATCGCTGGCCTTTCGACGTTCGATGCAGGCTCGCGGCGGACCTCGACTCTCTTTGTGGGAAAGGTGACCATGGAGGAGGTTCGGTATGTGCTGATGGCGTTGGGTCCTGGTACAAGCTAAGCTTGCAGCAGTGCGCGACCTTATTGAGCTGGTGACGGGGCAGCACGAATGGATTCTTTCAGGGCCCGAAAGGCGGGGAGCGGCAAATGCTTGGAACGGCACTATACTACCCGCACATCGACATTGACGATCCCACTTGGCTGCGATCGGCAATTCTATTCTGGGACTCGCTGCAGACTATCGCCCCCCGCGCGGTGAGGCAGCCATATCAAAACAAAGACACTGACATCCTCTGGCGGGAGGGGTTTCTCGAACCGCTTAGATGCGACCTTCATCCTGATTTGCTCGATGTCCTCGGGAGGCGCGTCGTCGCCTTGATGGATCAAGAGGTGTACGATCTGCATCACGAGCTCGATCGTATCAACGATCCGAACGCCATAACATTATTGCATGTCGAAAAGATTGGCTCGGAGATGCGACACCAATTCCGTCGCGCACATTTACATCCCGAGAAGCTCTCTCCCGAGCTGAGAGATTTGGCCATGCGCGCTGGCCTAGCGCGCATGCACCCGGGGAAGATGTCACCTAGAATCCGTGATCTCCTCGAAGAGCTAGATTCCGTCAGCATGCACCCGGAAAAGATGTCGCCTAATTTCCGACATTTTCTCCGTCAGGCAAGACGCTTTAGTGACAGTGATGGCGAGTGGCTGCTCGTCGATAACGGCTTTGCCGAGATATACATGTCTGCGCTCGCAGCGTTATTGGCCAAGGAAACTGATCTATCAGCTCTCACAAATGAAGATGCCTCTATGGCCGTCAATCTTCATACCCTCCTTGAAGATGTAAAGCCGTCTGACCAATCAGACAAGAAGGGTGCTCTCGTCTCTTTCGTCATGGAGGCTATGAGAGTGGACCCGAATACCCGTGTAGACAAGTTAGTGGCCTTCCGAAGATCAAGAAGTGATCAGTTGGCTGAGCTGTCGGTGCAATTTGACGATATATCTTCCAAGATTTCAAATGCTGAAAGTGGCCGGGAGCTACAGGAAAAAGTGCGCGATGCTTACGTCACGCGGATACGGCCCAAACTCGAGTCTTTGAAAGACGAGCTGAAGGACAGCTCCATTCAAGCTGTTTGGGACGGCGTCCAGCGCGCGGTGACAATTTCCGTGCCGGCCGGCGGCGCGCTCGCATATTTTACGGGTCTTAGCGGAGCAACCCTTCTTGCTGCGGGTGCCGCGGTGGCGGTCACAGACCTTACTGTTAAGACCCATTTAGCTCGCAAGAAGGCTAGGCGCGCATCCCCGTATAGTTACTTGCTTGATGTGCAAAGGAAGTTCTCCCCGGCAGCGTAACCAATCTCAGGACCCACAGGGGTCCCAACTGGGTGGATAGCGCGAGCGGCTTTTCTGCCGCGAACAAGCCGGCGCGATTCAGTCGTAGTCCTTGGCGTCCATGATGGTGTTGCAGAGGTCGGCCGACGCGATGGGCTTCGTTGGCGGGCGGTGTCGAGTAAAAGGCGGTCAAGCTTCTCAGGCGCGAAGTAGCCGTTGCGGTTGTACGTACGGCACGGCTTGATATCGCCCGGCTCAGCCTCGGGACCGAACATCCGCAGCACGGCATCTATGTGCACCAGGTCGATGCGTCGCTGGTTCAGTGCTTCCTCGGCCTCGAACACTGCGCCTAAGACTTCGGCCCGCTTGCGCCGCAGCGCGTGGATGGTGTGATCACCTTCCATCCTCGCCCCTGTTCGACATCTAGTGGATTGATTCCAACGTTTGGAACCCTCTGTTCCGAGCGGCGATGATGGTGTCGGGATCTGCACGCCAGACGAAGGGCTTCGTTTTGCCGGCGTTGTGCTCGGTGACGAAGCGGTTGAT
>Ga0114916_1002157_pt1 | contig 10504 bp, 9 predicted proteins | sample MalvirAntarct_66_FD_83501 | JGI IMG/M metagenome (GOLD analysis project Ga0114916, IMG submission 83501) | Marine viral communities from the Global Malaspina Expedition - Malaspina viral metaG Antarct_66 | ecosystem: Environmental > Aquatic > Marine > Oceanic | place: West Anvers Island... | reverse complement strand
GCGGATGACGACGGTGCACGGGTCCGAGGCGGTGAACGCGTCAGTGGCGCTGCCGCCGATGCTCGCGGATGGCGCGCCGTGCGTCGCCTTCGTAAAGGGGGCGGTGGATAGCCTGCTCGACCTCTCCACGTCCGCCTGGATGGAAGGCCGGCGTGTGCCGATGGACGCGTCGCTGCGGTCGGAGCTCCACGGGCGAAACGACGCGCTCGCCGGCGATGGGATGCGAGTGTTGGGCCTGGCGGCGCGTCCGATCCAGGAGGCCCAGGCGTCCGTCGATACCGAGCACGACCTGACCTTCATCGGTCTGTTTGGGATGATCGACCCGCCTCGAGCAGAGGTGAAGGCGGCGGTGGCTAGCTGCGTGGCTGCTGGCATCCGCCCCGTGATGATCACTGGCGATCACCCTCTCACGGCGGCCGCGATTGCCAGGGACCTTGGCATTGCCCGCACCGGCCACGCCGTCACCGGACACGAGTTGAATGAGATGACCGAAGCGGAGCTCGACCGCGCCGTCATGGCACACTCCGTGTTCGCCCGGGTCTCACCCGAGCACAAACTCCGCATCGTCGAGTCCCTGCAGCGACAGGGGGAAGTGGTCGCGATGACGGGCGACGGGGTGAATGATGCCCCGGCGCTCAAGCGCGCCGATATCGGCGTCGCCATGGGGATCACCGGGACGGACGTCTCGAAGGAAGCCTCGGATATGGTGCTCCGTGACGACAACTTCGCCACGATCGTCGCGGCCGTCGAGGAAGGACGGGTGATCTACGACAACCTGCGGCGCTTCGTCGGGTTCGCCGTCGCCGGCAACATCGGCAAGGTGATCGTGATGCTCCTGTGGCCGGCGCTCTTCCTCGCCACCGGCCTCGACATCGGGGGGGACGCCGCCTCCGCCCTGCTCCCGCTGCAACTGCTCTGGCTCAACCTCATGACTGACGGCATCCTCGGCGTGAGCATGGGCGCGGAGCCGGCCGAGCGGGGTGTGATGAATCGCCCGCCTCACTCCCCGTCGTCGAGCATCTTCAGCGGCGGACTTGGCGTCCGCACCGCCTGGCTGGGCGTCCTGATCGGCGGTACAGCCCTGGGCGTCGGCTACGCGTACTACCGGATGGAAGAGCCGCAGTGGCAGACGATGATGTTCACTACGCTCGCCTTCCTGCAGGTGTTCCAGGCCCTGGGCGTGCGATCGAGCACGGACTCCCTGTTCCGGATGCATCCGCTCGGCAACCCGGTGCTCGTAGGGACCGTATCGTTTGTCGTCGCGATGCAGCTTGCCGTCCTCTATGTGCCATCCCTCGCGGACGATTTGCTGCAGCTCGAGCCGCTCGGACCGGTCGACCTCGCGGCCTGCGTGGGGTTCGGCTCGCTCACGCTCGTCGCGGTGGAGCTTGAGAAGCTCTGGTTGAGGCGACGCGCGCGGAGGGCCATGTAGGCCTCGACGAGGGATCTCTCGAACAGAGGCACCGGGAGCCGCCTGCGGACGGGAACTAACGGGGAGGGTCTCCTCCCCGTTAGTCTTCGGCGGCGGGAAGACATGTCGCCGGTGCAGGGCCGTGCGAGCTCGCTCGGCCGCTGACGCCTACGCACCGATCGACCCGGGGACATTTCGCGTGGGCGGGGGCCGCGCGCCGAGGGCCGCGCGCCGAGTCAGCGCGCATGAGATGGAAGGGCGCGTTCCATGGCCGGTCTGGGCCTCTGGACGAGTCCGTCGGGTGCCGCGCGCTCAGGTCGCTTGTGGCGGTCTGGAACCGGGACTCAACTAGGCGTACGCCCGTCCTCGTCACACCGCATCCTGCGAGAAGGTCAGCAGCGTGCGATGGAGGCACCAGGGCGGTTCGCGAGCTCGGCGGGATAGGCGCGACCGGCGCGCGAGCAGCCGCCGAGGGCTGGTCCAGCCAGCCGCAGCCGACCGTGCGTCATCTGGGCTCGGAGTTCAGAAGCCTCGGCCCCGCTTCGACCGGGTCGAGGGATCCAACCCTCCCTTCCGCGCAGAACCCGCGCCCGCCGTACGTTGGTGCGAGGCATCTGTGCTTCTGCACGATCGCGGGCGCCCGACGAGCAACGAACGGCGGGGAAGATAAGGCGGTCCCAGAGCGACAACGAGAGCCTCCGGTTGAGCCACCGCGCGGAGGCACCCCGTCATCACTCTGATTGGGACGTACAACTAGTCGTCGTTGAGGTCGAAGTCATCGCGTCGTCGGCGGGAACCAACTCGGTCATCATGCAAGCCGCGGCCACCGAAGTCGTCATCGTCCTCGTACCGGCGATTCCTGCTCCGGGCGTCGCCGGCATCATGACCGAAGTCGTCATCGTCCTCGTATCGACGATTCCTGCTCCGTGCGTCGCCGGCATCATGATCGCCGGACCCGAACAGGCGCGAGAAGACACCCCGACGGGATTGCTTGCCCTGTCCACCACGCTCGCGTCCGAAGAGTTCCAAGAGTTCGTCAAGCACGATCCGCACCTCCAGCAAAGCAGCGTGCCTTGCAGCACCCGGGTGGACGTGCAAGGTCTCACTGCGAGCGAAGTGCTCGACAACGACCGGGGCGAGAAGAACTCCCACCCGTATTGACGATCGTGGTACCTCTGGCGTCTTGTATGGAACGCTTTGAGGCAGTTACTCCCCTTGTTCTCATTAATCTTCCGGTAGGTAGTTCCCGCTGTCAAGCAGAGCCCCTCCGCGCGAGAGGACGGCCTCGAGCATCGTCTCGATGTTGTAGTACCCGTGCGGCACCTTCTGTCCTCGCTTCGCGTTCGATGCTCCGTCGCCGATCAAGAAGATCTGGACGGACTCACCCTCGCGCTCGAGGAGGGCGCGCGCCAAGCGTAGCGCGTTGTACGCACGCTCCGTGCCGTACGGCGGGTCGTTCACGATCAGCGGGTCGTTCACGATCAGGAGACTCATGCTCGCCACGTTTCCTCCCGGCTTGGCCCGCTCATCCCACCGCCTCCAGACGAAGCACCATGAACCCGGCGTCAGGCGTGGCGACCTGCTCACGTTGCAGCGAGGGGACCACGTCGGGGGCGTCGAAGAGGGCGGAGCAGACCTCACGCACGGTGAAGCCTACCTCGCCCGCAAGGGCGACCAGGTCGCCCTCCGTGTAGAACCGGGCCGCACGGAATACCTCGTCGCCACGCTTCCCCTCAGCGCGATAGCGCGCTGCCCACGCTACTCGTTGCCGGCAGGAACCCCAGCGCGAACGCGCCGCCCGGGGCGAGGACACGGCGGATCTCGCGGAACGCGGGCTTCGGGTCGGTGAGGAACTCGAGGACCGTCACCGCCATCGCGGCGCCGATTGACCCGTCCGCCAGGGGCAGCTGCTCGGCGACTGCGCGCACGGCATTCCGGAGGCGTGGGCGTGCCAGCCGAAGCAGGTTCGGGGCCGGGTCAAGTCCCAGCTCCACAGCGAGCAACTCTCCCAGCCGCCCGCTCCCGCAGCCGACATCGACCCACGGCCGCTCGGTCGCGGATAGCGTCGCCTTCACGCACTGTGCTTCGACCTCGAGCACCCGTCGCCCGATCGGAGACGCGTACCACCCCTCGTACGTGGCTGCCACGGCGGGACCCTGGTCAAACGGGTTCACGTGTCCTCGTCCCCGCGCCCGCGGCCCGCCACTCAGCCCAGCCGTCGTCGGTCCTGACGGCGTCAAAGCCCTGCGCTCGCAGTATCGCCACCGCCTCCGCCGCGAAGGTGCAGTAGGCGCCCCGGCAGTACGCGACGATTCGTCGGTCGCGCGGCAGCTCACCGATTCGCTCGGGAAGCTCGTCCAGCGGAATCGAGAGGGCACCGTCGATGTGTCCATGGTCGTACTCCACTCGGGGGCGGACGTCGATCACGAGGACTTCTGCAGGCACGCGCAGCTGTGCGAGTTCCCCCGCGGGGACGACCTCTTCGCCCTCGGGGCCGAGCTCCCGGCTCCGCGCGAGCATTGTCACCTCTGCCAGTTGATGGGAGGCGACGTCGCGCAGGTCGAGCCACAGTCTCAGCACCGCCTCGTCCGCGAGGCGGTAGAGCACGCGGTTGCCGTCACGCTCCGACGTCACCAGCCGCGCCTCTTTGAGGACCTGCAGGTGCTGCGAGGTGTTTGCGACGGACATATCGACCTCGGCGGCGAGCGCCTCGACATGGCGCGGGGCCTGCGCCAGGACGTCCAGGATCTCCAGACGGCGATCGCTCGCCAGCGCTGAGCCGATTCGCGCGAACTCCCGGTAGAGCGCCTGCTTGAACTCACGATCAGCCATGTGGGGAGCATAGGCTGGCCCGCGCCTCACAACAACTATTCAAGTGATTTCTTGACAAGATGCTTGGCGCTCCTGACACTGGGCCGGGCGAGCGAGGAGTCTCAGGTGGGCGGGACAGCAGTACCTCCGTCTCCGCAGTCGGACGTCGCACTGGGACTGCGCGAGAACCGCGGCCAGTTCGTCCTGCTCGTCACCATCAACGCCTTCGTCGGCGCGATGGTCGGTCTCGAGCGGACCGTGCTGCCGCTGCTCGCCGAGCAGGACTTCGGCATCACGTCGGCTGCGGTGGCCGCCTCGTTTGTTGGTGGGTTCGGCCTCGCCAAGGCCATCACGAACCTGTTCGCGGGAGCGATTGCGGAGCGGATCACCCGTCGTCGCACGCTCATCCTCGGATGGGCGTTCGGGGTGCCCGTGCCGCTGCTCATCATCTGGGCACCGACCTGGGAGTGGATCGTCTTCGCGAACGTGTTGCTCGGGATCAACCAGGGGCTCGCCTGGTCGATGACGGTCAACATGAAGGTGGACCTCGTCGGGCCCCGGCGCCGCGGGCTGGCGCTGGGGTTCAACGAGACAGCGGGCTACATGGCGGTGGGCGTGTTCGCCTTCCTCAGCGGCCTCGTCGCCCAGCAGTGGGGGGCGCGACCGGAGCCCTTCTACCTCGGGATCGCGCTCGCGACCGTCGCCCTCGGGCTGTCGGCGATTTTCGTGCGCGACACGACCGCGCACATGCAGCTCGAGGCGCGGCAGCACTCGTCTGCCGCAAGCCACCCGGTGCCGCTGCGGCAGACCTTCGCCGAGACAACGTGGCGACGGCGCGACCTCTTCGGGCTCTCGCAGGCCGGATTCGCGATCAACCTCAACGACGCAGTCGCATGGGCGATCTTCCCGCTCTACTTCGCCGCGCAGGGCCGGTCGCTCGACGAGATCGCGCTGCTGGCCGCCATCTACCCGCTGACGTGGGGCGTCCTGCAGGCCCCGGCCGGCTGGGCGAGCGACCACGTCGGCCGACGTCGACTGATCGTTGGGGGCTTCCTGCTGCAGGCCGCCGGCACGGCCGCGGTGCTCGCGGGATCGGCATTCGGAGTGCTCGTCGCCGCGGCCGTCGTCCTGGGTGTCGGCAAGGCGCTGGCCTATCCGACGCTCCTCGCCGCCGTGAGCGATGCCGTGGCCCCCGCGCGCCGCGCGTCGTCCCTGGGCGTCTACCGCTTCTGGCGGGACCTCGGCGCTCTGGGCGGCGCTGTCGTCGGCGGCGTGCTGGCGGACCTCGCCGGGCTCGATGTCGCGATCGCGAGCATCGCCCTGATCACGCTCGGAGCGGGCATCGTCGTCGCCATTACGAATCGAGACCCTCAGCCATCGTCCATCCCACTGGAGGTGCATCCATGAACGTCGTCCCGTTTGTGCATGAGGGGCTCGGCAACTCGTCGTACCTCGTGGGGCTGCCGGGGAATGAGGCGCTGCTGGTCGACCCTGACCGGAACGTCGACCGCTACCTGCGGGCGGCCGCAGACCGAGGATGGCGGATCACGGCCGTCCTGGAGACGCACCTGCACGCCGACTTCATCTCGGGCACGCATGAGCTCGGCGCCAGGCGCGAAGTCGATGAGATGCGCCTGTTCGTGCCGGCGGGGAGCGTCGCACGGTTCCCGCACCAGCCGGTGCAGGCAGGCCAATCCCACAGCATCGCGGGCATGCTCGTCGAGCCCGTGGCGTCGCCCGGTCACACACCCGAGCACCTGTCGTACGTACTCCGGGTACCCCAGTCGCCGCCGGCGCTGTTCAGCGGCGGCTCGCTGATCGTCGGAGGCGCGGCGCGCACGGACCTGATCTCGCCGCACATGACGGACGTCCTCACCCGGGACCAGTACCGGACGGCCCATCACGCCTTCGCCGATCTGCCGGACGAGACGCTCCTGTACCCCACCCACGGGGGTGGTTCGTTCTGCTCGACGGGCAGCGGCGGCGACCGCACCTCGACGCTCGGGGCAGAGCGTGCCAGCAACCCCGTGATGACGGTCGGCGACGAGGACGAGTTCGCCCGCTGGTTCCCGGAGACGTTCCCGGCGGCTCCGGCGTACTTCTTCAAGCTGCGCCCGATCAACCGGGAAGGCCCTACGCCGACGAACAGGATCCCGACGCCGCCCCGGCTCTCGGCCTCCGAGTTCGCGGCACGACGGGACAAGGGCGCGCTCGTGGTCGACGTCCGCTCGGTCGACGCGTACTCCCAGGGACACATCCCCGGCGCGTTGAGCAACCCGTTCCGTGACGCCTTCGCGGTATGGCTGGGCTGGCTCGTCGACCTCGACGCGCCACTCCTCTTCGTGCTTGGCGGCGAGCCGCTCGAGCGGGTGGTCGAGGAGTCATGGCTTGTCGGATTCGAGCGGTTCGCGGGCGTCCTCGACGGTGGGATCGAAACGTGGGCCGCTGCCGGGTACGAGCTCGCACGCAGTGAGTTCGTGGGCGGAGCGGGCGCGCGGGAGGCGATGGCTGCCGGCGCTGTGGCGATCGACATCAGGGAGCGCGACGAGTTCGCCAGTGGCCACGTGGACGGCGCCGTGCACATCCCACTCGGGGAGCTCCCCGAGCGGACGGGTGAAGTGCCGCGGGACCGCCCGTTGGTCCTCTACTGCGGGCATGGCGAGCGTGCCTCGAGCGCGGTGTCGATCCTGGAGCAGGCCGGGCACCGACAGCTGATTAACATCGACGGAGGCTTCGATGCGTGGCGGGAGGCAGGCCACTGACGTCGGCGCTGCCCTTGCGACCCGGGTCGTATTCCGGAACTCGTCGCTGCATTGCGGCAGAAGGCGTTGACCTTCAAGTCACTGGAAGGTCTAGGTTCTGTTCCAAGGTGATTGGAGCGAACCGTGAACGGCTTCAGCATTTCCCAGGCGGCGGAGCAGGCAGGCATCCCCGCGACGACGCTTCGCTACTACGAGGACCAGGGGATCGTGGGGGCACCGATACGGGCGGAGAACGGCTACCGGCGCTATAGCGAGCGCGACGTCCAACGCCTCCGCTTCCTCGGTCGCGCGCGACGTCTCGACCTCACCCCGTCTGACCTCCGCGACCTCGCCGAGGCCTGGGACTCCGACGAGTGTGCGGTCGTGCAGCACCGCCTGAGTGGAATCGTGCGCTCCCGACTGGACGAGGCGCAGCGCGAGGTCGTCGAGCTGACCGAACTCACGGCGGAGCTGCAGCGGGTAGCCGCGCGCGTGCGCCGGACTCCGAAGCCGGGGCCGTGCGACGAGCAGTGCGAGTGTGGGCTCATGGACGAGCCGCCCGCAGCCCCGAGTGTTGAGAGCTTCATTCCCCTGACCACCGCTGGATCAGCGCCGATCGCCTGCACCCTTGCCCCCGAGGAGATGGGAACGCGCCTCGACGACTGGCAGAGGCTGCTCGCGCTGGCCGCCGAGCGGCGTCCACTCAAGGGCGGCCTCATGCTGATCTTCCCGCAGGGAGCGGCCGTCGTGGCAGAACTCGCGCGCCTGGCCGCCGCGGAGCAAGAGTGCTGCGCGTTCTTTGACTTCCGCATGCATCTGACGGGCTCGACCGTCGAGTTCGAGGTCCGGGCTGCGCCTGAGGCGCAGGAACTCATCACAGGACTCTTTGGAGACATTGACGAAGGGAATGGGCGATGAGCATTCAGACCGAGGTCGAGCTACAAGAGAGCGGTTCATGGAAGCGCCGATTCAGCCGGAGGCCTGGCTGGGGGGCGGCATCCTGGGAGCGTGTGTCCTCGCCTGCAGCCTCCCACTGATCGTCGGCGCCGCCGCCGGCATCGGTATTGGGCTCACAGCGCTGGGAGTCGCCGCGCCAATCGCGATCCTCGCCGCCGTCGCACTCCCGGGTATGGTGTGGCTCCGACGGCGCGCCCGACCGACGGCCTGCGGATGCGGATGCTCGGGCGGCTGCTGACAGGCGCCGTCCATTCGTCGAGAGAGGGAGCAATCGCTCAGGTGCCCTACGTGGCGGGCGCTCGGAAGGACGAGTGGCCCGCCACTCTAAGTCCCCCCGTTCCGCGTCCCATCGAGGAAGGACTCTGAGTGGAACGTCTGCGGTGGATCGAGCAGAACCTCGTTCTGCTCGTGGTGACGACCGCAGCGCTTGGCCTTGCGGTCCCTGCGCTCGGCATGTCGATCGCTGGGATCGTGACTCCGCTCTTCGCGGTGCTCATGCTGGCGGTCAGTCTGACGTTCGACGTCCACGACCTGCGACTGGTTATTCGCCGTCCCGGGCTACAGGTCGTCGCCACCGCCCTCGTGTATCTGCCAATGGGATTGGTCGGGGCCTTGCTCGGCCGGGTACTGTTCGGCGCCGCCACGCCGTTCGGGCTCGGTCAGACCTTGGTCGGCGTGCTCCCCACGGACATCTCGTCGCCGCTCCTGGTGCTCATCGCGCGCGGCAATGTCGCGCTTGCCACCGTCCTGAACGCCGTCAACACCGCCCTCGCACCACTGCTCGTGCCGCTGTTGTTCATTCAACTCACCGGCGTGGAACTCACCGTCCCGGTCACCGAGTTGATGCTCGAGCTGCTCATCGTGATCGTGATCCCGACGGTGCTGGGGGTGTCGCTGCGTACCCGATTCGCCACCCGCCTGGCTCCCGCCGAACCGCTGCTCTCGGCGACGGGCAGCGTTGCCTACCTGCTGCTGCTGCTCGCGGTTCTCGGACCCAATGCCGAGACGATTCTCACCAGCGGGTGGGACATCGTGCTACTCATCGCGGGGGCGATGCTCCTCAACCTCGTGGGCTACGCGATTGGAGCGACCGTACGGCCCTGGATCCGGGACGAAGCCGATCGGATCGCGTTCCTGTTCACCGTCAGCAAGAAGGAGTTCAGCATCGCCGCGGTCGTGGTCGTGAGTTCTGAGCTGCCCGCCGAGGTCGCCGTTCCCGCGGTGATGACCGCGATCGTCCAGATGATCACGTCACCGCTCGCGGCCCGATGGCTCTCAGCGCGCGTCGCGTTCAGGCGCTAACAAGCGACCCCACGCTGCCACCTCGTGGGTGGGGTGGTTGGGCGAGCAGTCACGCGGTGCGGGAGGTGTGTGCCCAGTACGAAGTCGTGCCGGCCGCTCGCCGCTAGTGCCCGGGGGACCCGATACGAATCCTGCTCTTCGGAGTGCGCTGCTTGCTGCGGCAGCAGCAGGGATGGCGGAGGGTGGTCATGGGGCCTGGCCTGTGGTTCAGATCGTCGTCGGCCGCGGCCCGGGCTGGGAATCGGGTGCGACGGTGATCATTGCGCCGCCGAAGGCCGGTACGTGCTCCCGCAGCCGCTCATGCACGGCGGTGGTGAGCGCTTCCACATCGGCGAGGGAGAGCTCGCGGTCGACCACGAGTTCGAGGTCCGCCCGCACGGCATGCCCCAGCCAGCGCGCGCGGGCGTCGCGGACAGCGCGCACGCCTTCGACGTGGAGCGGGGCGTGTTCGACTGCCGCCAGGATCGGTGGCTCGATGCCGTCGAGCATGCGCCGGAAGATTGCGACGCTCGCGCTCCGCAGGATCAGCAGGATCGTCGCGGTGATCACCAGCCCGACGATCGGGTCGAGGATCGGGGCGCCAAGCACGGTGCCAGCGACCGCGATCAGCACGGCGAGGGAGGTGAGCCCGTCGATGCGGGCGTGCTGGCCATCGGCGACCAGCGCGGCCGAGCCGATCCGGCGGCCGGTGCGGATCTGGAGGATTGCCACGGCCTCGTTACCGGCAAAACCGATCAGGGCAGCGAGCGCCACCCAGCCGAGGTGCGTCATCGGCTCAGGGTCGACCAGGGCGCGCACGGACTCCCAACCGGCCACAGCGGCCGAGATCGCGATCGTTAGGACGATGACCAGCCCGGCCACGTCCTCCATGCGGCCGTAGCCGTAGGTGAACTGGCGGCTCCGCACCCGCCGCTGGAGCGCGAACGCAATCAGGAGCGGGATCGAGTTCGCGGCGTCGCCGAGATTGTGGACCGTGTCCGCGAGCAGCGCAGCCGAGCCCGAGAAGTAGACGATGACGAACTGCAGGACCGTCGTCAGGCCCAGGCTGACGAGCGCCCACTTCGTCGCCCAGGCCCCGCGCTCGCTCGATGCCATCGCGTCATCGATCTGGTCCGCCACATCATGGCTGTGGGCGAAGGTGTCCTGGATCCATCCGAGCAGCCCGCTGCCATGCGCGTGGGGGTGTCCGTGTCCGCTGTGGTCGTGTCCGCTGTGGTCGTGTCCGCTGTGGTCGTGTCCGCTGTGGTCGTGTCCGCTGTGGTCGTGTCCGCTGTGGTCGTGG
>Ga0114916_1002154_pt1 | contig 10512 bp, 11 predicted proteins | sample MalvirAntarct_66_FD_83501 | JGI IMG/M metagenome (GOLD analysis project Ga0114916, IMG submission 83501) | Marine viral communities from the Global Malaspina Expedition - Malaspina viral metaG Antarct_66 | ecosystem: Environmental > Aquatic > Marine > Oceanic | place: West Anvers Island... | reverse complement strand
GGTAGATGCAGTGCTGCATATCTCCACGTCCGTTCTGCCTCTGACTTCCGACTCCCCTCTCCCCCTTGGGGAGAGGGACCGGGGGTGAGGGTCTCTTAACACTTCGCTCAATGATCCTCGTTCCCCACACCCCGAGGCCTGCCTACGCTCGAAGTGATGAACAACCGCACGCTCGCTCGGTACAGCACGGTCGCTGCCATCGTCATCGTCATCGGTGGTCTGTTCGTGTACCGCGAGTTCATTGCGCCCGCCGACGCAGACGCGTCGCCACTGGGCGTCGAGGCGAGCGCGAGCAAGCCCGCCCTCGGTCAGCCCGCGCCGGACTTCGTCCTCGAAGAGCCCGGGACCGGCAACCGCGTCTCGCTCTCCGACTTCCGAGGGCAGCCCGTGGTGCTGAACTTCTGGGCTACGTGGTGTGTGCCCTGCCGCACCGAGATGCCGGATCTGCAGACCGCTCACGACGAGGAGGGCGTCGTCGTCCTCGCGGTGAACTGGCAGGAGTCGGATGTCGTCGTCGAGCAATTCCTCGACGAGTTCGAGCTCACGTTCCCCACGGTCCTCGACCGGGAGGGACGCGTCCGCGAGCACTACGGGGTCGTGGGCCTGCCCGCCACGTTCTTCATCGACGCCGAGGGGATCCTGCGTGCCCGGAACTTCGGCCCCGTGTACGGCAATCTGCTGAGCGACGGCATCGAGGCTGCCCGCTAGCGGGTGCGCCCAAAGTCCAGTCTGGCCCGCCCCCTACACTCGATTGATGCAACTCGATTACGCCTTCCTCTGTGATGCGGCCGCCGAGAGTGGTGGCAAGATCCACGCGCTTGGCATCGGGTTCGAGCGCATCACCATCCGCCAACTGCCCGCCGTGCACCCTCGCGCCGTCGCCGTCGTGCGGTTCACGTTCAACCGAGACGACCTCGGCAGCCTCCCGTTCCGCGTGCGCGTGTCGGACGGCGACGGACGCGATGTCGCCACACCCGTCGAGGGGCAGATCAACCTCGCATTGCCTGAGAACACCGACCGCGGTCGCGCGAACATCGTCGTGGACCTCGTGCAGATGGATCTGCAGACGGCCGGCCCGCATGAGGTCGCGATTGTCCTCGCAGGGCGCGAGCTGGCCTCCCTTCCGTTCGAGGTCGTCGTCTCCTAGGGTCGGGATATGTCTGATGCTGCCGCCGGCCCGGGCAGCGATCCGCGGGCCAACCTCGACCCATCCCTGGAGGCAGAGGTGCTCCGCACCGAACGGCTCGAACTGCTGCCACTGCCGCTCGAGTTCTGCGAAGCGATCGTGGAGGGCGACCGACCCTCCGCACGGCGCGTGCTGGGCCTCGACCTCGGCGAGTGGCCTACCGGATCCGAGGTCGACCGCGCCTTCCCGTTCTACGCTGCCCGGCTCCGCGAGGACCCCTCGATGGTGGCATGGCAGGGACGCGCCATCGTCGTGCGCGAGTCCGAGGAGGTCGCCGGCAGCGCGAACTTCAAGGGCGCACCCGAGGACGGCCTGGTCGAGGTGGGCTACCAGCTCGTGCCGCGCTTTCGGGGCAACGGCTATGCCCGGGAGGCACTGCTCGCCCTCGTCGATCGCGCCTTCGAGGAACCCGAGATCGAGGAAGTCGTCGCCGTGATCCACCCGGAGAACGCGCCCTCGATCGCCGTTGCGGAGGCCGCCGGCCTCCAGCACATCGGCGAGCGCTCGGAGGTGCACCCCGCCTCCGAGCTCTGGGCGATCACCCGCGACGAGTACGAGTCAGACGCGGCCGGCTGAGGACAGCGAGCCTCGCTAGCCCTCGAACACCCCGTACCGCCAGAGGATCTCGCGCAACTGCTCTGCCGGGTTGCCGGCGTGGTCGATGAGTTCGGCGCGCCAGCCGGCGTCGCGCGCGGCGAGCACGTTCTCCTCGAGGTCGTCGAAGAAGATCAGGCCTGATCGCTCCCAGCCCGTCGTGCGTTCGAAGACCTCGAAGATCTCGCGGTCAGGCTTCACCGCGCCGAGCAGGTGGCTCGCGTGCGGGTGCTGAATGCGACGGAGCGCCTCGCTGACGCCCAGGGCCTGCTCCCAGTGGACGGGGTTGGTGTTGGAGAGCGTCGCCGTGACGCGCCCGGCGGCGTGGATGTCGTCGATGACCTCCGTGACGCCCGGATAGTCCTCATAGAGCCATGCTTCCAGGACCAGCCGGCAGTGCTCGGCGCTCAGCCGGCCCTCCGTGAGGGCCTCGACCGTGGTGTACCACTCGTCCGGGGTGAGGCGCCCTGCCATGTGATCCATGACCGAGGGGCGGAGGGCCGTCGCGAACTCAATCGACTCGAAGTGGTCGTCCCACGGGGCGATGGTTCGCTCGTGCGCTTCGCGCCACGAGCGGACGTGCGAGAGCAACACGCCGCCGAGGTCGAAGACGACGTGTGTGACCGGGGCGCCGTCCATGGCCATCCAGTCCTCCTAGACCGACCGCGTGGCGCCGGACTCGCGGAGTGCGGCGATCTCGTCCCAGTCGAACCCCGCCGCCAGGAGGATCTCCTCGGTGTGTTGTCCGAGCTCGGGGCCGCCGCCCTGGATCGAGGTCGGCGTGGCGCTCATGCGGATCGGCGGGCCCGGGACGCGCATCCGTCCGAGGTTCGGCGTGTCGATCTCCTGCAGGTAGCCGTTCGCCCAGTACTGCGGGTGCTCCGCGACGCCCGCATAGTCCAGCACCGGAGCATTCGGCACGTCAGCGTCCGTGAGCCGCTGGCACCACTCCTCCGAGGTTTTCGTGCGGAAATGCGTCTCGAGTTCCTCGACGAGCTCGTCCTTGTGCTCGGCGCGGTCGAACGGACCCGCGAACCGGGGATCCTCGCGGAGGTCGGGACGCTCGAGGGCGTCACACATGCGCTCCCAGAACGCCTGGGTGTTCGCGGCGATGGCGACGTACCTGCCGTCGGCAGCCTCGTAGTGCGTGTACGTGGCGGCGCGTCGCTCCTCGAAGCCGATCTGCTTTCCGGTGCGCAGGAAGCGGGTGATCGGCATCGCCTGGAGCGAGGTCATCGCGCCGATCAGCGAGACGTCCACGTGCTGCCCGATGCCGAAGCGCTCGCGGGCGGCGATCGCGCTCGCGACGCCGGTGGCGAGGAGCATCGCGCCGATCTGGTCGGCGAACCCGCCGATGAGCGCGTGCGGCGGATGCTCCGGTCCGCCGCCCTGCTCGACCATCACGCCGGACAGCGCCTGCCCCACGTGGTCGTACCCCGGCCGGTTCCCCCACGGCCCGAGTCGTCCCCACGAGGATCCCGAGGCCAGGATGATGTCCTCACGCAGCGCGCGGAGGTCTTCGTAGCCCAGTCCCCACCGCTCCATCACGCCGGGTCGGAAGTTCTCGACGACCACGTCGAAGCCGGGCACGAGGCGCTTCACGGCCTCGCGCGCCTCCTCGATGCGGAGGTCGAACGTGACGCTCTTCTTACCGCGGTTGTGTGCCTCGAAGTAGGCGGAGAAGCCATCGGGCTGGCGTCCGTTCGCCCGACCGGGTTCGCCGCCGGGCTCCTCGACCTTCACGACCTCGCAGCCGAGGTCGGAGAGGAAGACGGTCGCCATCGGGCCTTGCTGGTAGCGGGTGAAGTCCAGCACGCGGATGCCGGAAAGCGGTCCGCCGGGGGCTGGTATGTCCGTCATCGTGGTCCTCCGAGGGCGCTTCGGCGCGAGTGTACGATGCGACCTCCACTGTCCGAGGACAGCGCCTCCGCGTCGGGCTAGTACAGCGGCCTGCTACCGTTCGCCCGATGTCCACGCCAGTCGTTCCTCGGCACGCTCGTCGCGCAGTCCTGGTGGCGGCGTTGCTCGTCCTGGCGCCGGCCTTCCTCGCGTGCGCCGATGTCGATCGCACGGTCGTCGGACGTGGGGGACGCCAGTTGACCTGGGAGTCAGATCGCTATCCCAGTCACACCGCCGAGGGCATTGACGACGCGTGCCGGGATCAGGCAGTCATCGGCCAGCCGGTGCCGGACGCTTGCCTGACCGCGAGGGAGCTGGCATCTGAGATGGAGCCGTTCACGAGTTCGCCGTGGATCGCTGGTACTGCGCTGGTGCTCACCATGGGGCTCCTCGCCATCCTCGCGTGGAAGATGTTCGGCTGGCAAGCGAATGTCGGAAGCACGACCGCGGGAGAACCAACCCCGCGCCACTTTGACGAGTCGAGCGCGATCTCGCTCATGCGGAACACCGAGATCGAGCGTTCGGCCCGTATCGAGGCTGAGAGTCATCGCCGAGAGCCTTCTCACCCGTTCATGGTCGGAATGGGTCTCGCTTTGCTCGTCCTCACGCTCCTGACGCTGCTCTTCGGATATGGACGGGCGATCGCCTGGGGTTTCGTCACCGGGATGATGCTCTTCGTCTGGGTCGGCCCCATCCTCGCGAGTCTGCAGCTCAATCTTTGGCGCCCCGCGAACATCGATGGCGCGATCGCGCGGGCGTCGTTTCTCGGCGGCGCGACTGCGATCCTCGCGCTGGGATGCTTCTTCGCGCTCTTCTTTCGCACGCCACTCCTTAATCTGAACGGGATCGACTGGCCGAACTAGCCGAAGGGGCGACTGATGAGCACAGCGCTACGCAACCGGGTCGCCATCGCCGGCATCGGGGAGACCGACTACTCACGCGAGTCGGGGCGCTCCGAGATGATGCTCGCGCTCCAGGCGATCAAGGCCGCCCTCGACGATGCCGGCATCGCGCCGTCCGAGGTGGACGGCCTGATGACGTGGCGCGTGGACAACACCTCCGAGGCCGAGATCGCCGCCAACCTCGGCGTGAAGGACCTCGCTTGGTTCGGTGACATCAACCAGGCCGGGAATGTGGGCGCCGCCCTCGTCGCGCACGCCTCGGCGGCGATCGTCGCCGGCCTCGCGAACGTCGTCGTGATCTACCGCGGCATGAACGGGCGCTCCGGCGCTCGCTACGGCCGAGGCGAGGTCACGGGCCGTCGAGGGCAGGGCGGCAGCGCCTTCACGGAGCCCTTCGGGCTGCTCACGCCTCAGCACGGACTCGCGATGACCGCCCGCCGCCGGATGCACGAGTTCGGCACGACGAGCCGCCAGTTCGGCTACGTCGCGGTTTCCGAGCGCGAGCACGCGCTGCGCAATCCTCGCGCGACGTTCTACGGCAAGCCGCTGACGATCGAGGATCACCAGGAGTCGCGGCTGATCGTCGACCCGTTCCACCTGTACGACTGCTGCCTCGAGACGGACGGTGGCGGCGCTCTCGTCCTCGTCAGCGCCGAGCGCGCTCGCGACCTGAAGCAGCCGCCCGCCCTGATCCGGGCCGCCGCGCAGGCCGGCTACGCGAAGGGGCGGGCGTTCGTCGACACCTCGGCGGCCGCGCTCGCCCCGCGGTTCTGGGAGCACGCGGGCGTGGCGCCCTCGGACGTGGACGTGGCCCAGATCTACGACCACTTCGCGCCCTTCGTCGTGTTCGCCCTCGAGGACTACGGCTTCGTCGAGCGCGGCGAGGGCGGCCCCTTCGTGGAGTCGGGCGGCATCCGCTGGGACGGCGGCATGCTCCCCGTGAACACCTCGGGCGGCCATCTCTCCGAGGCGTACCTCCAGGGGATGAACCAACTCCTGGAGGGCGTCCGCCAGATCCGGGGCACCTCCACCGCGCAGGTGGAGAAGGTCAACCTGTCATTCGTCGATACGGGCATCGGCACTGGTGCCCTGCTGCTGGAGCGTGCGTCATGACGACACCCACCGAAGGACAGACTGAACGCCCGCCGTTCCCGGCTCCCGTCCCCACCGAGGACAACCAGCCGTTCTGGGACGCCCTCAGGGAGGGCCGTCTCGTCGTGCAGGAGTGCGCTTCGTGTGGGGGCCTCGTCCATCCGCCCCGACCGATGTGCCCCGAGTGTGGCTCGTTCGACAAGACGTGGCGCGAGATGAGCGGACGAGGCGAGGTCTACTCGTACGTGGTGACGCACCAGGCGATCCACCCCAGCTACAACGGCCACCTGCCCTACGCGACCGTCATCGTGCAGTTGGAGGAAGGCCCCCTCGTCACGACGAACCTCGTGGAGGTCGGGGTGGACGAGATCGAGATCGGGATGCCGGTCGAGGTGACCTACGTGCCGCTCTCCGAGGAGGTCACGCTGCCGCTGTTCAAGCGCCGGTAGTGGCGGGTCGACGAGAGCACCCGCCTCAACCCCACCTCTTCCGGCAGGCAGTTACTATTCCCGCCGACCCGCGCGAGACGCGCGCCCCAATGCCCCGAATGCTACGAGGAGTGACGCATGGCTGAGATCGACGGCAACACCATCATTGCCCGCGCCCTGAAGACCCAGGGTGTGGAGGCGATGTTCGGGGTGGTGGGTATTCCGGTGACGACGATCGCCGCCGCTGCCCAGAAAGAAGGCATCGAGTACATCGGCATGCGCCACGAGATGCCGGCGAACTATGCCGCGCAGGCCGTCTCGTACCTCGGCACGAAGGGGCGCATCGGCGCGGCCCTGTGCGTCTCCGGCCCGGGCGTCCTGAACGCCGTGGGCGCCTACGCGAACGCGTGGTCGAACCGCTGGCCGATGATCCTCCTCGGGGGGTCGTACGAGCAGACGGGGCACCTCGGCGGCTTCTTCCAGGAGGCCGACCAGATCACGCCGTTGCTCCCGTTTTCGAAGCACGCCGTCCGCGCCGAGCGCATCGAGCGGCTGCCGATCTACATCGCTGAGGCGGTGAAGCGGGCGCTGCACGGCGTTCCCGGCCCGGTCTACATCGACCTCCCGGGCGACCTCATCGCCGGGAGCGTGGACGAGAGCCAGGTCCAGTGGGCGGCCCGCGTGCCCGATCCCAAGCGCACGCTCTCCGACCCGGAGGATGTCCGCGCGGCGATCGAGGCACTCAAGACCGCCGAGCAGCCGCTGATCATCTTCGGCAAGGGCGTCGCCTACTCGCGCGCCGAGCAGGAGATCAAGACGTTCGTCGAGAAGACGGGCATCCCGTACCTCGCGATGCCGATGGCGAAGGGGCTGATCCCCGACACGCACGACCAGTCCGCCGCTGCCGCGCGCTCGTTCGTGCTGCAGAACGCCGACCTCGTGTTTCTCGTGGGGGCGCGGCTGAACTGGATGCTCCACTTCGGCCTGCCGCCGCGGTTCAACCCGAACGTGCGCGTGGTACAGCTCGACTTCAATCCGGAGGAGATCGGCGTCAACGTACCGACCGAGGTCGGCATGATCGGCGACGCGAAGGCCACGCTGCAGCAGCTCCTGGACGTCCTCGACGAGGACGGCTGGCAGTTCCCGCAGGACTCCGAGTGGCTGCAGACCGTCCGCTCCGAGGCCCGACAGAACGCCGAGGCCGTCGAACAGATGCAGCAGGAGGAGACGAGCCCGCTCGGCTACTACCGCGCGCTCCGCTCGATCAACGAGGTGCTCCCGCACGACGCGATCTTCGTCGCTGAGGGCGCGAGCACCATGGACATCTCGCGCACGGTGATCGACCAGCACCTGCCACGCACCCGCCTCGACGCCGGCTCGTTCGGCTCGATGGGGCTCGGCCACGGGTTCGCCATCGGCGCTGCCGTCTCGAACCCCGGCAAGCGCGTGATCTGCCTGCAGGGCGACGGCGCCTTCGGCTTCGCGGGCACCGAGTGCGAGGTGGCCGTCCGGTACAACCTGCCGATCACCTGGATCGTCTTCAACAACGGCGGCATCGGCGGTCACAAGGCCGAGCTGTTCGAGAAGGACCAGAAGCCTGTGGGCGGTATGTCCCTCGACGCCCGCTACGACATCATGATGCAGGGCCTCGGCGGCGCTCACTTCAACGCCACGAACTCCGAGGAACTGGACGCCTGCCTGAAGGAGGCGCTGGCCCTCGACGGCCCGAGCCTGATCAACGTGCCGCTGGACCCGGAGGCCCGCCGCAAGCCGCAGAAGTTCGGCTGGCTGACCTCGACGCGTGTCGTGTCGAACAGCGCGAGCGCGTAGCGCTAGCGCGGCAGTCCTCAGACTGACAAGGAGGGCGGGGTAACCCGCCCTCTCTTGTCGCTCGTGCGCCGGTCAGTGCGGGTCCGACACTCCGAGGATCTGGATCAGCGGGAGGCCGTCGAGCTCTCGTGTCTGCATCTCGAACTCGACCCACGTGGTGTTGTTCTCGACACTCGTTTCTCGGAACCGGCCGAGAGAGTCGACGATGGCCTCAAGGCGGTAACGACCATCTGGCATCCCAGTGACGTCGATGCTCTGGCCGGGGAGGAACCACTGGTACGGGTCTCCCCAGCCCACCGACAGGCCCATCTGAGAGACGCGCGCGTCCTCGTGTCCGCACTCATGCGACGCGTACTGGGGTTCGGTGGCCCCGCCGAGCAGGTCTTCGCGGTAGACGGCCTGATCAAAGAAGCAGAACCCGACCTTCGCGTCGTACTTCGGTGTGCCTTCGGCATCGCCGAGAGCGGTGAGGCGGTAGCGCGCTGCCTCCGCAACATGCCAGTGGTCATGGCCGTCGCCGCCGAAGATCATGGAGAACTGTAGGGGTATCGTTTCCTCGCCGGATTCCGAGTACTGCACTCGTTGGGTCAGCTTCCAACCATCGTCGTTCCGCATACCACGGAGAAGGAGCGGCCCCTCGCCGAGGTTGACGATCGTCGCGCTGAAGAACAGCAGTCGCCGACCGTCCGGCGCGGTTCCCACCTGCAAGTCTTGGATCGGGGCGACGGCAAGGTCGGGGGCGAAGGGGGAACCGACTGGCGGTGGCGCCGGGTCTGGCTCGCGTTCACTGCCCTCGGACGTGCACGCGAGCAGGAGGGCAGCGACCAGAGCTACTGCGAGAGGTGCGTTCCGGGGCGAGCGCAGGGACATGGCGAACCGACCGTTCAGCGACGGAACGAAGTGCGGCACCTGCAGCATGGCCCATTTGCCACGCCCCAGGTGCCGCCTGCTATCCGCTGATGTTAGCGGGGTCCCCGATTAGTCGAACGGGTTGTCCACCTGGCCCTTCGGGTCGAAGCAGAAGGACACGTGGCTAATGCCGTACGGTCGTCCGTTGTTTCCGTTGATGGGGGCAGACAACTTCTCATCGACGTCGTCCTGCGTGTCGTAGAAGTAGGCCATGGTCGCGGGCCCACCCTTGACCAGCACCACGCTAGCGTCGATGTCGTGGAGCGAGTCGGGGTGAATCGCCCAGTCGAACGTCGTGCCGTTGTAGTTGCTGATGATGATCTTTGACCCGTCCGACAGCGTGTGCGTGCCGTTCGTCACGGGGTCGAGCTTCAGCAGAGCTGTCCCGCTCGAGCAGGTCGTGTTGCCGCCTTGCGTCTCAGTCGAAATGGCCGTCGCTGTAGGGTTCGGCCCTTGGCCCGGATCGGCCGCGTGGAAGCCGTCGTAGTTCTGGTTCCATCCGATGACGAAGTGAATGTTCGAGTTCGGGGCATAGGCGGCGCCGTGGTGCGCCTCCGTCACTCCGCCTCCACCAACCAGTGCCGCGCCTACCAGCGCGAGGGCTCCCACCGCCCCCAGCAGTCCAGTTCTCTTCATGCCACTCTCCTTGAAGACCGGCACACTCCGCAGGCGCGTCAGCGTGCCAGTCAGAATCTAGAGTTGAGTTGTGGAGACGCGGTCGCATCCGTGTGAGCAGCGGTCAGCAGAGGCGTCGGATGCTTCCCCGGCGACAGACTGCGGGGCTCCTGGCTACGCCGGCGGCAAGCCGCAGAAGTTCGGCTGGCTGACCTCACTCGTGTGGTCTCGAACAGCGCGAGCGCGTAGCGCTCCAGCCGGCAGTCCTACACAGACAAGGAGGGCGGGGTCATCCCCGCCCTCCTTGCTTGTCTTCCGGACAACCGCCTGCGGTTAGTCCTCGTCGAGGCCCTCGCAGCGGGGGTGGTCGTCACCCTTGCGTTCGCAGAATGCGTGCAACTGAGCCTGTGCCTTCGAGATGCCGGCGCCGCGTGAGCTGCGCTCGTCGTCCTTGTCCTCGTCGTCATCGGTCTCGGTGACGGCCGAGGTGCCCAGGATCTCGATGCTCGCGCAGCGCTGGTGGTTCGGCTTGCGCTCGCAGAACTCTGCCTGCTGCTGCTCCTGCCGCGTCGGCGGGAGGGTCTCCTCGTCGCACTCGCCGAGGGTGTCGCCGTGGGCGAGGTGGGCGGCCTCGGCGCTCGCGCCAACGGTCAGCGTCCGGGCGTTGCCAGGGTTCCCCGGTGGCATGTGGCAGACGGTGACGGTCTCGCCGTTCTCGTCGTCCTCGGTCGCCTCGACGGTCAGGGTGTCAATGACCGGCACCGGGTTGTCCCCGTTGCCATCGAGGGTGTCGTCGTAGGTGCCCGTGATCGTGTCGCCATCCTCGGCGGCGAGGACCTGCGTCGGCGCGTCCGTCGTCTCGCCGAGCTCGATCGCTCCGACGAACACGCCGGTCGAGTTGCCCGTCTCGGTCAGGAGGAGCGTGAAGCCTGCCGCGTCAGTCGTGGACGTCACGGTGACGTTCACGGTGTCCGGCGCGCCGGTCGTGTCGAGGTCATGATCTTCGACGGTCACGAGGACAACGTCACCGTGACGTCCACGACTGACGCGGCAGGCT
>Ga0114916_1002148_pt1 | contig 10522 bp, 6 predicted proteins | sample MalvirAntarct_66_FD_83501 | JGI IMG/M metagenome (GOLD analysis project Ga0114916, IMG submission 83501) | Marine viral communities from the Global Malaspina Expedition - Malaspina viral metaG Antarct_66 | ecosystem: Environmental > Aquatic > Marine > Oceanic | place: West Anvers Island... | reverse complement strand
AATAGGTGCTGATCATGCCGGATATGAATTAAAACAAGAAATAATCGAACACTTTTCAAAACTTGGATATTCTTTTAAAGATTACGGATGTCATTCAAATGAAAGTATAGATTATCCTGATTTTGGTCATCCAGTTGCAGATCATGTAGCATCTAAAGAGGATATACTCGGAATTGTTATTTGTGGAAGCGGAAATGGAATTAACATGACCGTTAACAAACATCAAGGTATAAGAGGTGCTTTGTGTTGGAATGATGAACTAGCAGAGTTAGCAAGACAACATAATAATGCAAACATCTTATCACTTCCTGCGCGTTTTGTAGATAAACTAAATGCTTTTAAAATGGTTGAAGTCTTTCTTACAACTGATTTTGAAGGTGGTCGTCATGAAAGAAGAGTAAATAAAATTGCTTGTAAATGAAGCAACTAATATTATTTTCTTTTTTACTGGGTTTCATAAATACTTACTGGTCCCAAACCTATGCGGAACAGTTTGCTTTTTATATAAATAAAGAAGATTTAAGTAAACATATTCATGTTTTAGCGTCCGATTCATTAGAAGGCAGAGCGACCGGTTATCCAGGTCAATTAAAAACGAGTGATTATTTAATTGAGCAATTTAAAGAAAGTGGATTAAAAGGTCCTAAAGGATTTGAAAATATGCGCTTTCCCTATAAAGTTGTGGAAATTACTCCTTCTGGTAAAATTGAGTTTTTAAATGAATCGGCTGATTACTACGAAGATTTTTTATTCTTTGGCTTAAAATCAACTATAAGTATTGAGAATAAAGATGTTGTTTATATTTCTAAGTTAGTAGCTGAGAACGAAAAAGTAGATGTAAAGGATAAAATAGTTTTGTTACAAGCTCAAGGAGAAGACTTTGATTATGAAACACTTCAAAAAAATACAGCGAAATATGTTGTGGGAGGAGCTTCTGCAATTATTTATTTGACCCCATTCTATGAAAAACTAAAGATTTATTTTGAGGATTATGCTTTTCATAAATCTATGACACTTCTTAAAAAAGGTAAGAAAACAACACCCTTATTTATTGCTGATTCTTCTTTAATTAACGCCGTAGGATTTGAAGGAAAAAGGAAACGTAGATTAGAGAAAGGAAAAGACATTAAAAAACCAGTTCAACTTCCAAAGGCTACGTTTAGTATGAACACGGATACAACACACTTAAATACACAGAATGTTGTAGCTTTTATTGAAGGAGGAGAATTAAAGGATGAGGTTTTGGTGTTAACAGCTCACATGGATCATTTAGGTGTTGAAGACGGAGAAGTTTTTAATGGTGCTGATGATAACGCAACTGGAACAGCTGCTCTATTAGAAATAGGTAAAGCTTTTCAATTAGCTAAAGACAAAGGACACACTTTAAAGAGAAGCCTTTTAATAATGCCTGTTTCAGGAGAGGAAAAAGGATTACTTGGTTCTCAATATTATTCAGAAAACCCAATTTTTCCGCTAGAAAAAACAATCGCCGATTTAAATATTGATATGATTGGCAGAACCGACGATCGTCACGACCACCCAAACTATGTTTATGTGATTGGCTCGGATATGATCAGCCCAGATCTACATGATGTAAACCAAGCAGCAAATGATAACTACGTTGGACTCGAATTAGACTACACTTATAACACTGTTGATGATCCAAACCAATATTATTACCGATCAGATCACTACAACTTTGCAAAACACGGAATACCGAGTATTTTTTATTTTAGCGGAGTGCATGAAGATTATCACAAATCGACAGATACAGTAGATAAAATCAACTTCGAAAAAGTCGAGACGATTACGAAGCTAGTGTTTTTTACGGCTTGGGAGTTGTTGGATATGGAAGGAGAGTTGAGAGTTAAAAACTAGATGCAAACAAGGCGTTACTTGTTATTAACGGCTTTTACGCATTTGCAGTTGTAACGCAGAGAGCTCTGAGAAGCTCAGAGTTTCACAGAGAAAAACTCCGCAAGCCTCTGCGATTCTCAGCGTAACTCAGTGCTACAACCCTCCACGCACTGCTTGTAGCAGAGATTAATACTCATAAATCTCCAAATCAATCTGCTTTTTAGCCAAATCAACTCCGACAACTTGCACTTTGACTTTATCTCCAAAATTATAGACGTTTTCTTTGTTTCTACCCACAATTTTAAATTTGTCGTTGTCGAAATGATAGTGGTCTCCTGGAAGTGATTGCATATTAATCATTCCTTCACAGTGATTTTCGTCTATCCTCACAAACATACCAAAGTCGGCGAGTCCAGAAACGGTGGCATCGTAAATTTCTCCTACTTTATCTTGAATAAACTTAACTTGGAAGAACTTATTTGATTCGCGTTCTGCGTCGATTGCTTTGCGTTCCTGAGCAGAAATATGTTTACAGATATCATTGAGTTTGTTTCCGTAATTCACCTGCTTTTTATTGAGTTTATCCATCATAATTCGATGAACCACTAAATCGGCATAACGACGAATTGGAGAAGTAAAATGTGTGTAATAATCAAAAGCCAAACCGTAGTGACCAATATTTACCGTTTCATAAGAAGCTTTAGCCATCGATCGAATCGCCATGGATTGAATTAAATCATACTCAGGTGTTTCTCTAATTTTATCCAGTAAACCATTGATCTTATGGGAAACATCGTCCATGTTTTTAAAGTTCAACTCGTAACCAAACTTATCAATGAAAACGCCAAACGTATGGATTTTTTCAGCATCTGGTTTGTCGTGACAACGATATATGAAGTTTGTATCAGAATGTCCTTTATCTCCTGGAAGTTTACCACCGAAAATTGCTGCTCTTTTATTAGCGAGCAACATAAATTCTTCAATTAACTTATTAGCATCTTTTGATGTTTTACTCACAACCTCGATTGGGTCTCCTTCATCATTCAAAATAAAGCTTGTTTCAACTGACTCTATCGATAAAGCACCATTTGCAAGACGCTTTTTTCGAATCTTCTTGGCTATTTTATCAAGCGTTAGAACTTCATTTTCAAGAGGATCTCCTTTGCGTTTACCTTCTATGATTTCTTGCGCGTCTTCATAGGCATATCTTTTATCACTATGAATCACAGCTTTTCCAAACCATTCATCGTAGACTTTTCCATTGTCATCAATTTCAAAAATCCCAGAAAAAGTATATTTATCTTCATCTGGACGAAGTGAACAAGCAATATTTGAAAGCTGTTCGGGCAACATTGGAATTACACGATCTTCTAAGTAAACAGAGTTACCTCTTTTTAGAGCCTCTTCGTCCATCGCTGTTCCCGGTCGAACGTAGTGACTTACATCAGCAATGTGAACACCAACTTGGTAATGACCATTTTCCAAAACCTCAAAAGAAAGTGCATCATCAAAATCTTTTGCATCGAATGGGTCAATCGTAAATGTCGTGACACCGCGCATATCTCTTCGACGCTTTATTTCTTCTTCGTCGAGTTCAATTCCAACACCTTCCGCTTCGTCAATTACTGCTTGCGGAAACTTAATTTCAAAATCGTTTTTCAATAATATAGAAAGCATTTCGGTGTCATTATTACCAGGACTTCCCAAAACTTCCATTACTTCTCCAAAAGGATTATCAACACCTTTTGGCCATGAAGTCATTTTAGCGATTACTTTTTGACCATCTTTTCCACCATTCAGTTTTTCTAGTGGAATATAGAGATCAACATTCATTTTATTATTGTCGGGAAGTAGAAAAGCAAACTTATCTTTTACTTCAAGAGTTCCAACAAACTGTGTTGTTTTTCTTTCTACAATTTTAACGACTTTCCCTTCTGTTTTTTGTTTTCTTTTATTAATAACTTCGATTTCAACCGTATCTCCATGCAGAGCATTCATCATATTGTTTGGAGCGATGAAAACATCTTTATCTTCTCCTTCAATCATAACGTAACCAGCACCTCTGGAAGTTCCATCTAAAACACCAACATAACTATTTTTATGATCTAAGTTAAGCGCAAATGAACCACGTTGAAATTCATTTAAAAAACCTTCGTTTTTAAGACTGTTTAATACGTTTAATACTAGTTTTCTTGTATTACCATCTGTAATCTGAAGCTTTGCGCTTATTTGTTTGTAGTTAAAACTATCTTCTGGGTGTTTTTGGAAAAACACACGTATGGCAGATTGTAATCCTTTTTTATCGTTTCCTGATTTTCCTTTGTTTTTTTGTTTTTTTCTTGACATTTGTTTGGTAAAATAATTTTCCTTAAAGATAATCGAAATATATTGCTCACAAACTATAGATTGTAAATGCTTTATTAATAAATAGATAATAAATACTTTAGAACTATTCCAATCTGCATTAAAGCTTTTAATAGTAAGCATTATTTGTTATTTTTGTTAAAAATAAAACAAGTTATGAATAAGACAGTCGAAAAAGTTTTAAATGAACAAATAATTAAAGAATCTTCATCTAGTCAGTTGTATTTATCAATGGCTTCTTGGTCTGAAAACCAGGGTTATAATGGTACAGCTCAGTTTTTATACAAACACAGTGATGAAGAGCGCATACACATGCTGAAACTTGTAAAATTTATCAATGAAAGAGGGGGTGTTGCACAAATTCCAGCGATAGAAAAACCACCAATTAATTTTGATTCGATGTTGAAGATCTTTGAATCATTATTATCACACGAAATAAAAGTTACTGAGAGCATTAACAACGTTGTTGATGTATGTTTGAAAGAGAAAGACTATACAACCCATAATTTTATTCAGTGGTATGTTTCTGAGCAATTAGAAGAAGAAGCATTAGCACGCAATATTCTTGATAAATTAAGAATGATTGGCAATGATAAAGGAGGTTTGTATTTATTCGATAGAGATATGGAAAATGCTGCGCTAACGGCAGACACAGTTGCTACTCAAAAGTAGAAGTACTTAAAAAAACTAAATGATAAAGTTTAAACACTGTTGTAACTTAATATTACTACTCTTGATTGGTCTTGCTCATGGGGAAAACCTCTTTGGGCAAGACCATATACAATTTAAGAATTATACCATTAATGACGGGTTATCTCAGAGCGTTGTTTCTTGTATAGTTCAAGATGAATTAGGTGCTCTTTGGTTAGGAACACAAGACGGAATAAACAGGTTTAACGGTAAAAACTTTGAGGTCTTCTCTGCAGATAAAGGGTATGATGTTTCAAACGAATACATTCATACATCTCTTTCTGATCAATCTGGTAACTTATGGTTTGGAACATATAATGGATTAACAAAATACAACCCATATCAGGTACGATTTAAGTCTTTTCAGTTAGAATCTAAACGCAGATTAGAAATTCATGCTATAGCTTTTGATGATAATAACAACTTATGGTTAGGTACTGTATTTGGAAGAATTTATCATTTTGATATCCGAAGGGAGAAATTCAAACTCATCGATGATGCTACTTTTGAGTCAAGAATTGTTGATATACAGTATGAGAAAGGAAACCTCGTCGTAGTTAGTGAGTTTGAAGGAGTACTAATAACTGATGAAGCGTTTAAGGAAAAGAAAATTTTTAAACCCGACGTAAGTAATCCAGATGAGTTTGTTATAAACAGCTTAATTAAACACCCTGAGAATAAAATATTAATTGCAACCAACAGAGGAGCGTTTATTTTTGATGATGAAAAGCAAGAATTTGAAAGGTTTGAAACTGTTTTTGGACAATTAAGAGATATCAACATTGTTGATGCTTTATTCTTATCTGAAAAAAGATTGCTTCTAGCCACTGAAAACAATGGACTTTATCAGTTTATTGAAAACGACAAAGACAGCTTAACTGTACACAACTATACAGCAGACTTTTATCAAAAAGGAGCCCTCATTGCAAATAAATTGAGTGGTTTGTTTAAAGATAAGCAAGGTGTGGTTTGGATTGCTTCGCAAAGGGGCTTAAGTAGTTTTGATCCTTACCATACAGGTTTTAAAGGAGTAGGATTTTCAGGAAACTTAAGCAGCGGACTACCTTCTCAGAATGTCTGGGGTTTTGGAGAAGATAAATCTGGTAATTACTTATACATTGCTGCAGATCACGGAATAACTAGGTTTGACAGGAAGAACCATACATATAACCACTTTTATAGAACGTCGAAGAACAATGAAGATTATACAACACTTGGTTTACTCGTATTGGATAATAGTAAGTTATTAGTTGCCTGTGTAGACGGCTTGTTTGAATTAACAATAGATGAAAACAATCCTGAAGAATATGTTTTCAATAAGATAGAACACTCTATAGATCAACAAAGAGGCTTTGATAAAACGTATAGCATTATTCCTTTTAAAGAAAACCATTATTTGATAGGTACAAGGGCAGGAATTGCCGTTCTTGATTATACAAATAAAGAATTTGAATACTTGTATAATGATCCAAAAGATAACAATTCATTAGGAGCGGGACCTTGTAGACTCGTATTCAAATCTTCATCTGGGCGTTTTTATACAGCACCGAGTTCTGGAGGAGTATATGAAATTTATCAAAAAGGAGAAAACGAGTATGCTGCTAGAAGACCAGAAAATTTCAAAGTTCTTAACAAAGCGACAAAAGACTACTTTACAAGTGTTCACCAGTCTGAAGAACATATCTTTTGGTTTGGTACAATGGGGGATGGATTGTATCGATTAAATAGTAAAACTCAAAAGCTAACCCATTACGACAAGTCTGTAGGCTTGCCTAATAATGTTATATATGGTGTTCAGTCATCAAGAAACAACGACAAATATATTTGGCTATCCACAAATAGAGGTATTGTTGCAATGAATACACTTTCAAACTCTTTTACCACATTTTCTGAAAAAGATGGGTTGATGAGTGATGAACTTAATCTTGGAGCAAGCTTTACATCACAAACAGGAGAAATTTATTTTGGTGGAATTCAAGGGTATAACTACTTTTTACCTGAAGACGCTTTTGAAAAAGATCAAACTTTAAGAGTTTATTTTTCTGGTATAGAGGTTGAAAATGAACAGATATACCCAGAAGAAGGAGGAATAATTGAAACGAGTATTTCGTTTACGGAAAGCATCAGACTTCCTTACCAGAGAAGAAGTTTAAAGCTGAGGTTTTTTGCTGATGACTTAAGCAATCCCGAAAGAATAGAGTATAAGTATGTTTTGAAAGGTGGAGATAATGTTGAAGAGGAGTTGGGATCCAGTAATGAACTTCGTTTTGCAAGCTTGGCACCAGGAGAGTATGAATTATTTGTATATGCCAGAAACATGAATGGAGCTTGGTGTGATTATCCCGCTTCTCTTGTTATTTATGTAGAAAACCCTTTCTGGTTAACATGGTGGTTTTATTTTATAATTATCATAGTTGTTGCTTTCGTTACATATAGACTTGTTCGAAAGAGCATCGATAAGGAAAGAAGGCAACAAGTTCGACTGGAGCTCAAAATTGCAGAAAGGACAAAAGAGCTAATGGCCAAGACAGAAAAAATCGAGCAACAAAAAGAGAAGCTTGAGCGTCAAACCAAAGAACTAGAACACGAGAAAGAGAAATCTGAAAGATTATTAAATAATATTCTTCCTAAAGAAACAGCGAGTCAACTTAAAAAAGATGGAAGATCAGCTGCTCGTGACTTTAGTTTAGTGTCAGTTATGTTTACTGATTTTGTTGGGTTCACAAATATCGCTGAAGGAATGAAAGCTAAAGATCTAGTTTCAATTCTAGATAAGTATTTTCGAAAATTTGATGATATTACTGAAAAACATGACCTTGAGAAAATAAAGACAATTGGTGATGCTTATATGTGTGCAGGTGGTGTTCCAATTAGAAATAAAACAAACCCCATTAATACTGTTCTTGCGGCTATCGAAATTCAGGAATATATGCGTTTGGAAAAAGAACGGGCTTTAGTAAAGGGAGAGCAGTATTGGAAACTGAGAATAGGAATAAACACAGGATCAGTGTCTGCTGGTGTTATTGGAACAAAACGTTATGCCTATGATGTTTGGGGAAGCACAGTGAATAGAGCCCAACGTATGGAGCAAATGTGTGAGCCAGAAAATATTGCGATTACGGAAGATACTTTTGAGCATATCGAACCTTATTTTGAATGTAGAAGTAAAGGAAAAATTACAACTAAAAACGGGCTTAAAATAATGATGTATGAAGTTCTTTCTATAAAACCTGAATTATCAATTGATGGTTTGGGTCTAGAACCTAATGAAGCTTTTCATAAGCTTGTTAATTTGCACCATTTTAGTAAAATAAACTATTACAAAGCCGAGCGCTTTATTCTTTCTAAACTAAAGAAAGAGCTAAGTCCGAAACTACATTACCATTCATATGACCATTCAAAAGATGTTACTCGTCAAGCGGAGCGAATAGCAATTGGAGAAGGAATTACCGATGAAGATTTGTTTTTATTAAAATCAGCTGCTTCTTATCACGATGCTGGGTTTGTTGAAAGGTATGATAAAAATGAACCTATTGGTGCTCGTTTAGCGGAGGAAATTCTCCCAAACTTTGGGTATACGGAAGCACATATAGAGCGTATAAAAGAACTAATCTTTGTTACTCAGATTCCGCATCAGCCAAAAAGCAAACTAGAAGAAATAATTTGTGATGCAGATTTGGACTACTTAGGAAGAGACGATTTTCACGAAATTGCTGACCGACTGAGAAGAGAACTTAGAGAGCACGGCAAAATTGATAGCGATAGGAAATGGGATGAAATTCAAGTGAGCTTTTTTAATCAGCACAGGTATTTTACTCGAACATCTATTGAGACAAGAAGACATAAAAAGCTCCAAAACCTACAGGAAATTAAGGATCGTTTGAAAAAGGATAGTTATAAGGATTAGTATAATAAGTTAAAACCCTTTTAGAAAGACGGGCCTCCATCTGTTCTCAGAGTATTTTTATGATTTGTACAATCACTGCTATATAGATGGATAGAGTAGACCTCTTTTTTGACACATTAATTAATAACCGCCATTATGTAATTTCAGAAAGGAAAACTCTTCTGGTTTGTCCGCTGACTTCAGCAACCTCTCTAATTTACAAAAACCTTTCTATGAAATAATTAAATCGGTTTAAATAGTGGGCTGTTAGGCTCAGGAAATTATTTTATGGAGTCACAAAGTTTTTTATATTTTTCCCAAAAATCATCTCCATATGTCTTATATAAATACTTTTCTACGACTTCGTTGTACTGTTTGATACCCTTAGTGGGTCCAAATCCAGTATGTACATGTGTAATATTGAATTTTGCATCTGCTTTATCACAATTGACGATTTTTACATAGTCACCATACTTGAGTATTTTTATCACACCATTTTTAATGTCTTTTTCAGCTTGTTCGCTAGAATATTCAGAAGATACACATGAAGATAAAAAGCAGATAAAGGTAAGTGGGACAATATATAGATTAATAATTTTCATTAGAACTTATTGGTTTGTTGTTTGATTGTCACTTTCAGATAATATTAATTTAAGGCAAAAAAAAGACCGATTAGAAAAACCGGTCTTTTAAAGTCAATAAAGTATATTTTTATGAGAACAAAACACTACTTCCGTAAGGTGTTTCAATCGGATTTACCACAAGAGTAGGGATCTGTGCATCATTAGTGATCATGTACTGTTCATAATTTGAACCAAAAGCACCAAGATAGTTACTTTTGTTTTGATTCATGATAGCAATTAAATCTGCATCCTTATTTATAGCAAGTTTTACAACCTCCTTGTCGAAACCACTACTCGGAGCAACAGTTACAGACATTTCTATGTTTCTTTCATTAAAGAATTTCTTGGCAAACTTAACATTTGCTTGAACTGTATGTTTTAAAAACTCGTCAGACTCTTTAGGAGTTATTACATGTACTCTAGATTTAAAGTACTTCGCCATAGAAGCAACGATTGCGAGTTTTTGCTTTGTTTCTTTATTTAAGTCTAAAGGAACAACGATATCATCGTAACCATTTTCCCCCACTTCTTTTTGTTGGACGATAATAAATGGAACAGACGAGTGAGTTACAACTTTTAAGGCATGTGAACCAGCAATGTGCTGCCATCCAGATGCACCGTGAGTACCCATAAAAATAAGTTCAGCATGATGTTCAGCAGCAAAATCTCCGATATCATCAAAAATATTTCCAACTCTTATTTTTGGAGTAAGTTTAACATCAACCTTACCTTTCTTTTCAATAAGTTCTTTTAGTTTCTTTTCAGCATCTTTAATTGCTTTCTCTTTGGCTACAACATGAAGTACAAAAACTTCAGCTCCAACCACCTTAGCAGTAGTAATTGCATGATTTAACGCACAGTCAGCAACTTCAGAAAAGTCGTGTGGTACAATAAAGCTTTTTTCAGACATAATCAGTTTTGGTTTAATAGTCTGCTGCAAAAGTAAACAATAGTTTAAATTACAGCCACATTTTTTAGCACTTAATATTACGAAATATTTTTTAAACAAAAGGGATAAACATTAACTATTCCATAACCTTACAATAACCTAAAGACTATTTTAGAGAATTACTATTGTATTCAAAATGAGAGAAATGGCGTT
>Ga0114916_1002146_pt1 | contig 10533 bp, 7 predicted proteins | sample MalvirAntarct_66_FD_83501 | JGI IMG/M metagenome (GOLD analysis project Ga0114916, IMG submission 83501) | Marine viral communities from the Global Malaspina Expedition - Malaspina viral metaG Antarct_66 | ecosystem: Environmental > Aquatic > Marine > Oceanic | place: West Anvers Island... | reverse complement strand
TGTATTTTATGTAGTAAACTTTTCTTGCGGTATTTCTTTCCTCTATTTGAAGTCGGAACTTTTTAGGATTTTTCAATAGTTCTGATTTTATTTTGAATGGAAAATCGGATATTTTTTCCGTCATCTTTTTAGCTGTTCCACAGCATGTGGGTATCTACACCGGTGCACATACCTACACTATATAATCCCCAAAACACCACCTTTCCACCAAACTTCCCATAAGTAGAACTAGGTATTTATAACCAAAATACACACTAGCATAATCAAAGGTTCATTTTTAATCCATCGCTCTACCCATAGACGGCAAACCAACCGGATGCGTCAACACAATAGTCAGCTCTGGCCTATCGGCGAGCCGAATACTTCTTGATTATTGCAAATAGCGTTTTATTAAATTATTGATATTTATAAACTTTTCCGCTGTCTTGAATTTCTATTTTTTCAATATCATCTAAAGGAATTTCTCTTCTCAGATTCTGAAGGATTCTTGACCTAGCTCCTTTTAGGGTGTCATTTTCAACAATCACTGTGTCAAAAAGTAGAATATATTTTTTTCCGCTTTTTCTTGTGATTCGCATTTCCAATTTTGGAGAATTTTCTATTTCCACATTATTCCCTTTCTTATCAACGACTACTATTGATTTTACACTATTCGCTTGATATTTAAGATTCGAGTAGGAAGCCGGATCATTTACCTCGACATCACGTAGTTTTTCAATTCCAGATTCAGTCATTTGTTTCCTGAAATTTTCAACGGGAATTGTATATGTTTTACAAGAAAACAGGGAACAAATAAATCCGATTATAATAAGGCCTTTAAATTTCATCCTTTAGTTAGGTTTTCATTATTGGCAACTTGGATACATAAGCACCAAACGGGCCTACAACCATCTATTTGGAAGGGATAGGCTTGCCTTTCGGTGTTTGTTTTATCGAATATAAATCATATATCCATATCATCAAATGGATTTTTAATGTTTTTAACCTTTGGATACTCACTTGGATATAAATCAAAGTGGTTCAGGTTTGATACGGCCTAGCACTTCCTGTAGCAGTTGCTATTAAGGTCATGCACTTGGCCGCCATGGCCTACAACCTTAAAAAGCACCTGAAGTTCACACAAAAACTGATAAAAAGCAGTGCAAGGGCACTTGTCTTTTTATGCCATGGAATAAAGGCACTTCAAAACTTAATGGACGCGTTTGTATGACATCCAAGATTTAGCTTGAACCTGTAGACTAAGAAAGAATAAAGCCCTAGAAAGGGCTTAAATTAGTTCGTTTTTTTGTGAATTTATGGGGTTGTGCAACGGTTACCAATGTTGGGGCATCGTACTTTTACTCTTTTAATCTTCATTCTGTTGTTTCTCAAAGTAAAGTTCCGGTAAAATAATTTTCACCTCATGTTCTGCTCCTTCTTTTAACCAGTAAACAATGAAGTTCACTTTTACACTTTTCAGTTTATAATTCTTCTCTCTTAAGCTCTCAATTTGTCTCAAAAAGTGCTGTGAAAATTTCAAGACTGATTGCCCGTTTAAGTTGAACCATTCATCACCGTTTAAAGTCAAGACATCCCCACTCATGAGTTGAGAAATTAAATGTTGTCTGTATACGAAGTAGTCAAGCCAAACATCTTTGTAGGTTAAATGCATTGCCAACTCTTTTGGTGGTAAGTAAATTTCACTATCCTCAATCTGTTCTAAATTTTCTGCTGAAAGATTGTCAAGAAAGTTTGAGTTAAGATGCACAGTCAAATTCTGTTTTGCTCTTGTCATGGCAACATATAACTGTCTCTTGGCTTCGTCTGTTGCAGAAATAAAATTTTCAAGCATCAGGAAAACATTGTCAAACTCTTTACCTTTTGCCTTATGAATGGTTGAAACGAAAATTGTTTCACCATTCCCGTCGAAAAAATCTTCCAGTTTGGATTCGCGAATGAAGACTTCCAAATCAGATTTGTATTTCTTCTTTGGATTGGTCACCTCAAAATCCTTAATGATATTCATGCATACTTCCAACTTTGTGCTGTTGTGAAACTCGTTTATCAATTCCCGTTTAGCATTTGCCCAAACATCATCACTGATTATGAAAACGTCATCAGCCAAATTCAGATAATTCAAAAAGAACCTGACTTCCAAAAGATTATACAAATTGAAACCGTCATTTGTCTGAATCAACTTTGCTTGCATTCCATTTTTTAAAAGCAGTCCTGTGATTTGAAGTGCTTCTTCATTTGTCTTTGTTAGCACACAGGTAGTTCCAGTAAGCCCAGTAGTGATAATGTCATGGACAAGCGGTGTGATGAGTTTGACACTTTGATAACGAACCAATTTTATTCTTCCGTTATCGCTTTGTTTTGCAATAATTGGAATGTCTTTTAAACGGTGATGGATTCTTGTTACATACTGATTTGTGAATTCTACAAGATTGCTTTTGCTTCTGTAATTCTCGACTAACTCATGCTTGGCTGCCTTGTTCACCTGAATAAACTGTTCAAGATATTTTGAATTTGCTCCTCTGAACTCATAAATATTCTGGTCATCATCACCAACTGCAATTACTCGCATTTCTTCGTTCTGTTCCATCAAGGCATTTACCAGGTTGAACTCATCTTCGTCCATGTCCTGTGCTTCGTCAATTACCAAAACGGTTTTTGTAACTCGACTCGGCTCAACTTCTCTATTCTTGATTTTATCAATCGTCCTTTTCAAAATCGCGTCTGACTTTTCCAAGCTGCCAACCTTTCCCAATAAGTCAAAGCAATAAGAATGAAAGGTTTTTATTTCAATATAGTTTGCAGCGTTGCCAACCAGTTTTAGTAAACGCTTTTTGAATTCTGTTGCTGCCGCTCTTGAAAAAGTCACCATAAGCAACTGCTCGTGTTTAACATCTTCCATCAAAAGCAATGAAGCAAGTTTGTGAACCAACACTCTTGTCTTTCCGCTTCCAGGCCCCGCAGCCACAACAATATGTTTCGTTTCATTGTCATTTATGATTTTCAATTGTGTGGGCGAAAGTTCTCCAAAAAGTTGCCTGAACTTGGCAGGTGTTAAGTTACGTTTGATTTCATTCTGACGGCTGCCTTTGAAATATTTATTGAGAAACGACTGATAATTGAGCTGAAAATAATCTTCTACAAACTGCAAAGCATCTTTGTAGTCGCTTATCATTTTCTTGGCATACTCTCCAACAATATGGATTTGTTGAACCTTGTTTTCGTAAAACTGATTCAGCTTTTGATAATCTTCAACTTTATAGCGTTTTTTGTTGTCTTGCTCAACTCGTTCAATGGTAAGTCGGTTATAAACAACAAGAAAACCACCTTCAATTTTGATTGCCTCAATCCTTGAAAGATAAAAGAGTGTATCCTCAATATCATCGATGCCAATATCAAGTTTGAAAAGACTTTGTTGGATTTCATAAGCAGTTTTTAATTCGTGGACTGAGAACTCAACTAATACTTCTTCTTTTTCAACTTCATCTTCGGTTACATTCAAATTACTTTTCTCATGAAGAAATTCTACAATGAACTTTGCCAACTCGTGCCGCTTCTCCAATTTTTCCTTCAACATTTCTTTCGAATGAAGGCAAAGCACCACAAAATGATTCTTAGAATATTCTAAGTTCTGCCGCTTTATCCAATTCTTGATTGCCCAAAAATTTATGACTGTTTTAATCTTATTTGGAGATACATCATCACAACCTTTTTGTTCAGCTTCCTCATTCAACTCTTTGATGTGAAATGTTTTTTCCTGTTCCTCAAAAACTGGCAAAAGAAAATTTTCAATTTTGCCGAATGATTCAACGATATTGAGAGACCGATTTTTGTTTTCATCCTTCTTGATGAAGGCAGTTAAATCTTTTGCATCAGCCAAAATCTTTTCCTCACGAAGAAGATTGACAATGTTTATCACTTCTTCTTTCACAATTCCAAGGTGATCACTGATGTAATCAATTCTTGATTCAGCAGGATCTTCATTTGACTGTTTTCTGCTTTTGCTTGAAAAAAGTTTCTTGATGATTCGGATTCCTTTTTCTTTTTGCTTCTCCTCAAACCGTTCTGAAGCATTGATTTTATCAATGGCTTCCTGTGCGTTCTTTGAAAGGATACTGTTTGCGAAAATTCGCGGCATATTTTGCCCTCGCTTCAAATACCCTGCATCTTCTAAGGCTGCAATAGCTGTTGTCACTCTGGTTTCAATCTCAACTACATTATCGTCCCAACCTGCTTTTCGTGCAATCTCTAAAGCAGAGTTTGAAACTTTTGAACGGAATCTGGTAATATCTTTTATTGCTTTCCAAATCTGCTGTATCTCCTTGATGGAAAGTTTAGTTTGATTCAATAGAATGAAATGTTTGCTGAGGTCTTCTTCATTGAACAACACGAAGCAGTCTGCAACAATATTTTCATCTCTGCCGGCTCTTCCTGCTTCCTGAATGTAGTTTTCAAGTGAATCGGAAATTTCATAGTGAATCACCATGCCAACATCTTTTTTGTCAACTCCCATTCCAAAAGCAGAAGTCGCTACCATGATTTGGGTTTCACCGTTGATAAAAGCATCTTGATTTTCAGACTTCTCTTGTTTGTCCATCTTTCCATGGTAGGGTTTAGCATTAAAACCATCCTCGGTCAATCGCTCTGCAAGGAGATAAGCCTTTCTCGTTCTTGAAACATAAATGATAGTCGGACAATTCTTCTCCTCAATCAAATCTCTTGCTGCCTGATATTTTTCTTCCTCGTCACCCTTTTCAAATACTTTGTATTGAAGATTTGTCCTTGATGCTTTGGAAGTATAGAGTTCAAGGTCAAGAGAAAGCTTTTCTTTGAAGTACTCTCGAATATCTTCTATAACTTTCTGCTTTGCAGTTGCGGTAAAACATGAAACAGGAATTCCATCCTCAAGATTTTTCTTCTCCTGAAGTTGTTTAATGAAATCACCAATATACAGGTAGTCAACTCTAAAATCTTGACCCCATGAAGAAAAACAGTGTGCCTCGTCAATAACAAAACGGACAATCTTTCTACCTAAAATCAATCGCTCAATTGTCTTTGAACGAAGTGATTCAGGTGAGATGTAAAGCATAGTTGCTGAACCATCTTCTACTCGTTCAAAAGATTTGGCTCTTTCAATCGGGTCAAGTAAGCCATTTATAGTTACAGCTTCTGTAATTCCAATTTTTTCAAGATTGTCAACTTGGTCTTTCATCAGCGATTGCAAGGGGGAAATGACAACCGTCAAGCCCTTGGATGCTTCACCACTCATTAATGCAGGAACTTGAAAGGTAATTGATTTTCCTCCTCCAGTCGGAAAAACTGCAAGCATGGATTTGTTGTCAACTGCTGCTTTAACTGCTTTCTCTTGAAGTGGTTCGCCTCCATAAGTTCTGAACAAATCAAAGCCAAAAAATTTTTTCAAGCCTTTGTGAATGTCTAAGGCGTTGTTGCAGTAGTCACAACCACTAACACAAGGTTTGTTTCGCAAGCGAAACATAATTCTTTCAACTTCCGGATAATTTTTCAGCACCCAAGGCGGTGTGATTGAATGAATTTTTTTGTGCTCAATAAAAGAGCTTACAAGCGATAAGCAGTAGGCAAGTTCAATTGGGTATTCTGAAATTATTTTCTTGAGATCAACCTGTTTGCAAATTTCATTTTCAAATTTTTGGCGAATCAATTTGTCAAGGTCTATGGTCTCACTTGTGTACGCTATGAAACGGAAAAAGGAGTAGAACTCCTTTTTGTCATACAGTAGCAAATAAAAAATTTGTTTAAGCGTTTCGTCTGTTTGTTTGAACGCTGCAACTTCATCATGGAACAAATCTTTTGCTTTGATGGAATCATTCAAAGGATTGTTTGTCTCTTCTGATTGTAGCTTATCGTCTTTTAATAAGGCATGATAGGGCTTGGTCGGAAAAAGCAACGGAGAAAGAAACAACGTGTCAATAATGTTTGAAGAATTTATTCTAGCATCAGTGAGTGCTTTACCGATATACTTTATGTCGTGATAGAAAATGTTGTGTCCACAAATAAATTGCGTTCCGTTCAGAAACTGGATGAATTCAGTAATCGAAGTTTTGTGAAAGAAACTTCCATCACCCTTAATACTCCCAATGTCAAGAATCTTTTGGCTTTTGGGTTCAATCTCGGTATCAATGAATGCAATTGATTTCACGCTCATTTATTCAGATTCTATTTGTTGTCATTTTTGATGTTTCCACTGTCTTTTTGCATGTGCCCCAACATGTGGCTATCTACACCGGTGCATAAACTTACACTATATAATCCCCAAAATACCAACTTTCCCCCACATTTCCTATAAGTAGAATTACGTTTTTACAACCAAAACATACACTAGCCTATTTCATGTGCCAGTTCCTGAACCAAACTAAGAGCAACCCCTTTGCAAACACGCTAAACCCGCAAAAGGCAACAAAAAAGCCCTTAAAAAGGGCTTAAATCAGTTCGTTTTTTTGTATTTAATGGGGTTGTGCAACGGTTACCAGTGTTGTACGCAGGCTTTTTTCAGACTCACTGCTCATAGCTAGATATATTTATGTTCAAAATTTTGTCCGTTTTCAGATTCCGCTCTGGAATCCCGTCAGATAAATTGTCATTAGAAAACTCAAGCCTATGATACTTAAATTGACTGATGCACGAAAAATCCATATTTGCTTATTAAAATTGTGGTTAAAATATCTAGTTATTAAAACTGAAATTCCCATCATCGAAAACCAAATTGTAAAAAATAAAGATATTTTCCATCTGAAAATCATGGTGACCGCATCGTGTATCATTCCACAAAATATGAATGTAAATAGTAATGCAACTCCAATGGGAAAAATTCGCTTTAATGGTTTGAAAATGAATTTCCCCAAATAGTATCCGAAAATAGGATTCCAATAATTCCAAAATGTAGAGAAGTTTTTTGCTCCCAATGAGCGATATAGATTATTTCTTAACGATTTCGAACTTCCAATCGGCACTCCATTTCTTTTCTTTACATATTCAGTTAATGTCATTTTAATTGGTGGTCAGAATGGTTTTTTCAGCGGACAACGTTAGTTGTATGTTTGTTGACGTCGCGTAGGCGGTATCCAATATAGAGCGTGATTTGTGCCTTATTTTAATTTCCAGTTAAATCTAGTCAAAAAAAACGGAAACCGTAGTGCGATCCCTTCAGGTTGCTAAGGTCAAATTTTTCGGATTCCTGTAAATCATCCAAGTCCATTTCTTATAGTTCATATCTCAAATGTATAAATTTGAAATCTAAAATAGCACTCCTAACTTATTGGGGGCTACATTACCCCTAACTTTAAAATTAAACAATAACAACCAGGCATCATAAATTCAAACCACAAGAAAAGCGCTTAACAAAGCTATAGAACAAGAGGGCTCTATACCTCTTGGGCCCCCAAAAACAGCGCAAGCTCCAATTATCCCTACCCCAAATCATTCCTCCAAAGACAAATACCCATAGAAAGCAAACCAACCGGATGCGTCAACAAAATAGTCAGCTCTGGCCTATCGGCGAGCCGAATACTTAGGTGTTGCTGGTAGTGTTTTATTTATTTATTCATTAAGATGTTTAAGTGCGGCTTTTATAATATTTTCGTCATCTTCTTCAAAACAAACAAAAAATACGTTTAAGGAATTTGATTTTAAAAATTTACTCACAGTTTCTGCTGCGACTTTTGCTGCTTTCGCTTTTGGAAAGCGATAGGCTCCAGTACTTATAGATGGAAAGGCTATAGAATAACAATTAAATTTCTTGGCTAGTTCTAATGATTTCAAATAACAATTAGCCAAAATGATTTCTTCCTCATTATTTCCGCCCTTCCAAACAGGACCTACTGTATGAATAACATATTTAGCCTTAAGATTTCCTGCAGTTGTAATTACAGCCTGTCCAGCCGTGCAAATACCTTTCTCGCTTATAATTTTTTGACATTCTTCCATGATTTGGGGCCCACCGTGTCGATGGATTGCCCCATCAACACCGCCTCCACCCATTAGCAGGGGATTAGCTGCATTTACTATAATGTCAGCTTCTACTTTCGCTATGTCATTTCTTATAACATTTATCATTATATTTAGTAGGCAAGATTTAAATATTATCTTCAATTATTTAAATAAAAAAGCACCTCGTTCGAAAGTGCTTTTCAATTTTTATTTATGATGATGCCCTGACGCCCGAGGATCGCAACCGCAACCTTGGTTATAGCCATTTTCATTAAAAGTAACTACAGTGGTTTGGGCTGTAATTCCTTCACTTTCCAATAAAGAGCGTTTAATTGGTCGAACCCAATGTTCTCTTTTTTCTAAATTTGTGGTTTCTAACATCATTTCATCGTCATCCAAATCAAAATGACTGTGAAGAAGTGTAATTCCAAATCTTGAAAGGGCATTGTGCTTTTGCAACACTTTACGAATGTCCTCGAAACATTCAGAATCATAATTTCCAATTGGTTTTACGTCTGCAATGTGATTTAATGAACTCCATTGCATAACATCCATAGTTACATTACTCATACAAAAATGATTTAATGGGTTAATAATTAATGACTTAAAATAAAGTTATCAAATTTTTAATTAATATTTCAACCCTAAAAAATTAGTTGTTAACATTTTTTTTATGACATTACTGCCCACATGTGGGTATCTACACCGATGCATATACCTACACTATAGAATCCCCAAAACACCACCTTTCCACCAAACTTCCTATAAGTGGAACTACGTATTTACAACCAAAATACACTCTAGTCTAATTCATGTGCCAGTTCTTGAACCAAACTAAGGGCAATCCCTCTTTCAAATACGCTAAACCCACAAAAGGCAACAAAAAAGCCCTGATAAGGGCTAAACAAGTTCGTTTTTTGTGAATTTATGGGGTTGTACAACGGTTACCGGTGTTGTAGCAAGTTTTTATTCAAATATTATTGGTAAATCAGAATTCTGAATTTTCACAATATGGAAAGGTTGCGTAATAACAGTTGTGGCATTCCCTTCAGGAGCTAAATCTGTAACATTTACAATTATGCTTTCAGAATTCGACATTATATTTAATTCCAAGTCATGTCCTCCGTTTCCTTTTATCTCGTCAAATACTGCAATAATTGTATGTTCAGAAAAATCTATATCAGTTTCTGTAAAGTTGTCAGAAACATTATTTACTGAATTCATTTGAGTTATTAAATCATTCCAAGTAGCTTGGTTAGAAACAATTAAATTCTGTTCCGTAATTCCTTCCACTCCATTTCCATACAGATTGTCTTTTGCAATTAAAGTAGATAGAACATTTGTCATTTCTGAATTGCTATCATCGGAGCTACAGCTCAAAACTAAAATTGATAACAAGATGATTAATACATTTTTCATAATCTATTATATTTTTTTATTAGATGTAATAATTTACCAAAGGTTGCGTCAAATTTGCTACAACATGTGGGTATCTACACCGGTGCATAAACCTACACTATATAATCCCCAAAATACCACCTTTGCCCCAAACTTCCTATTAGTAGAACTACGTATTTACAATCAAAATACACACTAAACTAATTCAGGTTCCAGTCAAAGTGGCACAAAACGAACCGTTACAGGCCCATCGATTTAAAGCCTGTGGCACAAAACGAACCGTTATAAGTTCAACGCTCAGCCAAAAATGGCACAATTTGAACCGATATGTCTGGCACACAAAGAGCCTTTTGGAAGTCCAAAATATGTGATTGAATATCTGGGCAGATATACCCATAAAATAGCTATTGGCAATCATCGGATTGTTGATGTTGACCGCAAAAATAGAAAGGTGACCTTTACGGCCAAGGATTATCGTCGTGCAGGAAGGAAAGTCGACTTGACCCTGTCGAGCCAGGAGTTTATCAGACGCTTTGCGTTGCATATTTTACCCAAGGGATTTACCCGAATACGGCATTACGGTATTTTGAGCAGCAGCTGGAAAAAGGAGAAGTTGCCAAAACTGCAAGACGAACTGGCTACAGTTAAGATGGAACCTGTCAAAACCATACAGCCACTTTTGCACCGTCGCTGTCCTGTCTGTAAAAAAGGGAGACTGCATACGATCCTGCTGTTCAATGATCGTGGGCCTCCCGAGAACTGGCGAGTTTTACTAAAGGACAGAAAATTGAATATAGGAAGCTAAAATTATTCTGCATATGCGGACTGGCCCTGCTATGTCTTAATTTTAAAATTAAACTACAAAAACCAGAGATTGTTAATCAAAATCACTAAAAAGCGGCAGAAGACCTTAGAGAAAAAGCAAGTTTTGTATATTTTGGCTACATCAATCAGGTCCCAACGTCCAACAATCCTTCCCTCAACTTAACGTTTTACCCATAGACGGCAAACCAACCGGATGCGTCAACACAGTATTCAGCTCTGGCCAACTTACTCATGACCGAAGGGAGTAATCGGCGAGCCGAATCCTTCTTAGTTATTGGCATTAGTTTTTTTTCATTTAAAAAAAATTAACATTTTTATATAATTCCGTTTCGTTTATTTCGTTTATATTTG
>Ga0114916_1002143_pt1 | contig 10537 bp, 8 predicted proteins | sample MalvirAntarct_66_FD_83501 | JGI IMG/M metagenome (GOLD analysis project Ga0114916, IMG submission 83501) | Marine viral communities from the Global Malaspina Expedition - Malaspina viral metaG Antarct_66 | ecosystem: Environmental > Aquatic > Marine > Oceanic | place: West Anvers Island... | reverse complement strand
CTTTCCGTTTATTGTAGCTTACTTAGGTGATGACACATTAGCCTTGGCGGCACTGGCTGACATTGGAAATAAAATATTTGTACTTATTCTTTTGTATATGTTGGCCATGCACTGGTACCGAAAAAACTCTGTGACCGCGAAACAAGAATCTTCTAAAAGTAAACTAAAGGGACTTTTTATTTCATTAATTAACGAACCAATCAATTTGGTTATCGTTGTGGGATTAATAATGCTAGGTTTTGGCCTGAACCTTTCCTCCCTTCCTACCTTCTTTCAAAACACAGCATTGAGCATTAAAGATTTAATGACCCCGTTAGTTTTATTGTTCATAGGTATGGCAGTTCGAATAAATTTAGGTGAATTTAAATTGATCATCTCAATGCTATTTCGTAGAACTGGACTTGCCTTTTTACTTAGTGGGGTAATGGCCTATACCATTCCTGCATTAACCCCGGCCATGATATCGCTTTTAGTGGTATTTCCTCAAAGCGCCTGTAGTTTTTGGCCTTTCGCCCATATGAGTGCCATACAATCTATGGAAGAAAAAGACCGTCAACCAAATCCTACTTTTGACGTAAATTTCGGATTGAACATTTTAGCGTGTTCATTACCGTTTTCTACACTACTGATCATCGGTATATTTTCGTTTAACGAATTTTTTATCAACCCGATTGCCTTACTCGGTATAGGCATATCAATCTTAGCAATTTCTTTTACTCCAGATATATTTAAGTCCACCAGCTTTATGTTATCTCGAGAACGTAAGCATACCCGTAAAAATTTGGAAAAAAAGTCACAAATGACTATTTCTAAAGGTGACTACAAAAATGAAAAAATTCTAAATGAAGCCAAAGCAAGCTAAAGCTGTATATTTAATATGTTTCTTTCATCCAATCATATGATTTTCTTTTCATCCAAAGGCCTCGTGTAAAATCAGGAAAATCTTGTGACTCACCGTTATTAGCTATAGAAACTTCAGAAAGTGGCGTGACCGCACTCCAAGCCGCGGCATCATATGCATCCAACGGTGGCGCAATATTTTGTTTTGCCGATTCTACAAATGAATTAAGTACAAAGAAATCCATACCACCATGACCAGCATTCAAGGCATATTCACCATATTTTTTCCAAAGTGGATGATCGTATTCATTTAACCATGGCTGTGCTTCATCCCATTGGTGCGGCTCCGATCGACCCTCTACATATATTCGACTGCCATCAACCTCCCACAGTCCGTTGGCACCCTGTACCCGAAAACCTAATGAATAGGGTCTAGGTAAGTTGCAATCATGGGTGATGATAATTGTTTCACCGTTTGCCGTGTTGATGGTAGAGGTAATTACATCGCCTTGTTTAAATTTGACTTTTGCATTAGGGTGCGCTTCACCTCCTTCTTTTACGATATAATTATGCAATCCTATAGCTTTCGAGGCATGTGACGTCATAGAAACAAAACGATTGCCTCTGTTCACATCGGCCATGACAGCGATTGGTCCTAAACCATGTGTCGGGTATACATCTGCATTGCGTTTTACTGAATGTTCGGTTCGCCATTTAGATTCTGAAATACCTTGTTCCCCAAATTCAACCCCTTTACCATAGGCCGTTTTACCATCATTGAATTTTACGTGTCTTAAATCATGTTGATACCCACATCTAAAATGTACCAACTCCCCAAAAACATTTTGTTTAACCATATTCAATACAGCCAAAACATCTCTACGGTAATTCACATTTTCTAAAATCATCATATGCGTACCGGTACGTTCATGAGTATTGACGAGGTCCCAACATTCTTCTAAGGTATTCGATGCCGACACCTCAACCCCTGCATATTTACCAGCTTCCATAGCATCGACGGTCATACGAGTATGCCATAGCCACGGCGTTGCAATGATAACGGCATCTACATCTGCCAATGCCAATAGGTTTTTGTAGTCCAAATCATTTGAGCCGAATACTTTTGGAGCTTTTTCTTTTGCATCTTCGATATGTTTTTTTGCAATGGAAATCCTTTCCTCGTCTACATCACATATCGCAGTCACGTTAATATCTTTTCGCAACAATAAATTTTGTAAGTGGTTTGTACCACGCAGTCCTACCCCAATTAACCCTACATTTAACTTATCGGCAGCACTAAAGCTGTTGTGGGCAAAACTGGGTATTGCCACTAGGCCCATACCTGCTATTGATGTATTTCTAATAAAATTTCGTCTAGTTGTCATTCTTTGGTAGCTATTTTAAACTCTGAATTTATAAAAACTTGTTGACTCATATTAACTAATCATCAATTTTAATAACGATACGTCCAGATTGGAAGTACATTTTTGATAGTATTTCATACTTTTGACATATAAATAAAAATATAATGACATTACTTTTAATGGCTGCTGGAAGTGGTAGCAGATATGGAAAACTTAAACAGTTCGATGACTTAGGTCCCAACGGTGAATTTTTAATGGAGTTTGCCATCTATGATGCCATTCAAAACAATTTCGAGCAGATCGTTGTTATTACCAAAAAAGAAAACGTATCATTTTTAGAAGAGCACCTTTCTAAAAGATTACCAAAAAACATACAACTAAATGTGCTTGCACAAGAACTAACAGACTTACCCGATGGTATCACCTTTACCGGTGAACGTAAAAAACCTTGGGGTACGGCCCATGCAGTTTGGACGGCTAGAAATGTAATTGATGGACCATTTGTAGTTATCAATGCCGATGATTTCTACGGGCAATCCGCTTATAAAAAAGCAGCTGATTTTATGAATTCCGATAATAGTGCCTATGCCCTTTTAGGGTATACCTTAAAAGACACCTTGTCAGAGCACGGTTCAGTTTCAAGAGGAGTTTGTGAGGTTGATGGTGACAATTTAGTTTCTGTACAAGAACGGTTAAAACTTGTTCAAAAAGAGAATAAGATTGTTGATGAGGATACCTCTCTAGAATTTACCGGTGAAGAGCAAGCGAGTATGAACTTTTGGATCTGTAGGCCTTCTATCTTTGATAAAATCGAATCTGAATTCAGATTGTTTTTAAATAATGATGACCGTATTGCGAACAGTGAACTGTACATTCCCTTAATGATACAGGAAATGTTGCAAGCCAATGAAATAGAAGTAAAATGTATTCCTTCTGGTGGTGATTGGTTCGGTGTTACCTATGCAAGTGATAAGGAAAAGGCTATGGACAGTCTTAAAGAGAAATCTGACGCAGGTAAATACCCTGCCCCTATTTGGAACTAAACTTCTGAAAATTAAATATCGCCCCATTAAAATCATTTTTAATGGGGCTTCTTTTTGCCTTCAACCAGTGCAAACTAAAAAGAGTCCGATCTTTTTTGATCGGACTCTTTCACGAGAACACTATATGAAAATGAAAAAATTTTATTTGCTTTTTATTACACTGTAAACATACATTGAAAACAAATTGATGTCAACCATTTAAATTTTGTGGTCAGATAGGCTATTTTTGTGGTGAACTCAAAATAGTGGTCATGAAAATTCGCATAAAAGGGGATTCCGTTAGATTTCGATTAAACCAAACTGAGGTAAGAGAGCTTTCAGTAAATGGGAAAATATACGACCACACAAATTTTGGGAATGCCAAATTCAAGTACGGTGTTATTCTTGACCATACTATAGACGACCTTCAAGTTCGCTTTGAACAAAATAGCATCATCTTACAAATGCCAATTGCTATAGGGAAGGAATGGTACTCGAATGACATTATCACTTATGACAATACGGTAAATACCTTTCAAGGAACTAATTTATATTTGCTTTTAGAGAAAGATTTTACCTGTTTGGACAATACCATTGAGGACCAATCGGATAATTATCCAAACCCTAAATTAAATTAGGGATTTACTTATTAAACTATTTTATTACAATTAGGTCATTTTTTAATCGTGACGAGCCCCGTCTTTTCCTTGACAATTACTAAGTTTAGGCTATGGACACAAAAATGGAACGAAAAGTATCGTTTAGAGGTTCGGAAGAATTTCTGGATATTGAATTAAAAGAACCTATTACACATGCTGCCGGTTATTTAGGAGTACGAGAGGCACTAAAGCATACTTTTAAAGAAATGGGTGTTCTACGTTCTATGCGTACGCTATTAAGCATGAACCAAAAAAATGGCTTTGATTGTCCAAGTTGTGCTTGGCCAGACCCGGAACATCCTTCACCGGTGGCCGAATACTGTGAAAATGGAGCCAAGGCGTTGGGTGATGAAGCTACTACAGAGCAAATAGGTGCAAGATTCTTCCAACAGCAATCGGTAGAACAGCTTTCTCAATTAACAGATTTTGAACTGAATAAATTTGGTCGTTTGATAGAGCCTATGCTTTTAAAACCTGGCCGTGTACATTATGAGCCGATTTCCTGGCAGGAGGCTTTTGAATTAATCGCATCCGAACTAAAAAAACTTGATTCTCCAGATGAGGCCATCTTCTACACTTCGGGCAGATCAAGCAACGAAGCTGCATTTTTATACGGAATGTTCGCACGTGCGTTCGGAACGAACAATTTACCCGATTGCTCGAACATGTGCCATGAAAGTAGTGGTGTTGCCTTGGGAGAAACTTTGGGTATAGGTAAAGGTTCCACAACCCTAGAAGACCTCTACGAAGCCGAAGTGATTCTAATTGCAGGTCAAAATCCTGGCACCAACCACCCGAGAATGCTTTCAGCCTTAGAAAAATGCAAACAAAATGGTGGTAAAGTCATTAGCATTAATCCACTTGAGGAATCAGGTTTGGTAAACTTCAAGAATCCTCAGCATCTAAATGGCTGGATCGGTGGAGGGGAAGATATGGCTGACATCCATTTACCGGTTAATATAAATCAAGATGTCCCGCTGATAAAGTTGATATTAAAAAAATTAGCAACATTAGATAACCAATCACAAAATGTATTTGACCACGCGTTTATAGAAAAATACACACAAGGCTATGATGCATTGATTTCTGATTTGAAAACCTATGATACCGATGATCTGCTAAAACGAACAGGTGTATCTGAACAAAAAATTGACGAAACGGTAGCACTTTTGGCTACCAATTCGAAAATAGTTGTGTGTTGGGCCATGGGTCTCACACAGCATAAGAACGGCGTTGAAAACATTCGTGAATTTGTAAATCTTCTTCTATTAAAAGGCGCCATAGGAAAACCGAACACGGGCACTTGTCCCGTACGAGGTCACAGCAATGTACAAGGTGACCGAAGCGTTGGCATTCAGCATTTCGTCGACAAGGAAATGAACGAGCGCATAGAAAAACACCTAGGTTTTACTCCACCAGACCATGAAGGGGTTGATGTTGTTGGTTCGATGAAAGCCATGTATGAAGGCTCGGCCAAAATTTTCATGTGCCTTGGGGGTAATTTTTTAATGGCCGCATCTGATACTGCCTATACCGCCAAAGGAATTCAAAATTGTGATCTAACGGTACAAATCAGTACGAAGTTAAATCGAAGCCATTTAATTACAGGAAAGACGGCACTGATATTGCCCACTATCGGAAGGTCTGAAAAAGATATAAAAAATGGCAAACCACGCCATTTTACCGTAGAAAATAGCATGGGCAGGGTAAAACAATCAAAGGGGATTTTGAAACCAGCTTCGGAAACAATTATGAGCGAACCGGAAATTATTGCCAATATAGGTCATGCTTATTTTGGCAACAACCACCCTATGGATTGGAAATCGCTTGGCGAGGATTACGAATTGATTAGAAGTCAAATTGACCAAGTAGCGAAAGGTTTCAATGAAACAAAAGAACGGTCTAAAGGGGCAGGTTATTACCTGCCTAATAATGTGCGTGATCTAGATTTTAGCATGCTGCCTAATGGTAAAGCACAAATCACTATTAACAAATTACCTGTTCACGAATTGGCAAAAGATGAATACATGCTCATGACCATTCGTTCACATGACCAGTTTAACACCACCATTTACGGTCTTCATGATCGATACCGGGGCGTGTACAATGCAAGGCGGGTTATTTTCATGAACATAGATGACATGAAAGCGGTCGGTCTTAAGAAACTAGATATTGTAGACATTACTAGTACCTACGATAACACTATAAGAACAGCCCATAATTTCAAAGTGGTGCCATATAATATACCTTCAGGGAATTTAGCCTCTTATTTTCCCGAAACGAACGTATTAGTACCCTTTAACCACTTTGCTGAACGTAGTAAAACACCTATAAGCAAATCAATTAAGGTGCGCTTGGTAAAGAAATAGTTAAGTAAAACGAAATTGACGGTCACTACCTTAACAATCTCATAACTAAAATATAAGCTAGTAATCATCATTCGACAAACATAATTATTGAAACTTTACGGTCATAAGTTTCAGATTTATGAAATCTATTGAATTGGCCGTTTTACCTATTGCCTTTCTTGCATATCATGTCAAGTCCGAGGCCGATTTCTCCCACTCTGAATTACTAAAATTCCTATATAGGGAAGCTTCTATTAATGTATGAAAAAAAGACCCGTTGACATTGTAGTCATATCCGATGTTCACTTAGGAACATACGGATGCCATGCTAAAGAACTTTTGAAATACTTAAAATCGATCAAGCCAAAAGAGGTCATTCTGAATGGTGATATTGTCGATATCTGGCAATTTAGTAAGCGCTATTGGCCAAAATCACATATGAAAGTGATAAAGCTATTGCTTGAATGGGTAGCCAAAGGGACACCAGTTCATTACATTACCGGCAACCACGATGAACTACTAAGAAAATTCTCAGGTAGTAACATGGGATCTCTAAGCATTGTCAATAAAATGGTGATACCTATTCATACCAAGAAAGCCTGGATTTTTCATGGGGATGTTTTTGATGTGACCATGCAACACTCTAAATGGGTCGCTAAACTTGGTGCCAAAGGATATGACTTCCTAATATTGCTAAACAGAGCAATTAACTTCATCAGTAAGAAAATGGGTAAAGGACCTATTTCCATGTCAAAAAAAATTAAAAATGGAGTTAAATCTGCCGTAAAGTTCATTAACGACTTTGAACAGATTGCTGCCGAAATCGCCACCGAAAATGGCTACGATTATGTTATTTGCGGCCATATTCACCAGCCTGAAATTCGAAAAATTAAGACCGATAAGGGGGAGGTGACGTATTTAAATTCAGGCGATTGGATTGAGAATTTAACAGCTCTTGAATACAGCAAAGGAACATGGAAGCTATACTCTTATCTAGAAGACCAGCTTGTAATGGACCACAAAGAAAACATCAGAGAAGAAACCTTTGTACTAGAAAAGGCCGAACTATTTCAAAGCCTTTTAGAGGAGTTTAGGTTAAGCGGAATGACACAGCAGAGTAAATGAAAGTACTATATGCAATTCAAGGAACTGGCAACGGGCATTTAAGTAGGGCTAGAGACGTTATCCCTGCACTTTTAAAGCACAACATTCAGCTTGACTTATTGGTCAGTGGCATACAGGCCGATATTCAATTACCCTATCCTATAAAATATCAATTAAAGGGTCTAAGTTTTATTTTTGGAAAAAAAGGTGGGGTAGACATGTGGAAAACATACTACCGCGCCAATTCAATGCGCCTTCAGAAGGAAATAAAAAGTATACCAATTAATGATTACGATTTGATCATCAATGACTTTGAGCCAGTTTCCGCTTGGGCTTGCAAATTAAAGGATAAATCTTGCTATAGTTTTAGCCACCAGGCAGCTGTTTTATCTGCGAAAGCACCTAAACCCAAGAAAAAAGACCCCATGGGGAAATGGATATTAAATTATTACGCCCCTACCAGCCATCAATTCGGTCTTCATTTTGAACCCTATGAATCAAACATTCATACCCCTATAATCAGAAAAGATATTAGGCAGGCAAAAATTTCAAAGGGCAACCATTACACCGTTTACCTCCCATCCTACAGTGACGAAAAACTATTAAAATTTCTTTCTAAAATGAAAGATGAGAAGTGGCAAGTATTTTCGAAACACAACAAAAAAGAACATATCGCCGGCAACATACATATAAAACCTATTACCAATGAGGCCTTTGTAGTTAGCATGGCGACAAGTAAAGGAATTTTATGCGGTGCCGGATTTGAAACTCCTGCCGAAAGTCTGTTCATGAAAAAAAAGTTATTGGTTATCCCTATGAAAGGGCAATACGAGCAACAATGCAATGCTGCTGCCTTGGAAAGAATGGGAGTTCCCGTTGTAAAATCGCTAAAAAAGAAACACCTGAAAAAACTACAAAACTGGTTAGAAACTGATACCGTTGTACCAGTACATTACCCAGATATTACCGAAAAGCTCGTATCTCAACTTTTGGAGGCATCCCAAAAGCAATTTTAACAAGTGTACTATTCAATTGAAAAAACAAGAAGAATCCTTTTTGAATGCATCAGATTTTGGACAAAATTTTACATGGGGAGTTTCAACAGCGGCCTTTCAAATTGAAGGGGGATATGATGTAGACGGTAAAGGTGAATCTATTTGGGACAACTTTTCATCTACACCTAATACTATTCGCAATGGAGAGAATGCTCATGTCAGTTGTGATTTTTACCATAAATATGAAGAAGATATTCTATTGATGAAATCCTTGAATATCGAAAACTATCGGTTCTCCATCTCTTGGCCAAGAGTCTTACCAAATGGGACAGGCGCTACAAACATAGCAGGTTTGGATTTTTACAACAGGGTAATCGACTTTTGCCTAGAGCATAAAATAACGCCGTGGGTCACCCTTTACCATTGGGATCTTCCTCAATCCTTGGAAGTAAAAGGCGGCTGGACCAATAGATTAATTGTCGATTGGTTTTCAGAATTCGTAACGGTCTGCGCCCATACTTTTGGAGACCGCGTTAAACATTGGATGGTATTAAACGAGCCAATGGTATTTACCGGAGCCGGATATTTTTTAGGGGTTCACGCACCTGGAAAGAAGGGCCTAAGAAACTTTTTACCGGCAGCACACCATGCGGTTCTTTGCCAGGCAAAAGGTGGTAGAATACTACGAAAATTAGTGCCTGACGCACAAATTGGAAGTACATTTTCATGCTCACAAATAGCCCCTTACCGAAAGAATAAACGAGATAAAAAAACCGCCGTTAAAGTGGACGCATTGTTAAACCGATTATTTATCGAACCAGCTTTAGGCCTAGGGTATCCTAGTAAGGAAGCACCTGTTCTGAAAAAACTACAACCATACATTTTACCTGGCGATATGGAAGATTGTACATTCGATTTTGATTTTATCGGTATTCAAAACTATACAAGAGAAAAGGTAAAGTATAGTTTTTTAGTTCCATATATTCGAGCAAAAATTATAAAAGCTAGCAAGCGAAATGTAAAAACTACGTTGATGGATTGGGAAGTCTACCCACCTAGCATCTATCAAATGATTAAAAAATATAGTGCTTACCCTCAAATAAAGAAAATTATTATTACCGAGAACGGTGCGGCGTTCAAAGATCACGTGGAAGATGGAGGTATTTCAGATGTAGAACGTCTTGATTTTTTACAAAATTATTTACAGCAAGTATTAAAGGCCAAAACGACAGGCTTGAACATTCACGGATATTTCGTTTGGACGTTCACCGACAATTTCGAATGGGCCGAAGGATACTACCCAAGATTCGGATTGGTTCATGTTGATTTTAAAACTTTAAAAAGAACTGTGAAGGCCTCGGGAAAGTGGTTTTCTCAATTTTTGGGAGGTAAAAACTAATTTTATAAAAAAAGCCGATGTCACCACCGGCCTAAGCTTTATTAAAACATGCACACATCTTACAAGTGCGATTCAAAGATAGAATGAGATTTCCCAATGCAGGTTATGCCTATGGAAGCAAACCGTTAACTTACTGAAAAGCAGGCATTCCTGTAATATCGGCACCTGTAATCAATAGATGTATATCATGCGTGCCTTCATAGGTGATGACACTTTCCAAATTCATCATGTGTCTCATAATACTGTATTCTCCGGTTATACCCATTCCACCTAACACCTGTCGCGCTTCACGTGCTATTTTTATGGCCATTTCAACATTGTTCCTTTTTGCCATTGAAATTTGTGCGGTAGTAGCCTTACCTTGATTCTTCAATTGTCCCAAACGAAATGCCAGTAATTGAGCCTTGGTAATTTCTGTTATCATTTCGGCCAACTTCTTCTGTTGTAACTGTGTCGCCGCTATCGGCTTTCCAAATTGCACACGCTCTTTCGCATATCGCAGGGCTGTATCATAACAATCCATTGCCGCGCCGATCGCACCCCACGCAATACCGAATCTAGCAGAGTCCAAACATCCTAGCGGGGCTCCTAACCCTGATTTATTCGGTAACAAATTATCTTTGGGTACTTTGACATTGTCAAAAATCAATTCTCCGGTAGCCGATGCCCTCAATGACCACTTGTTGTGTGTTTCCGGTGTTGTGAAGCCCTCCATGCCACGTTCAACGATTAATCCATGAATACGTCCTTCTTCATTCTTTGCCCACACCACGGCAATATCGCAGAAAGGTGAATTGGATATCCAT
>Ga0114916_1002141_pt1 | contig 10540 bp, 9 predicted proteins | sample MalvirAntarct_66_FD_83501 | JGI IMG/M metagenome (GOLD analysis project Ga0114916, IMG submission 83501) | Marine viral communities from the Global Malaspina Expedition - Malaspina viral metaG Antarct_66 | ecosystem: Environmental > Aquatic > Marine > Oceanic | place: West Anvers Island... | reverse complement strand
CTCTCTCAAAGCAACCGACATTATTGAATAGAGAATTTGTGCTTAATTTGTTTGAGAATAAAGAGAATTTTGAATTTATCCACAACGATAAAGGATTAAGAATTAAAGAAAGATTTCTTTTGGAATAACGATACAAGACCTCACAGGTTTCAAAAACCTGTGAGGTCTAAAAAAAAACCGAACTATGAATACCAAAATAAATTCTAGCATGTCTATAGCGAAACCCGATTCGCAGACGCTTTCTAAAACCCAAAAAATTGCTGTGGCATTAGGAATTGTGGGACTGTTCATCATGGCCTTGGCACTTTTTAATGTTGATTTCCCCAATAAACCTGTAGTTCTGTCCCTCTCCTTGGGATTAATTACGGTAGGTACCATTATGTTCTCAAACAATGCTTATTTAACAAAACAAGCAGGCATTAAAAATGATGGGGTTTGGTTTAAATCCATTGCCTCTCGCGGACTTTGGGGTTGGGCCTTAGGGATTGTGCTTACCCTTTTTTATGTCGTTTTATATTTTAAGGCAGAATGGCTCGGGCTTGCCGCTGACGGAGGTGCGAACGGTGGATTGGTAGCGTTGTTTGATCCTTTAAGCAGATTGCTTAATGGCGGCCCCGCAAGTCAATGGTTTGTGTATGGCACCTTGTATACGGTAGCTATTTTAGTATTTGGCTACAAATTTATGCTCAAATACCGCCATAACCGTTACGAACAATTACGCACCATCTCAGTAATGTTCTTTCAATTGGCCTTTGCCTTTTTGATTCCGGAATTTATGGCGCGGTTAAATTCAGAAACCTTTAGCCTTCCGTATTATGATTTAAAGAATATTTGGCCCCTTAACTTTTACAATTTTGACAAGTACCGTGTGGATTCTATGATTGAAGCGGGAGATATCGGTTTGGCATTTTTAATTTTCGGAATTGTTTCGATTTTTGTCATTTCTCCAATTTTGACCTATAAATACGGTAAACGGTGGTATTGTTCTTGGGTGTGTGGTTGCGGTGGACTTGCTGAAACGGCAGGAGATCCATTTCGCCATCTGAGCGATAAAAGTCAATTTGCATGGAAAGTTGAACGTTGGGTAGTCCACAGCGTGGTGGTATTTGTCACTTTGATGACTACTGCGGTTATTTATTCGTATCTAGGAAATGATTCCAGTAAATATTGGCTAACAAAAGATGTGTTTCTTCTTGGCGTTGCCGGATTACTCACTGTGGTCTTCGCTTTGGTGATGCTATTTAAACGTAAAGAATTGGCAAAGGATGCCCAATATGGTGCCATTGGCTATTTTGTGATTATCATGGTGCTCATCGGGATGCATTATTTTAGCGGCACTAAAGATGTCTTTTTGGTGGATACCTATTTCCTAAAATCATCTTATGGCTTTTTAATCGGCGCCATCTTCTCCGGCGTGATTGGGGTTGGATTTTATCCCATTTTCGGGAATCGCGTTTGGTGTCGATTTGGCTGCCCAATGGCCGCCATGTTAGGTTTCCAGCAACGTTTGTTTTCAAAATTTAGAATTACTACCAACGGAGGCCAATGTATTTCGTGTGGTAACTGTTCTACCTATTGCGAAATGGGTATTGATGTGCGGGCCTATGCCCAAAAAGGCGAAAACATCGTACGAAGCAGTTGTGTAGGCTGTGGTATTTGTGCTGCGGTCTGTCCAAGAGGCGTCTTGAAATTGGAGAATGATTCCATGAATGGGCGCATCAACAGCAACGATATTCTATTAGGAAACGATGTAGATTTAATGGATTTGGTAAATCAGAAATAACCGTGAGACACCTTTGGTTATTTAATATTTCTAGTTTCAATCGGCAACAAATACCGAATGGATCTTTATCTCCATTTAAAAAAACAAATGTTACTTTTGCCACACCTTAAATCAACCAATGTCTATTATTAAAGTCATTATTCCCGCTTACAATGAAGCTAATTCTATTGGGCTAGTCATAAAGGACATTCCGAAACATGTGGATGAAGTGATTGTGGTCAATAACCAATCTACGGACCGTACCGCAGAAGTGGCACAATGCGCTGGCGCTACGGTGTTGTCTGAATCTCGAATGGGGTATGGTTACGCATGCCTTAAAGGCATGGACTATATTGCACAACTTTCCCAAAAACCGGATATTGTCGTCTTTATGGACGGCGATTACAGCGATTATCCTGAAGAATTAAATAAGATAATTCAACCTATTCTAGAAGAAAACATTGATTTTGTCGTAGGCTCACGGGTCAGAAGATTACAGGAAAAAGGCTCAATGACCCCTCAACAGCATTTCGGGAATTGGTTAGCTACGTTTTTAATGCGCGTTTTGTTTGGCGCCACCTTTACTGATCTTGGTCCGTTTAGAGCCATTACATATGACAAACTGCTGGTTTTACAAATGGAAGACAAGACTTACGGGTGGACCATCGAGATGCAATTAAAGGCGCTCAAACACAAGTTATCCTACACTGAAGTCCCCGTAAAATATAAAAAAAGAATTGGCGTCTCAAAAGTATCAGGAACCATAAAAGGTTCTATCTTTGCGGGCGTAAAAATCCTAGGTTGGATTTTTAAATATAGTTTTAAAAAATGATTCTAGAATACTTAATAATAGTTGTTTACACCATTGCTCTTATCCTTATTTTATTATATTCATTAGCACAACTCAACCTATTAATTAATTATATTTCCGCTAAAAAGAAACAAGAAACCTCTGAAGTTTTTGATTTCACCAATCCTGAGGAAATTCCTTTTGTCACCATTCAGCTTCCTGTTTATAACGAAATGTACGTTATGGACCGTCTTTTAGAGAACATCGCGTTGATGGATTATCCTAAAGACAAACTTGAAATACAAGTATTGGACGATTCTACTGATGAGACTGTAGAGACTACATTTCAGCATGTCGAAAAATTAAAGGCTACCGGTTTGGATATTCAACATATCCGAAGAACTGACCGTAGTGGCTTTAAAGCGGGAGCTTTGAAAGAAGGTTTAAAAATTGCCAAAGGTGAATATATTGCCATTTTTGATGCCGATTTTTTACCAAAACCAAATTGGTTAAAACAGACCATTCCCTATTTTAAGGATGACGAAATTGGTGTGGTCCAAACCCGATGGGGACATATCAATAGAAATTATTCCATACTCACTAAAATTCAGGCATTTGCCTTAGATGCGCATTTTACTTTAGAGCAAGTGGGCAGAAACAGTAAAGGACATTTTATCAACTTTAACGGGACCGCTGGTGTATGGCGTAAATCCTGTATTCTTGATGCCGGGAACTGGGAAGGCGACACGCTAACGGAAGATTTAGATTTAAGCTATCGTGCACAGCTTAAAAACTGGAAGTTTAAGTATTTGGAAGATGTGGAAACACCAGCAGAATTACCCGTAGTAATTAGTGCTGCGAGATCACAACAATTCCGTTGGAATAAAGGTGGCGCTGAAAACTTCAGAAAAATGATGTGGCGCGTTTTAAAATCGAAAAATATCTCTCCGAAGACAAAAATTCACGGATTACTGCACCTGTTAAACAGTACCATGTTTTTAAACGTATTTTTGGTGGCCGTGTTGAGCATCCCCATGTTGTACATTAAAAACGAATATGCGCATTTGAGATTTTACTTCTACTTTATGAGCTTTTTCGTTTTAAGCACCATCATCTTTTTTGTGTGTTATTGGATCATGTATAAAGAGATTTATGGCAGTGGGTTTAAAAACTTTTTTACTTATGTGGGACTGTTTTTTACGTTTTTCTCTATAGCGATGGGCTTTTCACTCCATAATTCCATTGCGGTAATTGAAGGTCATATGGGGAAACGCAGTGAATTTATCAGAACTCCAAAATTTAATATTAGCACCTTAAAAGACACTTGGAAAGGCAATAAATACTTGCGTAAAAAAGTCTCCATGAACGTCATCTTTGAAGGGGCATTGATGCTCTACTTCGGATTTGGCCTATACAGTGCGTTTGTGGTGGGTGACCAAGGTGGCGATTTTGGATTGTTTCCATTTCACTTGATGCTGTTTACAGGGTTTGGATATGTATTTTTTAAATCGTTGACTTCTAAAGTGTAGTCATTATATAAAATCTTAAAGGACCTGAGAGATGATCGCACTTTAGATGGCGTTTCTTTCAGGTCTTTTTGATTTCTGATTTTTGAGAACTTCAGGTGTTTATTACATGCTTAAAACAACTTATCTTGCAATTTCATCCTAACCCATAATCGTTTTCCGAAGTACAAAAGTTGTAGCATGTTCAATCCGACGCTCTTAAAATTATACAAAACGCCTCTCCTCTTGGCGCTGTTAAGCATGCTGCTCTATGCACTATTTGCATATGATGTAGTGCGATCAGATTACACCAAACTGATACTACTGTACACAGGCCTATTTGTGCTGTTCTATAAATTAGTGCAAAGCAATAGCACACACCTAAAGCTACTCATCGTGCTTTCAGTAGTATTTAGATTGGTTTTTCTCTTCGCAACTCCGAACCTCTCGCAGGATTTTTATCGGTTTATATGGGACGGACGGATGATTCTAGAAGGATTTAATCCTTATCTCTTTACGCCAGAATCGTTTATAAGTCTTGGTGAATTTCCAGTGGCCCAGGCCCAAGAACTTTATCATGGTATGGGGGCGCTTAATGCCAGTCATTTTACCAATTATCCTCCCGTTAAGCAATTTATTTTCATGACTGCAGGGTTAATTTCAGGAGAAAACATCTTGGGGGCTGCGGTGGTCTTTAGGGTTTTTATCATTCTCGCCGATATTGGTACCCTAGTGATTGGATTAAAGCTCTTAAAACGATTAAGAATGCCAGCACAGCACATCTTCGGGTACGCGTTGAATCCGTTTATCATCATTGAGCTTTCCGGAAATCTTCATTTTGAAGGGATCATGATTTTCTTTTTAGTACTTAGCTTATACCTATTACAACGAGGCCAATGGAAATCTGCGGCGGTAGTTTTTGCAGTATCCGTAGCTGTTAAACTACTCCCCCTATTAATTTTGCCTTTATTTTTTAAATACTTCCTCAGAAAAAAAGTATTGGATGCTGCATCTGACCTAACACTTTCTAAAGTGGAAAGTCCAGATTTAAATTTTGCAAATCTTATAGGGTTTTACAGCATTATCGGGATCGCGATCTTACTCTTATTTGCGCCGTTTTACTCTGCTGAATTCGTACACAATTACGCTGAAACCGTAGGCCTATGGTTTAGTACTTTTGAGTTTAACGCAAGTCTGTACTATCTCGCGAGAGAAATTGGTTTTGCAATTTCAGGATATAACCAGATTGCTATAATTGGTAAATTCATCCCATTCCTAACGCTGCTAATGGTCTTGTTAGTTACCTTTTTAAGAAAGAACAATTCGCTTCAAGACCTAATGGTTTCCATGCTGTTGGTGTTAAGTATTTATTTTTTTATGTCCACCACGATTCATCCGTGGTATTTGGCCACCCTTTTAATTTTATCCGTTTTTACCAACTACAAATTCCCGTTGGTCTGGTCGTTTGTAATCATCTTGAGTTACCTGGCGTATGCCAATTCAGAAAACACGGAAAACTTATGGATTATAGCACTCGAATACACGGTGGTGTTTGCTGTATTCTTTTGGGAACTATTCAAAAAAAAAGACCGCCCAGTGGCAGTCCTTTAAATTGAAAAGTGTTATTCTTTTATAAAGCTTTTAGACCTGTAATGGTAAGGACTTCGTCTTCTTCATCAAATCCATTTTCATCTTTGGTCACCACTTTTTTGACGGTATAAGTGATTTCAAATTGTTGATTTAAATATACTTCCCCATCCAAATCAAATTCTTTAATCACGTTTTCATTAACTTTTTGAAACGTAATGGTATATTCAGAGGCATCATCTTTATGCTGCGCGATGAAATTATAACCATAGCCTTCATTTCCGTCATATACGGCAATGACTTTGGATTCTTGAGGCGTAGTTGCCGTGATGGTTTGTAGTCTTTGTACAGACATTAAAAATAGACAAAACACAGATAGTGTCATTATTAGCTTTGTTTTCATAGTGATTTTTAGTTGAGATAAAACTTAATTGAGTTTCGGATTTTAACCACAACAAGTCCGATGCTTTTAGCAACCCCATTTTATGAGGTCTACACGTGGGCGAATACTGCTACTGAATATATTACGATTTAAAAACTTCAGAAGATTTATGAAAACATTTAAACTCTACCGTATAGGCATTGGGGTCTTGGACAAAAAACGAATCGTGCGCGCCTACTTTATGCTCCAAAAACTTCACGTTGGAAGTTATGGGGATCTTTTGGGCAGTTAAACTTCCCAGCATCCGACGCCATTCCTCGGTTAATAAAATGACTCCAAAATGAAATGACGGTAAAATAGCTCCATTAAAATTATAACTTTTACAATCAAATTTAAAGGGCCCACACTCCGTAAAGGTAATCTGATGTGAAAATAAATTAACATCTGCCCATTTAACGTCTGAGCGTCCAATTTCAGCACCAAGCGTGTCTTTATAAAACATCTTGGTTTTGTGAATATTGATACAGGGTAAAGCCAAATGAAATTGTGTTGCCATAAGAAGCGTATTTAATCCTCCAATAATTGACCTTAATTTGCACACTAATTACCAGCCACGTTGAAAACAGCTTTCTAAGAAACGCCATAGTGGCAGGCTTGTTAAAGTTACAGTTTTTATGAATGCAAAATCAGGCGCAAATTAATTTTATTTGAAGGAAAAAATAACTTCTCAAACCAAAAAAGTCGCCCATATTTAGGCAACTTTTTTTAGGTGATTGTATCGGGTATATTGCCCATATCATTGGCAGCATCCCCATTAATAGCGACTAATCTATCTCTTCGTCTAACTCGACTTCAGGATCGTCTTCGCCCAATTCAGGGTCTACAACTGCATCCGGATCATCGCCTTCAAAATCTTCATAGTCATCTTCGTCATAATTCTCCATGGTCACCTGAAGTTTCGTGCTAACCTTCACTAAATACTTGGTGTCTTTGGTCGTCACTTCAACAGCCTCCACAATTTCATTATTGGCATTCTTGAAGGTAATGATATTGTCATCATCATATCCGTCAGGATATTTTTCAACCAATAACGAGAGGATTTCTGGTGTCAATTTTTTAAAATCGACGATTACGCGTTTTAGATTGTCTCTTTTGTTACTCATAATTACATGTCTAATAGGTAGGCAAATATAAGCGGTGCAACAATTGTAGCATCACTTTCAATAATAAATTTTGGGGTGTCAACATCTAATTTTCCCCAAGTAATTTTTTCATTAGGAACCGCTCCTGAATACGAGCCATAACTTGTTGTAGAATCACTGATTTGACAGAAATAACTCCAGAATGGTGTATCTGTACGCTCCATATCTTGGTACAACATTGGCACGACACATATTGGGAAATCTCCCGCAATACCACCACCAATTTGGAAGAAACCGATTCCATCTTTAGAATTCTCGGTATACCAATCGGCCAAGAAGGTCATGTATTCTATTCCAGATTTCATGGTACTTGCCTTCAACTCTCCTTTAAGAACGTAGCTGGCAAAAATATTACCCATTGTACTGTCTTCCCAACCTGGTACAATTATAGGTAAATTTTTCTCTGCTGCTGCATACATCCAAGAATCTTTAAGGTCAATCTCATAGTACTCTTCCAGCACGCCGCTCAAGAGCATTTTGTACATATACTCATGCGGTAAATAACGTTCACCTTTCGCTTCAGCATCTTTCCAAATTTTAAAGATATGCTCCTGTAAACGTCTAAACGCTTCTTCTTCAGGGATACACGTATCAGTTACACGGTTTAGTCCTTTTTCCATCAGATCCCACTCCTCTTGAGGCGTCAAATCGCGATAGTTAGGTACACGTTTGTAGTGTGAATGTGCAACCAAATTCATGATATCCTCTTCTAGGTTGGCACCTGTACAGGAAATAATCTGAACTTTATCCTGACGGATCATTTCAGCAAAAATTTTGCCTATTTCGGCAGTACTCATCGCACCCGCCAAAGACACCAACATCTTTGAGCCTTTCTCTAATTGTGCCTCATAGCCTTTAGCAGCATCTACCAACGCCGCAGCGTTAAAATGCAAATAATATTTCTCAATAAAATTAGAAATATGTCCTTTATTAGTTGTCTTCATCATTATCAAATTTAGAAATTTTGTTTGTACTGGAAGCTGATTCGTTAAAAGTACTTTCGTACCCATCTTCTACATTATCGTCCAAGAATTTATAGCTTAACATTTTGTAATATAATTTAGCGGCAAGAAAATCAGACGATTTTTCTTCCGGATCTGGGCAAAGCTCAACAATATCAAATCCCACCACGTTTTTCTCTTCAAAAACTTTTCTCAAAAAGTCTAACGTTTCATACCACAGCAGACCTCCTGGTTCCGGCGTTCCTGTTGATGGCATAATTGACGGATCAAAAGCATCCAAATCAATAGTAATAAAAACGTTTTCCGTCATTTGATCTACAGCGCTGTCCATCCAAAACTCATCATTGACCATATCGTGGGCAAAATACGTTTTTTCTTTATCCATTACTGTGGTTTCAATAACATCCATACTTCTGATGCCCACTTGAATCAGATTGGTAGTTTGGCTTGCCTCGTACACGGCACAAGCATGGTTGCATTTAGAACCTTGATACTCTTTGCGCAAATCAGCATGTGCATCAATTTGAAGCACGGTCAAGTTATCAAAACACTCGTTAAAAGCACGAATGGTTCCGATAGAAATGGAGTGCTCGCCACCAAAAGCGGTTACAAATTTGTTGCGAGTAATGTACTTCTTTACAGTTTGGTGTACGGCATCAACCATTTTTTCTGGTGATGAATTCTCCGTAACGGCATCTGCCAGATAAATACCTTGTTTAAAAACCTCTGTCTCTGTCTCAATATCATAAAGCTCCATGTTTTCAGAAGCATCCAGAAAAGCTTTCGGACCTTGGTCAGCACCTTTTTGCCAAGTACTTGTACCATCATAAGGCACAGGAATCAATACGATTTTGGCATTGTCTAATTTGGAATATTCCTCAGGTATTCCCGCATACGTTATATTACTGTTCATTGTGTAATAATTATTATTTTAAAGTAAATGCAATTGGTGTTTAAATATATTGATTTTATTGAGTAGCTGTGCTCTCATCCGTGTCGTTGTAACCTAATATTTTTAATAAGTCTTCACTTTTTTGTTGTTCACTGAATATCTTGGTAGTAAAATTACCGTCTTCATCCTTATCGATCAGAAGGTGTTTTGGTGATGGAATTAAACAGTGTTGTAATCCGCCAAACCCACCAATAGTTTCCTGATATGCTCCCGTATTAAAAAAGCCAAGATACAAAGGTTTATCCTTATTATACTTAGGTAGGTAAATCGCATTCATATGCTGCTCACTGTTGTAATAATCATCACTATCGCAAGTTAAACCACCTAGCAACACACGCTCGTAACTGTCATTCCAACGGTTAATTGGCAACATCACAAAACGTTTGTTAATCGCCCAAGTATCTGGAAGGGTTGTAATGAACGATGAATTGATCATATTCCACTTTTCCTTATCATTTTGTTGTTTTTGGTACAATACTTCGTAAATAGCACCGCCGCTCTCGCCTACTGTAAAACTTCCAAATTCTGTAAAAATATTTGGCACGTCTACTTCTTCCTGCTCGCAGAATAATTGAATTTGATTGACGATTTCATCCACCATATACTCATAGTCAAAATCGAATGCCAATGAATTTTTAATAGGGAAGCCGCCACCAATATTCAAACTATCCAATGATGGACAAATGCGTTTTAAACTGGTGTACACTTTTAAACATTTAGAAAGTTCGTTCCAATAATAGGCATTGTCGCGAATTCCGGTATTGATAAAAAAGTGCAGCATTTTCAACTTTACCTTTTTATTTTCCTTGATTTGATTTCTATAGAAGGGAAGAATGTTTTTATAACCAATGCCCAAACGAGAGGTGTAGAACTCAAACTTTGGCTCCTCTTCTGAGGCAATTCGAATACCGATATTGAATTTGCCTTTTATCTCTTGAGACAGCAAATCAATTTCTTCGTAATTATCGATGATTGGAATACAGTTTTTATGGCCACTATTGATCAATCGCGCAATATTAGTCACGTATTGTGCCCGTTTAAACCCGTTGCTGATTACATAAGTTTTATCCGTAATCTTTCCTTCTTCCTTGAGTTTTTCAACAATATCGATATCAAATGCTGAAGAGGTTTCTATATGGATGTCATTTTTTAAGGCTTCATTTAAGACATGCTTAAAATGAGAACTTTTGGTGCAATAGCAATAGTGGTATTTTCCCTTGTATTTGTGCTTTTTGATAGCTTTGTTAAACCAGGTTTTGGCACGTCCTATATTATTTGAAATTTGAGGTAAATAGGTAAACTTTAGAGGTGTCCCATAATCTTCTACCAACTTCATTAAATCTATATCATGGAATTGAAGGGTTTTATCCTCCAGTTTGAATTCATCTTGTGGAAAAT
>Ga0114916_1002138_pt1 | contig 10542 bp, 10 predicted proteins | sample MalvirAntarct_66_FD_83501 | JGI IMG/M metagenome (GOLD analysis project Ga0114916, IMG submission 83501) | Marine viral communities from the Global Malaspina Expedition - Malaspina viral metaG Antarct_66 | ecosystem: Environmental > Aquatic > Marine > Oceanic | place: West Anvers Island... | reverse complement strand
CGAGCAGGAGGAGGCCGGGGTTGCGCGGCAAAGACGGATCGGACGGGGAGCGGGCGATCGACAGGGGCGAGCTGCTGGAACTCGTGGTCGAGAGCGCGACCGACTTCGCGATCTTCACCACCGACCCCGACGGCATCGTCACAAGCTGGAACATCGGCGCCGAACGCCTCGTCGGATACAGCGAGGCGGACATGCTGGGGCGGGATGCCGCGGCGATCTTCGTGCCCGAGGACCGTGCCACGGGCGCCCCGGAGCGCGAACGCAGCGTGGCGGTGGCCGAGGGCCGGGCGATCGACGAGCGATGGCACGTGCGGCGCGACGGGACGCGCTTCTGGGGCTCCGGGCTGATGATGCCGCTGCGCGAAGGCGACACGCTGCGCGGCTTCGCCAAGATCGTCCGCGACCGGACCGAGCACCACCTCGCCGGGGAGCGACTGCAGGAGAGCGAGGCGCGCTTCCGTCTGCTTGCGCGGAGCATTCCGCAACTGGTCTTCGCCACCCGCGGCGACGGCGACCGGACGTGGGGCAGCCCGCAATGGTGCGACTTCACCGGCCTGTCCGAGCCGGAGAGCCTGGAATACGGCTGGCTGGATGCGGTGCACCAGGACGATCGCGAGGCGACGGTCGCGGCGTGGCAGGCAGCCCGCAAGGACGGCGAATATTATGTCGAGCATCGCATTTACCGTGCGGCCGATGGTACCTACCGCTGGCATCAGACCCGCGCCAAGCCGCTGGTCGACGGTGGAACCGACGGTGAGTGGGTCGGAACCTCCACCGACATCCACGAGATCCGCGGCCTGCAGGAGCGCCAGCAGGTGCTGCTGGCCGAGCTGCAACACCGGACGCGCAACCTGCTCGCCGTCGTCCAGGCGATCGCGCACCAGACGCGGCGGACGAGCGGTTCGCTGGACGATTTCGAAACCGAATTCGAGAGCAGGCTTCGCGCGCTGAGCCGCGTCCAGGGGCTGCTCCCGCAGGCCGAGCGGGGCATGGTCGACCTGCGCACACTGGTCGAGGCGGAGCTCGCGGCGCTGGGCGGCAACACCGACGTCGCCGCCAAGGTGACTGTGTCCGGGCCCTCCGTGCGACTCCCCGCCGGTGCGGTCCAGGCTCTGGCGCTCGCCCTTCACGAACTCGCCACCAATGCGGTGAAATACGGCGCCTTGGGGCAGCCGTCCGGCAAGCTGACCGTCACATGGCGCGTCGCGGCGGAGAAGGATCAGTCCTGGGTCGAGCTGGACTGGCGCGAGGCGGGCGTGCGGATGCCGCCGCCCGGCACGCCGCGGCGCCGCGGCTACGGCAGCGAACTGATCGAGCGGGCGCTGCGCTACCAGTTGCGGGCGCGGACCCGGTTGGATTTCCGGAACGACGGCGTCCGCTGCTCGATTTCCGTTCCAGTTCCGGCCGATGAGGGAGGGCGAGCGCGATGAGGCAAAGGAGCGACGGCCTCCAGGAGCGCCGCGTGCTGGTGGTGGAAGATGACTATCTGATCGCCAGCAGCCTCGCGGGAACATTGGAGAGCCATGGCGCAGAGGTCATCGGACCGGCGGCTTCGGTCGAGGAGGCCCTGCAGCTGATGGCGGCCGAGGCGCGGCTCGATGCTGCGGTCCTGGACATCAACCTCGCCGGCGACCGGGTCTACAAGGTCGCGGACGCCCTCCTGGCGCGCGACGTGCCCTTCGCCTTCGCCACCGGCTACGACGCCTGGATCATTCCCGACCTCTATTCCGGGGTACCGCGTATGGAGAAGCCGGTAGACCCGGACGCGCTGGTCCGCACCCTCGCCGCGGAGGTGGCGCGGCGGACGTAGCGCGTGACGGGCGCGTGACGGGCGCGTGCGTCGGGGACGAGGCGCGGCGTCATGGCACCGCAGCCCTGGTGGTGACGTCGCGGGGCGGTTGCGCGGGCGGACCGGCCGTGCAAGATCGGGCGCCGATCGCACGAAGCCGCCGAGCAGGAGCACGCCCATGGATTTCGCCTATACGGACAAGGTCAAGGAGCTGCAGCAGCGGCTCGCCGACTTCATGGCGAAGGAGATCGTGCCGCGCGACCTTTCCTGGCACCAGCAGGCGGAAGCGGGCCAGTTCCCGCCCGACTTCTACTGGGACCTGAAGGAGAAGGCGTTCGAGCAGGGCCTGTGGAACATGTTCCTGCCGGGCCTGAAGGACGACGAGCCGGGCACGCGCTGCACCAACCTGGAATATGCGCCGCTGGCCGAGATCATGGGGCGCGTCTACTGGTCGCCCGAGATCTTCAACTGCAACGCGCCGGACACCGGCAACACCGAGATCTTCCACATGTTCGGCACGCCCGAGCAGAAGGAGAAGTATCTGAAGCCGCTGCTGCACGGCAAGATCCGCTCGGCCTTCTGCATGACCGAGCCCGAGGTCGCCTCGTCGGACGCGACCAACGTGCAGACCTCGATCCGCCGCGAGGGCGACGAGTGGGTGATCAACGGCCGCAAGTGGTTCATCACCAACGCCGCGCACCCGCTGCTCGGCGTCATGATCGTCATGGGCGTCACCAGCCCCGACGCCGAGGTGCACCGGCGCCAGAGCATGGTGCTGGTCGATCCCGGCGCGCCGGGCCTTACGATCGCGCGCAACATCCCGGTGATGCATCACATCTCGCCCGAGGGCCATTGCGAGGTCGTGTTCGAGAATGTCCGCGTGCCGGCGTCGAACATCCTGGGCGAGGAGGGGGCGGGCTTCGCCATCGCCCAGGCGCGGCTCGGGCCGGGACGCATCCACCACTGCATGCGCACCATCGGCCAGTGCGAGGTGGCGCTGGAGCTGATGATCGACCGCGGCCTGAACCGCAAGACCTTCGGCAAGCGCACCATCGACCACGACACGGTGCGCGAGGCGGTGGCCCTGTCGCGCATCGAGATCGACCAGGCACGCCTGCTGGTGCTGCGCGCCGCGTGGCGCATCGACCAGGAAGGCAACAAGGCGGCGCGCGACGACGTCTCGGCGATCAAGGTTGTGGCGGCGCGCCTGCAGACGACCGTGACCAACCGGGCGATGCAGGTGTTCGGCGCCATGGGCCTGACCCCCGACACGCCGATCTCCTATCTCTGGACCTGGGGCCGCGCCCTCCAGTTCATCGACGGCCCAGACGAAGTGCACCTGCGCACCATCGCCCGCGGCGTCGTCCGCCGGCAGGAGCAGAACGGCATGAGCCGCGTGATGCCGCACTCATTCAAGCAGAGCGCGCTGCTGGGTTGAGCCGCGGCTTCCGGTTTCGTCGTGCCCGCCCACCGTCATGCCCGGACCTGATCCGGGCACCCAGGGCCGCAGCCCGAGTGCGTGCCCTGGGTTGCCGGGTCGAGCCCGGCAATGACAGTGGAGAGGATCGGTGCGGTTCTCGTCTGCTTCCCCGGACGCGCAGCGATCCGGGGTCCATGATCGTGCCGCATCGCCGCCGACAGGTCCGGGCGGAAGGTTGGACCCCGGATCTTCGCTGCGCTCCGTCCGGGGAAGCAAAGGGGGGCCGGCCTCGTGCTTCGAGATGGCCGCTGCGCGGTCTCCTCAGCATGAGGCCTACTGGGTCCGTCGGGTAGGACAACCGCGTCCTGAGGAGCCCGCGTCAGCGGGCGTCTCGAAGGGCGGGGGTGGCCGGTCCACCGGGACGGCCGCCGGTTGCCACCTTGCACGGCGGGGCGGCGGTGGTAAGGTTCGCGCGGCTGCGCTGGCACCCCGTGCCGGCGGTTTTCTACTGCGCGCGATAGACTCCGAGGGAGCTCCAGGAATGGCGAAGATCAAGGTCGTAAACCCCGTCGTCGAACTCGACGGCGACGAGATGACGCGGATCATCTGGCACTTCATTCGGGAGAAGCTGATCCTGCCCTATCTCGACATCGACCTGAAGTATTACGACCTGGGCATGGAGAAGCGCGACGAGACGGACGACCAGATCACGGTCGACGCCGCGAACGCGATCAAGCAGTACGGCGTCGGCGTCAAGTGCGCGACGATCACCCCGGACGAGCAGCGGGTCGAGGAATTCGGCCTGAAGCAGATGTGGAAGTCGCCGAACGGCACGCTGCGCAACATCATCGGCGGCACGATCTTCCGCGAGCCGATTATCTGCAAGAACGTGCCGCGCCTGGTGCCGGGCTGGACCCAGCCGATGGTCATCGGCCGTCACGCCTTCGGCGACCAGTATCGCGCGACCGACTTCGTCGTGAAGGGCGCGGGCAAGCTGACCGTGACGTTCCAGCCGGCCGACGGCAGCCCGGCCGAGGTTCGCGAAGTCTTCGACTTCCCGGGCGGCGGCGTGGCGATGACCATGTACAACCTGGACGAGTCGATCGCCGGTTTCGCCCGGTCGTCGTTCAACTACGGCCTGCAGCGCGGCTATCCGGTCTACCTGTCGACCAAGAACACGATCCTCAAATATTACGACGGCCGCTTCAAGGACATCTTCCAGGAGATCTTCGACAAGGAGTTCGCGGCGGAGTTCAAGGCGAAGGGCCTGACCTACGAGCATCGCCTGATCGACGACATGGTCGCGGCGGCGCTGAAGTGGTCCGGCGGGTTCGTCTGGGCCTGTAAGAACTACGACGGCGACGTGCAGTCGGACACGGTGGCGCAGGGCTTCGGCTCGCTGGGCCTGATGACCTCGGTCCTGCTGACCCCGGACGGCAAGACGGTCGAGGCCGAGGCGGCCCACGGCACGGTGACCCGCCACTATCGCCAGCACCAGCAGGGCAAGGAGACGTCGACCAACCCGATCGCGTCGATCTTCGCCTGGACGCGCGGCCTGAACTATCGCGGCCAGTTCGACGGCACGCCGGACGTCAGCAACTTCGCCACCACGCTGGAGAAGGTCTGCATCGACACCGTCGAATCCGGCTACATGACCAAGGACCTGGCGCTGCTCGTCGGCCCGGACCAGAAGTGGCTGACGACGACGCAATTCCTCGACAAGCTGGACGAGAACCTGAAGAAGGCGCTCGCCTGATCGTCCTAACCTCGTGTCGTGCCCGGACTTGATCCGGGCACCCAGGGCCGGAGACGCGGCCGTGGGTCGCCGGAGCCCGCCCTCGTGCGCGACACGAGGGTCGAGCCCGGCGATGGCAGTGGGAGTGGCGAGACCTACAGCAGGTTCTTGAAGATGTTGCTGCGCAGGATCGTCGGCTCGATCACGACGATCAGCGTCTCGCCGTCCTTGAGATAGGCACCGCCGGCCGGCGTTCCGGTCGGCAGGCTGAGGTCGCGGCTGGACCGCGGCGGCGCCTGGAGTTCGTAGGCGTTCTGCTGGTTCAGCACGACGACGCGCGTGACCGGCTGGTAGCGGTCGGTCCGGTCGAGATCGACGAACAGCCGTCCCTCGCCGAGATAGGCGGTCCCGACCCGGTCGCGCTCCTGGATGTCGTCCAGGCTGTAGCGGTGCTGGAAGAGCCCGCCCACGACCGGCGCGCCGCTGAGCCGCAGGCGGTTCTGGTCGATGGTGGCGACGCCGTCGGCGGCCGATACGGCCAGAGTGTCCCGCCCGGTCCGAATGACCACTTCGCGAACCTGTGCGGTCTCGCCGTCGCCGGTCAGCAGGGGGATCGTCCCCTCGTGCGCGCGTTTGAAATAGTTGAGTTCGACGCCCTGCGGATCGTCGTGCGACGTGCCGGACGGCGCCGCAGTCCCGGCGCTCCGCCCGCCGAGGCCGTCCCCAGTGCAGGCGGTTGCCGCGAGGGCCGCCGACAAAGCGAGCATGGGCAATCTGGACATCCGACTCTCCCGCCGCGGACGTGTCGCTCCGCCAAGGGGAGATGGGGGCGGCGGCGCCGGTTGGCACGGGGGCGAATGCGCGGCAATGTCTGGCCGAGGGGCCGAACCGTGCTAGGCTTTGCCATACCGGCCGACAGAGGAGCCTTCCCGTGACCGTTCGCTATCATCTGGTGAGTTCGATCACCTGACCCTGGGTACAGCGGGCCGTGATTGCCCTGCGTGCCAAAGGGGTCGCCTTCGAGACGACCTATATCGACCTGCGCGAGAAGCCGGACTGGTTCCTGCGGATATCGCCGCACGGCAAGGTGCCGGTGCTTCGGGTCGACGACATCCCACTCTTCGAATCCAACGCCATCGCCGAATATCTCGACGAGACGGTGTCGCCGCGGCTGCACCCGGAGGACCCGCTGAAGCGGGCCCGCAACCGGGCGTGGACCGACTTCGTGCCCGACTTCGCGCGTGCCCTGAGCGGCGTCTACTACGCCTCCTCCGAGGCGGCGATGCAGGAGGGCCTGAAGACCGCGCCGGTGGCCCTCGGGCGGGTCGAGAAGGCGCTGGCCGAGGAGCGGGGGAACGACGGCCCCTACTTCAACGGCGACCGGTTGAGCCTGGTCGACGCCGCCTATGCGCCGTTCCTGCAGCGCTTCGGCCTGGTCGAGCGGCGGCTGCAGAGCGGCCTGCTCGGCCCGTTCCCGTTGATCCGGGGCTGGTCGGAAGCGCTGCTCGCCGACGAAACCGTCCGCGGCTCCGTGCCGGACGGCTTCGAGGACGCCTTCGTCGCGACACTCACGCGGCGCGGCGCCCACGCCGCGACCCTGCTCCGCTGACGCGGAGCGGGGCGCGCGCTGCGTTCAGGCGCCGCGGTCGACCAGTTCGATCGATACGCCCTGGGGGCCGCGCAGGAAGGCGATGCGGGTACCGGGGCGGATTGTCGTCGGCTCCATCGTGAACTCGGCGCCCTTCGCCTTCAGGTCGGCGGCGATCGCATCGATGCCGCTGACCGTCAGGCCGATATGGTCGAGCCCCTGGTAGGGGGACTGCGGCGGCGCGGCGGTCTTGCCGTCGGGCAGGACCGGCGCGATGAAGATCGACTGTCCTCCGAGGTCGAGATCGAGCCGCTCGCGGCCTTCCTGCATCGTGCGGATGATCTTGGCGCCGAACATCCGCTCGTAGAAGCGCGCGGTCTCCTCCGGCTCGGGGCTGCGAAGGTGGATGTGGTCGAACTTGAACTGGTCCATGACGCCCTCCCGCGTTTCTTCAGCGCGGCAGTCTAGCGCCGCGCCGGCCCGTGCCGCCATAGACCCTCTCTCGCCCCTCCGGCCGCCCTGTGCCACAGTCCGGGGAAGATCCGAGGGAGACCGCCCGTGACCGCATCGACCGATCAGCCGGCAGCATATCCGTTCGGGCGCGTGCGGCCGCCGGATGCGGCGTGGCTGGCGCGCCAGGCGCCGGAGGCGCCGATCGAGCCGGACCTGCCGATCGTCGACACCCACCACCACCTCTGGGACCGGCGCGACGCGGGCCGGCGGGTGGGCGAGCCGCCGATCGGCCGCTACCTGCTCGACGAGCTGATGGCCGACATCCGCAGCGGCCACAACGTCGTCCAGACCGTCTTCCTCGAGTGCCACTCGATGTACCGCGCCGCCGGGCCGGTCGAGATGCGGCCGGTCGGCGAGGTCGAATTCGTCGCCGGTATCGCCGCGATGAGCGAGAGCGGCGTCTACGGACCGCAGCGCGCCGCCGCCGGCATCGTCGGCTTCGCCGACCTGGCGCTCGGCGACGCCGTCGCCCCCGTGCTGGAGGCGCAGATCGCGGCCGGCGGCGGCCGCTTCCGCGGCGTGCGCTTCTCCGCCGCGTGGGACGCCGATCCCGTCATCGGCAACAGCCACGGCGTCACCGGCCTCGGCCTCTACCGCGAGCCCAGGGTGGTCGAGGGCCTGCGCCGGCTGGCGTCCCTCGGCCTGTCCCTCGACGCCTGGTGCTTCCACCCGCAGCTGGCCGACGTCACGGCGCTGGCGCGGGCGGTGCCGGAGGCCACCATCGTGCTCAACCATGTCGGCGGCCCGCTCGGCTACGGCCCCTATGCCGGCCGGACCGACGCCGTGTTCGAGGCGTGGAAGCCGGCCATGGCCGAGCTGGCGACCTGCCCCAACGTCTTCGTCAAGCTCGGCGGGCAGGTCATGCGCCTCGGCGCCTGGACCTATCCGTCCGCCGCGCCGCCGCCGACGTCGGAGCGGATGGCCGAGCTCTGGCGCCCCTGGGTCGGCACCTGCATCGAGCTGTTCGACCCCGACCGCTGCCTGTTCGAGAGCAACTTCCCGGTCGACAAGATGGGCACCGGGTGGGTTGCGCTCTGGAACGCCTTCAAGCGCCTCGCCGCCGGCGGCTCCGCCGCGGAGAAGGCCGCCCTGTTCGCCGGCACCGCCCGGCGCGCCTACCGGCTGGAGACCCCCTGATGTCGGAGACCCCGTGATGCTCAAGCTCTTCTACGCCCCCGGCAGCTGCGCGCTCGCCTCGCACATCGCCCTGGAAGAGGCGGGCGCGACTTACGAAGCCGTCCGCATGGACCTCGCCGCCGGCGACCAGCGCGCCGCCGACTATCTGCGCATCAACCCGAAGGGCCGGGTCCCCGCACTGGTGACCGAGCGCGGCATCCTGACCGAGAGCCCGGCCATCCTGGCCTGGGTGGCGCAGAGCTTCCCGGAAGCCCGCCTGGCGCCGACCGACCCGTTCGAGTTCGCCCGCGCCCAGGCGTTCAACAGCTATCTGTGCTCCACCGTCCACGTCGCCCACGCCCATGGCGGCCGCGGCACCCGCTGGGCCGACGATCCGGCGGCCCTCGCCGACATGAAGCGCAAGGTGCCGGAGACGATGGCCGCCTGCTTCGACCTGATCGAGCGCGAGATGTTCGAGGGGCCGTGGGTGCTCGGCGAGAGCTACTCGATCTGCGACCCCTACCTCTTCACCATGTCCCGCTGGCTCGACCGCGACGGCGTCGACATCGCACGCTTCCCCAATGTCGCCGACCACCGCACCCGCATGGCCGAGCGCCCGGCGGTGGCGAAGGTGGTGGCCGTCCAACACCCGGCTTGAGGACGACCCTTCGTCTTCTTGCGCTTCACCCTGCGTCTCCCACGCCGGGTCCCAGCCGTAGAGATCGAACTGTCCGCCGCGGACCGTCCAGTGCTTCGGCGTTGCGCCTTGTTGAGACGTGGGAGGGGCGCTTCGCCCGGGATCACGCTGTGCGCATGCGGCGGGTGCTGCTATGAATGGCTTGAATATCCATTCTGGTGAGGGATTGGCGATGACGATGGACGCGAGCCAAGTTTCGACCGACCTTCCCTCGGATGGCGCGGTCGTTGCGGCACCGAAGTCCGTGTGGTCGGCGCCGGTGCTCACCCTGTTCGACGTCAGCATGGGCGAAGCCGCCGGTGACACGCTTATCGACAGCGCCGACACCCTCTCCTGACACGACCCGCTCTCCTGAAGCGAATGGGGCGCACGGTCCGCGGATGATCGCCTGGCAGCCGGCCAAGGCCGAGCGCCTCGGCGATCCCGCCCTGGCGGTGCGGCTTCTCGCACGTGCCGCAGCGGCGGCGCCCGGCAACGCGGTTCTGCACGCCAAGCTCGGCAACTGCCATCTCGACCGATTCGATTTCTGCAATGCCGCCCCGGCGTTCGAGGCGGCGTTGCGGCTCGACCCGAGGGTATCCGAGGTGCGGGTCCGGCTCGCCCGCTGCTGGAACAGGTTGGGGCGTCATGCCGACGTGCTGGCACTCCTCGCGGACGCCTCGACTTCCGGCGGCCCGATTTCCGACGCCCTCCCTCTCGAAGCGGGCGCGGCACTCGCGGCCGACTTGTCCTGCCAGGAGGGCGTCGCGGCGCGGGCGCTCGGCCGGACGGCGGCGGCCGAGGCCGCCTTCCGGCGCACGCTGGCGCGCGACCCGCACCACCGCACCGCCTGTTTCGAACTCGGGCGGATCTTGCGCGACGGCGGTCGCAGCGCCGACCTCGACGCGCTGCATGCGGATCTGTGGGAGCGGGGCGTGCGTCATGCGCAGCTGCTGCTCGACCGCGGCCGGGCTTCCGCACTGGCCGGAGATGAGGCGTTCGCGCGGCGCCTGCTGTTCGGTCCGGCGCGGGTGGATGCCACGACCATCGCGCCGCCCGACGCGTACGGCGGCCTCGCCGCCTTCAATGCGGCGGTGGCGGCCGACCTGATCGGCAACCGCCACGCTATCACCGACGTGCCGACCGACGAACTGGCGATGCGCGGCGCGGCACGGGTGCACCACCTGATGAACGGCGACCGGCCGGACCTGCTGCGCGCGCTGCTGGCGGCGATCCAGGCGGCGGTCGACCGGCATGTGGCGGCGCTGGTGGAGGCTGCACCGGCGGATATCGAGGAGTCTGACCCGTGGCTGGCGGCGCTGCCGCCGCGGGCGCGGCTGGCGCCCTGGGGGCTGATCCAGAAGAGCGGCGACTACGAGGACTGGCACACCCATCGCGGCGGCTGGCTGAGCGGCGTCTACTACATCCAGGTGCCGGAGCCGTTCAGCACGGCGGGCGACGGCGCCGGCTGCATCGAGTTCGGGCCCCCGCCGTCCCTCGTGGCGCCGGGCCGGGTGCCGTGCGCGCCGCTGCGCATCGCGCCGCGCGAGGGCCTGCTGTTGCTCTGCCCGTCGCACTATCACCACCGCACGATCCCGTTCGTCTCGGACCGCCGGCGGATCAGTTTCGCCTTTGACGTCTGTCCGGTATAGGGGGCGGGAACGCCCTTCGGTGGCCCGTGTTCTCCCGGCACGGAGTTCACAGG
>Ga0114916_1002137_pt1 | contig 10545 bp, 8 predicted proteins | sample MalvirAntarct_66_FD_83501 | JGI IMG/M metagenome (GOLD analysis project Ga0114916, IMG submission 83501) | Marine viral communities from the Global Malaspina Expedition - Malaspina viral metaG Antarct_66 | ecosystem: Environmental > Aquatic > Marine > Oceanic | place: West Anvers Island... | reverse complement strand
CATGAGTACAGAAAATGCAGCATCTATATCATCTGAATGAACAACTACAGTGAATTCGTTTGATGTAGACACAACCTCAACAATATTAATTCCCTCCCAAGCAAGATGCTTTAGGATATAATAATATATTCCCGAAATTTCGGTGTTAACCGTTGGAAGCTTTATTGTAATAGAAGCTAATTCAGGAGTATGTGATTTGAGCTTTTCGCCTTGAAAAATCTTTTTTAGTTGATCCGTAACCGAAACACTTGTAATGATTGTCGACTCACCAACTCCGTGACAAAATGTATAGAAAGGATCTTGTGTATCATTTAAGCTCTTCATCATTTCTGCCTGCTTCAATGTTAAAGTTGGAGAATTTTCAAATGTAAAATCCTCTAAGTCACTTCGAACAAGAAAGTCACCTAGCGTTCCCATGAAGTTTTTAATCTTGAGGTTTATTCTATGATAATAACCTGGAGACATGCGTTTAATTGACATGATTACCGCACCTTCTTTCACTGGTTTTTTAAGAATTTCTTCTATCTCTGGCTTTATTTTTCGTGCTAAAGCTGAAACATTGATTAAGTTTTCAGTCAATGACTCTCTCAAGAATGGAGATCTATTGATAATTTCCTCGGTTACTTTCCCTATAGATGACATGTACTATTATTTTAAAATAATGTTGTAAAATTAACCAAAACTTACAAATAATCAACAATAAACTTCGATTTCAATTAAAAAAAAACACCTCCTGAAGGAAGTGCTTTCTAAATACTATCTACTTATAATTAGTCTCTTATCAACTTGAATCCTGGGAATTTCTGTGGATTGTAGACAAATTTGCTATCTGGAATGTCTTTGTTTTTTTCAAACTTCTCTATAGTGTATGTCATAGTACTTCCATCTTTGGTTTTCATAATGGCTTTTTTCAATTCATTATTGTTAACACCAATGTAAAGAATTATAGTGTGATAAGAAACTTCACCTGGATTGGTTGGAAATAAATTAATGACATGAACATTTTGACCATTTAAGGTTTCTTGTTTCGCATATTTATTTTTAAACCCAGTTTCCCAGATGGTCATTAACTTCTTAGGGTTGATACTTTCTTCGTCTTCTTCACTGGCGTCACTTTGATAAGTAACCTTCTCTTCTTTTACAACTGTCCAGTTTTTCTGAGCATTTGAGATCAGGATATTTTGACCTAGAGTAGCATAATACTTGTCACCCTTAACGTAACCCGTACCCTGTTGTTTTGAGTCTTCACCAGTAGTTGAATTTTTTACATTCATTTCAAACTCAAGATAAAAAGAATTCAGCTCCTTTATTTCACTTGACATACTGTTAAGAATCTTTTCAGACTTCTCATCATTTTGCGCAAACAAACTTCCTGTTGCGAGTACTATAAAAATCATTAAATATTTCATCGTTCTTTATATTTGATTGTAGTTTTGCAGAAACTGTGCCAAAGATACTAAATAAGACCTTTCGAAGAAAGATATTCGTCTAAAGCTGCTTCATCAGGTATAATAACCTCTCTGGCTTTACTTCCTTTAAACGGGCCAATGATATTGTGAGACTCGAGTTGATCCACAATTCTACCTGCTCGATTGTATCCTAATTTCAATTTTCTTTGCAATAAACTTGCTGAACCTTGTTGGTGAATGACAATAATTCTGGCTGCTTCAACGAAATTTTCATCCAATTCGTCAATTTCAGCATCACTGCCGCCTGCAGAACTATCATCAGAAAATTCAGGTAGTAGTAAAGCATCAGGATAAGCACGTTGATTGCCGATAAAATCACAAATTTCTTCAACTTCTGGTGTGTCGACAAATCCACATTGGAGACGAAGCATATCGTTTCCGGTAGAGATCAACATGTCACCTTTACCAATTAATTGATCAGCGCCTGAAGCATCTAAAATTGTTCGAGAATCTATTTTTGACAATACTCTAAATGCAATTCGGGCAGGAAAGTTGGCTTTGATCATACCTGTAATAACGTTAACAGATGGTCGTTGAGTTGCCACAATTAGGTGAATCCCAATTGCTCGGGCTAATTGAGCTAAACGCGCAATAGGGTGCTCTACTTCCTTACCCGCTGTCATAATTAAATCAGAGAACTCATCGATTAAAACTACAATGTAAGGCATGTAGCGGTGACCTTTTTCTGGATTTAATTTACGAGCAATAAATTTAGTATTGTACTCTTTGATGTTTCTAGTGTGCGCCGCTTTCAATAAGTCATATCTTTCATCCATTTCAATACAGAGTGAATTTAAAGTATTTACAACTTTCGATGTATCTGTAATAATTGGCTCTTCCTCACCTGGAAGTTTTGCTAAGAAATGACGCTCAATTTTATTGTAGAGCGTTAATTCAACTTTTTTAGGGTCGATTAAAACAAATTTTACCTGAGCAGGATGTTTTTTGTACAACAACGAAATCAGAATTGCATTCAACCCAACAGATTTACCCTGGCCTGTAGCTCCTGCGACAAGTAAGTGAGGCATTTTGGTTAGGTCGAATAAGAATGTCTCATTTGTAATTGTCTTACCAAGTACAATCGGTAGCTCAGCATCGGAGTTCTGAAATTTTTCAGAAGCAATCAAAGAGCGCATACTCACGATTTCAGGTTTACTGTTTGGAACTTCTATCCCTATTGTTCCTTTACCAGGAATTGGAGCAATGATTCGAATTCCAAGTGCTGCTAAACTCAAGGCGATATCATCCTCTAAGTTTTTAATTTTCGAAATTCGTACTCCCGGAGCAGGTATAATTTCATATAAAGTAACTGTAGGGCCAATGGTCGCTTTGATTTTTGATATCTCAATTTTGTAATGGGCTAAGGTTTCAACAATTTTATTTTTATTGCTTTCTAACTCTTCTTTGTCAACACCTCCTTTTGTAGACTCGAACTTTTGTAGCAAATCGATAGGCGGTAGGGTATAGCTAGCTAAATCTAACTTAGGATCATAAGCACCGAATTCTTCAAGTTTTTTATTTAAATCTGATTCTGATAATTCTTTTTCTTCTGGAGCCACTTCAACTGAAAACTCTTCGTCGTCTTCCTCATCGTCTTCTGTGTTTTTTGTAGAGGATTCATCTTCAGAGTCATCATCAATTTCTAATGTCGATTCGTTTTCTTCATCCTCATCATCCTCATCTTCCTCACGAAAATTAACCTCAACAGGATCTTCTTCCTCTTTAATTTCCTCATCGTCGATCGTGTTGACAATGTTAATGTCTTCGACAGACATCTTGTTCTCTGCTTCAGTGTTTTCTTCGGAACTTTCTTTTCTCGATAATAATTTGTCAAACAAAGCTTTAAAATCGGGATTGAATAAAACCACTATAGCGACAAAAAGTAATACGATGACTAGTAAAAATGCTCCAAAACCACCAAAACTTGCAGTTAGCCATTCATTTGTGACATATCCAAAGGTTCCCCCCAGATAATTTACTTTAGCTGAAAATAGTCCCAAGAAAATAGAGGACCATACGATTCCAACTATACCAATTATTAGAGTTCTTCTGAGTGGTAACAATCTAATATTTAATAACAATCGAGTTCCTGTAATGAAAAATAAAAAACTAAAGGCAAAAGATGCAATACCAAACCACTTGTATATGAATAAATGAGATACCCAAGCTCCAAACTTACCTAACCAGTTTGACACTTCAACATCCGTATCACCAAACATAAAATCAAAAAAGCTAGTCTGCAAAATCAAATTTTGGTCAGCCTTCCAAGTGAAAAGATATGAAGTGAAAGCGATAAATAAATAAATCGAAAATAACAATAGAATAGAACCTGAGATAGATTTTGCTTTACGCTTGTCAACCTTAGAATATAGTCCAGAAACTTTAAAACCCTCTTTGCTTTTCGCGGTTTTATTTGAACTCTTCTTGTTTTTTTCTTTTAATACGTTTCCTTTCGCCATGTTTTTAGCCCAAATTATTCTACGAATATAACGAATGAATAGATGGTTATTCGCTAGAACAGAAAAGGGTTTCCACAGTCAACTGTTAGTTCTTCATTATTTCCATGAACTCATCAAATGTTATGATTTTATGATCGCTGGGAATTCCAAATTTATCTTTAGAAATTTTTCGTTCTTCAAAAGAAATCAACTCGTAAGTTATCCATAGTCCTTTAGAGTAAACACTGTATTTAACTGGTAATCCGGGAATGCCTTCAATTGCTTCAGAATATCTGGGTGAGATGTCTTCAATGTAGTTCATAACAATTGTAGTATCTTGTTCATTAAATGTCACTGAAATATTCTTAGCTTTTTTACCTGCAAAAGTTTTACTTCCCATTTTCGGTTTGAATAAGTATTTGGCAGATCGATCCACAGTATCGGTTATTGTTTGTATCGCAACTTTTTGATGAAACAAATCCATTAAAATGTAGGCGCGCTCCTTTGGAATATGTTTGATATAAACTTGTTTACCGATAGGTGTAAAACTTTCTATTCTTAAAAGTGAATCTTTGGCATAAACTACTTGGTAATTAATACTGTCTGAATCATTCGGATTATTCTCAATGGAGCTCACAGAATAAACAAGTTTTCCCTCGAAAGGTGTATTACTTTCTTTTTGCACTCCACAACCTCCAAGCATAAGTAAGCTGAGAAGGGTGATTATTAATATTTTTGTCTGTATCATTTGAATTTTTTTCTGTTTCTAGTTTGGGAAACGTGTTTCTTCTGTTAACGTTACGAAGTTAATATAAAATTTTGTGGAGGTTAAGCTCGATTTTAGTCTGTGCAAACTATTCCTCGAATTAGAACGCTTGAGAGCGTGAATTTTTTATCTTTGTTTCACTTTATAAAAAGCATTACAAATTAAAGTTATGGGTAAATCAATTACATTTATTATAAACGAATCTGAGATTTCTGCGGGTACTAGAGGTGCTAGTTTAGGTCCAGGTGCAATGCGGGTTGTTGATCATCAGAGAGAACATTTTATTTTTGGAAAATACCCAAATGTTTTTGTTGAGACTGAGAATCATTTGCTGGATCAACCAACAGACCTTGTTTGGGGGAAGCGTGCAAATGGTCTAGCGACAGTTTACAAAAGAACTGCCGAAATAGTTAAAAATGAAAGAAATCAAAATGATTTTTTAGTAGTTGTAGCAGCAGATCACGGTTCGGCAGGAGGTACAATCGCTGGATTGAAAATGGCAAACCCTAATAATAGGATTGGTGTTTTATGGGTTGATGCGCACGGTGATTTACATACTCCATACACAACTCCATCTGGAAATATGCACGGTATGCCTCTTGCAACTGCCCTAAATGAGGATAATTTAGAGTCTAGAGAGAATGATCCTAAAGATGAGACAGTTAAGTACTGGAATGAAATGAAAAATATTGGAGGAATTGCTCCAAAAATACAAGCTGAAGATTTGGCTTTTATAGGTTTAAGAGATCTTGAAAAGCAGGAGGTTGAAATGATGGAGCGCAAAGGATTGAAGAATATTTCAGTAGACGAATTGCGTAAAGAAGGTATAGATAAAATCATTAATCGACTTGAAGAAAAATATAAGAATTGCGATGAAATTTATCTATCTTTTGATGTAGACTCTATGGATCCAAAGATCGTTTCTCACGGGACCGGAACTCCGGTGGACAATGGTTTAACTCCAGAAGAATCAAGTCAGATATTAAGACATTTTGCAAATCACCCAAAAGTACATTGTATCGAGTTTGTCGAGGTTAATCCTTGTTTGGATGAAAAGACAAATAAAATGGCAGAGGTGGCCTACGATTTAATGAAAGAGGTCGTTGAAACAGTTGAAAATAAAGGATAGTCAATAATAGAAAGAATGGAAAATCAGATCAAAAAATTGATTCTGGATCACAGCAATGAGCTGTTTGGACAGGAAATTAGCGAAAGTCAAATTCAATTTCAAAAAACAAGGAAAGATGTTGAAGGAGATTTAACGTTGGTGACTTTTCCGTTTGTAAAAATGATGAAAACTTCTCCTGAAAAAGCAGGTGAAAAAATAGGAGAGTTTCTTCAGAAACATTTATCTGAATTAGATTCCTTTAATGTTATTAAAGGTTTTTTGAATATAATACTGAAATCAGAGTACTGGTTAGAACAACTAAAAATATTCCACAAAAATGAAAGTTTTGGTTTAGCACCTAATCCTTCAGGTGAAACATATATGGTAGAATATTCTTCACCTAATACAAATAAACCTTTGCACTTAGGGCATTTGAGAAATAACTTCTTGGGCTACAGTGTAGCTGAAATCTTGAAGGCAAATGGACATAAAGTAATCAAAACTCAAATCATCAATGATCGAGGGATTCATATTTGTAAAAGTATGTTGGCTTGGCAAAAGTTTGCTCCGGTAGATGAAAAAGGAAATCGTGAAACACCTGCTTCTTTAAATATGAAAGGTGATCACTTTGTCGGTAAATACTATATTGAATTTGATTACCAATTGACCTATGAAGCATTTCAAGTAGTTAAAGAGTGGAAGTCAGAGAACTTCAATGAATGTGATGATGAGACTGCCACCAAATTAGAAGGACTTTTTAAAGTTTACGAAGAGGAAACAGATGAAAAGAAAAAAGATAAACTTTATCGAAAAATAGCTGAATTTGGTAAAGATGAAGCTACTTTACTTCAGGAAGCTCAGAACATGCTTATAAAATGGGAGGCCAGAGATCCAGAAGTTTATTTGTTGTGGACAACCATGAATGGTTGGGTTTACGAAGGTTTTGAGAGTACTTACAAAAGAATGGGGGTCGACTTCGACAAACTGTACTACGAATCTGACACTTTCTTAATAGGCAAAGATATCGTTAACGAAGGATTGGAGAAAGGCGTATTCTTCAAAAAGAAAGATGGCTCAGTTTGGGCTGATTTGACAGATGAAGGCCTTGATGAAAAATTAGTGCTTCGTGGTGATGGCACAGCTGTTTACATGACTCAAGATATTGGGACTGCTATAGATCGTTTTAAAGACTTCCCTGATTTAAAAGGTATAGTTTACACGGTTGGAAATGAACAAGATTACCATTTTCAAGTGTTATTTTTGATCTTAAAGAAACTTGGCTACGAGTGGGCTGAAAATTGTTATCACTTGTCTTATGGAATGGTAGATTTACCTGATGGTAAAATGAAATCCCGTGAAGGTAGAGTAGTGGACGCTGATGATTTAATGGCGGAAGTTGTAAATATGGCAACCGAAAGCACACAGGAACGCGGACACTTGGAAGGAATGTCTGATAAGGAAAGAAGTGAGTTGTACGAAATGATTGGAATGGGGGGATTAAAGTATTATTTACTCAAAGTAGATCCTCATAAACGAATGAAATTCAATCCGGATGAATCTATTGAGTTGAATGGTAATACAGGACCATTCATTCAATATGCATACGCTAGGATTCAATCGTTACTTTCGAAGTTTGATACTGTGAAAATATCGGATTCACTTAAAATTAATGCCCCTGAAAAGGAGCTGATAAAATTATTATCCGAATATCCAGAAATTGTGAAAGAAGCCGGGAAAAATCATAGTCCCGCTTTAATTGCGAATTATACTTATGAATTGGTAAAATCGTTTAATACCTTTTACCAGTCTTTTAGCATTATGAATGAAGAAGATGAGTCATTGAAGAATGCGCGAATCGTCTTATCAGATAATATCGGAAAAGTGATTCGTTCATCAATGAAGATGTTAGGAATTCAAGTGCCAAACAGAATGTAAACTAAAAAGCTTTGGAAATGAACATTATATTGCAGGATTTAGAGAATCATTTGACATTTGCTCCACTTACTCTTACTAGACCAGTAGGTAATTTGAGAGCTGGGATGTTTACTAATGACGAACGCTATAAATTGTACTTTCCAGATGCAGAAGTTTCTTATGAGACTGAAGAATATTTAAGTGGAAAATTCCCCTTAAATAAGAAAGCTGATAACTATTGGATCAATGGAGCTGTAATTCCGAATGAAGAATTGGTTGAAATGATACAATCTACTGAAATAGATCAGACTTTGGTTGTTAACGGTGTTTTTGTCTGTCATAGAGGTGCTGAATGCTCTGTGGAAAATAAAAGATATGAAACGCTCGATTCACTAATCTACATGAAGAAGAGATGGAACTTATATCAATGTAATCATGCTGCCTTAAAAGCAGATTTCGATTTTTATACAAAAAATAAGAAAAGCTTTATACTCAGTAAATCAAATACATTAATAGGACCTGAAGAAAACTTGTTTATCGATGAAGGAGCAACAATTGAGGGAGCGATTATCAATGTCAAAGACGCACCTGTTTATATAGGTGAAAACGCAGAAGTCATGGAAGGGTCATTGATTCGTGGTGGTTTAGCATTGTGCGATAATGCCGTTCTCAAGATGGGAACCAAGTCATACGGGAGTACGACCATTGGACCTTTCTGTAAGGTTGGTGGAGAGGTGAACAACGTTATTTTTCATGGTTATTCAAATAAAGGTCACGAAGGATTTATTGGCAATTCGCTGATTGGTGAATGGTGTAATCTGGGTGCAGACACTAATTGTTCTAACTTAAAAAATAATTACGGTACTGTGAAAACACACGACTATAAGTTAGATCAATTGGAGCAAACAGATGTTCAATTTATGGGAATAACAATGGGGGATCATGCAAAAACAGGAATTAATACTATGTTTAACACTGCCACTGTAATAGGTGTTTCAGCCAATGTTTTTGGTGCCGATTTTCCTCCAAAACATATTTTGAATTTTAGTTGGGGAGGACATGAGGGAGCAAGTAAATTTGATTTTGACAAGTCAATAGAGGTTGCAAACAACATGATGATTCGTAGAGGTAAAGAAATGACCTCAGATGATGTTAAGATATTTAAGAAGCTCTACTCTTGATGGAAATTAATTAATGTTTTTACTTAATTTTTAAGGAAAGTAACTGCTCATCGCCAATAAACCCTTCCAAGTGGTCTCCAATCTGAACTTCTCCGACACCTTCAGGAGTACCTGTGAAAATTAAATCGCCTATTTTGAGCGTCATAAATTGAGATACGTATTCAATGAGTTTGTCAATTGAAAAGATCATATCTTTTGAGTTTCCATTTTGGACAACTTCTCCATTCTTTTTTAGCTGAAACTCTAATTTTTCAAGGTCGAGATCGTCCACAGGAAGAAAACGATTTCCCATTGGAGCGCTGTGATCAAAACCTTTCGCTATTTCCCATGGATGTCCATTCTCTTTGCATTTGCGTTGAAGATCACGTGCTGTGAAGTCAATACCTAAACCTATTTCATCGTAATACTCATTTGCAAATTTTGCGGAGATATTTTTCCCCACCCTATTGATACGAACAACTAGCTCACATTCATAATGAAGCTCTTTAGTGAAGTTAGGATAAAAGAAAGGGTTTTTCTTAGGAAGAATTGCTGTATCCGGTTTCATAAAGAACATCGGAACTTCGGGAATAGGTGAGTTCATTTCTTTAGCGTGATTCACATAGTTTCTTCCAATACAAATGATTTTCATTTTCAGTGAAGTTTAGAGTTCTGAATACAGAGTTTCGAATTTGTTAAATTTATTTCCCGAATTTGCTTTTTAGGGCTTCGATTTTATTTTCCATTTTTTCAGCTTCCTTTTCAGCATGAATCTTTTTTTGTTCTTGTCGATTCGCTTTGATTTTTTCCATCTCTTGTTTTAAAACGGCTTTTGTATAACGTGGAAAGTTACCGTTTAACATCCATCCGTAATATCCAGGTTCTGATTCAGCTATTTGGGCGATTGTTTTTCCTTTATGTTTTCCAAAGTTATAAATAGCTTCACCATTTTCGTCCTCAGCTATTCGACCGGCAAAGTCTAAGATTTTATTTCTATTTTGAGATGAAAATTCTGCTAGAAACTCGATGTCGTTTTCAACTTCTTCATAACGCTCGATTTGTGCTTTAAGAACTTCATAAGTTGCAATAACATCCGCATCTGCGCTATGAGCATTGGTTAAATCTTTATCGCAATAAAACTTGTATGCAGCTACCAATGTTCTCTGCTCCATTTTGTGAAAGATGTTTTGGACATCAACAAACCTTCTGTCACCAGTTTTAAAAGGATGGCTCACACGTAAAAACTCTTCAGCCAATAGAGGGATATCAAATTTATTGGAATTAAATCCAGCTAGGTCTGCATCTCCAATAAATTCAGCGATTTCATCAGCCAAATTAGAAAAGGTAGGGCAGTTTTTAACATCTTCATTTGAAATACCGTGGATTGAAGTACTTTCTGCAGATATTGGCATCTCTGGATTGATTCGTTTCTCGTATTTCTCTTCTTTACCATCAGGAGAAATCTTTAAAATTGCGATTTCTACAATTCGATCTACAGATACATCTAGACCAGTTGTTTCAAGATCAAAAATGGCAAGCGGTTTTTGAATATTCAATTTCATAAAAAATAATTGGGTTACCAAGCTAAGTCGCAATTCCAACAATTTCTCTATAGGTCAATGCTTTTTTAGCTAAAATTCTATCAAAAATATTGCTAATTATTGATTTTCTAAAATTTCTTCTATTAAAT
>Ga0114916_1002127_pt1 | contig 10570 bp, 8 predicted proteins | sample MalvirAntarct_66_FD_83501 | JGI IMG/M metagenome (GOLD analysis project Ga0114916, IMG submission 83501) | Marine viral communities from the Global Malaspina Expedition - Malaspina viral metaG Antarct_66 | ecosystem: Environmental > Aquatic > Marine > Oceanic | place: West Anvers Island... | reverse complement strand
GCGCAGGAAAAGGCTCATGCAGCTGTCTCCCGCTTGCGTCCGGCGAACAGCGTCAGCGCCACCATGGCGAGCGTGACCAGCACAAGGAACACGGCCATGGCGGCGGCAAACGGCATGTTGGACTGGTAGATGGCCTGGTCGGTGATCAGCACCGACAGCGTCCAGTGCTGCGGGCGGCCGAGGATCTGCGGCAGCAGGTAGGAGCCGAGCGCGAAGATGAAGACCATGATCAGCGTGGCGAGAATGGTGGCCCTGAGTGCAGGAACAACCACGGTGAAGAAGGCCCGCAGCGGCGAGGCGCCGAGCGTTCGCGCCGCTTCGGTCAGCGTCGGGTCAAGCCGAACCAAGGCCGGGTACAGAACCAGGATGGTGTAGGGCAGGGCCTGGTAGACCATTGCGGTGAGCACCGCCGGAAAGCCCGGCGACAGCGCCACCGCCTTCTCCATCAAACCGAGAGCCACAAACAGGTTGGTAATGCCGGCAGTGCGGGAAAACAGCGTCGACCAGGCAAAGCCGATGATGACTTCCGACAGGGACAGAACCGAAAGCAATGCCACCATCCAGATGATCTGCGCACGCCTGCTCATCCGGGTCAGGAGATAGGTGAACGGCACGCCGATGGCGACGCAGCAAATGGCTACAAGCACCGCCAGCATCAGCGAGAAGCCCAGCACGTTGGCGAAGAACAGGCTGGCGAAGCGCTCGTAATTGGAAAGCACGAAGGCGGGTGTGTAGAAGCCGCCCTGTTGGCGCTGGAAGAAACTGACAGCGATCATGGTGCCGAACGGGATGACGAAGAACACCGTCAGCATGATTGCCGGGAAGGCGAGCGGGGCGTAATCGGTCAGTTTTTGCGGCGCCTCGCGTCTCATCTTTCGAGCACCACGCAGACGCCGGGATCGAGAACAACGCCGACTGGCTGACCGACGGAGACTTCCGGCCGGGCGCGCGGCGTCGAGACCGCGATCAGCGGCTTGCCGGAGCACTCGATGAAGGTTTCGATAGTGCCGCCGAGATCGCGGACGAAGGTCACGGTTCCGGTGATGGAGCCGTCGCTGCCGGGCGCGGTCAGGTGCACGTCTTCCGGGCGGACGGAGAGGATCGCCTTGCCGCCACGGGGCGCGGACAGGCCGGGAATCGCCTGGCCCAGCACGACGGCGCGGCCGGCGCTGTCGGTTTCCATGTCGATGAGATTGGTCGAGCCGATGAAGTCGGCGACGAAGGTGTCGGCGGGCCGGCGATAGATTTCCATCGGGCTTGCCGCCTGGCGGATCTCGCCCTGGTTCATCACGACAACAGTGTCGGCCATGGTCATGGCCTCGCGCTGGTCGTGGGTGACGACGATGGTGGTGATGCCGAGCTGCTGCTGCAACTGTCTCAGTTCCACCTGCATGGCTTCGCGCAATTTGGCATCGAGCGCGGAGAGTGGCTCGTCGAGCAGGAACAGCTTGGGCGAACGGGTCAGCGCCCGGGCGATGGCCACGCGCTGGCGCTGGCCCCCGGACAGCTTTGCCACCGGGCGGTCGGCATAGCCAGGGAGATGGATCATTGCCAGCAATTCATCGACGCGGCGCTTCTGCTCCTCGCGCGGTGCGCCCCGGATCCTGAGCGGGTAGGCGATGTTTTCGCCGACGGTGAGATGCGGGAACAGCGCCAGCGACTGGAACACCATGCCGAGATTGCGCTTGTGGGTGGGGACGGTAGTGATGTCTTCACCATCGAGCCGGATTTCACCGCTGGTGGGGAGATCCAGGCCTGCGATCATCCGCAGCAGAGTGGTCTTGCCGCATCCGGACGGTCCGAGCATGCAGACGAAGGTGCCGTGCGGCACGTTGAGCTGCACATCATTGACCGCGGTGAAGCTGCCAAAATCCTTGCGGACGGAATTGAGGGTCAAACCATACATCGTGTCCCCATTGGTCTTGCCCCGTCAAAGCGGGAGACGGGAGGGCGGCGAACCGGCCCTCCCGCTTTCAGGCAATCACGTCCCCGAGTGGGACGCAATCGGGTCTTAGCCGACAATCATCTCGGTCCACTTCTGGTTCAGCCAGTCCGACTTGGTCTGGTAGAGGTCGTAGCGCGGGATGATCGGGTCGATGTCCGAGGAGACGCTGGCGAACTCCTCCGCGGTCAGATCAAGCAGATCGCGCTTCAGTGTGGGCGCGGTGCCGACCTTGCGCGACAGCGTTGCCTGGATTTCCGGCTGGCTCATGTAATCGATGAAGACATGGGCTTCCTCGACCTTGCCGGAAGCGCGCGACAGCGCCCAGCAGCCCGAATCCTGGATGCCGCCTTCCTTGGGGAAGGTGGAGCGGACCGGGTTTCCGTCAGCGGCGGCCAGGCCGGTGACGTCATGGTAGTACTGGCCCATCGGGATTTCGCCCGATTTCAGCGCCTGCTCGAACTGGGCCTCGTCGCGGTACCAGAGACGAACTTTGGGTTTCACCTCGGCGAGCTTCTCGAACGCCTTGTTGAGGCCTTCTTCCGTGTCGAGCGCATCGGTACCACCCAGATAAGTCTTGGCGGTGACCTCGAGCAGGAAGGAGTTCGAGACAAGCGCTAGCAGGCCGAGCTTGTCGGCATTGGCCGGATCCCAGAGAGCCGCCCAGCTCTCGGGCGCTTCCGGGTAGGCGTCGGTGTTGGTGACCAGGGTGATGTACCAGGCTACCGCGCCGATGCCGGCAACGCGGCCATCGGGATACTTGTTGATGAACTGGGGCAGCAGGTCGTCATAGTTCTTGATCCTGGAAGTGTCGATCGGCGCCCAGAGGTCGGTGGACTGGCCCTTGAGCATTGCGACCTGCGACATCATCGAGACGTCGGCTGGCGCGACGCCGGCCTTTGCGGCCTGCTCGAGCTGGACAAGCCAGGCTTCACCGGTCGGTTCGGCGATGGATTCCACCGCAATGCCGGTGGCCGCGGTGAAGTCTGGGAAGATGTTGGCGTCGAACGAATCCTTGAAGTAGCCGCCATAGACGCCGACCTTGAGGGAGCGCTCCTGGGCGCGCAGGATCGATGGCATCGACAAGGCGCCGATGGCTACGGCGGTGCCGCCGAGGACTGCCCGGCGGCTGATGGGGCTGTTGAGAATCTTGGTCATGAACTTCTCCTTTGTTGGCCGGTCTGTGACCGGTGTTCCCTTGCGGTTCTGCTTGAGGTTCTGTGCCTCAATGAATGGTCTTTGCCGCATTGCCATGATGGCTGTGGAATGCAGATCGTTGTCTTTGCGAGAGGCGCCGGTCAGGCCTTCCCGCCTGCAATGGCCGGGCTGAAGACCATCAGGCTGAGGATCTCGAACAGCACCTGGGCTCCGGCATGGGCCGTGTTGGTGGTGGAATCATATTGCGGCGCAACTTCGACGACGTCGCCGCCGACGATGTGCATGCCCTTGAGGCCGCGGATCAGCTCCAGCACTTCGCGCGTCGTCAGTCCGCCGACTTCGGGCGTCCCGGTGCCGGGCGCAAAGGCCGGGTCAAGGCTGTCGATGTCGAAGGACAGATAGGTTGGCCCGTCGCCGATGATCTGCCTCGCCCTCTCTATGATCGCCGGCATTCCCATGCCGGTGACTTCTTCGGCGTGGATCACGGTCATGCCGGACTCGTAGGAGAACTCCCAAAGATATTCGGCCGGGCCGCGGATGCCGATCTGGATCGTCCGGGTCGGGTCGAGCACTCCGTCGAGCACCGCATTGCGGAACGGGCCGCCGTGGTGGAACTTGGTCATGTCGAAGGCGCCGCCGGTGTCGCAGTGGGCGTCGATGTGGATCATGCCGACCGGGCGGTTCTTGCCGACGGCCTTGAGGATCGGGTGGGTGATCGAATGGTCGCCGCCGATGGAGAGTGGCAGCACGCCGGCATCGACGATCTGGTGCAGACGGCGCTCGATGTCCTCATGGCAGAGTTCGAGCCGGTAGCGGCTCCTGAAACTGACATCGCCGATATCTGCGACGTTCAGTTCGTGCACGGGGGCGCAGTCAAGCACGTGGTTGTAAGGACCGATACGTTCGATGGTGCGCAATGCGCGCGGGCCGAAGCGCGAGCCGTTGCGGTTGGTCACGCCGAGGTCCATCGGCATGCCGATCATTGCCACCTGCAGGTCGCCGAAATCCGGATTGTCATTGTCGATTTCGACATGGGGCGCTGTGAGGAAGGTCGGGATACCGGAATAGGGCGCCAGCCGTGTGCCGCTTTCGGTGAAGATCTTTTCGGCCACCCGGCGAAACTTCGGATTGAAAAGTTCGCCACCATGGCTCTCGCCATATTTGCTCTTCAGCTCGTCGAGCTTTGTCTTGTCCCACGTCATGTGAATGCCATCCCGAGATCATGCGGTGTCGCGACAACCGACACCGTCGTCGATTAAAATGTTGCAAAGCAGCGAAAGGAAAGCAATTGATATTGTTAGCGCCATTTATGTGAAAAAATCTCACATCAGGATTGAGCCCATGACCCAGAGACTGCCGCCGCTGAACCCGCTTCGGGCCTTCGAGGCGACTGCCCGGAACCGCTCCCTGACCAAGGCAGCCAAGGAACTTTGCGTGACCCACGGCGCGATCAGTCACCAGATCAAGGCGCTGGAAGCGTCGCTGAAGGTCAAGCTGTTCAACCGCGCCGGACAGAGGCTGACGCTGACCGAACACGGGGCCGACCTGTTGCCTTCGGTAACATCGGCGTTCGCGGAAATCGCCGCTGCCACGGCGCGTATGACACGGCCGGCGAAATCCGGGTCGCTGTCAATCACCTGCGTGTCGGCACTGCTGTCGCTTTGGCTGATGCCACGGTTGGCAAGCTTCACCGCCCGTTATCCGGACATCAGGTTGACGCTCAATGCGGCGAATGATCCGGCGGCGATCCATTCGCCGGATGTCGACATAGCCATTCTCTATGGGGACGGCAGCTGGACCGATTGCTGGCTCAAGTTGTGGTCGCATCTCGACCTGTTTCCGATCGCCAGCCCATCGCTGATCAACAACCGGCCGATACGGACCGCGCGCGACCTGGCGGAGCACACCATCCTGCATGGCGATGACGGCCATGAATGGCACATCTGGCTCACGCAAGCCGACGTGCATGATGTCTCCGGCGTGCAGCAGCATCACTTCTCCGACGCGCGGCTTGCCATCGAAGGCGCATTGCTGGGCCATGGGATCGCGCTCGGTGACACGTTGACGGCAGCAAGCCTGTTGACGAGGGGACAGGTGATCGTTCCCTTCAAGCTGGCCGTGCCCGCGGTGGATGCATTCTATGTCGCCTGCAGCAATGATGTGCGGTCGACACCCGCGGTAGAGGCCTTTATCGACTGGCTGTTCTCGAGCCTCGAGGAGGACGATGCAAAGGCCGAGCCGATGATCGCGGCGCGCCGGACCATTCGCCGGGCCCAGGCCGCCAGCCCAGTCCCTGACGAGATACACTCAATCGAACCGTCAAAACCATGAAAGCGCCTGCCATGCCGAGAACCCCCATCAACCCGCTCGTCGCCAGACTCTCTGCTCCGCCCATTCCCGAGGTTCAGGCCTGGAAGAAGGAGTATGACGGCAGCCTGGGTCCGCTGATCGATCTGTCGCAGGCGGTGCCAGGATATCCGCCGCATCCCGACATGCTGCGCTGGCTCGGCGAGGCCGCCGGTTCGGTGGCGATGGCCGGGTACGGGGATATCGAGGGTGAGCCGGAGTTGCGTGCGGCCTATGCGTCCTGGGTCAGCGATATCTACGCGGCCGAGATCGGTCCGGCGAACATCCACATCACGTCGGGCTGCAACCAGGCCTTCATGGCGGCGATGATGGCGATCGCCGGCCCTGGCGACGCGGTGCTGCTGACCAATCCCTGCTACTTCAATCATGAGACGACGCTGGCGATGAGCGGGGTCGAGGTGCGGTACGTGAACTGCGAGGCCAGTAACGGGTTCCTTCCCAAACCGGCAGCCGTCGAGGCGATGATCTCGGACGGTGTCCGTGCGCTGGCTGTTGTCACACCGAACAATCCGACGGGCGCGACCTATCCGGACGACCTGCTGCAGGCGTTGTTCGAACTCTGCCAGGCGCATGGAATATGGATGATTGTCGACGAGACCTATCGCGACTTCCTGCCGCTGGATCTCTCCAGGCCGCACGGGCTTTTCGCCGTGTCCGGCTGGGACAATAATCTGATCGGGCTTTACAGCTTTTCGAAATCCTTCTGTATTCCCGGCCATCGGGTGGGGGCAGTCATGGCCGGAGAAGCGGTTGTCGAACAGATCGCCAAGGTGATGGACAACCTGCAGATCTGCGCACCGCGACCGCCACAGGCCGCACTGGCCAGGGCCATTCCCGCGCTGGGTGACTGGCGCAGGGCAAACACGCTTGAGATCTCTGCGCGGGCTGCCGCGCTGCGCGATGTGGTGGCGGCGGTCGAAGGGTGGGACATTGCAGCGATTGGCGCCTATTTCGCTTTTGTCGGTCATCCCTTTCAAGATCTGAGCAGCCATGAAGCTGCGCACCGGCTCGCACGTGATGCCGGGGTTATCACCATTCCCGGATCCTTCTTCGGTCAAGGACTCGAGCGCTATCTGCGGGTGGCCTTTGCCAATGCAGACGTTGCCACGATTGCTGGGCTTGGTGACCGTCTCGCCGCTTGTACCGGCTGAGGCAGGCTTATGCTGAGGCGGTTTCGGGAGCCGTTCGGGTCGGCATTGTCGCTGGGTTGAGGTAGAATGATGTCACCAGGGCCTGTAGCCGATTTGCCACATTGCTGCCGTGGCGTGGTCGCCTGCGATTTTTCCAATGTGAAGCGATTTCAAGAATATATCATTTTAAAACAATAGCTTGTGAGAGATTGGCGGGACTAAATATACGATGCAGGGCATCAGCATGCTCTCCAGACAGCGTTCTGGCGTCTTTACTTGACTGATTTGGTCAACTATTGAGTCGCTCATTGTAGCCCGCCAACCATCCCCTTTCGCGGATCGTGAGCCAGCCAACTCGTTACTCCTTGCGGCATTTCCGTCCGGGAGGCTCACCAATCTTTGTAAATTTTATGGGGGATGGGACATGACAGTCTCGCTCAGGGGCGTGCCGGTTTCCGGGAATCGCAAAACTTCACACTCGCAGATCTCCGACATGCTCAGCGCCACCGTTGCAGCAGCCTGCTTCGTGGCCGTGGGAACGCATTCCGGCCTTGCCCAGGACAGTGATGCCATCGTTCTTCCGACGGTCGAGGTGGAAACCACGCAGCAACAGGAACCCGCGGCAGCAGCTGCGACTGCACAACAGCCGTCGGCGGCAGCGAGCAGGCGTGCCGAACAGCGGGCCGCGGCAGCAAGGGCCCAGCGCCAGGCTGAAACGGAGGCCGTTCGCGCTGCGGCGCTGGAGGAAGCCAACCAGCGCGCTGAAGCCGAGACCAGGGCTGCAGCCGAAGCTGCTGTCAAGGCCAAGGAAATCGCAAGGGGTAACCCCTATGCCGATCCGGATGCGCCGTTCAAGAGCGATCGCCTCGCCAATTCCCGTCTGCCGGGGCCTATCGCCGACACACCGCGCACCGTAACCGCCATCGGCAAGGAAGTGCTCGAGGCGACCGGCATGACCTCGGTCCGTGAAATCGCGCGTACCACACCGGGTATCTCGCTCGGCTTCGGCGAGGGCGGCAATTCATACGGGGACAACATTTACGTCCGTGGCTTCAAGGCCAACAACGATCTCTATGTCGACGGTGTCCGCGATTCCGGAGTGAGCGTCCACGAGACCTTCAACACCGAGCAGATCGAGGTGATCAAGGGACCGGCGGGAACCGTGGGCGGCCGCGGCACCACCGGTGGTGCTCTCGACATCGTCAGCAAGAAGGCCAAGGACGTGTCGTTCTTCGAGGCTTCCACGACCGTGACCAGTGCGAAGACGAAGCGCGCAACAGTCGATTACAACCATGCCTTCAACGAACAGGTTCAGCTTCGCCTCAACGGGCTGGTGCAGGATGGCAAGGTCGCCGGGCGTGACAATGTCAATGATGACCGCCGCGGCTTCGCCGCTGCGGTGACCATCAAGCCGATCGACCTGTTCACGATCGAGGCGGACATTGCGCACACGGTGATCAAGCAGACGCCTGACTGGGGTGTTCCGTACCTGTCAAACAATGGCGGGCCGGTGACCGAGTACGGCGTTGACCGGTCAACCTTCTACGGCGTAGTCGGCCGCGACTACCAGGACGTGACCCAGACCGTCGGAACCATCAGGACGATCCTCGAATTCTCCGACAGCGCGAAACTGACCAACACCGCGCGCTACTCCCGTTCGATCAATGATTATGTGCTGACAGCACCGAGCAGCCTGATCACCAACAACTCGACCGACATCAACGACTGGCAGGTGTCACTGAGCTTCAAGAGCCGCTACCAGGAGACCGATGTATTCTCCGATGTTCTGGAACTGACCGGCGAAACCTCGCTGGGCGGGCTCTCGCACACCTATGTGGCTGGTCTGAGCTATAGCGACGAGAAGGTGAACACCTACTCCTACCAGAACCTGCAGAGCGAAGATTACCGGCCTCCGGCAGGGCAGCGCGGCTGCACGGTCAGCGCGGTCAATCCTGATCCGATCGCCCAGGGCTGCTGGTCGGGCGAAGCGCCGGTGCGCGGAACATCAGCGACCACCACGCGGGTGCGCTCAACCTCGCTCTATGCCCTCGACACCGTCGAGCTAAACGAGCACTGGCTGGTCAATGGCGGCGTCCGCGTCGATTTCTACGACAACAAACGCAGTTCCGGCACCACCGATCTGGAACGCAAGGACACCTTGTTCAACTGGAATGCCGGCGTGACCTACAAGCCGTGGGAGCACACGAGTTTCTATGCGGCTGTGGCGAGTTCGTCGAACCCGTCCGGGCAGGAAATCGCCGCCGGTGGCAGTTTCTACGGCGGTCTCGACAATGGCGGCGTGCTGTTGGCTCCAGAACGCAACATGTCTTACGAGGCAGGCGTCAAGTACGAGTACAATGACGATCTGCTGCTGACAGCGGCGGTTTTCCAGACGGTGAAGTCCAGCGCACGTGAGGATTATGATCCTGACGGTCGTGGCGGACCTGCGCCGACCCAGTACCTTGATACCCTCAAATACAGCATGACCGGCGTGGAGCTTGGTGTGTCGGGAAATCTCACTGACCGGATCAGCCTGTTCGGTGGCGCAGTCGTGATGGACAGCAAGATCCTGGAAAGCAAGACGACCGCGGATATCGGCAAGGATATTGCCAATATCGCGCATCATCAATTCAGCCTTCTGGGTACCTATGCGTACAATGAGAAGCTGACGCTGGGCGCGCGCGTGACCTATGCCGGCGGGCGCAAGCTTGGCAGCGTTGCGGCCAACGGCAATACGCTGCCGGACTACACCACGCTCGATCTGCTGGCGACCTACAAGTTCTCTGAAAATGCCGAGCTGCAGTTCAACGTCACCAATGTGGCGGACACCACCTACTATGACTCCGGCTACCGTTCCGGTTCGCCCTTCACCTATGTGGCGCCGGGCCGCGAGTTCTCGTTCAACCTGAAAGCCAAGTTCTAGGGCTTGCTGACAAACCAGCGTTCCGGGCGGTCATCGTCCGGAACGCTCATGATGGGATAGCCAGATGCTGATCACAATTCCCGATCTCCTGAGCAAGGATGAAGTGCGTCATTTCCGGGAGGTGCTCGACAAGTCCGAATGGGAAGCCGGTTCCAAGACCGCCGGAGTGCAATCGGAAAGCGTCAAGCGAAACCAGCAGATGCCGGTCGGCAGCGATGCCGCGCTCAAGCTCGGGCAATTTCTGCTGCAGAAACTCTCCGCCAATCAGGTGTTTCTGTCCGCGGCACTGCCGCTCAGAATCCTGCCGCCGATGTTCAACCGCTATGAGACCGACGAAACCTTCGGGGTCCATGTCGACAATGCCATCCGGCTCAATCACCTGACGCAGGAACGCCTGAGAACCGATCTTTCGATGACGGTGTTCCTGAGTGAGCCGGATGAGTATGACGGCGGCGAGCTCGTCGTCGAAGACCACTACGGCGCGCAGGAGGTCAAGCTCGAAGCCGGCCACATGGTGCTTTATCCCTCGACCAGCCTTCACCAGGTGATGCCGGTCACCCGCGGCGTGCGGGTTGCGTCCTTCTTCTGGCTGCAGAGCATGATCCGATCGGATGCACACCGCACCATGCTGTTCGATCTCGACCAGACCATACAGTCGCTCGCCATGCGCCTGGGCACCGGGGACAGCGAGGTCGTTCGCCTGACCGGGATCTATCACAACCTCATCCGCACCTGGGCAGAGACTTGATCATGAAGACGAAGCTGATCCGATATGGTTTCATGCTCACGTTCGCGGTGCTTGCAGGCACTGCCGGTGCGCAGGATGCTGTCGATTCGACAGTTCCGGGCGGTTGGCTAAAGGGAATTGCCGCAGGATTCGCCGCCTGGCTCCATCGTGCAGGCCAGGACGAGCTGAGCACCATGGGAATGTTCATGGCCGCCGACTGGGTGGTCAAGGCGGTGATGATCTCGCTGGCCTTTGCCTCGGTGCTGACCTGGCTGATCTTCTTCGCAAAGACCGCCGACCTGTTCTGGCAGCGATCCAGGTTG
>Ga0114916_1002125_pt1 | contig 10576 bp, 9 predicted proteins | sample MalvirAntarct_66_FD_83501 | JGI IMG/M metagenome (GOLD analysis project Ga0114916, IMG submission 83501) | Marine viral communities from the Global Malaspina Expedition - Malaspina viral metaG Antarct_66 | ecosystem: Environmental > Aquatic > Marine > Oceanic | place: West Anvers Island... | reverse complement strand
GTGTTGCAACGTAGAATATTTGCCTTTAGCAGCTCCTTTTCGATTCCTTTCTCGGCGATGTTGCTCCCACTTCCCACAGCAATATAGATTTTCGATTCGTCTTCATTCGTTATGATGTTTCGGGTCCAATGTTGATTGGCTTTTCCAGCGGGCAGGGTGGCTATTTTTTCTCCTTTGGCGGTAATGCTCATCTGTCCTTCTTTATACGGATATCGCATCAATGCATCGGTATTTGCCACATAAAAAGAATCTCCAATGAGTAACATACCGAAAGGTTGGTTCAAGCCAACGTGAAGAAAGGTTTCCCGAACATCGGGCATTCCATCCTTGTCCGTATCGCGGAGCAGGGTAATTAGGTCGGCGCTGTTTGACAGGTTCTTTGATTTACCGGCACCGATAAGCCATGCCCCTATCTGCTTGAAAACTCCGTAATTGGAATTGCTCTGGGCCACGAGAATATCGCCGTTGGGAAGCTCGTACAACCAACGTGGGTTTTCAAAGCCATCGGCGTATTTGGTAACGGTAAAACCTTCTGGCGCTTTGGGCGTCCTTCCGTTTTCCCAGCCTAGTACATTTGAAAAGTTCGAAACGGATTTCGTAGCGAACGGTTCTGGAAGTGAATCTATCGCTTTATCCTGTCCCAAGCCGTAGGCGGATATAATAAGGCTAAAAAATACTGCTAAAGTTCTCATAATGTTCGAATTTGATTGTTGATAGTCAAATCAAAATCAACCTTCCTTGTTTTCCAAGACTAATCTTGCTACTCAGTTAGGTTTCGTGTTTCTTCGTCTAGCTTTCCTTCAAATTTTGGCAGTGGCCTGTTTTTCTGTTCCTCTTCCGTTTCTACTACACCATTTTCATTGATATCGTTTATCAGCCATTCCATTTCCATAATTTCCCTACGTTGTGCCTTTATAATTTCGTCGGCGAGTTTCCTTACCCGTATATCCTCAATTTGAGAACGCTCACTTGTCAAAATAGCGATGGAATGGTGTGGGATCATACCTTCCATATAGTCAACGCCCGTCACTGTTACCTGACTTCTAACCAAACCAATACCACTAGCAATCAATAAGATACCCAAACAAATTATTGCTATGTTCACTCCCCGATTTTTGTACATACCCAGCATAAACAGAAGCATTATAATGATCATGGAGCCGGCCATGATTAGAGTCATAAAAAACCTTGTTTCACTAAACCAAAAGTGATCAATAATTTGGTAAGAATTTGTGTACATTAAAAAGAACATTGCCACCATTGCGGTAGCGATCATTCCGAAAAATTTACCATAGTTGTTACCGCTTTCTTGTTTGTTTTCCATCTTTTTAGATTTTATAAATTAATAGTTTTGATTGTTATTGTTTAAAATTAAATTCTTGTAAGAGTGCTATCCTCTATACAGGCTGAATATTTATGGATGCTCAGGCCTGTGAGGACGATTTGATCTTATGTTTTAATTACCCAAAGTTCATATAACTGTTATGAGTATTTAACGCTAACCGACTTTCTGTGGCTGGATTGAATACTGGCTATTTTGCAGCGCCTCTTGTAAGTTTTCTAACGGCACCTCATATTGGGACTCTACGGTTGCTTCCGCATCTTCCAAATCGACCGACACATCGGCGACGCCCGTTACGTTCAAAAGTGATTTTTTTACATGGCCGCGACATCCGTTGCAGCTCATTCCTTCGATTGAATATGTTTTTTTCATTTTCTTGGATTTTTAATCTGTTACTTTTCTATTACTTCTTCAACCAAACCGCAGTCCATCATCTTTTCCCTGACACGTGGATTTTTGATTTCCGGAACGTTCGACACCATACTCGTCCCCAAAACTTTCTGTGAGGTATTTGGCCACTTTATTAGTCCGGTAGAGTTCCTTGACTTTTTGAGGTGTAATTACCTTTACGCTCTGCTTCTTTTTACCTTCCAAACAGGAGGTCAGCACTAAAAATGGGGCTGGAAATACAGCTGTTCTAAAAATAATTTTCATCTTGCTGTATATTTGAGGTTTCATATTTCACTAACATATCCTTGCAGGCAGCCGCACATTTTCTACAGGCTTCCGCACATTCCACACAATGTTGGTATTCGTGTTTTTCACATTCCGTGGCACATGACGTACAGAGCCTATGGCAATACTTTAGCAGGTCGCCAATGTCTTTGTAGGTCGTGGCCAGTATCTTCGCGGTCGTATTGCAAATTTCGGCGCATACGCGATTGGTGCGAATGCAGTCTACGATAGAGGCGACGTCATCTTCATCCAAGCAGGCATCGGCACAACGATTACACTGAACAACACAATTGTTCAAGGTTTTTATTAATGTCATTGAATTATCCATGATTGTTTTTAGATTTATCCGCTGTTTGGCCTTACCAATTAAAAAAGACAACTTTGCCAAAGTTTTACTAAAAATATCATTCGAAACCGTATAGGGTTGCCGTAAAAGATTTCATTTTTAATTCTATTAGAAAACCAGTTAAGTTATATTGAAATGGTTCTGCTGTGGAGGTCAAAATCAAATTCGATGTTTGAACTATTCTGTGGGGGAGGTAAAAAGTTGGGGATATTTTTTTATAAAGCTTTGGGCAAATAACTGCTCTTCATAAGATTATCAAAAAAATAGAAACCACAAAGGCCGCCCTCTTCGAGGAAGACCTTTGTGGCTTCAATAATTGAAAAGCTTTTATCTAACCAGGTCCAATATTTTAAAAATTATCAGCAACAACATCAATCCCAAAAACCTTCGACCGCATCGCCCAGGTCATAGACTTCTACGCCCTTAATCCGTTTTAAAAGGATGCTGCTCGCCGCTGCGCTACGATATCCGCTCGAACAGTGAACCACCGGATTAGGTTGTAGTTCACTTCCACTTCATACGCTGCAACCTAACCGCATTCAATATAGCTAATAATGCTACGGCTACATCTGCAAAAAACCGCTTCCCACATCGTTGCCAAACCACCAGCTCATAAAATCAACACGATGACTTAAACACCAAATCCTATAATGATATTCTGCCATACAATTTTTCGAGTAGAACGACTTATTTTAATGGCTTTGACCACTTTGGAAGGTTGGTCGGTTTGGATGATTACGTCTGCGGTTTCTATAGCCACATCGCTTCCCAAACCACCCGTTGCAATACCAACATTACTTGCGGCTAAAACAGGTGCATCATTGATGCCATCATTTACTAAATTTACATTTTTATTTTATCGAATAAAATTTTGAATTGATTCGGTTAACGTTTTCCTCATAAAACATCTTTTTTTGATAGTAAAAGAATAGTACTCACCTCTAAAAAGATGTAATTATGAAAAGTAAACTACTTTGCACAATACTGTTCCTTGGATCTCTTCTTTATAGCTTCTCTCAAGAATCCGTAGGGCTCGAATTAGTAGCCGATAACTTTGTCTCTCCTGTGGCCCTTGTCGAATCACCTGATGATTCTGGAAGGTATTTTATTGTGGACCAGGTGGGAGTCATAAACATTTATTCGCCCAAAAGCGGTGTTCTCCCTACTCCTTTTTTGAACTTGAAGGATAAAATAGTTTCCCTAAAGGACGAACATGAAGAACGTGGGCTTTTGGGACTGGCCTTCCATCCAGATTATCGGGACAATGGAAAGTTCTTTGTTTACTATAGTGCTCCATTGAGCGATGATGGACCTGAAAACTGGGACCATACCAGCCATATTTCCGAATTTCGTGTGTCTCAGAATAACCCCAATCAAGCCCACAGGTCTTCGGAGCGAATAATTCTGAAAGTGCATCAGCCACAGGACAACCATAATGCCGGTAATATTGCTTTTGGGCCCGATGATTATCTGTACATAGCTCTAGGGGACGGCGGGGGCGCAAACGATATTGACAGAGGCCATGTGCCTGATTGGTATGGCGAAAACGCTGGTGGTAATGGCCAGGATGTAGAACAGAATCTTCTGGGAAGCATTTTACGTATTGATGTGGATGATGAATTTTCCACCTATGGAATTCCTGAGGATAATCCCTTTATTGACAAAGCTAGCATGGATGAGATTTATGCTTACGGCCTACGGAACCCTTTTAGATTTTCCTTTGATCTTAAAGGAGAGAATGAACTAATTGCTGGAGATGCTGGACAAGTTTCTTGGGAAGAAGTAAGTGTGATTTCTAAAGGCGGCAACTATGGTTGGAACGTAAAGGAAGGAACCCATTGCTTTAACGCCTATAATAACGATAAGAGTAAAGAAGAATGCCCCGACGCGGATAAAATGGGTCAGCCCCTAATTGATCCCGTGATTGAGTTTAAACAAGGAGGAACTGATCAAGGTGGAAAAGGCCTTGTTGTAATAGGCGGACATGTTTATAGAGGAGATATGATTCCCACACTGGAAGGCAATTATATATTTGGTACTTGGACCCAACACCATGGCAAGCCTGCAGGAGCAATTTTTGTATCGGATAGGCAGCAATCGGATTCCGGAATGTGGAATTTTGAGGAACTAAAATTAAATCAAGAAAAGGGACTCGGTCATTTTCTTTTGGCATTTGGCCAGAACAACGAGGGTGAAGTATTTGTTCTTACCTCCGACGAGCCCGGTCCTGTAGGTAATACCGGAAAGGTTTATCAGTTGGTAAAAGGTGAATGATGAATGAACGTGACTGAGACCTGTTCCCGAAAAAAGTCCGTCCAGCGAAAATTATATTTTGATTGACATCGTAACTCCAAACGTTGCAGGATTTCCCAAATCAATACAGCTTAATAGCAGAAGAAAGCTTATACCGAACCACTGTATTAAAAATCAATCATAATCTTCAATTACGATTTTTTCGGCAGCAACCCCTAAACTTTTTAAATCCTCAGTAACACTCTCCGTCATTTCGGGTGGGCCGCAAACATAGAAATGTTGTGAAAAATCTGTTATAATAGACTTCAAAAAATCCCTGTCTATATGGCCCGTGGGATACTTTTGCGTTTCTTCTTCAGAAAGGATGTTCATAAACCTTTTTTAAAGTAACGTTTCAAATTCTTGCTCAAGAAAAATATCCTTTTCTGTTTTATTGGCAAAAATCAAGGAATTATGATCCATTTCGTTTTGAAATCCCAATGACTTGAAAATCGCAATAAATGGCGTTACTCCGGCACCTCCAGCCAAAAACACCCCCTTACCCTTGAACTGGATAGCCCCGAAGACATCTCCCAGAATCAGTTCGGCCCCTTCTTCCAGTTTAGAAAGTTTTTTGGTAACCCCATCAAGTGAAGGATAGACTTTAATCGTAAACTTCAAATCTTTCTCTCTTGGTAAATTAGTAAACGTGAAAGGTCTTTTTTCGTTCTTACAACCTTCCAAGTTGATTGCTATTTCTGTGGCCTGCCATGGTTCAAAATCATAATTTTCTGGTTTTTCCGTTACCACTTCCAGAACATTGTAATTTATGAACTCTATGGATTTGATTTTAACAATGTGCTTTTTCATTTACTCCTATTTTCAAATTTGTATTTCTTGACAAAGGCTTTTTTTGCCCAACTTTGAATAGCCATTATCTTTTAATCGGAAAAAAGGTTTTGAAAAAAAATCATATTAATTTTTTCCATCTTATTCTTGACGCATATGGGACTTTCAGCCATACAGTCTTCACAACTATCGAAGAGAGTACAAGGGGGTCAACTATTTTTAAAATCAAATGGATTAACAGTTTACAGGAATACATACGCATTGGAGGATATCCTATTTTTGCCCACGTCAATTATACATAGGCTTCTGCCGGAAACATTCGACTAACATTTGGTACAAATCAGGATGTTTCTTTTTAAGCAAATCTGGACGCTCAAAAAAGTATTCCAAAGCTACCGCAAAGAATTTAGCTTGATTTGTACCTCCATATTTTCGGATATCAGAATAATTGATAAACGTTTACCATAAATTTAAGAACTTTTAACGAGTGTTGCATTCTGTGAATTTTAGAGTTAGGATTTAACTTCTTTAATTGGTTTCTATACGATTGATTTTATTAATAATTTAAATTAAGACCAACCCCAAAACCCATATCGCTGTCGTAATGAGTGGTAATCCCCAAATTACGTGTTGTGATATAACGCAAACCTGCCATATATTCCTTATCTGTATTCCACATCAGGTTCATACGCAACCTTTGGGTTATGGGTATATCATTGCGCTCAAATTGTATTCTGACGTTACCGTCCGTAAATATTTCTGCTTGTGCCATTACCAACATCGGTAGGGTGTAATTGACCCCTACACTCAATAAAGAGCGTTTATCCTTGGTGTTTTTTTGACCGAACAAATTTTCCTCAACCTCCTTATGTCCCAATTTTCTATAGCGCCAGTCAAACCCAACAAACGGCATAAGCCACTGCATTTTTCCAATATATCTTCCTATGTGTGTTTCTGTTTCATAACCGTGCATATCATTGTAGCCCAAACGCCATTCGGTGCCAAAACTCCATCGTGTACTTTGAGCCATCAGCAATCCATCATTTCCGTTGGTCGCAAAATCGTTTTCTACCATCAGGTGGAAATCCCGGTCGTCACCTTTTAATTTTCTTAACGCCAATTCAGGGTTTGGTATCAAAGGATTTGGCTCTTGGTTTTCATAACTGAAAACCCTGCCCATACCGCTCATCATATGGTACAATATGTGGCAATGAAAAAACCAGTCGCCTTCTACATTGGCCTCAAACTCGATAACATCGGTTTCCATAGGCATAATATCCACTACATTTTTTAGCGGTGCATACTCGCCTTGGCTGTTGAGCAACCTAAAGTCGTGGCCGTGCAGGTGCATCGGGTGTCGCATCATTGAATTGTTATACAGGGTAATCCTTACTTTCTCCCCTTTTTTTATTAATATTTTATCGCTTTCTGAAATAACCTTATTGTCCAAGCTCCAAACATAACGGTTCATATTGCCGGTTAACGTAAAGTGCAGTTCCTTTATGGGTGCATCCTGTGGAAGTTTTGTTACCGTAGGCGATTTCAACATAGCGTAGTTGAGGGTCGTAATGTTTGCAAGTTCGTTGCTCTTGTACATAGCTTCGCTCATCTTCATTCCATCCATATCCTGTTTTCCATCGATTTTGTGGCCATTAGGATCTTCGCCATCCATTTCCATTTTCTTGTCTTTTTCGTTATCCTCAGGACCGGTTATTTCAGGATACATCACCACGTTCATATCCATTTGCTGCATACTCATACTCATTCCCATTTGGTCCAGATCGCCGTTCATCTTCATCATTTCGTTCATCATTTCCATACCTTCAAAATATTTCAGTTTTGGAAGCCGTTCCGTAAGTTGTTTGATGCCCTCTCCAAGATATATGGAAGCCGATTTTGTACGGTCTTCCGGTGTTACTAAAAATTCAAAGGCAGTATTGTCCGCAGGAATGGTAACAACCACATCATAGGTTTCTGATACAGCAATAAGCATTCTATCAACATCCACAGGTTCCACATCATTACCGTCGTTGGCCACCACGGTTATTTTACCACCGGCGTAGGTAAGCCAAAAATAACTGGAAGCACCGCCATTTGAAACGCGCAGCCGTACTTTATCGCCAGCTTTTAAGCCCTTGAGGGATGTATCTTCATTTTCACTTTTGCCATTGATGAGGAATTTGTCATAATACACATCGCTCACGTCCATTGCAAGCATCCGTTTCCATTCATTATGAAGTTTTGTTTTAAAGTGCCCCTTTTTAATAGCCTCGGCATAACTCTGTGTAGTCCCTTTTTTTATGGCAAACCAGTCGGATGCGTTATGGAGCATACGGTGCACATTTTCTGGTTTCAAGTCCGTCCATTCGCTCAATACTATGGGAATGGTGGGCAGGTCGTCAATGCCTTTTCTGAAGGTCTTATCGTCCGGTCTCTTGTTCAAAATCATAGAACCATACATACCAATCTGTTCCTGAAGCCCAAAATGGCTGTGGTACCAATGGGTCCCGTGCTGTATGATTGGGAAGGTATATTTATGGACGGTGTGCGGCGGAATGGGCATTTGGGTAAGGTAAGGTACGCCATCTTCCTTATTGGGCAAAAACAGACCGTGCCAATGCAGGGCTGTTTCTTCATCCAACTCATTGTGCACATAAATTTCGGCAATGTCGCCTTCTGTGAACGTTAGCGTTGGCATTGGTATTTGTCCGTTCACTGCGATGGCACGTTTTTCCTTACCCGTAAAATTTACGATGGTATCACGAACATATAGTTCGTAGCGCACTATATTTTGTGCCTTTATGGAAAGCGTTCCGAGAAACAGGATTATTATAATAATTTTTTTCATTTTGGTATCAAAAATCAAATTTTATTGAATTCAATTTTTATTGTCAATAGTTTCCACAGTAGAGCCACAGCTTAACATTTGAGAACCATAATAGGGATTTTTAACGGTCTTGTCCTTGCTCAACCAATTGGCATCCTGCATTGGGCAGTATTGGTAATAAAGGGTCTCATTGGTATCGTAAAAAGAAGTTATATCGTGCATATATTTTGACAGAACCTTGAATGTTTCCCGTTGCTTGCCAATATCCTTGGTTGCTGCAATGCTTTTGGCGGCTTCCATTAAAGATGGCATTACCTTGGTTACAGCGGTTTGCCCTTCCGCCGTCAACGCTTCTGTTTTCAAGTTTTTCAATATAGTCAACAATTCCGCAGATTTTCCATTCGCTATCGTGGCATTGGTTTTTACCAGGGCATCTTTTATAGCAAGATAATTATTGAACACGGCTTCCATTGGATTTGTTTCCGTCATTTCGGGCATTGTCATCTCCGAATGTTCCTTACCAGATGGCATCGCCATTTCCTGCATTGGTTCATTCGTTTCCATCTCCATTTTGGTATGGTCCATAGCAATTGCGGGCTGCTTTTGCTGACTTTCGTACTTGCAACATTCGGCAAGTTGTGCATACCCAGCATTCGGTGCCAGATATTCGTCGTTGTCATAACCTGCCAACGCGATGCGTTTTAATATTTCGTCCCGATTTGTTTTTTCGGAATCGAAGGTTATTTTGGCCATTTTACTGTCCTTGTTCCAAGTAACGCTGGCCACATTTGTGAGGTTTCCCGCATTTTCGATAGCAGATTTGCACGTATCGCAGTTACCGGGAATTTTTACAGTTTCCGTTTTTGGGTTTTTAATTTGGGCGAAGCCGAAAGTTGTTGATAGCACCACTGATAGCACTATCAATATGTTGAATATTGATTTCATACATGAAAGATTTAAATTATTTGATACGTTTGAATTTTGAAAACAAGGATATAGTTTTCAATCTCACACAGCTTTGGCTGTGAAGGTAGGTGTACTAACTTAATTTTGGTGGAGACCAAATCTGGAAATAGACTGGTTTTGGCTGTTGTTTTGCATAGTTCCAAAGATTTTTGAAAGCAGCCATAGCAACAGGATTTGATGCTTCTGAAGTTGAAGAATAATTTATTGGTAAAATTGTGGTTGATGTGCAATGGCAGGTAATACTTCCACAAGTTCCATCGCAATCCTTTTCTTTCTTGTCTTGGCTTTTATGACCCTTGCAACAATCGCTCTTTGAGTGTTCTGCACTATCTGCACAACTGATTTTTTCAGATGGGTGGGAAAGGGCAATACGTGCCCATACGCTCGTTGGCACTAAAAAAATACCAAGGGTAATTACCATTATCACTATTTGAATCTTTTTTCCCATTTTGAATAACGCAGCGAATGTAGTGAAAAAAGCAATCCGTTTTACAGCTCGGTCTTCTGTAGAATTAAATCTGTGCTTTTATTATGAATGTCTGTCCAACTTCATCAGTTACACTTTCGGAGCTTAATATTTTCGGAAAAGCTTCTCGTACTAAAGAACGATAGAATTAATGAATGTGCTCCTCTTCATTCTGTTCTCATAAATCCATTTTATGGTCTCACATCTTTAGGCACATCAGTCATTTTTTGATTAAAACATTTAACCAACATCCCGTATAGCTCAGGATGCTTCTTTTTAAGCAAGTCCGGACGCTCAAAAAAGTATTCCGAGGCGACAGCAAAGAATTCGGCCTCATTGGTTCCTCCATATTTTCGGATATCAGAATGATTATCGTTTATGGCTTCCATTTCCTTATGAATTAAATTCAACCAAGGTAATGCATATTGATGTTCTAATAATCGCTCTGGAACTCCATCTGTACTATCATCCAGCTTATCAATAAGATGCACAAATTCGTGTATGCCAGTATTACTTTTATCGGTTGTGTTTTTAAAGCCGTGGTACAATGCTTTTTTAGATAAAATCATTTGCTTCTCAAAACGTCCATTCCCAACTATTCCACCAATATTTCTTGAGTTATCCTTACTACTAAATTGCATATCCTCATTAAAATAATCTGGATATAAAAGGATACCGCTTAAGTTGGTGTAATGCCATTCTTTAAAACCAAAAACAGGGATTACTGCGCTTGCCGCAATTAAAATCTTGTCCAATTCTTCCAATTCAAACTGCACAGCATCGATATAGACCTCACTTAAAAATTGCATCATTTTTTGCTGAAAAATAAGCTGCCTATCTTTTGAAAGGTTTCTATAAAACAGCACATTATCC
>Ga0114916_1002124_pt1 | contig 10586 bp, 5 predicted proteins | sample MalvirAntarct_66_FD_83501 | JGI IMG/M metagenome (GOLD analysis project Ga0114916, IMG submission 83501) | Marine viral communities from the Global Malaspina Expedition - Malaspina viral metaG Antarct_66 | ecosystem: Environmental > Aquatic > Marine > Oceanic | place: West Anvers Island... | reverse complement strand
GCGGTGGAGCGATGATGGCCCGGTTGACGCCAAATGACGACAGGGCAAGAGCGGCAATGCCGGCGGCATATCTCACCTCTGCGGCAGGCTCGGAAAAATCACCTGTGAAAACAAGGACAACGAGCAACCCGGCATCAAGCGCAATCTGAAACACCGCCAGAAGCACGATTGCGCCAAACAGGACATTGAATGCTATGACCACGGGCCTTGGGAACTCGGGCGCAAACACCGAGCCTGACGAAAGCCGGCTGACATAATGGTATTGCGACGCAATCAGCAGCACCACCGCCACGACCGCCTTGAGCGTCCATGGCCAGGGCAGCGGCAGGATGAAGCGGACGAGAACAACCAGCCATGGAAGCCCGGTAACCAGATGAAACATTACACGCGCCTTTGGTGACTTGAACGATCCCACCTTGGTGGGAATCTGGAACGTTCACGCTGGTCCTGTATCGCCGTTTCCCCGGCGGCGCCGTTGTCTCTGCTGGCAGGCTTCCACATGCCATTACCGGCAAAGACGCCTGTACCGGGTGAGATAGAGAGCCGTTGAGCTTCTGCCACCCTCACCCGCTCAACCCGCAAGCTCCGCCAGATGCGTCATCACCACTGCGGCTCCGTTGAGCCGCTTGTCCGGGGTCGGCAGGTCGCGGATGAACACAACGCTCTGGTCGGGCCGGATCTTGGCCATATTGCCCTGCTTGGAAATGTGGCCGACCAGCCCGGCAGGATTGGGGAATTCCTTGTTGCGGAACTGCACCACCACGCCCTTTGGCCCGGCATCGAGCTTCTCGACATTGGCCTTGCGGCACAGCGCCTTGATGAAGACGATCTTGAGCAGATGCTGCACTTCCGTCGGCAACGGCCCGAAACGGTCGATCATCTCGGCGCCGAACCCGTCGATATCGGCAATGTCGGTGATCTCGCCCAGCCGCCGGTAAAGCCCCAGCCGCAGATGCAGATCCGGCACATAGTCTTCCGGGATCATCACCGGCGTCCCGACCGTGATCTGCGGCGACCAGCCGGTATCGATCACCGCGTCCTCGCCGCGGACCTCGGCGACCGCCTCTTCGAGCATGTGCTGGTAGAGCTCGAAGCCGACTTCCTTGATGTGGCCGGATTGCTCCTCGCCGAGAAGGTTGCCGGCGCCGCGGATGTCGAGATCGTGGCTGGCGAGCTGGAAGCCGGCGCCAAGCGTGTCGAGCGACTGCAGCACCTTGAGCCGCTTGTCAGCGGTTGCCGTCAGCATCTTGTTGACCGGCAGCGTGAACAGCGCGAAGGCGCGCACCTTTGAGCGCCCGACCCGGCCGCGCAGCTGGTAGAGCTGCGCCAGGCCGAACATGTCGGCCCGGTGGACGATCAAAGTATTGGCTGTCGGCACATCGAGGCCCGATTCGACGATCGTCGTCGACAGCAGCACGTCATACTGCCCGTCGTAGAACGCGTTCATGATATCATCGAGTTCACCCGCAGCCATCTGGCCGTGAGCGATCGCAAATTTCAGTTCCGGGATGTCCGAACGCAGGAACGCCGCCACGTCCTCGAGATCCGCCAGCCGCGGACAGACATAGAAGCTCTGCCCGCCGCGATAGTGCTCGCGCATCAGCGTTTCGCGCACGGTCACCGGATCGAACGGCGAAATGAAGGTTCTGACCGCCATCCGGTCGACCGGTGGCGTGGTGATCAGCGACAGTTCCCGCACCCCGGTCATTGCCAGCTGCAATGTGCGCGGGATCGGCGTCGCCGACAGCGTCAGCACATGGACGTCGCTCTTGAGTTCCTTGAGCCGCTCCTTGTGCTTGACGCCGAAGTGCTGCTCCTCGTCGATGATTAAGAGACCCAGATTGGCGAACTGGATCGACGAGCCAAGCAGGGCGTGCGTGCCGACAACGATGTCGGTCTTGCCCGAAGCCAGTTCCGTTTTCGTCAGCGCCAGTTCCTTGGCGCCGACCAGACGCGAGGCCTGCGCAATCCGGACGGGATAGCCGCGCAGCCGCTCGGTGAAGGTCTTGAAATGCTGCCGTGCCAGCAACGTCGTCGGCACCACCACCGCCACCTGAACCCCGTTCATCGCCGCAATGAAGGCCGCGCGCAGCGCAACCTCTGTCTTGCCAAAACCGACATCGCCACAGACCAAACGGTCCATCGGCTGCCCTGCGGCCAGATCGTCGCGCACCCGTTCGATCGCGGCCATCTGGTCTTCGGTCTCGTCATAGGGGAAGCGCGCGGAGAATTCGTCGTAGAGCCCCTCGGGCGCCGCAAGTGCCGGTGCCGAGCGCATGTGCCGCTCGGCGGCAATCCGGATCAGCCCCTCGGCCATGTCGAGAAGCCGCTTCTTGAGCTTCGCCTTGCGAGACTGCCAGGCAACCCCGCCCAGCTTGTCGAGCTGTACTTCGGCGCTGTCCGAGCCGTAGCGGGTCAGAAGCTCGATATTCTCGACCGGCAGGAACAGCTTGGCATCGCCGGCATAGTGCAGCTCGAGGCAGGCGTGCGGCGCGCCCGCAGCCTCGATCGTCCGCAGGCCGATGAACTGGCCGATCCCGTGCTCGGCATGGACGACATAATTGCCCTCGTCGAGCCCGGACACCTCGGATATGTAATCCGCACCGCGGCGCTTGCGCTTGGCCCGGCGCACCAACCGGTCGCCAAGCACGTCTTGCTCGCCGATGACGACAAGATCATCGATCTCGTAGCCGCCCTCGATGGCCAGAACCGCCGCTGCGGCCTCGCCGGGTTTCAGCTTGTCGAGATCGGCATGACTGTTGACCCGGACCACACCTCCAAGTCCATGCTCGTCTGTGACCTGCAACAGACGGTCGAGCGAACCCTCGGTCCAGGCGGTGATCAGCACCTTGCGTCCTTCCGAGCGCTTGGCACCGACATGGGCAACCAGCTTTTCGAACAGGTTGGCGCGTCCGCCCTCTTCCGATTTGTCGGCTTCCGCGTCAGCCGCCCAGCGCGGACCGGTCGCAGTCGGAAGGTCGATCACCATCCGCGCCGAGGTTTCGGGCTCGTGAAACGGCGTCAGGCGGATCGCATTGAGGGCATCGAGGCGATCGAGCAGTTCGGACGTGTCGAGATAGAGCAGATCAGGCCTGATCGCCTTGTAGGGGGTGGTCTGGACACCCCGGCCCTTCTCTATGCTCTGCGCCGTCTGCCGCGCTTCGTAGTGGTCGACGATCTGCGCGCGGCGTTCGCTTGCAGCTTCCGCCAGCATATGGTCGCCGGTGATCCGGAAGCCGCCGAGATAGTCGAACACCGTCTGCATTTCGTCGTGAAACAGCGGCAACCAGTGTTCCATGCCCGGATATCGGCGGCCTTCGCTGACCGCCACGTAGAGCGCATCATCCCGGTTCGCGGCCCCGAACATGGACAGATAATTGCTGCGGAAACGGCTGATCGTTTCGGGTTCAAGCGTGACTTCGCTCATGGCGTTGAGCGCCAGTTCCTTGGCCTGGGTCGTCGTGCGCTGCGAAGCCGGATCGAAATGCCTGACACTTTCCAGTGTGTCGCCAAAGAAATCCAGCCGCACAGGCTCTTCGGCCCCCGGCACGAAGACGTCGAGAATGCCGCCGCGCACGGCGTACTCGCCCACCTCGCGTACCGTATCGACCCGCTCGAAACCGTTCTTGGCGAGGCGAACGGACAGGTCCTCCATCTTCAGCCGGTTGCCGGCGCGGGCCGAAAATCCGAGATCCGACACCACTGATCGCGATGGCACCCGCTGCAGCATGGCATTGACGGTCACCAGCAGGATCGCCGGATGCGGATTGTCCGGAAACTGTGCCAGCGACGACAGGGCCGCGAGACGTCGCGCCGAGACGTCAGCTCCCGGAGAGACCCGATCATAGGGTAGGCAATCCCAACCCGGCAGGGTGAGTACCGGGATTTCAGGCGCGAAGAAGGCCAGGTTCTGCTCGAGATCGGCCATCCGCTGGCCGTCGGAAATGATATGCGCCAACGGACCGGCGGACCGGGCAAGCTCGGCAAGCGCCAATGCTTCCATGCCCTGCGGCACACCGGCCAGCGTCACCGGTGTATGCGAACCGGAGATCTTGGCAACCGGGATCACTGGTTTCATGATTTGCTCGCCGGTCCTTGCGATATATTCTGCTCGGGCTCGAAGTCCGGAACATAGGCGCGCATCCGGTCAAACAGCGCGGTGCGAAAACGGTCCGGTGTCTCCGCTTCGCCTGTCACCCAGCGGAAGATGTCCGCATCCTCCTCCGCCATCAGCTCTTCGAGCTGGTCGAGTTCCGCATCGCCGAGATCAGCGATCTCGGCGTCGGCAAAACCGCCGATCACCAGATCTATTTCCCGAATGCCACGTCTCCACGCCCGCACGAGAATGCGACGGCGGCGCGGATCGAGGTCGGCGCTTGAGCGTGTTGTTCCAGTCATGACGGGCCTTTTTTGTTTGGACGGTTTCCTTATCCTGTCGGCACGCAAATGTCAGCCTTGCCTTTGACCCAAAATTGCCGTTCATCTGGTTTCATGCGACCACTTAAGCTCGATCCCCTGTTCAAACCTGTTGAAAGCCTGCCCGGGATCGGTCCAAAGCTCGCCGAGGCGCTGACGCGGGTGACAGGCCGCGAGGCACCGGAAGACACCCGCGCGCTTGATCTCTTGTTGCTGCCGCCACACGGTTTGATCGACCGGACCATGCGCTCGGGCATCACGGAAGCGCCGGAAGGCACGATTGCCACTCTCAAGGTTCGCGTGGACCGCCACCAGCCCTCGCCTCCTGGCCGCAGAAACGCGCCCTACAGGGTGTTCGTCCATGACGATACCGGTGAACTGGCTTTGACTTTTTTTCATTCCAAGCGGCAATGGCTCGAGAAGATCCTGCCGGTCGGCGAAACCGTGCTGGTCAGCGGCAAGGTCGAATGGTTCAACGGCAGACCGTCGATGGTCCATCCCGACCATATCGCCCTGGAAGCGGACGCGGACAGCTTTCCGTTGATCGAACCGGTCTATCCGCTGACCGCCGGCCTGTCGCCGAAAATACTCCGCAGGTCGATCGAGTCGGCGCTGGATCTCCTGCCGGAACTTCCAGAGTGGTCCGATCCGCACCTGGTAAGCAAGAACAGCTTTCCCTCTTTCGCCGACGCGGTCCGCGAACTGCACCATCCCGAAGCGCCGATCGATATAGAGCCGCAGACACCGGCGCGCCGCCGCCTGGCCTACGACGAATTGCTGGCGGGCCAATTGTCGCTGGCTCTTGTGCGCCAGACACTGCGTAAGCTGCCTGGACATCCCGTTGTCGCGGAAGGCCGCCTGCGCCAGGCGATCCTCGGCGAACTGCCGTTTTCACTCACCGGCAGTCAAACCACGGCTGTCGAGGAAATCCTGGCCGACATGGCAGGCAAGGACCGCATGCTGCGCCTTCTCCAGGGGGATGTCGGTTCCGGCAAGACCGCGGTGGCGATGCTCGCCATGGCCGATGCGGTGGAGGCCGGCGGCCAGGCAGTACTGATGGCCCCGACCGAAATCCTCGCCCGCCAGCACCACGCCACGATCAGGAAGATGGCGGAGGCCGCCGGCATTGAGGTTGTCGTACTAACTGCCCGCGCCAAGGGCCGCGAGCGCAGCGAGTTGCTGGAGCGAATTTCCAATGGCGAGGCGCAGATTGTGATCGGCACCCATGCGCTGTTTCAGGAATCTGTCGTCTACAAGAACCTCACCCTGGCTGTGGTCGACGAGCAGCACCGGTTCGGGGTTCATCAGCGGCTTCGGCTGACTGCCAAGGGAACCGCGCCGCACATGCTGGTCATGACCGCCACCCCTATCCCGCGCACGCTGGTCTTGGCGGCCTTCGGCGATATGGACGTCTCAAAGCTGACCGAAAAACCCGCCGGTCGCCAGCCGATCGCCACCGTCACCATCCCCGACGAACGTCTTGGCGAGATTGTCGACCGGCTGAAGAAGGCGTTGGAAGAGGGCAAGAAAGCCTACTGGATCTGTCCGCTTGTCGAAGATTCCGAGCAGAGTGACTTGATGTCGGTGGAAAGTCGGCATGCGAGCCTGGCAAAGGTGTTCGGCAAGGACATGACGCCGCTGGTGTCGCTTGTTCATGGTCGCATGACGTCGGAAGAAAAAGACCAGGCGATGAATGCCTTCAAGACCGGGCAGACCCGCCTCCTCGTCGCCACCACGGTGATCGAGGTCGGTGTCGATGTGCCGGACGCGACCATCATGGTCATCGAGCACGCCGAACGTTTCGGGCTTGCCCAGTTGCACCAGCTCAGGGGGCGCGTCGGCCGCGGCGACGGCGCATCGAGCTGCATACTGCTCTATCACGGCCCCTTGGGCGAAACCGCCAGCGCGCGGTTGCAGGTCTTGCGCGAGACCGAGGACGGTTTCCGCATCGCCGAGGAAGACCTAAAGCTGCGCGGTGAAGGCGAAGTGCTCGGCACGAGGCAATCGGGCATGCCGGGGTTCAGGCTCGCAAACCTGAGCGCTCACGCCGATCTTCTGGAAATCGCCCGTAGCGATGCCCGCAATGTGCTGGAGACCGACCCCTCACTGGCCTCCCCGCGCGGTGAGGCGCTCAGAATGCTGCTCTACCTGATGCGGCGCGACGAGGCGATCAGGTTCCTCAGAGCCGGCTGAAGGCTATCACTCCGCCGCTGGTTTGGCCTTTGACTTGGGCCTTGTCTGAACCGGAAGGACCTTTGGAAAATCCGGAGACACCAAGCCGGCCGAGATCACCATCTTGGCCGCCTCTTCGACGCTCATGTCGAGAATGATCACGTCCTTGCGCGGCACAAACAGCAAGAAACCCGACGTCGGGTTTGGTGTGGTCGGCAGGAACACCGACATTGAATCATCCTCGGGCAGCCTTGTGTTGACCTCGCCCTTGGTGTCCGTGGCGATGAAGACGATCGACCAGAGGCCGCGGCGCGGATACTCGATCAGCGCTGCCTGCTTGAACGACCCGCTCTGCTCGGCGAGCACCGTCTGGAAGATCTGCTTGAGGCCCTTGTAGAGGCTGCGCACCAACGGCATCCGGTCCAGCAGCGATTCCCCGAACGAGATGATGGAGCGCCCAACGAGATTAGCGGTGAGGAACCCGATCATCGTGATCAGGAACAGGGCGGTCACCAGACCGAAGCCGGGAACTGCAAACGGCAGGTAGTAATCCGGGTTGTAGATTGCCGGGATGTACGGTTTGACCCAGCTGTCGACCCAGCCAATGAAGGTCCAGGTCAGATAGGCGGTTATGGCCAGCGGCGCCACGATGATCAGGCCCGTCAAGAAATAATTCCTAAGTCGACGCCCCGCCCCTATCCGTTTTGCTTTCTCGGTCATTCTTCATCCTGCCTCATGGCGCGCAAGACACACCGCCCTGCCGTTCCCACTATATAGGGAACGCGCAAAGGCGAAGACAAGTTCACTACCGATGTATCTCCTACTCGACCGTCACCGACTTGGCGAGATTGCGCGGCTGGTCGACATCGGTACCCATGAACACCGCCGTGTGGTAGGCGATCAGCTGCACCGGCAGCGCGTAGAGGATCGGTGCGACGATCTCGTTGACCTCGGGCAGCACGATGGTCGCCATGGTCTCAAGTGTTGTCGCAGCCGCGCCCTTTTCGTCGGTGATCAGGATGATCTGGCCACCGCGAGCCGCCACTTCCTGCATGTTGGAAACGGTCTTCTCGTAATGCCGGTCATGCGGTGCGATCACAATCACCGGCATGTTCTCGTCGATCAGCGCGATCGGACCGTGCTTGAGCTCGCCCGCCGCATATCCCTCGGCATGGATATAGGAGATCTCCTTGAGCTTCAGCGCGCCTTCCAGCGCCAGCGGAAAGCTGGTGCCGCGGCCGAGATAGAGCACGTCCTTGAACCGCGACAGCTCGCGCGACAATGTCTCGATCTGCGGCTGTATCGATTGCAGCACCTCGTTGAACAGGCGCGGCGCACCGACCAACGCCTGCACCATCGCGGTTTCGTCTTCCGCCGAGAGCGTGCCGCGCGCGCGACCGGCGATCATTGCCAGCGCAGCGAGCACCGAAAGCTGGCAGGTGAACGCCTTGGTTGACGCCACGCCGATTTCCGGTCCTGCAAGCGTCGGAAACGTTGCGTTGGACTCGCGTGCAATGGTCGATTCGCGCACATTGACCACCGCCCCGATGGTCAGACCATTGTCACGGCAGTAGCGCAGCGACGCCAATGTGTCGGCGGTCTCGCCCGACTGCGAGATGAACAACGCCGCCATCCTGCCTGTCAGCGGCATTTCGCGGTAACGGAATTCGGAAGCAACGTCGATTTCGACCGGCAGGCGGGCAAAGCGCTCGAACCAGTACTTGCCGACCAGCCCGGCATAATAGGCGGTACCACAGGCCGACATCGCCAGCCTGTCGAGATTGGCGAAGTCGATCTGCGCACTGTCGAGCTTTACCCGTCCTTCGGCAAAATCGATGTAGTGGCTCAGCGTATGCGAGACCACTTCCGGCTGCTCGTAGATTTCCTTTTCCATGAAATGGCGATGATTGCCCTTGTCAACGACATAGGCGGCGCCCTGCGACTTCTGCCGCCGCCGCTCGACCAGCGTGCCATTGCCATCGTAGATCTCGAGGGCATCGCGGGTGATCACCGCCCAGTCGCCATCATCGAGATAGGTGATCTCGTCGGTGAATGGTGCCAGCGCGATCGCGTCTGAACCCAGGAACATCTCGCCCTCGCCATGGCCAACCGCAAGTGGCGGGCCGGAGCGTGCACCCAGGATCATGTCCGGCTGGTCTTCAAACAGGACAGCAAGCGCATAAGCGCCTTCAAGCCGTCCGAGTGCCTTCTGCATCGCCTGGCGGGGCGCCAGGCCCTCCTGCCGGTAGGCGGCCAGCAGTTGCGCCACCACTTCCGTGTCGGTCTGGCTGTAGAAGCTGGCTCCCTTGGCGGTAAGCTCGGCGCGCAGCGGCGCGAAGTTCTCGATGATGCCATTGTGGACGACGGCGACACCATGGCAGAAATGCGGATGCGCATTGCTTTCCGTCGGTGCGCCATGGGTTGCCCAGCGGGTGTGACCGATGCCGATCTGGCCGGCCAGCGGCTCTTCGCCGAGCTTGCGGTCGAGATTGGCGAGCTTGCCTTCAGCCCGGCGGCGGTCGAGATGCCCGTCATGCACGGTGGCGACACCGGCAGAATCATATCCGCGGTACTCCAGCCGCTTGAGCGCGTCCACCAGCAGCGGAGCCACCTCGCGCTTACCAACTATCCCGACTATGCCGCACATGCGTTTCTCCTGGGTAAAGTGTTGGTCAAGCTCTTACCCAGCAACGCCGGTTTAGACCAGTGACCTAAGGTATTGCGTCCGCTCAATTTTCGTGACACCGCGTAACCGGTTCCGTCCCGGCGGTCAGCTTTGCGCCTGTTTCTTGAGCGCCTTGATGGCCGCGATCTTCTCCCGCAGGCGGTGTGCGCGACCTGGCTTTGTCTCCTGCCGCGCTCTTGCGATGGCCAGTGCATCGTCGGGAACATCCATCGTTACCACGCTTCCCGAACCGACATAGGCGCCGGCGCCGATCTTGATGGGCGCGACCAGCGAGGAATTCGAACCGATGAAGCTCCCCGCCCCGATCTCCGTCAGGTGCTTGTTCTCGCCGTCATAATTGCAGGTAATCGTGCCGGCGCCGATATTGGCGGCCTCTCCGATGACAGCGTCACCGATATAGGTCAGGTGATTGACCTTGGCGCCCTTGCCGACCTTTGCCTTCTTGATCTCGCAGAAATTGCCGACCTTGGCCTTTTCTCCAAGTTCGGTTCCGGGTCGCAAGCGGGCAAACGGCCCGATGCTGGCATTGGCGCCGACATCGGCGCCTTCAAGATGACTGAAGGCATGGATGACCGCACCCGGACCGACCCTGACGCCGGGACCGAACCAGACATTGGGCTCGATCGTTACGTCATTCTCAAGCACCGTGTCGTGGGAGAGAAATACGCTCGACGGGTCGATCATGCTGACCCCGGAGATCATGGCCGCATGGCGGGCGCGGGCCTGCCAGACCTGCTCGATCTCGGCGAGTTCGGCGCGGGTGTTGCAGCCCATCATGTCTTCTTCGGGAGCCTCGATGGCAACGCATCTCAGTCCGCGTTCTCGGGCGATCTCGACGATGTCGGTCAGGTAGTATTCGCCCTTGGCATTGTCATTGCCGATCGCTTCGAGCAGGCCGACGGCCTGCTCGCCTGAAAACGTGATGATTCCGCCATTGCAGAAATCGACAGCCAGTTCGTCGCTGGAGGCGTCTTTGTGCTCGCGGATCGCAACGAGTTCGCCATCACGTTCGAGCAGCCGTCCATACCCTGTTGGATCGGCCGCGCGGAAACCGAGAACCACGACGTCAGCGCCCTTTGTCCGTTCATCTCTCGCCGCTGCAAGGCTGTCCGGATTGATGAGCGGGGCATCTCCATAAAGCACGATGACGTCGTCAAAGCCTTCGGCGATCACGTCTCGCGCCATCAGCACGGCATGTCCGGTCCCCTTGCGTTCGATCTGCTCCACGGCGCTCACCGGCACCCCGAGCCCGGCTCCCGCTGCCTCCGTCACGCGCTCGGCCTCCCGGCCAACCACCAGGGCAACCTTGTTG
>Ga0114916_1002123_pt1 | contig 10588 bp, 6 predicted proteins | sample MalvirAntarct_66_FD_83501 | JGI IMG/M metagenome (GOLD analysis project Ga0114916, IMG submission 83501) | Marine viral communities from the Global Malaspina Expedition - Malaspina viral metaG Antarct_66 | ecosystem: Environmental > Aquatic > Marine > Oceanic | place: West Anvers Island... | reverse complement strand
GTACTTTACTTCTACCAAAAAACATCTTTGTTATGAAAAATATTATTGTTGCTTGTTTCATACTAGTCTGTTCTGCAACATTTGCTCAGAAGAATCCAACTTCGGACACCAAATGTCAGCTTGAAGTTAATGATATTCTACTTCAACAGTCTTTTGACATTGACGATCCTATTTCGGAAGAGGCAAGATATATTTTCGGTGACATGTATGAAGAGTTAAACCTAATTTACAAAAGTGAGTTAAACGATCCTAAACGAGAAGAGTACATTCATGATTTTAATCAAACCTTAAAAGAAGCCTCTGAATTAAACTTAAATATATCTATGTTTCAACAAGACATAGATTACGTTAATAATCTTACAGAATAATTATGAGAATTATAACAAACTTTATCACTTTATTTTCACTTTTTGGAGCAATGAATTTTGCTTCTGCACAATGCGGTCCAACTCAAGTTGATCTTTCTACGCAACTTGTTGGAATATGTGAAGGTGATTCGGAAACAGTAAATTTCACACCTGTAGGAACTTGTTCAGGAAATTATGAATACCAAGTTGAAACATCTACTAACGCAATTATTCAACCTTGGTCAACACTTAGTCAGTATACATTTACGCCTACAAATACAGATACATATACAGTGTACGCGCGATGTTCTGCATGTCCTACGACCGTAGTATTTGACACTGTTCTGGTAGAAGTCGTTCAAACGCCTACAATAGTTGCTGACACATTCGTTTGTTACGGTACTTCTGCTAACTTTAGTGCATCAGGCTCACCTGCTGGAACTATGTCGTGGTGGGACAGTGAGACAGGCGGTACACAGCTCTCTCCAAATGAAAATTATACTTCACCTCCAATGACAGCAAATGACTCGGTTTTTTTGCGTGTTACTGGAACGGTAACAGGAGGAGGAAACCAAGGTTCAATTTTAATTACTGAAGCGGGCTTAGAAGGTTTTGCCGGAGGTACCGGAAGTGAAGATTATTTAGAAATATCGAACCTTTTTTCTAATAATGTAAATACTGCTGGATGGGTTGCAGCTGTTAGTGATTCTTATTCGAATATTAATTCTGTCAATAATACCCTCTGGTATTTACCAAACTCTTTCGCTCCTTGTTCTATTATTTCGAAGACTGATGTTAACGGTTCTTCCAATTATTGGGGATCTAATATTTTTTGGAATCCAAACCAACCAGGCTGGGCAATTATTCTAGATGATGTCGGTAATATAGCGGATTTTGTTGCCTGGGGATGGTCAACCACACAGCTTGCCGGATTCAATGTAACCATCAATGGGTATAACATTACATTAGGAACTGAATGGGTTGGGAATTCTTGTCCTTCAAATTGTTCCGCAGTAGGAACTACACCGTATAGTTTATCTCGTATAGGAAACACAGATAACAATGACGCAGGCGATTTTGTTTGTCAAGCAACCTCTCTAAATGTAGTTAATCCCTCCCTTTCTTGTGGATGGGTAACTTCCAATATAACATGCCCTTACCCAGTATCTGTAACGATAGATTCATTGCCTTCTGCTTCTGCTCCTAACACAACGACCGTAGCTTGTTACGCGGATGTTCCTGCGCCGGACGCCACAATTATAACTGATGCAACTGATGATTACACAACCTCGCCTACTGTACAATATATGGGAGAGGTTTCTGATGGAGCTTTATGTCCTGAAACGCTGACACGAACTTATAGAGTAACCGACTCTTGTTCTAACTTTGTTGATGTAAATCATATTATTATAATCAATGATACTGTAGCACCTGTAATGGAAGCTGCACCAGCTGATTTATTCGTTGCTTGTTACGCGGATGTCCCACCAATGGATTCTCTAGACTGGACGGACAATTGCCTTGGTTCAGGAACTGCTATTGGTACTGAAGTATCAAATGGCTCGACATGTCCAGAAGTTCTAACACGTACCTGGACAGTAACGGATACATGTGGAAATACTGCAACTGAAGTTCAAACTATTACAATTAACGATACTATTGCACCTGTTATTGACCCTGCTCCAGCAGATTTAGCAATACAATGTCCATCGGATTTACCACCAATGGTATCTCTGGATTGGACAGACAATTGTAGTGGAAATGGAGTTTTAAATGGTCAGGAAGTATCAGATGGATTAAGTTGTCCTGAAACAATTACAAGAACATGGACAGTTTCAGACGGCTGCGGAAATACGAGCACAGAAACTCAAGTAATTGTTATAAATGATATTACACCGCCGACAGCGAGTAATTTACCTACGTTACAGTTGGCAGTTTTACCACCAGCAGACTCCACCTTGGTTACTGATGCCGCAGATAATTGCGGAACTCCGATAGTGGAATGGGTAGGTGATGAATCAGACAATGGATTTTGTCCGGAAAACGTAACAAGAACTTATAGCGTTACAGACGATTGTGGTAACGTTACTTTTATCACACGTAATTTTATTATTGGTGATAATATTCCAAATGTTTCATTCTTTGCTGACCCTACAATTCTAGATAATTTGAGCTCTGGTATAGTTGAGTTTGATAACAATACAATTGGTGCGGACACTTATACTTGGGATTTTGGCGATGGATCTCCTATAAGTAACGAAATAAATCCTTCTCATCAGTTCGATATAAGTTCTTCAACAACTTACGATGTTTGGCTAGTTGCAACTTCAGAATTCGGTTGTAAAGATAGTGCGGTTGTAACAATTAATGTTTTTCAAGAGTTGATTTACTTTGTTCCAAACGCATTTACACCAGATGGAGATGGACTTAATCAAACTTTCAAACCAGTATTTGCCGCCGGATTTGATCCAAATGATTACAATTTATTGATTTTTAACCGTTGGGGAGAAGTTCTGTTCGAATCGAATAATGATCAAGTTGGATGGGATGGAACTTACGGTGGAAAAGTCGTTCAAGAAGGAACTTATCTTTACAAAATTGAATTTGGACTAAAGGATGATGATAGCCGAAAGATTGTTACTGGTCATGTTACGCTATTAAAATAAGGTCTTTCGAAAAACATTAACAAAAGCTGTTTATTTCGATAAACAGCTTTTTTCATTTAATAAATCATCATTATCAAGAATAAATCGATGCTTAAGTTTGATTAAAGATTACGCTATAACAACGATATGTTTAACAGTATTTAAGTGGATCAATAATATCGAATTTAAGCACGACGAATGTTAGAATGTAAAAAAAACGATTAGCCAAAAATAGTTCAAAGGCTTCTATCCCATCTTCAATAACTTTTTCATACTTACCTTCTCGTCAATAATTCCGTGCAAATCAGCAATAGAAACTCTAACTTGCTCCATAGTGTCTCGATCACGAATAGTAACAGTATTATCTTCTAATGTTTGATGATCCACTGTAACGTGATAAGGAGTTCCGATCGCATCTTGACGACGGTAACGCTTACCTATCGAATCTTTCTCGTCATATTGACAATTAAAATCAAACTTCAGTTCGTCAATGATTTCTCTCGCTTTGTCTGGCAAACCATCTTTCTTCGTTAACGGCATTACAGCAACTTTGTAGGGAGCCAATGCTGGTGGGATTGATAAAACAACTCTTTCAGAGCCATCGTCTAATGTTTCATTTTTAAGAGCAGCACTAAATACAGCTAAGAACATTCTATCCAATCCAACAGAAGTTTCAATTACATAAGGCACGTAGTTCTTATTTAATTCTGGATCAAAGAATTGAAGTTTTTTACCTGAAAACTCTTCGTGTTTCTTTAAATCAAAATCCGTTCTTGAATGAATTCCTTCCAGTTCTTTAAAGCCCATTGGAAAATCAAACTCTATATCTGAAGCGGCGTTGGCGTAATGGGCTAATTTTATATGATTGTGATCTCGGTAAAACTCATCACCTAACCCTAGTGCTTTGTGCCATTTATTTCTTTTCTCCTTCCAGTATTCATACCACTTGAGTTCTTCTCCTGGACGCACAAAATATTGCATTTCCATCTGTTCAAACTCGCGCATTCGGAAGATAAACTGTCGTGCAACGATTTCATTTCTAAATGCTTTTCCAATTTGAGCAATCCCAAAAGGAACTTTTAAACGACTTGTTTTTTGAACATTTCCAAAATTTACAAATATACCTTGAGCAGTTTCTGGTCGAAGATAAATTTTAGCCGCATCACCAGCAACAGATCCAAGTTCCGTTGAGAACATCAAGTTAAACTGACGCACATCCGTCCAGTTTTTTGATCCTGCAACAGGACATGCAATTTCGAGCTCTTCGATCATTCCTTTGAGAGCCTCAAGATTATCACTTTCCAGTATTTCAGTCAACTGTGCTTCTAAAGCATCTATTTTATCCTGATTTCGCTTAACATTTGGGTTAGTGGCTAAAAACTGCACCTCATCAAAATCATTTCCAAAGCGTTTTTTCCCTTTGGCAACTTCTTTTTTGATTTTATCGCGATATTTTTCAATATGTTCTTCAACTAAAACATCCGCGCGGTAACGTTTTTTAGAGTCTTTGTTATCAATCATTGGATCATTGAAAGCCTCTGTATGTCCCGAAGCTTGCCAAGTTTTTGGATGCATGAAAATGGCAGCATCTAAACCAACAATCTCTTCATTCATCTGCACCATTGCGGTCCACCAATAATTTTTGATGTTGTTCTTTAATTCAGCACCAAGCTGACCGTAATCATAGGTCGCTGTTAAACCATCATATATTTCTGAAGATGGGAATACATATCCATATTCCTTTGCGTGTGAGATTACTTCTTTGAGTTTGTCTTCTTTCTTATCCATGGGCGCAAAGTTAATATATTTTTAGAATGATATTATTTAGAAAAGTAAAGATTTATGAATACTTTAATTTACTTTATGTAAAGTTTACATTACTTTTTGAATACTTTTTTATACATTAGTAAAAAATTAAATTATGAATACAACAGCATTATTTCCAAAAAGCTATCGTAATATAGGACTAGGCTTAATCATTTTAGCACTTTTAATATGGATCATTGAGATGCTATTTGGTGGTTTATCGCTTTTAGAAAACATTAAGGTACTTGCACTCTATGATTCAGGTATTCCATTCGACCAAAGTAGAGAAGGAAACAGTTTTTTCAGAATCATACAGGATGACTTCAGATATGAAGCTGTTAGTGTAATTCTGCTTTTAGGATTGCTTTTATTTGGCTTTTCAAAACGAAAACTGGAAGATGAACTCGTTCAAAAAATTAGGCTTGAATCTTTATTATGGGCTACATACGTTCATTTTTTCTTATTCATACTACTAACACTTTTTACATTTGGACTGTTTTATCTTAATATCCTTGTTTTTAGTGTTTTTACCATTTTATTAATTTACATCATTCGATTTGAGTACAAGATGTTTCTATTAAAAAAGTCTATCAATGAAGAATAATTTAAAAGTACATCGCGCAATACACGATCTCACACAAGAAGATTTAGCACAAAAAGTTGGAGTAAGTCGTCAAACAATAAACGCGATCGAAAAGGGTAAATACAGTCCTTCTTTATTGGTTGCTCTCAAAATCGCCAGAGTTGTGGAAGTCAATGTGGAAGCTATTTTCACCATCGATAAAAATGAATAATCTTACTATTTTTACTCTATACGAACTCCCCAAATCAACACATCATCAACTTGATCATGATTAGCTTTCCATGCGTAGAATGTATCAAGAAGAATCTGACGTTGTTCTCCGACAGGTTTTTCTGAAATTTCAATGAGTAGATTTCTCAATTGTTTAACCATAAATTTCTTTTCATTTTCACCTCCAAATTGATCTTGATATCCATCACTAAATACATAAAGCATATCACCTTCTTCAAGAGTTATTTCATTCGTTGAAAACACAACATCTTCCTCTACAGATTCACCAATTGAATATCTATCACCTTTGTAAACTTTTACCTCTTTATTCCTTATAAGATATAAAGGTCGCTTTGCTCCTGAAAATTCAAGTTTACCATTTGGCATAATCGCACAAAGAGCCATATCCATTCCGTCGTTTAGATTAACTCCACCTTCTTTCAAAAAGTACTCCTTTAATTTAGAATGCATTGCAGTTAGAAGTTTACCCGTCGTATCCAGCTCTGGTTTATTAGCAACTTGATTCAACAAATCATTTCCTATGAGAGACATAAATGCTCCAGGCACTCCATGCCCTGTACAGTCAATAGCTGCAAAACAAACTATATCATTCTTCTTCATGCACCAGTAAAAATCTCCACTGACAATATCGCGCGGCAAATAAATAATAAAGCTATCTGGAAGAATTTCTGACACCTCTCTTTGCCCAGGCAGCATACCATTTTGAATTCGTTCTGCGTACCGAATACTATCAGTAATGTCTTTGTTTTTAATCGCTAATAGTTTATTTTGAACACTAAGTTTATGATTAAATTGCTGTACTTTATCTTTTTCCTGACTCAATTCCTGTGTTCTACTGTGTACTTGTTGCCTCAATAATTCACGCTGTTTTCTTAATTTTTTCGTTCGAACTCTAAACACAACAAATACTAGAATTATCAAAAACACGACTATCAAAATCTGGAACCACCAAGTTGCCCAAAATGGTGGAGTAATTTGAATTGAGAATTCAGCAGGTTCGCTCCAAACTCCAGATCTATTTCTCGCTTTGACCAAAAACTGATACTCTCCAGGTGGTAAGTTTGAATAAGTAGCTGCATTCTCTTTTGACCTAGGAGACCAATCATTATCAAACCCTTCAAGCTTAAAAGAAAATTCAACTTCTTCAGGTGAACTGTAATGAATCCCTTTAAAATCAAAAGTAATATGGTTTTCATCATAATCCAGCGCTACTCCTTCACTTAAATCTTTCTTTTTTAGGTATATCCTTACTCCTTCTATAAAAATGAGTGGCGGTGTTTTTGATACTTCAATTCTATTTGGATAACATTGCATCACACCTCCAATCGTTCCAAACCACATTATTCCATTTTCATCCTTATGGAAAGCATTCTGATTCGTCTCAACGCCTTTAAATCCTTGTGATTTCCCAAAGAAATCTATGTCTCCTGATTTTATGTTTAATCGATCTACACCTTTATTTGAACCAATCCATATATTTCCGATGTCATCACCTGCAACAAAGTAAGGGTTGTCTGCTTGAATACCGTCGTTCGTATTGAAATTTTCAAAAACCTGTCCATCAAATTTAAAAACTCCCCCACCTATCGTGCCCAACCAAATATCTCCGTAAACATCTTCTGTTATTGAACCTGGACGTTGATTAGTCAACCCTTCTTCTAATCCGAAATGGTAGATTTTTCCATTTTCATACTTGACCAACCCATTATCATTTGATCCTATCCAAATACAGCCTTTGGAATCAGAAAAAACTTTCCATATTTCATCGCTAAAAAAACCATTTTGAGTATTGAACTTTTGAAGTTTTATAGGATATCCCTTATCACTCATCTGAAACTTCATCACTCCTTCACCCAAACTACCAACCCAGATATGGCCTTCAATATCTATATCTAAAGTTAAGTTCACGGATGTAAGACCATATTTCTCTGAAGTAAACTTAAAAAATTGGTCTTTCTCCCTATTATAATAAACAATCCCATTCATTGAAGGCATAAAGTAATTACCTTGTTCGTCACAGACCACGCTATTTACAACTTCATCAATAAGAACATTATTAACTGAATAGTTTTTGATACTATCAATTTTATTTTTTTTGCTGGAGTGATAGTAAATTCTGGAAACACCCAAATCAGTGCTAACCCAAGCCTCATTTTTATATGTACTAATTCCAGTTACTTTATTATCAACTAAACCAATACTACTATCAATTTGTAAAAAATCTTCTCCCAACAACTGATACAAGCCTTGACCATAAAGACCAAACCAAACGTTACCCTCTCTATCCAAAACCATCGATTCTACATGGTCAATCCCCAGACCGTTTTTCGAAGTGTAAAGTGTTGGTTCAAGATTCTTCAAATGAATAGCTCCTTCAACTGAATGAATCCAGAATTCACTATCATCAACAATTATAAAATTCTTCCAGCTTGAAATTGTTGTGTTAGTTATTGATAGTAAAGACTGTATCGAAACTACTTTGCGCTCATTAATATTAACTTTGAGCAACTCTTCTGAAGTTAATATGAAGAATACATTCTTGTTAAGACCGTTTCTCTTAATCGAAATTACTTTTGAATCATCCAGTTTTGGGTGAGTCAACCTTACAAACAATTCATTCTCGAAATAAAAAACCCCGCGATCCGTTCCGATGAAAAGGTCTTCTTGAACTGCCAGTAGATTAGTAACAGTAACATCATTTAAGCTCGCATCGGCAAAAGGTTCTACTTTTTCAAGCTTTACATCATAATAAAACAGCCCTTCTTTCTCAGTCACAAACCAAACTTTATCTTTACAACGAGTAATCGCTAAAGTAGATGAACGTATAGAATCCGCCCAACCGCCCTGAAGTGCTTTTATAGTATCCTTAGAAATATGTGTCGGTGCATCGTATCTGTGACCTAACCAAAAATCTCCTATTTCATCTTGATGTATAGAAGTGACGTGGTTGGAATTCAGACCATCTTTTTGACTTAAGTTTGAAAAGGTTTTGCCATCAAATTCACAAAATCCTCCTTGTGTTCCCAAGCGCAATATACCGTCCTGATCAGAAATCATGGATAAAACTGACTGCTGCGGAAGACCTTCATCTGGTCCAAAATAACGAAAATTGTATTTTTGACTAAATGACAAAAGATGAAAAGCCAACAGAAAAGTCAGTAGTAAATACTTCATGATTATATTTAAATGTTGTCTACAAATTAAGTGAAATAAATTCAAATTTAACACTTGATGTTATGTTTAGCGTCCTTAAATGTCTCAAAATTCAATTAACCAAAGCGCTATCCAGTATTAAAATCACTGTCTGATCCAAGAGAGTTATATCAATTCTGTTATTTGTTTTTAATCCCTTCATCAAAATAAGTTCTTTGAATACCTTGCTGCAATTTAAGAAAACAGAAACTTAAAGCAGTTCCACTATCAGTAGCTAATTAAACAACACCATTAATGTCACTTGAACACTTATTCAAGATTAATCAAAAATGCTTGCCTAGTGAATTAGACTATTTAAAAGTTCAGTTAAATTGGGGATAGAAAAGTTCTGAGTTGAAGCTTTCACTCCAGAGGATTTAGATAACGATTCTGATTGTTTTTCTTTATACTTATTTTGGTCGGAGTTAGATAAATCCTCCATTTTCAATAAGTTCGCTTCAAACTGACCTTCGTTTAACGACTCAATAATTTCCTCCATTTTATCTGAAGTGATATTATGCTTATTAAAATAAACTTTAATGACATTTGAGGTATTTTCTTCAGCGTAATTTACTTTTACTTCAGAAACAAACCCAGTTTCGTAGAGACCTTTTCTGAGAGAAGCTCCACACCCCATCTCACACACCATCCCTTCTATTTCAAACTCAGCGATAGCATTTGTAACGCCTTCACTTTCTGCATTGTCTGAACAAGCAAAAAACAAGACAGACATAATTAATGTGAGTAAACTGAGCTTTTTCATTCTTTCAAATTTTGACTCAAATTTACATAAATTACATTTATAAAAAAAATACTGTGTTTGTCGTAATATTTAATCAGTTCAAAAAGTAACTTTGCGTCATGAGCAGAGAGATAAAAAATTGGGGGTTACTTTTATTTCTTGCGGTTATATGGGGCAGTTCATTTCTCCTTATGAAACGTGGAATGATTGACAAAGCTACAGGTGATTTAATTTTCTCCAACAATCAAGTAGCTTCTATGCGTATGTTGTTTGCTGCGATTGTATTGCTTCCTTTCGGGCTAAGGCATTTAAAAATTATCAAAAACGGAAAGATTTTAATTAGCTTAGTAGCTGTTGCGTTTTTAGGAAACTTTTTACCCGCTTTCCTTTTTACATACGCTGAAACCGGAATTTCATCAGGATACGCAGGTATGCTGAATAGTTGCACTCCAATATTTACTTTAATTATAGGAGCCGTATTTTTTAAACAACCGCTGATTAAACTTCAAATTGTTGGTGTTTTGATTGGTACAGCTGGTATTATAGGACTTGTAAACGGAGTGAATACTGTCGACACTTCTGGAACATGGCATCATGTTTTAGCTGTTGTTCTTGCTACTGTTTTCTATGCGACATCAGTAAACACTATACGATTCAACTTATCACACATCAAACCCATTAAAATGACATCGGTTGCGTTTTCATTTTCATTTTTACCCGCTTTGCTACTATTTTTCTTATTTGACACGCCAGAAACTATTGCTTCTAATAAACACGCCTCCTCAGCTTTAGTGTATATACTTATATTATCCATTATCGGCACTGCCTTTGCAGTTTTGGTTTTTAATCATCTTATCAATAATAGCTCCGCTTTATTTGCTAGTTCTGTGACCTATTTCATACCTATTGTAGCAGTTTTAATAGGATTAATAGATGGTGAAACGATTAGTTGGATGCAGGTAATTTCTATGTTTGTTATTTTAGGCGGAGTCTTTTTAGCAAATGTATGGGTCAAGTTGAAGAAAAAAAGAGAAAATAAAGG
>Ga0114916_1002121_pt1 | contig 10596 bp, 9 predicted proteins | sample MalvirAntarct_66_FD_83501 | JGI IMG/M metagenome (GOLD analysis project Ga0114916, IMG submission 83501) | Marine viral communities from the Global Malaspina Expedition - Malaspina viral metaG Antarct_66 | ecosystem: Environmental > Aquatic > Marine > Oceanic | place: West Anvers Island... | reverse complement strand
GATCCTTGTCGAAATTCAGGCCCCAGCCCCTATGCCTCTCGGGCCGCCTGCGCAATAGCGGCCTTCGATGCTTGCCCCGCTGGGCCCGCGCCGCTATAGGCCGCGCGGGACCCCATTTTTCCGTTCAAGCAGGATGTCATCATGGCTGTTCAGCGTACTTTTTCCTTTAACGAGACGGACGCCACCGAGCGTAACCTGACCGGCGCCGTCAACGCCGTCATCGAGAAAGCCGGTCTCCGCATCATCGGCCAGCGCCGCATCCAGATGACGCAGGCTCAGGCCGAGCGTTTCTATGGCGTTCACAGTGAGCGTCCTTTCTTCGGCGAACTGGTTGAATTCATGACTTCCGGCCCGGTCGTCGTTCAGGTCCTCGAAGGCGAGAACGCTGTTGCCGCCTACCGTGAAGTCATGGGCGCCACGAACCCGGCCGAAGCCGCTGACGGCACGATCCGCAAACTGTTCGCCAAATCCATCGGCGAAAACACCGTGCACGGTTCGGACTCCGAAGAGAATGCCGCGATCGAGATCGCGCAATTCTTCTCCGAAGCCGACATCGCTGGCTAAGGCGACGCCTTCGGGCAGATGAGAATTCAGAGAGGGCCCGCCGCAAGGTTGGGCCCTTTTTGTTGCGCGCAGCACAAACGGCCGGGCAGGCGGCGCGTTCCGGGGGTTACCAGATCAGCTTCAAGGCTGGCGGAGTCATGTGTCCGGACGCGGCAGGTGATAGAGCCTGCATTCCTGGCGAAAGCCGGGATCTCTTGCTGCAGGAGGCCCCGGCATCCGCCGGGGACACGGATCGGGGGTGAGAATGACGGGCTCGCCGTGGACGGCCTCGCGGAATCTGCGCGAGGGCTGGAAATCGAAACCGGAACGCGCAGGTGTGCGTCCGGAGAGATCATCCGATAGCTGAGCGATGACGACTTGTCCCGTCGGCGTAACGACCCAGAGCATTTGCGAGCCGGGCCTGCCGGCCTGCTGGAACCATGCCCTCAGGCGCTGGATGCGCCAGAAGATCAGCGGCCAGAGGAGCCAGAGATGCAGGGGCAGGCCCTGCATGGGCTGGAAGAGGGAGAAGGCTGGCATCGTGCTGTGAAGGTAGCAGCGTGCTCGGGGCGGTCGGATTGGTGGCGGCGGAGCCCCGCGCCAACGGGAAACCAAGGGCGTTTAGGGGGTGGAGAGGCGCACGCGTTTCCACCTGGCAAGCCGCTAGCGGACTTAGTTCTGCGGAAAGGTGTACAGCGCGATTAGCATCGGGATGATACTGAGCCAAGCGGCCGCATAGCTGAGCGTCGTCGGCAGGCGCAGTTTTTCAGCAAAGGCCACCGCGCCGCGATCCGGCACTTCGGAATACGACCGTGTCCAGAGATACCTGATCAGCGGATAGGCCGACATCAGGTCGCCGTTCCCCATCAGGGTCGGATGCTCGGCGTGCTCCCAGAGAACCGGGTGGCGCTTCTTGCTGCCCTTGATGAAAATCCAGGACGTGATGCTTTCTGCGATGAGGCACAGGAAAAAGATGCTGGCGGTCAGGATGAGCAACATGTGAGTCCTCTGTGCTCTCAGGCCCGTGTCTGAATTTCGGCGCAGGCCTTGGTCAGCGCTTCCGGGTAGAGCCGGTGCTCAACTGGCAGGAGGCGGGCGGCGAGGCTGTCGGCTGTGTCGCCCGGCAGGATGGGCAGGCTCGCCTGCTGGATGATTTCGCCATCATCGACACCGGGACTGACCCAGTGGACGGTGCAGCCGGCTTCGGTATCGCCCGCATCCAGCGCGCGCTGATGGGTGTCGAGGCCTTTGTACTTTGGCAGCAGCGAGGGGTGGATGTTGACCATCCGGCCCTGCCATTTGTTGACGAACCAGGGTGTCAGGACGCGCATGAACCCGGCCAGTGCAATGATCTCGACGCCTGCCTCTGTGAGCTGTTCGTGCATCGCGCGCTCAAAGGCTTCGCGGTCCTTGCCATAGGTCTTGTGATCTATGGCGGCGGTCGCAATGCCGGCGGCGGTAGCCGTTTCCAGCCCCTTCGCGTCCGGCCGGTTGGACAGGACGAGGACGGGCTGGGCCGGATAGGCCGGGTCCCGCGCCGCCTCCAGGATGGCTTCCATATTGGAGCCGCGCCCGGAAATCAGGATGGCCAGTTTCAGGCGGGTCATGCGGGGGCGAGGTCTCCGAGCACGACCGGGGTCTCGCCCATCAGGCGCAGCTGGTTCATCACGATCTCGGCCATGTCCGGCTCGACGGAGAAGACCATGCCGATGCCCATATTGAAGGTGCGATGCATCTCATCCAGCTCGACGCCGCCGGCTTCCTGAAGCCACTGGAAGACCGGGCCGGGCGTCCAGCTGTCTCTATCAATACGGGGTACGAGATGATCGGGGCACATGCGCGGCGTGTTTTCCGTCAGGCCGCCGCCGGTGATGTGGGCAAGGCCATTGATCAGGCTGCCCTTGATCAGCGGCAGGGCGGCTGCGGAATAAAGCCGGGTCGGGGTCAGCAGGGCTTCGCCGAGCGTGCCGTCGGAGAAAGGCGAGGCGGCCTCGTAGGAGAGGCCTTCACGCTCGACGATGCGGCGGATCAGGGAATAGCCATTTGAATGCGGGCCGGACGAGGCGATGCCGATCAGCACGTCGCCTGCGGCCATGTCGCCCATGCGGGGAAGGACCTTGGCGCGGTCGACGGCGCCGACGACGAAGCCTGCGAGGTCGTAATGGCCGGGCGGGTACATGCCGGGCATTTCAGCGGTTTCGCCGCCGACAAGGGCGCAGCCGGACTGGCGGCAGCCTTCGGCGATGCCCGCGACGACCGCTTCGGCGATGCCGGCTTCGAGCTTGCCAGTTGCGAAATAATCCAGGAAAAACAGCGGCTCGGCCCCTTGGGCGAGCACGTCATTGGCGCACATGGCGACGAGGTCGATGCCGACCGTGTTGTGGATGCCGGTTTCGAAAGCCAGCATCAGCTTGGTGCCGACGCCGTCTGTGCCAGAAACCAGGACAGGATCCTCATAGCCGGACGCTTTCAGGTCGAACAGCGCGCCGAAGCCGCCGAGCCCGCCCATGACGCCTGCGCGTGCGGTTGCCTTTGCCAGCGGGCCAATGGCCTCAACCAGCCTTTCTCCTGCCTCAATGTCGACACCGGCATCACGGTAGGAAAGGGGAGTTTTGGATGTATCGCTCATGATGACTCGCGCGTTAGCATGGGGAAAACGTCTCTGCCAGTGCCGCTTGCGGTTCCAGCCCCAGCTCTGGCTTGCTACAAGAGGTCTAAACGGAGGCCGTTGACCATGATTCGTATCCTTATTGCGTCCCTTTTCGCCCTGGTTGCCCTCGGGTTGGGCGCCTCCGCTGATACGCGGGATGTCTACACGGTTTCAGATATCGAAGTGGACGAATCTGCCGGCACGCTGATCGAGGCGCGTGAGCGTGCCATGGCTGCAGCCCGGATCAAAGGGGCCCGGGTACTGATCGACCGGATCACATTGGCCGATGACCGTGTGTCTGCCGGGGGCATCCCAATCGATGCCGCACTCGCGAACCGCTTGTCAGCGGCCGTGGATGTGCAGGAAGAGACGGCCGGGAACGGTCGCTACAAGGGCACGCTGGCGATGGTCTATAATCCGCGCATGGTGCGGGCGCATCTGGAATCGCTCTCGGTGCCTTATGTTGACACGCAAGGCCCCAAAGGACTGTTGATCCCGTTGGCGTCATCGGCCGGACTGGAGGCTGCCTGGCGCGAAGCGCTCGGAACAGGCCGCGATGAGACGCTGTCGCCCTATGTGACCTCGAACAGCCCCGGATACAGCGCCTTCAGCAGCTGGATGGAACTGTCACCGGAGGCGTCTGCCATGGGCGCGCGCCGAGGTATTCTGGCGGACCTGTCTGGCCGCGATGGCGCATGGCGCGTCACGGTGTCGACCGTGACGGCAGCGGGCACTGAACCTGTGGGCACGACGCCTTTCGCCCAAACGCTGGACGGCGCAGTCGATGCGATGCTCGGACTGCTCGATGAAAACTGGAAGCGTACCTCGGTGATCCGCAGCGGCGAGCGGACCCCGGCCACGGCGAGTGTGCGCTACACATCTCTGATCGAGTGGAACACGTTGCGCGGTGCGCTGGCCCGGTCGCCTCTGATCTCGGAATTCCGCATTGACGCGATTGCGCGTGACGGGGCGATGGTTGCCTTTTCCTATGCGGGCGATCCACCGCGCCTGCAGAACGATCTGCTGCAGCGCGGGGTTTCCCTGTCCGAGAATGATTATGGCTGGATTGTCCGGTCCGCGGTGTCGTCGTCGGGGGAACCGTGAACCCGGCGAACCCGAACAGGCCCTACAAGCCGAGCCAGCTCAGCCTCGGCTTTCCTGCAAAAGAACCCACGCTTGATGCGCTTCTGGTGACGGAAGCCAATGAGAGCGCTTTGGCGGTGCTCGGCGCGCCGCAGAGTTGGCCGTTTCCTGTCATTTGCCTGTTGGGGCCGCCGCGCTGCGGATTGTCTGTTCTGGCGCGCGCCTGGTGTCAGGAATTTGAAGGCAGCTATCATGTCGCCAAGGAGTTTTCCCGTCTGAAATCACGCGGCCTGGCGGCGCTGGCGTCGGGATTTGTCGCGGTGGACGATGCCGACCGCGTCAAGAAATCCGAGAATTTGTTGACACTGATCAATTCGGCAACGGCTGAAGGCGGGCATGTCCTGCTGACTTCAAAGCACCATCCGAGCCAATGGCAAACCCAGTCAGCCGACTTGAAATCCCGCCTCATGGCACTGCCGGTGATCGAGATTGGGGAGCCTGACGAAAAAATGCTCAAGGCGCGGCTGGAATCCGCTGCCGAGCGCTATTTCCTGAAGCTTGAGCCTGAGGTCATTAAGTATCTGGTACCCCGACTGGAACTTTCTTATGAGGCTATCGAAATATTTATAGAGAAATTGAATGATAAGGTGACCGAAGCGGGCCGTGCACCGTCGGTGCCATTGGCCCGGGAAGTCGTCGAAGAATTGGGCTGGGCCGACCCCGATCAGAGGTCCATGCTGTAGAATTGAATGGAATTGCGGAGTTTGGCATCATGGCCGATGGACAGTCTGGAACCCAGAAGCAGATGATGAATTCGCCGGAGCGGTTCCTGAACCGGGAATTGTCTTGGCTGGAGTTCAACCAGCGTGTGCTGGAAGAAGCGTCGAACACCGACCATCCCCTTCTTGAGCGCCTGAGGTTCCTGTCGATATCGGCGAGCAACCTCGATGAGTTCGAAATGGTGCGCTATGCGGGCCTGCGCGAACAGGTGCGGGCCGGCGTTGTCAAAGCCAGTCAGGATGGCTTGACCCCAGCCGAGCAGGTGGAACGGATTGAAGAGGCTTCCCTGAACCTGATCGCCGAACAGCAAGTGCGCTGGCGCAGCCTCAAGCAGGAACTCAATGCCGAAGGCGTTCATGTGCTGGGCGTGAAGGAACTGAACAAGAAAGACCGGGTTGAGCTGGACAAGTATTTCCGGTCAAACATCTTCCCGGTCCTGACACCACTCGCAGTCGATCCCGCGCATCCGTTCCCGTTCATTCCGAATCTGGGCTTTTCGATTGCGATCAATCTGGTCGCCAAGGGGAATGGAGATGCCCATGTAGGCATCATTCCATTGCCGGCCTTTGTGCGGCGTTTCATTCGCCTGCCCAAAGGCACCAAGGGCAATTTGCGCTTCATTGCGCTGGAAGATGTCATCGGCATGTTCATCGATGAACTCTTTCCCGGGTTTGAGGAGAAAGACCGCTGCCTGTTCCGTGTGATCCGTGACAGCGACATCGAGATCGAGGAAGAAGCCGAAGATCTGATCCGCGAATTCGAAGTGTTGCTGAAGCAACGTCGCAGGGGCCGGATCGTTCGTATCCGAATGCAATCCAGTGCGCCGGAAGACCTGCGCCGACTGATCACGCATGAGATCGGCGCTGAAGAAGCCGACATCGTTCTCTATGATGGCATTCTTGGAATGGCACAGCTATCGGAACTGATTGTCAGTGATCGGCCAGACCTGCAGTTCCCGTCCTATGAGCCGCGCTACCCCGAGCGTATTCGCGAGATGGGGGGTGACTGTTTTGCGGCGATCCGTGCAAAGGACATTCTGGTTCATCATCCATTCGAGACGTTTGATGTTGTAGTCCAGTTCATCCGGCAGGCCGCAGCCGATCCGCAAGTCGTTGCGATCAAGCAGACGCTCTACCGAACAACGGCGAATTCACCGATTGTCGCAGCCCTGGTGGAAGCGGCAGAGGCCGGAAAAAATGTTACCGCATTGGTCGAGATCAAGGCGCGCTTTGATGAAGAAGCCAATTTGCGACTTGCACGCGACCTTGAGCGCGCGGGTGTTCAGGTTGTCTACGGTTTCATCGAGTACAAGACCCACGCGAAAGTGTCGCTTGTGGTGCGCCGCGAAAGTGATGAGCTGCGCACATATACGCATTACGGGACGGGCAACTACCATCCGATCAATGCGCGGATCTACACAGACTTGTCGCTATTCACGGCGGATGCGGCGCTGGGTCGTGACGCCAATCGGCTCTTCAACTTTGTGACGGCCTATCGCGAGCCACCCTCTGTCGGTCCTGTGATGGAAAAGGTTTCCATGTCGCCACTCGACATGAAAGAGAAACTCATCGGGATGATTGAGGCAGAGGCAGACGCGGCGCGCCGGGGCGAACCCTGCGGCGTCTGGGCGAAGATGAACTCGCTGGTCGATGGCGAAGTGATTGATGCGCTCTATTCGGCCAGCCAGGCGGGCGTGCCGATCATTCTGGTTGTGCGCGGCATCTGTTGCCTGCGTCCCGGCGTTCCGGGCTTGTCTGATAATATCTCTGTAAAGAGCATTGTGGGTCGATTCCTGGAACATTCCCGAATTGTCTGTTTTGCCAATGGGGAGGTTCTGCCATCGCCCAAGGCCAAAGTGTTTATCTCGTCTGCGGACTGGATGCCGCGAAATCTGAACCGGCGTGTCGAGGCATTGGTGCCGGTTGAAAATCCAACCGTTCACCGTCAGGTGCTGAACCAGATCATGGTCGCCAATCTGAATGACGAACAACAAAGTTGGATCATGGGAGAAGACGGCGTCTATGAGCGAATGGAATTGCGTCCCGATACAGAGACTTTCTCGGCCCACACATATTTCATGGACAATCCCAGCCTGTCTGGACGCGGGAGCGCGCTCGAAGTCAGCCTGCCGCCACGTCTGAAACCTCGCGAAGGCGTTTAGGTTTGATGTTTCCCAAATCAGAACGTGCGGCAATTATCGATATCGGGTCAAACTCGGTACGTCTGGTGATCTACGATGTTCTGGGCGCTTCAATCCTTCCGACCTTCAATGAGAAAGTCATGGCCGGATTGGGTCAGGGCTTGATGCAGACGGGGCAGCTTTCGCCAACTGGTGTTGAATCGGCGTTGAAGGCTCTTGGTCGGTATCGCGCGATCCTGAAAGCCTTGCACTTGAGGCATTACACGGCTGTGGCAACTGCAGCCGTGCGGTCAGCCGAGAATGGTCCGGAGTTCATCAGCCTGGCGTCCAAGGCGCTGGGACGGCGCGTGGTGGTTCTGTCGGGAGAGGATGAGGCACGCTTGTCGGCCGTTGGCGTAGAGGCGAGCTTCCATGCGCCACTCGGCATGATCGGCGATCTTGGCGGATCTAGTCTTGAGTTCAAGCAAATCGGCGGCAAGGCCGCAGACGGGGAGAGCCTGATGCTTGGCCCGCTCTCTCTGGTCGAGGGGGATATTGATCTGAAGGCGCTGCGCCGTACCATACGGGCGGAGCTCAAGACGTCTGATGTGCTGGCAAAATCGACGGGGCGCTTCTATGCGGTGGGCGGCGCATGGCGGACCGTGGCAAAGCTGAACATGCAGATCGAGGACTATTCGCTCAAAGTGCTGCAGGGCTATCAGATGTCGAAATCCCAGGTCGACAAGGCAGCAAAGCTCTGCTTCGACAGCGTAACCAGTTCGACGGCGCGGGCGATGCTGGAAAACGTCGACAAACGCCGCGCCAAGCATTTGCCGGTCGCGGCGATTCTGCTTCAGGAAATTCTTGGCAACAGCCGGTTGGAGGGCGTGACCATTTCCTCGGCAGGCTTGCGGGAAGGCGTGCTGCGGGATGCGCTGGGCGCGCCTTTGCACGATCCGCTGATGGATGGCGCGATCGCGTTCGCGCGGCTGGACAAGAACCAGATCCTGTTCGGCGAAGCGCTGCATGATTTCATCGCGCCGGCCCTGGCCCCCGAGCCGGACTTGTTCGGATCGCCTGCCGCGGACATAAGAATCGAGAAGGCGGCCTGCATGATGGCTGACAGTGCCGGGCGGTTCCATCCGGATCACCGATCCATCATGGCCTATGATCAAGCGCTCAGGGCGCCTTATGTCGGCGTCTCGCACGGCGAACGCGCTCTGATCGCCTATGCCATTGGATGCCGCTACCAGAAAGACTTCAAGAGACCGGATGAGTATGTCGCGCTCACGACGCCGGAGCAGGATGAGCGCGCCCGCCAGATCGGGAGTGCGATGCGACTGGGGGCTGTGTTCTCGGGTCGGTCAGGGCCGATCCTTCAGCGGGCCAGACTGGTTCGCACGCATGATACGCTTCAGTTGAAAGTGTCGAAAGCCGATGAGGCGATGGTTTCGGATACGGTCGAGCGCAGGCTTTCGCAAACGGCGAGCCAGCTGCGTTTGAAATCGGATGTCATTATTAGTTGAGGCTGAGCAGCCTAGACGTCGAACAGTCTGACTTGACCGCCCTCAAAAGATACGGCCAGTTTCCCATTCAGCAGGGCCTGTGCGCGTTTCCCGAACATGTCATAACGCCAGCCTGACATGGCGGCAATTTCGTCACCCGTCTCACCGCGAGCGATCCGGTCGATATCGGCCGCATTTGCGATCAGGCGGGGCACGACGTCATTCTCCTCGCTGACATGCTTGAGGAGCACTTTGAGCAATTCGGGCGCACCAGCGGGGATCTGGGCGTTCTGGACCCGCGGGCCAAGCTCGGGCGCGTACTTGTCTGGATTGTCGATGGCATCGATTGCTGCCTCGAGCAGGCCATTGCCGAATTTCGACCGAATGAACCCATTTGGCACTGCGCGGAGCTGGCCGAAATCGCCCTCGGAGCGCGGTTTCTGGCTGGCGATTTCTTGAATCGCGTCGTCCTTCAGGATCCGGCGGCGTGGTTTGTCCAGTTCTTGCGCCATGGTTTCGCGCCAGGCGGCAACGGCCACGACAATGGCTGCATAGTCTTTCTTCGGCTTTCGCAATTTGAGTCGCTGCCATGCCTTGGCGGGGTCGGTATCGTATTTGGCGGGATCTTCCAGATCTGCCATTTCCTCGCGCACCCATCCCAGGCGTCCAAGCTGTTCCAGCTCATCGCGCATTTTGAGATAGGCGTCCCGCAAATGCGTTACGTCGCCAAGGGCGTAGACCAGTTGTTTCTGGCTGAGTGGACGGCGGGTCCAGTCTGTGAACTGGCTCGATTTGTCGATCTGGCGCTTCAGCACGCGCTGAACGAGATTGTCGTATGAAATCGAATCGCCAAGGCCGAGCGCCATCGCGGCGACCTGGGTATCGAAAATCGGGCCGGGTGGGTGGCCGATCAGACGGTTGAATATTTCGAGGTCCTGACGGGCGGCGTGAAACACTTTTACCCGGTTGTCTGCGGCGATCAGATCGAGGAAGGGACCGATGTCCAAATCCTCGGCCAATGGGTCGATCAGGCCTTCTACGCCGGGGGCGGAGGCTTGGACGAGGCAGAGTTCCGGCCAGTAGGTCGTCTCCCGATGAAACTCGGTATCGACGCAAATAAAGTCGGATTCAGCGAGCTTTCCGCACAGATCTTCCAGTGCGGACTGCTCAGTAATGGGAGTCAGGGTGTTGTCAGTCATCGCGCGCTTGCGTATCGCATCGCCTTGACAATTGCGAGAGCTTGAATGCCTTTCGCGCTTTTATTTCTGTTGGACCGTATTTCCGGAGAAAGTTTCCGATGCACGCCTATCGCTCCCACACCTGTGGGGAACTTCGCAAGTCCCATGTCGGTGAAACCGTAAAACTGTCTGGCTGGCTTCACCGTCGCCGCGATCATGGCGGGGTGATGTTCATCGACCTGCGCGATCATTACGGCCTGACGCAGATCGTGTTCAATCCGGGCTCACCTGGTTTCGGCACGGTTGAGCGACTGCGTGCGGAGAGCGTGATCACGCTGGAAGGCAAGGTCGTGGCCCGCGATGAGGGCCTCGTGAACCCGAATCTGGCCACGGGTGAGATCGAGGTCGTGGCGGGCGAAGTTACCGTCCAGTCGGAAGCCGCCGAGCTGCCGCTGCCTGTGTTTGGTGAACCGGACTATCCGGAAGAGATCCGCCTGACGCATCGCTATCTCGATCTGCGCCGCGAGACGCTGCATAAGAACATGATCCTGCGCAGTCAGGTGATCGCCAGCCTGCGCCGCCGCATGCTCGAACAGGGCTTTACGGAATATCAGACCCCGATCCTGACGGCGTCGAGCCCTGAAGGCGCGCGCGACTTCCTCGTGCCGAGCCGTATCCATCCGGGCGAGTTCTACGCGCTGCCGCAGGCGCCGCAGCAGTTCAAACAATTGCTGATGG
>Ga0114916_1002120_pt1 | contig 10596 bp, 9 predicted proteins | sample MalvirAntarct_66_FD_83501 | JGI IMG/M metagenome (GOLD analysis project Ga0114916, IMG submission 83501) | Marine viral communities from the Global Malaspina Expedition - Malaspina viral metaG Antarct_66 | ecosystem: Environmental > Aquatic > Marine > Oceanic | place: West Anvers Island... | reverse complement strand
GGTAGGAGTTCTTCTTTTCCTCGTGCTTGACTTCGGCCACGACTTCGCCGCCGAGCGTCTTGTAGGCCTCGACGAAGGTGCCGCCGATGCCGACGCCATAATCGTTGTTGACGAAGGTCACGGCCACTTTTGTGAGACCTTCATCCATCACCATCTTGGCCAGCACCTCGCCCTGGAAATTGTCCGACGGCACGATGCGGTAGAGCAGGTCATTGTCCTGGATGCCGGTCATTGCCGGCGAAGTGGCGGTAGGCGAAATCTGCACCACGCCGGCCGGAATGCCCGCGGCTTCGGCCGAGGCGATCGTCGTGCCCGACATCAGCGCACCCATGATGATCGGCACATTCTCGACGTTGATCAGCTTGCCGGCGGCATCGACCGCACCCTGCGAGGAGCCGGTGGTGTCGCCATAAACCGCCACGGCCTGACCGTCGAGCAAGCCGCCCTGTTCGTTGACCTGGCTGAAAGCCAGATTGGCAGCGTTCTGCAGCGGCGGAATGAAGCTCGCGATCGGACCGGTGATGTCCATCAGGACTCCGACTTTGGTGTCGGCTGCCAGGGTTGACGCGCTCGACGCGAGCAGCGCCGCAATCGCCAATGCATATGTTGTTTTTTTCATTATTCTGCTCCCATTGAATTTGTGTGCCCTATGCTGTGTGAGCGCCTCGCGGGCTTGATCAAAACGCTCAGATTTCGTCCACGACCTGTGTTTCAAACGATCCGGGAAGCGAGACTTCCAGCAGTTGCAGATCGCCGCTCGGCTCACTGTAGCGCGTTGCCATCCGCGGTGGAATGACAAAAGCATCACCTTTTTCAAGACGATAAGGCTCCTTGCCTTCGCCTTCCAGCACCATGGTTCCCGACATGACGAAATTGAACAGGATGTCGCCTTCGTGCCGGGTCCAGACCGGCGTATGGGCGCCGTTGGGGCGCGCCACCATGACCGAGGCAACACCCTTGGTGTTCTCATCAATGGTCGTGTCGCGCGCTTCGAAACCGGGAATCCGGAACGGCTTGAAGACGCCGTCCCTGGCCAGGCTGTGCACAAAGCGCTGTCCGTCCCATTCCCGGTCCGGTCGTTCCTGCGGCGTCGGAAGTTCCATCATGTGATCGATTTCGGTGACGTGTTCGGCCGGAACCCCGATTTCGATCACCTCGATCCCGTCCGCCGCGTGCAGCACCTTGTGACGGATCTGCGGCGGCTGGATGAAACAGTCGCCGGCATGCAGCCGGCGGGTTCCGCCCTGATCCTCATAGAGGACATCGACCCAGCCATTGATGCAGAAGATCAGCTGGAAACCGACCTTGTGAAAATGCACCATATCGGGCACCGGGCCGTCAGGCACCCGGATATGCGAAGCAATCATCGCGCCGCCGAGCCGGGTCGGGATCAGGTCGCGATATTCCATACCGGCGCGGCCTATGATCCACGGCGCCTGGTCGGCCAGCCGGCGAACCACGAAGGCATGCTCGGTCCTGGGCAGCACCATCGGTGGATTGAGTTCGTCGATCTCGATGCGGGTGCCGTTCGGAGCAACCAGCTCGCGCTTGCCCTCGGCGAAGCCGTCGGGATCATCGGTCAGGATACGCAACGTTCCCGGCGCCTCCGGAGCGCCTTTCTCGATGCGGATCCTCAGTCCATGGCCCGAGAGAACCGCCACTTCCGGGTCATCCGCCGGATAAATCATGTCGAGACGCATCTTCAGCGTCTTGGTATAGAACGGCAGGTCGTCTCTGAGTTCCGATGTCGGCAACCTGATTTCTGCGCGCGTATCCAACCTGCTCTCCCAATTTCAGGCGAACCATCATGGCGGTGGTCTCGGGATCAGCCTAGCTCTCCCACCAGAGGCAGCCCAAGACTATCGAAGCGAATGGATATTTCAAGGCTGAAATATCCGTCCCGGGCTGCCCCGACCACCTTCTACAACTCAGTCCGCACACGCCAGAGTTCGGGGAAAAGCTCGACATCAAGCATCCGCTTCAGGTAGCTCGTACCACCGGTGCCGCCGGTGCCGCGCTTGAGCCCGATCACCCGTTCCACGGTGGTGACATGGTTGAAGCGCCAGCGCCGGAAATAGTCCTCGAGATCCACCAGCTTCTCGGCAACCTCGTAGAGCGCCCAGTACTTCTCTGGCGCCTCGTAGATCATTTTCCAACCCTCGGTCACCCCGTCATGCAGCGTGTGGGTCTGCCGCACGTCACGGGAAAGCACCTCGTCCGGCATGGCGATGCCGCGCCGGGCCGCGAGCCGGATCGCCTCGTCGTAGAGGCTCGGTTCATTCAATTCCGCATCAAGTTTCGCATGCACCCCCGGCACATGCGCATGCGGCCGCATCATCGCGTGATTGCGGTTGCCGAGCGCGAACTCGATCATCCGGTACTGGTAGGACTGGAAGCCCGAGGATTGCCCTAGCTTGCGGCGGAAATGGGTGTAGTCGCTCGGCGTCATGGTCCTGAGCACGTCCCAGGCCGAATTGAGCTGTTCGAATATCCGCGACACCCGCGCCAGCGTCTTCATCGCCGGCTGCAGCTGATCTGCGCGGATTGCCGCCCGCGCCGCGACGATCTCGTGGATCGCCAGCCGCATCCACAATTCCGATGTCTGGTGCTGGACGATGAACAGCATCTCGTCATGCGCATCGGTCCGCGGATTCTGCGCCGACAGAACCTGGTCGAGACACAGGTAATCGCCATAGGACATGCGCCCGTCGAAATTCATCTCCGCACCCTCGGCGGAAGGATCGTAGTCTCGGGGCTCGCTCATGTAACGGCTTTCCGTTGCTTGAATTCGGGGCGATCCCATTCGCCGGTGGCGATGATCTCGCAGAGCACCGCTGCCGCATGGCTGACGTCTTCGACCGTGTTGTACAATGGGCAGAATCCGAACCGCATGATGTCGGGCGCCCGAAAATCGCCGATGATGCCGCGCGCGATCAGCGCCTGCATCGCCGCATAGCCTTCGTGAAAACGGAAAGAAACCTGCGATCCCCGCGCCTGCGGGTCGCGCGGACTGGCAAGCACCACATCCTTGCAGCCGGCCTCGACTTCCGAGATGAACTGCTCGGAGAGCTCGATAGAGCGCGCGCGGATATCGGCCATTTCGACACCGTCGAAGGCGTCGAGCGCAGCGTCGAGCACGGCCATCTGGATCACCGGCGGGGTGCCGACCCGCATCCGGCTGATGCCCTCGCCCGGACGGTAGTCGAGATCGAAGGCGAACGGCGCCTGGTGCCCGAGCCAGCCCGACAGCGCCGGACGCACCTGGTCGATCAGATCGGGGCGGACATGGATGAACCCGGGCGCGCCCGGGCCGCCATTGAGATATTTGTAGGTGCAGCCGACCGCGATATCGGCATTGCAGCCGGTAAGATCGACCGGCAACGCGCCGGCGGAGTGCGCCAGGTCCCAGATCATGATGGCACCGGCGGCGTGGGCCTTGTCGGTGATCGCCTTCATGTCGTGCACCCGGCCGGTGCGGTAGTCGACATGGGTCAGCATGACGGCGGCCACGTCCTCGGTGATGTTTTCAGCCACCGCTTCCGGATCGACGACCTTGAGCTCATGACCCTGCTTGAGACTCTTGAGCAGGCCGTCGGCCATGTAGAGGTCGGACGGAAAATTGCCGTTGTCGGACAGCACAATCTTCCGGCCCGGACGCATCTCCACCGCCGAGGCCACGGCCTGGTAGACCTTGATAGACAGCGTGTCGCCGACAACTGTGCTGCCGGCCGGTGCGCCGATCAGACGGCCGATCCGGTCCCCCAGACGCGCAGGCAGATCCATCCACCGGGCCTTGTTCCAGCCGGTGATCAGCATCGGCCCCCATTCCTCGGCCATCGTTGTGCGGGCGCGTTCGACCGCCGACTTCGGCAGCGGGCCGAGCGAATTGCCGTCGAGATAGGTGATGCCCTCCGGCAGGTCGAAAAGATCCCGCCGGGTCTGGAAGCTGGTCATGATCTCACGCGTCCTTTGCCGATTTGCCGATTTCCGCTGTCGCCTCGATCTCGATCATTGCCTCGTCCTCAATCAGCCCGGCAACGACGATCACCGACATCGACGGAAAATGCCGCCCCATGATCTTCCGGTAGGCGGCGCCCACATCCTTCTGCCGCGCCATGTATTCCTTCTTGTCGGTGATGAACCAGGTCAGCCGCACGATATCGGTGACTTCACCTCCGGCCGCGCGCACGATCGCTACGATGTTGGCCAGTGTCTGCTCGAGCTGGCCGACGAAATCGTGGTGTTCGAACACCTGATCCTTGTTCCAGCCAATCTGGCCGCCTGTGTAAAGCCGGGAGCCGTCGACCAGCATGCCATTCGCATAGCCCTTCGGCTTTTCCCAATCCGGCGGATTGATGGCTTCTATCATTTTGAAAATCCTCGTTTATGTCCTGGGAAACTGGGCTCAGGCGTCGCCGGTGCGAAGCCGGAAGCGCTGGATCTTGCCGGTCTGGGTCTTGGGCAGCGCGTCAACGAAGACGACCGACCGGGGATACTTGTAGGGCGCGATGACGGCCTTGACGTGGTCCTGCAGCCGCTTGGTGGTCACCTCGTCGGCGGCGACACCGGCCTTGAGCACCACATGCGCCTGCACGATCTGTCCCCTCGCCTCGTCGGGGACGCCGATCACCGCGCACTCGGCGACATCCGCATGTGCCAGAAGTGCCGCCTCGACCTCCGGGCCGGCGATGTTGTAACCGGCGGAAATGATCATGTCGTCGCTGCGTGCGGCGAAATGGAAGAAGCCGTCGGCATCCTGCGTGAACGAATCCCCGGTGAGGTTCCATCCGTCGCGGACATATTTCTGCTGCTGCTCCGGATCGGACAGATAGCGGCAGCCGGTCGGGCCGCGCACCGCCAGCCGTCCGACCTCGCCGCGCGGGACTTCATTCATGTCGCCATCGACGATCCGCGCCTCGTAACCCGAGACCGGAAGCCCGGTGCAGGCAGGCTGCGAGTTTTCGAACCGGTTGGAGATGAAGATGTGCAGCATCTCCGTGGCGCCGATCCCGTCAAGCATCGGTTTGCCGGTCTTGGCCATCCATTGCTCATAGACCGGGCCCGGCAGGGTCTCGCCAGCCGAAACCGCGGCCCGCAGCGAGCTGAGGTCAGCCCCCTCTTCCATCGCCGCCAGCATCGCGCGGTAGGCCGTCGGCGCGGTAAAGCACACGGTCGCCTTGTGGTTCTGGATGATCTCCACCATGTTGGCCGGCGTCGCCTGCTCGAGCAGCGCTGCTGCCGCGCCGAAGCGCAGCGGGAACACCGCCAGGCCGCCGAGCCCGAAGGTGAAAGCCAGCGGCGGCGAGCCGATAAACACATCCTCGGGCGTGACGCCGAGCACTTCCTTGGCATAGCCATCGGCGATGATCAGCATGTCGCGATGAAAATGCATCGTCGCCTTCGGCATGCCCGTTGTGCCGGAGGTGAAGCCCAGCAGCGCCACGTCGTCGCGACCGGTCTTCACCGCCTCGAAGCGCACCGGCTTGGACAGCGCCAGCCGGTCGAGCTCCGCATCGTGATTTGCGGTACCGTCAAAGCCCACCACCTTGGTGAGGAACCGGTTTTCCTTGGCACAGGCGACCATCTCGTCCATCAGCCGCGTGTCGCACAGCGCCAGCGAGATCTCCGCCTTGTCGGCTATCTTGGAGAGTTCGACAGCGCGCAGCATCGGCATGGTGTTGACGACCACGGCACCTGCTTTCGTCGCCGCCAGCCAGACGGCCACCATTGCCGGATTGTTGGCCGAGCGGATGAGCACCCGGTTTCCCGGCTTGACGCCGTAGTCCTCGACAAGCACGTGGGCGATGCGGTTGGTCCAGTCGGTCAGCTCCTTGTAGGTCCTGATCCGTCCATTGCCGATCAGCGCGGTGTGGTCGCCAAAGCCCTTGGCGACCATCGCATCGGTCAACTCATAGCCGCAGTTGAGCCACTCGGGATACTCGAACCCCTCGAGCAGCATGTCTGGCCACTGATCGCTCGGTGGCAGGTTGTCGCGTGTGAAGCTGTCGATATGGCCCGATGGTCCCAGCACGTTACACTCCCTTGGAATTCGCCAGTGTCTGCCGTGCGATCACGACCTTCTGAACATCCGACGCACCTTCATAGATCCTCAGCGCCCGGATCTCGCGGTAAAGGCTTTCAACGATATGTCCCTTGCGCACGCCGTCGCCGCCATGCAACTGCACCGCCTTGTCGATCACATCTTGCGCGTGGTCGGTAGCATAGAGCTTGGCCATCGCCGCCTCGCGGCTGACGCGCGGTGCCCCCTGGTCCTTGAGCCAGGCCGCACGGTAGACCAGCAGCGCCGCGGCATCCACGTCAAGCGCCATATCGGCAATATGGCCCTGCACCATCTGCAGATCGCTCATCGGCGCGCCGAACAGCTCCCGCTCGCTGACGCGATTGAGGCTTTCATCGAGCGCCCGGCGGGCAAAGCCGAGAGCGGCTGCGGCAACGGTCGAACGGAACACGTCGAGCACCGACATGGCAATGCGGAAACCGTCGCCCGGATTGCCGATCATCGCCGATGCCGGAATCCGGCAATCGTTGAAGGCAAGCCGCGCCAGCGGATGCGGCGCCACCACTTCCAGCCGTTCGGCGATTTCCAGTCCCGGCGTATCGGCAGGCACGATGAAGACCGAGAGCCCCTTGGCACCCGGCGCCTCTCCGGTGCGGGCAAAAACGCAGTAGACATCGGCGATGCCGCCGTTGGAAATCCAGGTCTTCTCGCCATTGAGAACATAATCACCGCCGTCGCGCACCGCCGTCATCGCCATGTTGGCGACATCCGATCCCGAAGCCGGTTCCGATAGCGCGAAGGCAGACAAGGCCTTGCCGGCGCGTGTTTTCGTCAGCCATTCCGATTTCTGGTCCGGCCTGCCGAACAACGAAATGCAGCCGGTTCCCAACCCCTGCATGGCAAAGGCAAAGTCGGCTAGCCCGTCATGCCGGGCCAGCGTCTCGCGCAGGATACACAGGCTGCGCACGTCGATTTTCGACGTCTCGTCGGCAGGATCGACCGCGGAGAGCTTGAGCCAGCCGGCATCGCCCAGCGCCTTGACCAGTGCTTTGCAGGTCTCGTCGACATTTGAATGGTCGATATCGGCGAGTTCCTTCCTGGCCCACGCATCGACGCGATCGGCCAGGTCACGGTGGACCTCATCGAAGAATGGCCATTGGAGAAAACTGCGGTCAGACATCAGTTGCCCTCGAATACGGGTTTCTGTTTCGCGGCAAAGGCCTCATAGGCGCGGCGGAAATCCTGGGTCTGCATGCAGATCGCCTGAGCCTGCGCCTCCGCCTCGATCGCCTGTTCGATGCCCATGTTCCATTCCTGCGCCAGCATGGTCTTGGTCATCATGTTGGCGAAAGTCGGCCCGTCGGCGATACGCTTGGCCAGCTTGCGCGCCTCGTCCTCGATCTCGGACGCCGCCACCACACGGTTGTAGAACCCCCAGCGTTCACCTTCCTCCGCGCTCATCGCGCGGCCGGTATAAAGAAGATCCGCCGCCCTGCCCTGGCCGATAATCCGCGGCAGGATCGCGCACGCGCCCATGTCGCAGCCCGCAAGCCCGACACGGTTGAACAGAAATGCGGTCTTGGCTTCCGGCGTCGCCATGCGCAAATCGCTGCACATCGCGATGATCGCGCCGGCCCCGGCGCAGACCCCGTCAACGGCCGCAATCACCGGCTTGCCGCAGCCGATGATGGCCTTGACAAGGTCACCGGTCATCCGGGTGAACTCCATGAGCCCCTTCATGTCCTTGTCGAGCAGCGGCCCGATGATCTCGAAGACGTCCCCGCCCGAGCAGAAATTGCCGCCGTTCGAACCAAAGATCACCACCTTGACATCATCGCGGTAGACCAGTCCGCGAAACCAGTCGCGCAGTTCGGCATAGCTTTCGAAGGTCAGCGGGTTCTTTTTTTCCGTCCGGTCCAGCGAGACCTCGGCGATGCCGTCGGTCAGGGTCAGTCGGAAATTGACGGGGGCGTCAGTCGGCATGGGTTCAGTCCTCTCCCTTGGTACTCTTGCGGGCGATGCATTCGAGCTGATCGGACAGAAGCTGCACCTCGGAGACATTGATGCCGTCGAGAAGGCTGTCGATCCAGGCTTCGTGGCTTGCCGCCATCGCCTCGAACTGCTCCCGGCCCGCCTTTGTCAGCCGCACCGTTGTCGCGCGGCGGTCATTGTCCACCGGTATCCGCACCAGGATTCCGTCATCGACGAGCCGGTCAACAATACCGGTGACGTTGCCGTTCGAAACCCTGAGCACACTCGACAGTTCGCTCATCTTCAAGCCCTGCTCGATGCGGTACAGCGCCGCCATCACGTCGAAGCGTGGCAGCGTGGTATCGAAACCGGTGCGGAAATTCTCGCGCAACTCGGCCTCGACATGCTTGGTCGCCTTGAGAAGCTTCAGCCAAAGACGCAGTCTCGCTTTGGAAGCCGCCGCATCATTGCCGCTGCTGCTCACGCTATCCGACCGGCTTGCCAGTTTGTCGCTCATGTTTCTCCCCCCGATAGCGAGATCGCCTGACCGGTCACGGAAGCAGCCGCATCACTGCAGAGCCACAACACCGTTTCGGCGACTTCCTCCGGCTGTATGAACCGTCCCTGCGGATTTACATCGCGCAGTGACGCCTCCGCCTCCTCGCGCGATCGTCCGGTTTTTTCCACGATGTTGTCAATTGAGCGATGCAACATCGGCGTCTCGGTAAAACCCGGACAGATGGCATTGACCGTCACACCGGTTCTGGCGAACTCCTGTGCCAGGCTGCGAACCAGGCCGACGACGCCGTGCTTGGCCGCGCAATAGGCACTGACATAGGCATAGCCCTTCAGACCGGCAGTGGAGGCAATGGCAATCATGCGGCCGGGCTGCGCCCGGTTCATCTTCACAAATGACGCCTGAAACGTATTGAAAACGCCGGTCAAATTGACATCCAGCGTAGCACGGAACAAGGCCGCATCAGTGCGCTGGAATGGCGCGCTCTCAGCCGACCCGGCATTGGCAATGACGATCGTCGGCGCCCCGTTCTTCTCGACAGCTTCGGTAATCGCGGCCGCCATGGCGTCAGCGTCCGTGACATCGGCGGAAACCGCGATGATCCGGTCATCCTGCGCCGCCAGCGCCTCGAGCGGCGCCAGCCGCCGACCGATCGCGGTGACCCGTGCACCTTTGCCCGCCAGCGCCAGCGCGATCGCCTCTCCGGCGCCCGATCCGGCGCCGGTGACGATTGCATGATGTCCCATCAGCTCGGCCATGATCAAACCTTGCCGAGCATCATGTCATTGCGTTCCGCCAAGCGCCACATCTGGTCGCGTCCCGGATGATACGGATCAGGCCATTTCTCGTCGTGATCGCCAAGCGCACTCGCCGCATGCAGCGTCCAGTAGGGATTGGACAGATGCGGACGGGCAAGACAGACCAGATCGGCACGTCCGGCCATCAGGATCGAATTCACGTGATCAGGCTCATAGATGTTGCCGACGGCCATGGTCGCCATGTGCGCTTCGTTGCGGATGCGATCGGCAAACGGCGTCTGGAACATGCGTCCGTAGACCGGCCTGGCGAGCTTCGAGGTCTGGCCCGCCGAAACATCGCAGATGTCAACGCCGGCGTCCTTGAGCATGCGCGCGATCTCGACCGCATCCTGCGGTGTGACGCCGTCGGCTTCAACCCAGTCATTGGCCGAGATGCGCACGGAAATCGGCTTGTGCTGCGGCCATGCCTCGCGCACAGCACGATAGACTTCGAGCGGGTAGCGCATGCGGTTTTCAAGGCTGCCGCCATATTCGTCGCTGCGCCGGTTGGTCAGCGGCGTGATGAAGGACGACAACAGATAGCCATGCGCCATGTGCAGCTCGATCATGTCGAAGCCGGCGCGCTCGGCCATTTCGGCAGCGGCGACGAACTGGTCACGGACCTGGTCCATGTCCTCGCGGGTCATCGCCTTGGGTGCCTGATTGTCGGACGACCAGGCAACATCGGAGGCCGACATCAGCGGCCAGTTGCCCTCCTTGAGCGGCGCATCCATGATTTCCCAGCCGAGCTGGGTCGATCCCTTTGCCCCGGAATGGCCGATCTGCATGCAGACCTTGGCTTCGCTTTCGGCATGGATGAAATCGGCGATCCGCTTCCAGGCCGCCTCGTGTTCCGGTGCATAGAGCCCAGGACAACCCGGCGTGATCCGGCCTTCCGGCGAGATGCAGGTCATCTCGGTGTAGACCAGGCCGGCGCCGCCCTTTGCGCGCTCGCCGTAGTGAACGAGGTGCCAGTCGGTCGGACATCCGTCGACGGCCTTGTACTGCGCCATAGGCGAGACCACGATCCGGTTCTTGAGCTCCATGTCGCGCAATTTGTAAGGCGCGAACATCGGCCGGCGTACAGGCGCCTGGGAGGAGACTTCGGCCTGGGTCTGGAACCAGCGCTCGGCATCCTCCAGCCATTCTGCATCGCGCATGCGCAGGTTTTCGTGGCTGATGCGCTGCGAACGGGTCAGAAGCGAGTAGTTGAACTGCACCGGATCGAGGTGGAAATAACGCTCGATTTCCTCGAACCATTCCATCGAGTTGCGCGCCGCCGACTGCAGCCG
>Ga0114916_1002118_pt1 | contig 10608 bp, 10 predicted proteins | sample MalvirAntarct_66_FD_83501 | JGI IMG/M metagenome (GOLD analysis project Ga0114916, IMG submission 83501) | Marine viral communities from the Global Malaspina Expedition - Malaspina viral metaG Antarct_66 | ecosystem: Environmental > Aquatic > Marine > Oceanic | place: West Anvers Island... | reverse complement strand
GTGTTGAAGCCGTCGACCTCGGTCTCGATCTCGCTGGCGTCGCCGGCGACGCCAGCGAGATCGAGACCGAGGTCGACGGCTTCAACACCACGCTGCTCTGGTCGCTCGGCGGGCTCGGCGTCGTGCTCGTCCTGGCCGTGCTGATCCAGGTCGTCTACGGCCTGCAGCCGCTGCGCCGGGTACAGCGCCAGCTGGCGCGGATCCGCGGCGGCGAAGCCGAGCATCTCAGCGGCGATTTCCCCGCCGAGATCGAACAGCTCGCCGACGAACTCAACGGCCTTCTCGACCACAATGCCGAGGTCATCGAGCGGGCGCGGACCCATGTCGGCAACCTCGCCCATGCCCTGAAGACGCCGCTCGCCGTCCTCACCAACGAAGCGCATGAGGCCGGCTCCGCTCCGTTGGCGGAACAGGTGCGGCGGCAGACCGACCTGATGCGCCGGCACGTCGACCACTATCTGGTCCGCGCACGCGCGGCCGGCGCCGGGCGGGTGCTGGGCGTCCGGACGGAGGTGGCGCCGGTGGTGGAGGACCTGCGCCGCACCCTGCTGAAGATCCATGCGGCACGCGCGATCGAGATCGAGGCGACGGTCGCCGCGAACGCCGCCTTCCGCGGCGAGCGGCAGGACCTGGAGGAGATCCTCGGCAACCTTCTGGACAATGCCTGCAAGTGGGCGCGCCGGCAGGTCGCCGTCACCGCCAGGCTCGACGGCGGCCGGCTGGAGGTGACCGTCGACGACGACGGCCGTGGCCTCACGCCCGAGGAGCAGGCGGCGGTGCTGCCGCGCGGCAGCCGGCTGGACGAGACGGTTCCGGGCTCCGGCCTCGGCCTGTCCATCGTCAAGGACATCTCCGGCCTCTACGGCGGCGAAGTCACGCTCGACCGCTCGCCGTCCGGCGGGCTGCGCGCGGTGGTCCGGCTTCCGGCGGCGCGCCAGTAGGCCCGCGACGGGCGTTTCGCATGGCGGAAACGCCCCGGCGACCCCATATATCGCCATGTCGCGCGGTAAGTGACCCTCTGCTTTTCCGGCGAGAGCGTCGCACTCGGACGGCCTTGTGCCGGCTACCGTTCCCTCTCGGCTCGGACAGAAGGCATAAGCTATGAACGACGGTGATGGTGCGGCCGCTGCGCCGGTCGCGGCCGAAGTGACCAAGGTCGAGGCCATTCCCTTCACGGTCGGCCAGAGCGTGCTTCACCCCAAACACGGCCTCGGCCGGGTCAAGGGCACCGAGGAGCGCGACGTCGCCGGCAGCCGTCAGCTTTATGTGATCGTGGAATTCGCGCGGCTGTCGCTGACGGTCGGCATCCCGGAGACAGCGCTGCCGACATCGGGGCTGCGCCGCCCGATGACGCCGGAAGATCTGCAGCCCGCCCTCGAAATGCTGTCGGGCACGCCGGCACCGGCGCAACGCCAGTGGTCGCGCCGCGCCAGCGAACACGAGATCAAGCTGAACAGCGGCGAGCCTGAACAGCTCGCCGAGGTCTTGCGTGACCTGTCGCCGCGCCGAGGCCGTGGCCGCGACGGCGTGATTTTCCGCGAGGCCCTCGCCCGTCTCTCCGAGGAACTCGCGATCGCCGACGAGTCCGATTACGAGAGCGCGACGGCCAAGATCGAGGCCCTGCTGCCGCCGGAAGTCGTCAACACGCGCGAGCGGTGACGCTAGCGGCTGCTGCCCGAAGAGGTCGGCGGCGCGGCGGCGCTTTCGCCCGCCGTACGCCGGGGGCTGTTGTCCGCGTCGCGTAGCGTGTTGCTGAGAGCGTCGGTGAACAGGTCGGCCGCCCTGGCGGGTTCGCCCGCCGTGACTGCCTGGAAGGCCTGCGCGAAGGTTTTCGAATGCCCGCCATAGGCGAGGCAGACGAGGAGCACGCCGGTGATGATCGCCACGTAATGCATGGGTCCGCTCGGTCGGTGGCTCCCCCCACTTCGTCAACTGCTCAGGTCGCGGGCGGTTCCGGCGGAAGCGGCCGGCCGTCGCTGCATTCTTGAACCCTCGGCCCGGCGCGCATATCTGTGCCCCATCACATCCGAACCTAACCATCTGACAACGCGGGGAAAACCGACGCCATGAGCGAGGACACGCTGCAATTCCAGGCCGAGGTCGGACGGATCCTCCACCTGATGGTCCACTCGGTGTATTCGAACAAGGAGATATTCCTCAGGGAATTGATCTCCAATGCTTCGGACGCGTGCGACCGCCTGCGCTATGCGGCCCTGTCCCAGCCCGATCTCACCGCCGACGGCGGTGCCTTCGAGATCGCGATCACCGTCGACAAGGACGCCGCCACCGTCGCCATCGCCGACAACGGCATCGGCATGAACCGCGAGGATCTGGTCGAGAATCTCGGCACCATCGCCCGCTCCGGCACCGGCGCCTTCCTCGAACAGCTCAGCGGCGACGCGCGCAAGGACGTGGCGCTGATCGGGCAGTTCGGCGTCGGCTTCTACGCCGCCTTCATGGTCGCCGATCTCGTCGAGGTCACCAGCCGCAAGGCCGGCGAGAGCCAGGCCTGGATGTGGAAGTCGGACGGCAAGGGCAGCTTCACCATTGCCGAATCCGACGCCGACATCCGCGGCACCCGCATCGTCCTGCACATGCGCGACGACGCGAAGGAATTCCTCGAGTCCAGCCGCCTGCGGCACATCATCCAGACCTATTCGGACCACATCGCGGTGCCCATCCGCCTCGCCGAGGCCGGCAAGGACGCCGAGACGGTGAACTCGGCCTCCGCGCTGTGGACGCGGTCGCGCAACGAGATCACGCCGGAGCAGTACACCGAGTTCTACCATCACGTCGGCCACGCCTTCGACGAGCCGTGGATGACGCTGCACTGGCGTGCCGAAGGCCGCATCGAATACACGGGCCTGCTCTTCATCCCGACCACGCGGCCGTTCGACCTGTTCCGCCCGGAGCGCCGCCCCGGCGTGAAGCTCTACGTGAAGCGCGTCTTCATCACCGACGAGTGTGAGGAGGTGGTCCCCGGCTGGCTGCGCTTCCTGCGCGGCGTCGTCGACTCCGAGGACCTGCCGCTCAACATCAGCCGTGAGATGCTGCAGCACAATCCGGTGCTGACGCAGATCAAGGCGGCAGTGGTGCGCCGCGTCCTGGGCGACCTGGAGAAGCGCGTCGAGAGCGACGCCGAAGGCTATCTGGGCTTCTGGGACACCTTCGGGCAGGTGCTGAAGGAAGGCCTCTACGAGGAGCCGGCGCATCGCGACACGCTGCTGAAGCTGGCCCGCTTCCGCTCGACCCGCGACGGCGAGTGGACGTCGCTCGCCGACTATGCGGCGCGCATGCGCCCCGGCCAGGAGGCGATCCACTATATCAGCGGCGGCGAGATCGACGCCCTGCGCCGCAGCCCGCACCTGGAGGGCTTCGCCGCCAAGGGCGTCGAGGTGCTGCTGCTGCCCGACGCCATCGACGATTTCTGGATCCCGTCGGTCGGCGCCTACGAGGGCAAGCCCTTCCGTTCGATCACCCGCGGCGCGGCGGACCTCGACAAGATCGAGGCCGATCCCGAGAAGGCCGCGGAGGAGAAGCCGGAAGCGTCCGACCTCGGCGCGCTGATCGCCGCGTTCAAGACCCAGCTGGGCGATGCCGTGAAGGACGTCCGGTCGTCCGACCGCCTGACCGAAAGCCCCGTCTGCCTCGTCGCCGACGAGGGCGGCATGGACATCCACATGGAGCGGATGCTGAAGATGCACGGGCAGACCGTGCCGGCGACGCCGCGCATCCTGGAACTCAACCCGCGCCACGCGCTGATCCGCAAGCTCGCTGGCGAAGCCGACTCGGCGCGCACCGCCGACATGGCGCACCTGCTGCTCGACCAGGCCCGTATCATCGAGGGCGAGCCCCTGCCCGACCCCGCCGCCTTCTCCCGCCGCCTTTCCGCCCTGCTCGCGGGCTAGAACCACCCCCGCAGCCGCCTCCCCGCAGCCGCGGCGGGGAGCAAGCGGAACGAGTGCCGGAGGTCAGCGGTTTCCGTCTGTGGCTTCGCAGGCGCGGGCGCCGCCACCGGCGACGCACGCATGGTGAGCGGCATCAGGTCGGCGTGCAGGCCGCCGTAACGCGAAACGCGCGGTTGGTTGTGCGTCTGGCTGCTGCGCCGCGGGCGGTAGAGCGCCTTAGTGGACCGAGGCGAGCTGCTGGCCCAGGACGGTCTTCGGCTCGGCCTCTTCCTCGGGTTCCGCGGCGGCCGTCGCTTTCACGGCCGGCTCGGTGGACGCCGGTCCCGTCGCGACGCCGGTCCCATACTGGTCTTCGTCGAGTACGTCGACGGTCGCGTGCACGGCGGAACTGAAGGTCTGCGGGCTCATCTCATACGAGCCGACGACGGCGGCCGGGACGGTGACCAGCGCCAGGACTGTGGCGGCGCTGTAGAGAACGAATGTACGGAACACGTTACGGGTCCCCCCTCGATCACGGATTCGAGAGGAGAACACGGCCCCGTTGCGGACGGTTCCGATGTTTCGGGACCGCCGGCGCCGCCTGTTGCCGAAACGTCAGTGATGGACGAACAGCGGAACCGGGCAGCGTTCCAGCAGGCGCTTGGTGGCGGCGCCGATGAAGACGCGGTGCACCAGCCCGTGATGGCTGAAGGCGCCCATCACCAGCATCCCGGCGTTCAGCCCATCGAGCGTTCCCAGCAGGACGTCGGCCGGGTGCGAGCGCGACCGGATGCCGTGCGCCGTCACCTTCACGTCGTGCACCGCGAACAGGCCGGAAGCCCGGCCAGCCATCTCCAGCGCCTTGCCCTCGTCCTCGTGGATGCTGACGACGTGGACCTCACGGCCGACCGCGAGGCCCAGCAGCAGGTACATGTGCATCGCGCGCGACGCCTGGATGCTGCCGTCATAGGCGACGACCACCGTGTCGCCGGGCGGCCGCTCCTTCGGCACGACGATCACCGGCCGCGGATTGTCGCGCAGCAGGCGCTCGGTCGAGGCGTCGATGTGGTGTTCGCGCTCGCCGTAGAAATTCGTGTCGCGGCCGAGGACGATCAGGTCGTGCCCGCACGCCTCGCGCTCGATCATGTCGTGCGGCGCGCCCTCGTAGCCCATTTCCTTGCAGTTCACGCCCGCCGCTTCGCAGGCGGCGTGAAAGCCGTCCAGCCGCGTCCGCAGCGCCGCCCGCCCCTTGGCGAGCAGCGTCTCGTCGCGATGCTCCTTGTAGGCGCCGGCACCGATCGGCCGCGCCTGCGGCGCCGTGATGTGCGGCACGTCGAGCACGCCCACCCCGGCGAGCACGGCGGCGTGCGTCTTCGCCAGCCGGATCGCCAGATCCTCGGCCGCGCGACTGGAGTCGGTGCCGTCGAGGCCCACGACGATGCTCTTGACCATCAGCCTACCGTCTCCCGGCGTTCGGGCCGAAGCACGTGCCCCGGCCCCGCCTTCACCACCGTATCAGTTCGCGAGATCGGCGAACCGCTTCAGATGATAGTCCACATCGCCGAAGCTGCGATCGATCATCGTCAGCCGCTTGAAATAGTGGCCTGCGGCATATTCGTCGGTCATGCCGATGCCGCCGTGCAGCTGGATCGCCTGCTGGCCGACATAGCGGGCCGACTTGCCGATCTGCACCTTCGCCGCCGACATGGCCTTCTTGCGGTCCGCCGCGCTGTCCTCGCCAACGCGCATCGCCGCCATCATCGCCATGGACTTCGCCTCCTCGTGGGCGATGTACATGTCGACCATGCGATGCTGCAGCACCTGGAACTTGCCGATCGGCTGGCCGAACTGCACGCGGGTCTTGATGTAGCCCAGCGTCATGTCGTTCAGCGTCTTCATGGCGCCGACCGCCTCGGCGCTCACCGCCGCGATGGCGAAGTCGATCACCTTCTCCAGGATCGGCAGGCCCTTGCCGACCTCGCCGAGCACCGCGTCGGCGCCGACCTTCACCCCTTCCAGATAGACCTCGCCGGCCCGCAGGCCGTCGGCCGTCGGATAGCCGCGCACGCGCAGCCCCTCGGTGCCCTTGTCGACGATGAAGAGGGTGATGCCGTCGGCGTCGCGCGAGCCGCCCGCGGTGCGGGCCACGACGACGATCTTGTCGGCCGACGGCGCGCCGAAGACGACGCCCTTCATGCCGTTCAGCGTCCAGCCGTCGCCGCTCTTCTCGGCCTTGGTCTCGACGTCGGAGAGATTGTAGCGCGACTGCCGCTCGGCGAAGCCGAGGGCCAGCTTCATCGTGCCTTCCGCCACCGCCGGCAGGATCGCACGCTTCTGCGCATCGCTGCCGCCATAGAGGATCGCGCCGCCGCCGAGGACGACGGTGGCGAGGTACGGCTCGGCGACCAGGCCGTTGCCGAAGGCCTCCATGACGATCATCGTCTCGATCGCCGTGCCGCCGAATCCGCCATATTCCTCGGGGAACGGCATGCCGAGCCAGCCCAGTTCGGCGAACTGCTTCCAGTTGGACTCGCTGTAGCCCTCCTCGGTCGCGACCAGCTTGCGGCGCTGCTCGAACGCGTAGTTGTTCTGAACGAAGCGCTCGACGCTGTCTTTGAGCAGACGCTGGTCGTCGGAGTATTCGAAGTCCATTTCGCGCTCTCTCCTCTCAGGGCCTGACCTCTAGGGGCCGAGGCCGGCCTCGACGATGCTGTTCTCGTTGGGCCGGCCACAGCCCTGCCCGCAATCCGTGCGGGAGGCTATGACGGCCGCCTGCCGCTGACAAGCGCCCGACAAGGACCCGTCCGATGACGGTGTCGGGGCACCCTGCCGGCCTTCCCGCTCACCGCTCAGAGGCCGAGCACGGCCTTGGCGATGATGTTCTTCTGCACCTCGTGCGAGCCGCCGGCGATCGACATCGCGCGGTGGTCGAAATATTCCGGCGACATCCGGAACAGATAGTCCGGCCCGACCGGCTCCTCGTTCCATCCCGACCGGATGGCGCGCGCCTCGAACGGCTGCGCGTAGTAGGCGCCGGCCTCCATCAGCAGCTCGCCCGCGCGCTGGATCGCGTCGCCGGTGCGCATCTTCAGCATTGACGCCTCCGGGCCGACCGGCTTGTCCGCCGCACTCTGCGCCAGCGAGCGCAGCGAGGTCAGTTCCAGCGCCTCCAGCGACTGTTCCAGCTCCGCCATCTTCATGCGGAAGGCCTCGTCGTCGACCAGCCGCTCGCCGTCTGCCCGCTCGACCTGGGCCACCTGCTTCAGCTTGTGCAGCGTCCGCTTGGTGATCGATATCCAGGAGGCGTTCGACCGCTCGTGGCCGAGCAGATACTTGGCGATCCGCCAGCCATCGCCCTCCGCGCCGACCCGGTCCTCGACCGGCACGCGGACGTCCTCGAATATCTCCTGGTTGAAGACGTGGCGGCCGTCGATGGTGATGATCGGCGTGATCGTGATGCCCGGCGTCTTCAGGTCGACCAGCAGGCAGCTGATGCCCTCCTGTTTCTTGCCCGTGCTGGCCGTGCGCACCAGCAGGAACATCCGGTCGGCGAAGTGCGCGTGGCTGGTCCAGACCTTGGTGCCGTTCAGCACGTAATGGTCGCCGTCGCGCATCGCCTTCAGCTGCAGCGAGGCGAGGTCGGAGCCCGCACCCGGCTCGGAATAGCCCTGCGACCAGATCTCCTCGCTCGTCAGGATCTTCGGCAGATACTTCCGCTTCTGCTCTTCGGTGCCGTAGGCCAGCAGCACCGGGCCCACCATGCGGGTGCCGAAATGGATGGTGCGCGGCGCACCGCCCAGGAAGAGCTCGTCGTCCAGGATGTACTTCTCGGCCGAGCTCAGCCCCGGCCCGCCGTCCTTCGCCTCCCAGTTCGAGGCGATCCAGCCCTTCTTCGCCAGGATCTGCATCCAGCGGACATACTGTTCGCGCGTCAGCTCGATGCCCTGGTCGACCTTCTCCCAGATGTCGCGCGGCAGGTTCTCGCGCACCCATGCGCGCGCCTCGGCCCGGAAGGCCTCCTCCTGGGGAGTGAAACGAAGGTCCATCGACGCCCTCTGCAATGTCCGGTCTTTAGAGAGGTGTAGCCCGCCCCGCCGGCCCGATCAACGCTGCTCCGGCCGCGCTACTCGAACAGCGCCACCGCCCGGATCGGGCTGGCCGTGCCGCCGCGGATGCGCAGCGGGAACCCGATGAAGCGGAAGCGCCCCTTGCCCACCAGTTTGTCGAGATTGGCGAGACATTCCATGTGGGTGATGCCGCGCTCGGCGCAGGCGCGATGCGCCCGGAAGTTCAGCTCGCCCTCGGGCGCCGGGCTGATCGCCTCGACGCCGAACATGCCGATGCCGCGATCGGCCAGCCAGTGGATCGCCTCGATCGACAGGCCCGGAAAATCGTGCAGGTAGCCCGGCTTGCCGAGCAGCCGCTCGTTCGTCGCCAGCCAGACCAGCACGGTGTCGCCCTTGCGGATCTCCTGGCCCGACGCCGCCAGCGCCGCCTCGATCTCCGGGACGGTCACCGCGTGCTTCAGCGGCACGTGCGACAGGTCCAGGCAGATCGCCTCGGTGAAGAACCGCTCCAGCGGCATCTCGTCGATGCTCTCGGCACCGGGCCGCGCGTCGAAATGCACCGGGGCGTCGACATGCGTGCCGGCATGGTCGCTGAACGCGATCGACATCGCCTTGGAGCTGAACTCGAAATCGCCCGCCCGCTTGATCTCGTCGTGGTCGTTCCAGACCGTCATCACCACGGGCGGATGGGACGGATGCACCTGGGTCCGATGATGGATCTCGCGGCTGAGGTCGATGAGCTGCACGACGGGCCTCCGAAGCTGGGGAAGCTATGGTGGCCCCCTCCTGCCGGACGCCGCAAGGCGCAAGTCGCGGTGCCGAAGCGAGGCGGGCGGCCCCGATGGGCCGCCCGCGCCGTCACGTCACGACCCGCTGGTCTTGCGGGCCTCGGCGAGGATGAAGTCTAGCAGTTCCTGCCCCGGCAGGTTCTTGCTCGTCATCTCGGCCGCCCACCGTTCCCAGACCGGCTTGGCCGCCAGCTTCTCGAACTCGGCGCGCTGCTCCGCCGTGTAGGTCAGGCGCTTCAGGCCCTTCTCCTGGAACAGCGGCTCATTCTTCGCGTCGGCCTCCAGATAGGCCGCCTTCATGGCCTCATAGGCCTTCGGCTTGGCCTCGGTCAGCATCTGGCGGTAGTTCTCGGGCAGCGCCTGCCAGGCGTCGCGGTTGAACACCAGGCCGCAGTTGATCGTGCCCGGCGACAGGCCGTCCGTGTACCACTTGCTGACCTCGTACAGGCGGTACGAGCCGTGCATGTAGGTATAGGCCGCCGCAGCGGCGTTGATCATCCCGCGTTCCAGCGAGGTGTAGATCTCCGGTGCGGGCACCGAGGTCGGCACGGCGCCCAGTTCGCGCATCGCCTCGCCAAGGCCGCCCAGCGCGCGCACGCGCATGTTCTTCCAGTCCTCGAGCGTCTCGGGCGGCTTGCCGGTGCCCATGAACTCGTACTGCGGCAGCGGCGTCGGCATGAACGCGATGGCGTTCCAGCGCAGCATCTCCTTCTGGACGAGGGGATGCTGGTAATAGGCGTCCTGGAGCTTGTAGACGTTGTCCAGGCCCTTCGCGACAGGCAGGAACGGCAGGTCGAGGCCGGTCATCGCCGGGTTCTTGCCGGGGTGGTAGGAGGCGCAGAAGGACGCCGCCTCGAACGCGCCGAGCTTGACGCCGTCGAGATTCTCCTTGGCCGGCGAGATCGCCTCGGCATAGTGGACGCGGATCTTGAACTTGCCGCCGCTCTTCTCCTCGACCTCGGAGGCCAGCGTCTCGACGCTCTTCGTATAGGCGCGGGGCGGTCCCCACACCGACAGTTCCCACTGGATCTCCTGCGCCGTCGCCGTCGACGCGGCGAAAGCCATGCCGCCGGCCAGCCCGAAGGCGGCCAGGCGAACACCGTTGAACAAGACCATTTCGTACGTTCCCTACTGACGAGCTGTTTCCGATGCCGCGACGCCTCGCCCCGCCTCGCTGGGCGGAGCCGTCGGGTACGGGCGGGAAGCTACCGGCGCGCCTCGGCGGCAGCAAGACCACCCCGGCCGCCACCGCTCACCGCTCACCAACAGGGCGGAAGGACCAGGATGGGCAGGCCGATCCAGAGCGTCGCCACCGCCCCCACCGACAGGAGCATGCGCATCAGACGCCACAGGAAGCCGGTGGCGCGATCATGGTCCGCCGCCGCCCCGGAACCGGAACTGGAACCGGGTCGGCTCCCCACCCACTTTCGCCGGCCCACTGCGCCGGGCAGCACGACCAGCAGCAGATGCGCGATCCAGACCGCCGCGAGGACGATCGCGAGGCGGTCCGCCTCCCACAGCGTGCCGTCCCCCGCACCGACGGCGCAGCCCACCGACAGGCCGCCGTAGAGCGCGACGAAGGCCACCGACCAGACCAGCAGGCCCCAGTTCGCCAGCGTCAGCCGCAGCAGTGCCGCCACGCCGCTCATCGGGCCTCCAGGGCCGGCACGCCGAAGACGGCGCCCAGCAGTACGAGACCGGCGACCGCGGTGTAGTCGGCCCACAGCGCCAGGATGCGCAGGTCCAGGTTGCGTAGCGGCGACACGAAGCCGGCACGGGCACGCGCGACGGCGAAGCCGGCCAAAACCATGGCGAGGCCGGTATGGAAGCAGAGATAGCCCATGCCGACGGCCAGGATGGCCGCAG
>Ga0114916_1002117_pt1 | contig 10614 bp, 7 predicted proteins | sample MalvirAntarct_66_FD_83501 | JGI IMG/M metagenome (GOLD analysis project Ga0114916, IMG submission 83501) | Marine viral communities from the Global Malaspina Expedition - Malaspina viral metaG Antarct_66 | ecosystem: Environmental > Aquatic > Marine > Oceanic | place: West Anvers Island... | reverse complement strand
CCGAGATGTCGACCGACTTCCAGCGCCGGATGCCGTCCTCCGCCCAGGACGCATTGGCGTCCGGCACCTTGCGCAGCGCCAGCGCCAGCGCCTTGATGATCAGGTCGTTGACCGAGATCTTGACGCCCTCGGGCGCCCGCTCGTTGAGCGCGGCGCGCACCTTCATCATCTCGTCCACCGCGCAGTCGATGGTGAGATAGAAGTGCGGCACCGTCTGCTTCGACTCGACCAGGCGCCGGGCGATGACCTTGCGCATTCCGGACAGCGGCAGGAGCTCGAACTCGGGCATGCCAGGCATGTCGGCAGGCTTCGCCGCCGGCGGCGGCGCCTTGGCCGGCTGCCCTTCCGCCTTGGCCGCATCCGCCTTGGCTGCGGACGGCTTCGCCGTGCCGGCAGCCTTCGCGCTCTCGATGTCGCTCTTGACGATCCGGCCGCCCGGCCCACTCCCCGCGACGGCGGCGAGGTCGAGCCCCGCCTCCTCCGCCATCCGGCGCGCCAGGGGCGACGCGAACACGCGGTCGTGGCCGTTCGCGGCGGGCTGGGGGCCGGAGCCGGCCGGCTTCTTCGCACCGCCGCCCGCCGCCGCCTCGACGTCCGCCTTGACGATCTTGCCGCCCGGACCGCTGCCCGTGATCCCCGACAGGTCGATGCCGGCGATGTCGGCCATCCGCGCCGCCAGGGGCGATGCGTTCGCACTGGCCGATGAAGGCTTCGATGCGGCTTCCTTCGGCTTTTCGGCCGCCTTCGCAGGCTTTTCGGACGGCTCCTCCGCCTCGGGCTCGGCGGCTTCCTTCCGTGGCTCCGCCTTCGCCGCGCCGGCCTTCGCGTCGCCCGCATCCGCCTCGATCGCGCCGGCGTCCTCGCCCTCCTCGACCAGGACGGCGATGACCGAATTGACCTGGACGCCCTCGGTGCCCTCGGCGACGAGGATCTTGCCGACCTTGCCCTCGTCGACCGCCTCGACCTCCATGGTCGCCTTGTCGGTCTCGATCTCGGCGATGACGTCGCCCGCCTTCACCGCGTCGCCTTCGCCGACGTTCCACTTCACCAGCGTGCCCTCGGTCATCGTCGGGGACAGCGCCGGCATCAGGATGTTGGTGGGCATGGCCGGGTCTCGCTCTGGCGCGGATCGGGGTCGTTCGGACGCAGGAAGCTCAGCGGTAGCAGACGGCCTTGGCCGCCTCGACGATCGTCTCGACCTGCGGCAGGGCGAGTTTCTCGAGGTTGGCCGCATAGGGCATCGGCACGTCGACGCCGGTAACGCGCTTCACCGGTGCGTCGAGCCAGTCGAACGCCTCTTCCATCATCAAGGCGGCGAGTTCGGAGCCGATGCCGGCGAAGGGCCAGCCCTCCTCGACCGAGACGAGCCGATTGGTCTTCTTCACCGACTCGACGATCGTCTCCGTGTCGAGCGGACGCAGGGTGCGCAGGTCGATCACCTCGGCGTCGATGCCCTCTTCCGCGAGCCTCTCCGCCGCTTCGAGCGCATGGTGGCACATCAGCGAGAAGGCCGTGATCGTCACGTCCTTGCCCTTGCGCAGCACCTTGGCGCGGCCGATCGGCACCGTGAAGTCCGGGTCCTTCGGCACCGGGAAGCTGTAGCCGTAGAGGATTTCGTTCTCGAGGAAGACGACCGGGTTCGGGTTGCGGATCGCCGATTTCAGCAGGCCCTTGGCATCCGCCGCCGAATAGGGCGCCACGACGATCAGGCCGGGAATGTGCGCATACCAGCTGGCATAGCACTGGGAATGCTGGGCGGCGACGCGCGCCGCCGCACCGTTCGGCCCGCGGAAGACGATCGGGCAGCCCATCTGGCCGCCCGACATGTAGAGTGTCTTGGCCGCCGAATTGACGATCTGATCCATCGCCTGCATGGCGAAGTTGAAGGTCATGAACTCGACGATCGGCTTCAGGCCGCCGAAGGCGGCGCCGACGCCGAGCCCGGCGAAACCGTGCTCGGTGATCGGCGTATCGACCACGCGCTTCGCGCCGAACTCGTCGAGCAGGCCCTGGGTGATCTTGTAGGCGCCCTGATACTCCGCGACCTCCTCGCCCATGACGAAGACGGTGTCGTCGCGGCGCATCTCCTCGGCCATCGCGTCGCGCAGCGCCTCGCGCACGGTCATGGTCGGCGCATCGGCGAAGGCGGCCTCGTCCTCCGCCGCCGGCCGCTCCGTCTTCGGCGCCGCGGGCGCCGCCGGCATACGCGACTTGGCGTCGCGGCGGACACCTTCCTCGCCACCCGCCTCGTCGACGGCCTCCGGTTCGGCCGTTTCCTCTTCGTCGTCGGCCGCCGGCGCCTTGGCTTCGGCTTTGGGCGCTTCGGCCTTGGGCTCGCCCGATCGTTTCGGCTCGCCCTTCCCTTCCGCGGCGGGCGCTTCCTCGTCCTCGCCGACCAGCAGGGCGATCGGCGTGTTCACCGCCACGCCCTCGGCGCCCTCCTCGACCAACAGACGGCCGACCCTGCCCTCGTCGACCGCCTCGACCTCCATGGTCGCCTTGTCGGTCTCGATTTCGGCCAGGACGTCACCCGCCTGAACCTCGTCGCCTTCCTTGACGAGCCACTTGGCGAGCTTGCCCTCGGTCATCGTCGGCGACAGGGCCGGCATCAGTACTTCGATCGGCATGGGCGGTTTCCGGTCTCTTGCCGTTCCGGGTCAGGCTAGGCGAGTACGTCGGTATAGAGTTCCGACGGATCGGGCTCCGGACTGTTCTGCGCGTACTCCGCCGCATCGGCGACGATATCCCGGATCTCCCGGTCGATCTGCTTCAGTCGGTTCTCGTCGGCGTGCTTCTCCGCGAGCAGCAGTTCGCGAAGATGCTCGATCGGGTCGCGCTCGGTGCGGAACTTGTTGACCTCTTCGCGCGTCCGGTACTTCGCCGGATCGGACATGGAGTGACCGCGATAGCGGTAGGTCTCCATCTCCAGGATGACCGGCCCATCGTTGCGCGCGTGGGCGATCGCTTCGTCCGCCGCCTCGCGCACCGCGAGCACGTCCATCCCGTCGACCTTGCGGCCCGGAATGCCGAACGAGACCCCCCGCTGCGAGAGGTCGCCCCCGGCGGCGGCCCGGGCGACGGAGGTGCCCATGCCGTATTTGTTGTTCTCGATGACGAAGACGGTCGGCAGCTTCCAGAGGGTCGCCATGTTGAACGACTCGTAGACCTGCCCCTGGTTGGCCGCGCCGTCGCCGAAATAGGTGACGCTGACCAGACCGTTCTCGCGGTAGCGATGGGAGAAGGCGAGGCCGTTGCCGAGCGGCACCTGTGCCGCAACGATGCCGTGGCCGCCGAAGAAGTTCTTCTCGCGGCTGAACATGTGCATCGAGCCGCCCTTGCCCTTGGAGTAGCCGCCGCGACGCCCGGTCAGCTCCGCCATGACGCCGCGCGAATCCATCCCGCAGGCCAGCATGTGCCCATGATCGCGATATCCGGTGACGACCGTGTCGCCCTCCTCGAGGGCGGCCTGCACGCCGACGACCACGGCTTCCTGACCGATGTAGAGGTGGCAGAAGCCGCCGATCAGGCCCATCCCATACATCTGCCCCGCGCGCTCCTCGAAGCGGCGGATCAGCAGCATGTCGCGATAGTATTTCAGCAGGGTCTCGGCGGACGGCCTGGTCGGCGTGTCCTTGGAACCCTTGGACGCGGGAGACGCGGACACGGTCTTGGCGGCCGCATCGCCGCCGGCCCCCTTCTCTGCGCCGTCTTTGGCCGCGCGCGTCTTTCGACCCGCGGACGCGGTGGTAGCTCGTGCCATGGCCTCTCCCCGCAAGCACAGGCCGGCTTGCGTAGCCTTCCAGAGTGAGCGCGTTTTGAGATCCTAGGTATCCCGAATTGCGGGACGTTTCAACCGAGCCCCTCCGGGCCGGAAGGGCGCGGCGTCCGCACCCTGCGTTGGCGCAGCAGGTGCATAGGGATGCGAGGCGTGTGACGGATCCCACGCAGCCCGACCTTGCGAGTTGACGACAGATAGGAACTAAAATAGAACACATGCTCACGTTGTCGTTTTGTTCTGCGAAGCGCATCGGCCACGCTGAGGCTCCTGCGCAACCCCGACGAACCGACAGCGTTAGGCGACCGCCCCGAATTTCCGCTTCGGGCCTTTCGCGGAACGACTGGAGCTGAAGGCATGCTGACGAGGAAACAGACCGAGCTTCTTCATTTCATCAATGCCCGGCTGACCCGTGACGGCGTGTCTCCGTCGTTCGAAGAGATGAAGGAAGCGCTCTCGCTCAAATCCAAGTCAGGGATCCACCGTCTGATCACCGGGCTGGAGGAGCGGGGCTTCATCCGGCGCCTGCCGCATCGCGCCCGTGCGCTGGAGGTGCTCCGCCTGCCCGATTCGGCCGCGCGCAAGGGCACCGGGCCCACGCCCGTGCCGGCTGCCGGCGACGGCGGCACCTTGATCCAGGGTCCCTTCCGCGAGCGGCGCGCTCCGGTCAAGCCGGCCAACGAGGCCGAGATCCCCCTGTATGGACGCATCGCCGCCGGCACCCCGATCGAGGCGCTGCGCGATCCGACCAACTATGTCGGCGTGCCGCACGGGCTGCTCGGCCGGGGCAAGCACTACGCCCTGGAAGTCGCCGGCGATTCGATGATCGACGCCGGCATCTACGACGGCGACACCGTCATCGTCGAGGAGTGCGACACGGCCGATCCGGGCACGATCATCGTCGCCCTGATCGATCAGGAAGAGGTCACGCTGAAACGCCTCCGGCGGCACAAGGGCTCCATCGCGCTGGAAGCCGCGAACGCGAAGTACGAGACGCGGATATTCCCGCCCGACCGCGTCCAGGTGCAGGGCCGGCTGGTCGCGCTGCTGCGGCGCTACTGATCGACCTGCGCCGCGGTTACCATGGCGGTGGTCCACAGCCGATCGCCGCGACGGCCTCTCACGGTCTCGGTCTCGACGCCCTCTTCCTTCAGCCATATCGCGTGAGCACCCTCGCGGCGCAGGTCGCGGTAGCGCAGCACGGCCGTACCGGCGCACCTCTGCGCGACGAGACGCGACGAGATCGGCGCCAGGAGGACCACGAGGTCGGCAGCCCCGCAATCCGTGTCCACCGCATCCTCGTGCCGGATGAAGACCACCGTCCGACCGTTTTTCCGGTAGACGCACGCCCTACCGTCGCAACGCATCGCGCCACCGGCCGATGCCGGGTCCGGCCAGGCGGCGGCCTCGGAGGCGCCCGTGTGCCGCAGCCAGGTCTGCCGCTCGAAGCCGCCGCGGCGCAGCGACGACACCAGCAGGACCCCGTCCGAATCGCGCACGGCGGCGAGATCGCCGTCGTCGGCCAGCAGAATGTCCGCCGGCGCGGTCAGGAGCGCGGTCGCCAGACCCGCCGCGAGGACGGGCACCCCGAGCAGCCGCCACCCGGTCCGCCAGAGGCAGAGCCAAAGCCCGCCCGCCGCCACCGCGGCGATCCCGGCGGGCGGCAGAACCAGGCCGCGGACCGCCGCACCCGGCCATGCCGCCGTCTCGCGCGCCGCCCATCGGATGACGTCGATCCCGGCCGCCATGGCGTGCAGCGGCAGCGCCTCGAGCCCGAACGGCATCGCCAAAAGAGCGACGATCCCGCACGGCATCACCCACATTCCCGTCGCCGGCACCGCGATCATGTTCGCCGCGATGGAGTAGGTCGCCGCCTGGTTGAAATGATAGGCGGCGAACGGCGCGGTCGCGGCGGCGGCGATCACCGACGTGAAGACCATCGCCGCCGGATAGGTCCACCATCGCGCCGGCGGCGGCAGCCCCGCGGCCGCGCGCCTCTCGCGCCGCCGCCGCAACGCCTCGTACGCGGCCACCAGGCTCACGACCGCGGCGAAGGACAGTTGGAAGCTGGGGCCGAGAACGGCCTCCGGCGTCAGCAGCAGGACGATCGTGGCCGCGAGCGCGATCGGCCGCATCGACACCTCCAGCCGATCCGCAAGGATCGCGGCCAGGGCCAGCAGCAGCATGACGAATGCGCGCTGGGTTGGAACCGTGGCGCCGGACAGCAGCAGGTAGGCCGCGGCGCACACCAGTGCCGCCGCCGCGGCCAGCTTGCGCGTCTGCCATCGCAGGGCGAGCGACGGGATCGCCGCGAGCCCCGCCCGCACCGCGAAGAACACGAACCCCGCGACGAGGCTCATATGCAGTCCCGAGATCGCGAGCAGGTGTGCCAGACCCGAATCGCGCATCGCGGCCAGCGTCTCCTCCGAAACCCGCCCCCGCAGCCCGGTAATCAGCGCGCTCGCCAGCGCCCCGCGGTCGTCGTCCAGCACGGCGAGGATCCGCCCGTCGATGGCCTGCCGGACCGCGGCGATCGTCTCCCCCGGGGTGCCGCTGCCGGACGGCTCGACCACTTCGATGGGGCCGAGCGCGTATCCCACGGCCCCGAGACCGGCGAACCACGACTGCTGCTGGAAGTCGAAACCGCCGGGCATGGCCGGCGACGGCGGGGGCATCAGCCGCGCGCGCAGGCGCACGCGGCTGCCGGGGTCCGGCGGCGCCCCCCGCACGCTCAGACGCAGGCGATGCGGGGTCCGCTCCCGTGCCACACCCGCGATGGTCGGCGCGGAGAGCACCATGCGCCAGCCGCCGCCGGACGGCTCGACCGACGCCACGCTGCCCGTCACGGTGGCCGGGCCGACCGGTGCGGCCAGGCGCGGCGCGGCCACCCAGGACGTACGCGCCTGCGCCAGCGCGAATCCCGCACAGACGGCGAGGAGCGCCAGGGCGGCGAGCGCCGCGACCGGTCGACGGCGGCAGAGCACGCAGAATGCCGCCGACATGGCCGTGGCACTCCAGGCGAATACCGGCGGCGGTTCGAAGCGGAGCCCGAAGTAGCAGAGAATGCCGGTGCCGAAGAGCACCGGCAGCCACAGGAACAGCCGGTCCGCCTCCGCGGACAGTGCGGCTCCCCATCTTTCGCGACTCCAGACCGCCGGCCCGGCGAGCCGGCCTCCGGCCGCCGCATCGGCGCCGGCCGCCGCGCTATTGACGCTCATGCCCGCCCCGTCGATAAAGCGTCGCGCCGCCCACCACGACTTTAGAGGCCACCGGCCGCCGGAGAAAGATGAGCGTCGTCACCCGATTCGCCCCCTCGCCGACCGGCTTCCTGCATATCGGCGGGGCGCGGACCGCGCTGTTCAACTGGCTCTTCACCCGCCATCACGGCGGGACCTTCCGGCTGCGCATCGAGGATACCGACCGGGCCCGCTCTACCGAACCGGCGATCGCCGCCATCCTCGACGGCCTGTCCTGGCTGGGGCTCGATTGGGACGACGAGGTCGTCTACCAGTTCGCGCGGATGAAGCGACATGCCGAAGTCGCCAACCGCATGATCGAAACCGGCCACGCCTACCACTGCTGGTGCTCGCAGCAGGAACTCGCCGAGATGCGCGAGAGCGCCAAGCGCGAGGGCCGGCCGATGCGCTACAACGGCTACTGGCGCGATCGCGACCCGGCCGAGGCTCCCCCCGGCGTTCCGCCGGTCGTGCGCCTCAAGGCGCCGCAGACGGGCGAGACGGTGATCGACGACCTCGTCCAGGGCGAGGTGCGCGTCGCCAACGAGGTGCTGGACGACATGGTCCTGCTCCGCGCCGACGGCACGCCGACCTACATGCTCTCCGTCGTCGTCGACGATCAGGACATGGGCATCACCCACGTCATCCGCGGCGACGACCATCTGAACAACGCCTTCCGGCAGGCGCAGATCTTCATCGCCATGGGCTGGGACCTGCCGCGCTTCGCGCACATCCCGCTAATCCACGGACCGGACGGCTCAAAACTCTCGAAGCGCCACGGCGCGCTCGGCGTCGACGCCTACCGCGACATGGGCTTCCTGCCCGAAGCCATGCGCAACTACCTGCTGCGCCTCGGCTGGGGCCACGGCGACGACGAGATCATCTCGACCGAGCAGGCGATCGCCTGGTTCGACCTCGACGGTGCCGGCCGGTCGCCATCGCGGTTCGACATGGCGAAGCTGACCTCGCTGAACGGCCACTATATCCGGGAGGCCGACGACGCCCGCCTCGCCGGCCTGATCGGGCCGCGCGTCGCCGCCATCGTCGGCCGCGATCTCGACGAGGCGGACGGGGCACGCCTCACCGCGGCGATGCCCGGCCTGAAGGCCCGCGCCAAGACGCTGAACGAGTTGGCGGACAACGCCGCCTTCTACGTCAGGCGGCGCCCGCTGCCGATGGACGCCGGCGCGCTGAAGCTGCTCGATCCGGCTGGCCGCGACACCGTGGCGGCGGCTGCCGCCGACCTCGCCGCGTGCAACGAGTGGACGGCGCCGACGCTGGAAGAACGGGTCCGGGCTTTCGCCGACGCGAAGGACCTGAAGCTCGGCAAGGTGGCCCAGCCGCTCCGCGCCGCGCTCACCGGCGCGGGTACCTCGCCGCCGATCTTCGAGGTCATGGAAATCCTCGGTCGGGACGAGTCGCTCGGGCGCCTCGCCGACGCGAGCGGAAACGCGCCGCGGGACCAGGGCGCGAATTGATAAACGCCGGTGTGAGGTCTATTCTCACCCCCAGAGTAGGGCCTTACACGGCCCCTTCCAGCGAAGGGATGGACGTATGACGGAGCCGAAGTCGAACGAGAACGTTACCGTCGTCGACAACACGACGGGGAAACAGACGACGTTCCCGTTGCTCAGCGGTACGGCGGGGGCGAAAGTCATCGACATCCGAAATCTCTACAAGGATCTCGGTTACTTCACCTTCGACCCGGGCTATACCGCCACGGGCAGCTGCCAGTCGGCGATCACCTATATCGACGGCGACGAAGGCATTCTTCTGTATCGCGGCTATCCGATCGAGCAGCTGGCGGAGAAGAGCGACTTCATGGAGGTCTGCCATCTGCTGCTGTTCGGCGAGCTGCCGGACAAGAAGCAGAAGGACCAGTTCGTCTGGGACATCACGCACCACACGATGGTGCACGACCAGATCAGCAACTTCTTCCGTGGCTTCCGCCGCGACGCGCACCCGATGGCGGTCGTCTGCGGCGTGGTCGGGGCGCTCTCGGCCTTCTATCACGACAGCACGGACATCAACGATCCCTGGCACCGCAAGGTCGCCTCGTATCGCCTGATCGCCAAGATGCCGACGATCGCGGCCATGGCCTACAAATATTCGGTCGGCCAGCCGTTCGTCTATCCGAGCAACACGCTCGACTACGCCGCCAACTTCCTGCGGATGTGCTTCGCGGTTCCGGCCGAGGAGTATGAGGTCAACCCGATCGTCGCCAAGGCGCTCGACCTGATCTTCATCCTGCACGCCGACCACGAGCAGAACGCGTCGGCCTCGACGGTTCGTCTGGCCGGTTCGACCGGCGCCAACCCGTTCGCCTGCATCGCGGCCGGTTGCGCCGCCCTCTGGGGTCCCTCGCACGGCGGGGCCAACGAGGAAGTGCTCAAGATGCTCAACCAGATCGGCGACAAGAACAAGGTCGGCGACTGGGTGAAGAAGGCGAAGGATCCGGACGACCCGTTCCGCCTCTTCGGCTTCGGTCACCGCGTCTACAAGAACCACGATCCGCGCGCCAACGTCATCCGCAAGGCGGCGCATCAGGTTCTGAACGAGCTCGGCGTCAACGACCCGCTGCTCGAGGTGGCGATCGAGCTCGAGAAGATCGCGCTCGAGGACGAGTACTTCGTGAAGCGCCGCCTGTACCCGAACGTCGACTTCTACTCGGGCATCATGCTGAAGGCGATGGGCTTCCCGACCAGCATGTTCACCGCGCTGTTCGCCGTCGGCCGTACCGTCGGCTGGATCGCGCAATGGAACGAGCTGATCGAGGACCCGTCCCAGAAGATCAACCGCCCGCGCCAGCTCTATACCGGCCCGACGTCGCGCGACTACGTCCCGGTTGACAAGCGCTGAACATCGACGACACGCGTTATGGCACGGGGCGCGGACATTTTCCGCGCCCCGTGTCGTTTCGGCCGGCGGCTATTTCCGCTCGATCAGCTCGATCTTGTAACCGTCGGGATCCTCGATGAAGGCGATGACCGTGGTACCGTGCTTCATCGGCCCGGGCGGACGCGGGATCTTCACGCCTTCCTTCTCCAGGACGGCGCAGGCGGCGTAGATGTCCGGGGTCGACAGCGCCAGGTGGCCGAACGCGTCACCCTTGTCGTAGGGCGTCTTCTGGCCCCAGTTGTGGGTCAGCTCGATCACCGTATTGTCCGCTTCGTCGCCATAGCCGACGAAAGCCAGCGTGAACTCGCCGGTCGGGAAATCCTTGCGGCGCAGCAGCTTCATGCCGAGCAGCCGCGTATAGAAATCGATCGACTTGTCCAGGTCGAACACCCGCAGCATCGTGTGCAGGTAACGGAACCTGTCCGCGCCGGGAACGGCGGCCGTCGCGGCTCCTGCGGGGCTGGCGTCGTTCATGTTGGCCTCCTCTTCATTGGGCTCGCCGTGCAATCTGCGGCGGTCGGCCCGCCCTCGCAAGGGACAGAATGATATCGGCGGCATGCCGGCTGGGCGCCTTTCCGCTCGGCCCGAGGCGCCGCATCGCCTCCGCGAAGCCCGTCCTCTGCCGGACAGCCTCCACCCCGCCGCCAAGGAGCAGGCTCGCCGCTTCGGCCAGCGCGGCCGGCGTACAGTCGCGCTGCAGAAGCT
>Ga0114916_1002116_pt1 | contig 10615 bp, 7 predicted proteins | sample MalvirAntarct_66_FD_83501 | JGI IMG/M metagenome (GOLD analysis project Ga0114916, IMG submission 83501) | Marine viral communities from the Global Malaspina Expedition - Malaspina viral metaG Antarct_66 | ecosystem: Environmental > Aquatic > Marine > Oceanic | place: West Anvers Island... | reverse complement strand
CGTATCTACAAACCAACATTTAGAAAACAAAAAAGGCGAAATTTAATTTCCGCCTTTTTTTATTCAAATTATATTATTATTATTTCAATATTTCTTCAATTGCGTTCAACTCATCTTCATGAAAATCCAAATTCTGCAAACTCTCAATATTATTATTCAACTGCCCTACTGAACTAGCGCCAATTAATACAGAAGTAACTCTTTTGTCTTTTTGCAACCAAGCCAAAGCCATTTGAGCTAACGATTGGTTTCTATCTTGTGCAATTGCATTTAGTGCAATAATTTTTTGAATTCTATCCTCTGTAACCTCATCCTTTTTTAAATGTCCATTAGGATTAAAAGCTCTTGAATTCTCAGGAATCCCTTTTAGATATTTGTCCGTTAACAATCCTTGAGCTAAAGGAGAGAAAGCAATACAACCAACTCCTTTTTCTTCTAGAACGTCTAGTAATCCTTCTTCACAGGTACGCACAAACATGGAGTATTTTTCTTGATGAATCAAACAAGGTGTTCCTAATCGTTTTAGGATTTCAGTAGCTTCTCTGGTTTGTTCCGCATTATAATTAGAAATACCAGCATACAAGGCCTTCCCGCTTCGTACGGCATAATCTAATGCCATCATGGTTTCTTCTAATGGTGTTTCAGGGTCAAAACGATGCGAATAGAATATATCCACATACTCTAAATCCATACGTTTTAAACTTTGATCTAAACTAGATAATAAATATTTTCTAGAACCCCAGTCTCCATATGGCCCTTCCCACATGGTGTAACCCGCTTTTGTAGAAATCACGATTTCATCACGTAGGTTTCCTTTGAAATTATTCTTTAGGATTTTTCCAAAATTAGTTTCCGCAGAACCTGGAATCGGTCCATAATTATTAGCCAAATCAAAATGGGTAATCCCTTTATCAAAAGCTTCTTTGGCAATACTTTCTGCATTTTCGAAATTATCTACCGACCCGAAATTATGCCATAACCCAAGAGAAATTTGTGGCAGTAACAAACCACTTTTTCCGCATCTGTTGTATTTCATTTAGTGTATTTAAAGATTTGATTTTCAATTTTATGATTGGTAAAGTTCGTATATGTATCTTTATAATACAAATAAACCCAACCTATTTTAATATAAGCTGGGTTTACTATTTATCAAGTGAAAGATTTATATTTATTTCAACTCAAAACCACTTTCTAATCCTTTGTCAGAGCTTCCTCCTACCATGATTTTGAAAGTTCCAGGTTCAACCAAATAATTTCCGTCATTGTCATAAAAACCAAGTTCCTTATCGGTTAATGTCAACGTAACAGTTTTCGTTTCTCCTTTTTTCAAGTCGATCAATTCAAATCCTTTTAGTTCTTTTACGGGTCTGGCTAAACTTGCAGCATCATCATGAATATACAATTGCACCACCTCTTTACCATCATAATCCCCTGTATTAGTAACATCTACAGATACTTTTACTGCTTCTCCTAAAGCAATAGCAGTTTTATCTAATTTTAAGTTTTTATACTCAAAAGTAGTATAACTTAATCCAAAACCAAAAGGAAATAATGGTGTTTTCTCTACATCTGCATAATGAGACCAAAACACATTTCCTTCTCCATTAGTAGGTCTTCCTGTGCTGTAATTGTTATAATAAATGGGGCATTGCCCTACATTTCTTGGGAATGATATCGGCAATTTTCCGCTTGGGTTGTAATCACCATAAAGCACCTGAGCTACTGCATTTCCTGTTTGTGTTCCCAGATGCCAAGCTTCAACAATAGCTGGAATATGTGCTGCTGCCCAAGGCAAAGCTAGTGGCCTTCCGTTGTTTAAAATCAAAACAATATTAGGATTCACTTTATAAATTTCTTCCAATAATTCCTGTTGCAGACCCGGCAAATCAAGATTCGTTCTGCTGCGTCCTTCTCCAGATTGAAAACCATGTTCTCCTAAAACCATAACCACCACATCAGCGCTGGCTGCTACTTTTTTGGCAGCATCAAATCCGCTTTTATCAGTAGTATTGAAAACCAATTCATCTACAAAAGCTGTTTTCCCAACTGTCAAATCCGCTCCTTTTTCAAAAGTCAATTGATTCCCTTTGTATTGTTGCATTCCTTCCAAAACGGATATGGCAGTATTATCATCTGAAGCAATTCTCCAACTTCCCAAAGGGCTGTTTTTATCATTTGCCAAAGCACCGATTAAAGCAATTTTTTGCCCTGATTTTTGTAACGGAAGCAAGTTTTTTTCGTTTTTCAACAACACGATCGATTTTTTGGCCATGTCCAAAACACCAGCAATATTAGCTTTACTTCCAATAGTTGCTTTTTCACGCTTTTCGTCACAATATTTATAGGGATCATCAAACAATCCCAACTCAAATTTCACTCTTAGAATTCTACGAACCGCATCATCAACCAAAGCTTCTTTTACTTTACCAGATTTTACTAAATTTGCTAATTCAACCACATACAAATACGATTCCATATCCATATCACAACCCGCAATCACTGCTTTTTGAGTAGCATCTGCACCATCTTTGGCAAATCCATGCGCTATCATTTCACGAACCGAAGCCCAGTCTGAAACTACAAAACCGTCAAAATTCCATTTCCCTTTCAGGATGTCTCTTTGCAAGAAACTGTTTCCCGTTGCAGGAATTCCATTTAGGATATTAAAGGAGTTCATAAACGTACGAACTCCCGCTTCTGTAGCCGCATGAAACGGAGGCAAAACTTCATTATACAATCTTGAATTACTAATATCAACCGTATTATAATCCCTTCCTGCTTCAGCAAAACCATAAGCTGCAAAATGTTTGGCGCAAGCCGCAATCGTATTTATTTTGGCCAAATCTGCTCTAGTATCGCCTTGAAAACCCGTAACTCGGGCAATTGCCACTTTACTTCCTAAATAGGCATCTTCACCCGCACCTTCCATCACACGACCCCAACGCGCATCATGCGAAACATCTACATTTGGACCAAAAGTCCAATTAATTCCAACGGCCGAAGCTTCGTCAGCAGCCACTTGAGCCGATTTCTTTATCGCTTCCATATCCCAACTCGCCGCTTCTGCTAGCGGAATTGGACTCAAGGTTTTATATCCGTGAATCACGTCAAATCCAATGATTAAAGGAATCCCCAAACGCGTTTCTTCCACCGCAATTCTCTGTACCGCTTTTACTTCCTTCACCCCACGAACAGATAGCATCGATCCTACCCAACCGTCACGCAAATGTTTGTATTTCAACTCGGCATTGCCTTCTTTTGGTGCCGGTCCAGTCACTTCCCAAAAGCCGTTATACTGGTTCATCTGACCTACTTTTTCCTCCAGTGTCATCAGTTTCATCAACAAATCAATGCGTTCTTCAATCGGTTTTGTCTTATCTAAATGTGGTTTTTTCTGTGCATTCATAGTTGAAATGGTAATCAGGGTAAAAACCCCTGCAGTAATTAATTTTTTAGTGTTCATCAATTGGTTTGGTTTTTTAATTTTTGGGCGTGACCCTTTCCCTGAAAAAAATCAGGAAAAGCGTCAGGCTATGCGTTACAATCTTTTCCTTTTTAAAGAAAAAAGGAAAAGGATTTTCACTACTATCCCTCACGCGACATCAAAATAACATTCTGATTTCAAATAGTTTTCAGTCGCAGTCTCAGTTTTCATAATTGTCTGTACATATTGCTATTCTTTTATTAACAATATTTATAAAAGCGAGGCAATTTAAAAACCACATCCTTTTGGTCTAAAAACTGTTCCAAAACTATCCGATGAAAACTGAAAACTGAGACTGAGATTGAGACTAAAAACTGCGCCTTTTTTATTCACTCACAAATGACGAAGCAGGTAAATTCGCTTTATTAAACAACTCTGACTGAGCCGTGTTTGTCCATGCAAAACGAACTTTGACAGGATGCACCACTTTATCCGATTTTAAAATCACTGTATTTTTTTTAATCACGGCTTCTGCCACATAAAACACATTATCAGTTCCGGCAATTTCAAATTGATTCGATTTTTTAGTCGTAAAATGCAATCCGTCGGCATTATCGAAAGCAACAACGACTTTATTTTCATCAATTATAATGGCTTTATAAAGTGGCCCATTAACCACATCTGAATTGGTTTTATACGTTTTCACCAAAGCTAAATTCGCTAACCGAGTTCCAACTGATTTCTTGTCTTTTGGGTGAATATCATCAATTGACGAAATATCACTCGTAGTAACCATCCCAACATTAGGAATATCTTGCAATACTTTGCGTTGTGCATTTCTAATTTCAACACCTCCAAAATGGTCTTCTCCGTATTTATAAGGAGCAATTTGAACGTAATAAAACGGAAATTCATAATTCCATAATTTTCTCCAAGAAGTAATTAAAGCCGAAAAGGTTTTATCATAAACTGTTGACCCCACATTTGATTCGCCTTGATACCAAATCACACCAGCAATTTTAAATCCCACCAAAGGATAAATCATTGCATTAAAAGCGCGTCCTGGTTGGTTAGGTCCATAGGATTCTTCTTTTCGGGTTTTGGCACTTTCCTGTAAAACCGCATCTTTTTGAATTACTTCTTCCGGCATCCAAATCTCCGCTGGCGTTCCGCCCCAATTAGAGCCAATCAAACCGATAGGCACATTTTTCAACTGTTCCTGTAAACGTTTAGCAAAGAAATAGCCTGCTGCACTAAAATATTTCATGGTCTCTGGTACGCATTCCGTCCAGTTTCCCGACACATTATTTTGTGGTGAAGTTGCCGTTAATTTTGGTATTGAAAAAAATCGGATATTCGGATTCATGGCATTTTTCGCCACTTCATCACCGTTTTCTAATCCCCAACTCGCTGACATTGCCATATTCGATTGTCCAGAGCAAATCCACACTTCGCCAATCAAAATATTCTTCAATACAATTTCGTTATACCCTTTTAGGGAAATAGTATAAGGTCCGCCCTCTTTTGGAGTTGGAATCTTAATCTCCCATTTGGCCTGATTGGTAGCTTTGATTTTATACGTTTGATGATTCCAACTTGGAGTAATGACTACTTCTTCCTGAGGATTTGCCCAACCCCAAATCGTAACCTCAGCATTGCGTTGCAATACCATATTGTCCGAAAACAAATTCGGAAGCGTCACATTTGCGAAAGCGGAATGAGACAATATTAGAAAAAGAACAAAGGCAAGAATATTATTTTTCATCTAGTAATTTTTTAAAGAAGGGAGTTAATTGGTCGGCCATTATTTTGTCATCGGCAATATCGGGATGTGAACCACAACCATTTGGTTTCATCGATTGAAATTCGAATATGGCAATCGTTTTATGTTGGGTATCATTTTCAAAAGCATGAATCACTTTTTTCAAACAACGCACCAAAGTCACATTTCTGTCTCCCGAAACCATTGGACTGTTCAACAATACTATTCTGGTATTAGGTGCATGTTTATAAACCGTTTTGATAAAAGCGATGTAATTCGAAACATATTTTTCTTCATTAAAAGGCAATCTTTCTTTTTTTCCGTCTCCATCCGAAAGGTCATTCGTGCCCAAACAAATACTCACCACATCAGGCTGAAAAGCAAAATTATACGGTTTAGAATTGTCTTTATTCAAATACAAATTTTCGTAAACATCAGGGATAATTGCTTCATCTTTATGTTCGTCATTCCAGTTGCGATACATCCCAAATCCAGAAACAGAACTCAATACATAATCCACATTAAGGCTGCGAGAAACGATAGGTCCATACGCCCAATACGCATTGTGTTGATCATACCAGTCGCCAGTTCCACAAGGAATTGCAGCCGTATCATTACCAAAACCACAAGTTATGGAATCTCCAATAAACTCAATTTTCTTTTTTTTGGGAGCAGTACTTTTTATCAGTTTTGCAGTAGTTCCTAAAAATAAAACCGTTCCGTTTGCTGCTTCAGTAGCTTTATAAATGGTAAGACGATGTTTTTTATTTTTATGGGTTACAACTACAGGGAACTTTTGAATAGCTCCTTTTTCAATGCGAATTCTTCCAATATATTCCCCATCTAATTCTAGTGAAACATAATTTTGATGTTCAAATGAATCGACACTTTGCAAGGAAATAACACAAGAATTCCCTTCAAAATTAAAAGAAACCGAAGAAGCTGAACCTATTAACAGTACTTTATTATTATCTCGGAATTCCACTCTTCCCGAATAATGGTAAGCGGTACATTTTTCTACAGCGCTTTGAGCTGACGAAAAAAAAGAAACAGATAAGAATAGAATTAAAAGGTATTTATTTTTAAGAATCATAATTTATTTGTTAAAATAAAAACGTAAGTGACAAACTTATCTATTTTACATATTGATTAAAGATACTAAAATGTCAAATAGCAATGTAAAAATATCATTATGTAGGTTCTACACAAAGCCTCCTTTTTTTTTTTAAAGAAGAATTATCAAAATAATAAATTTAAAAAAGTACTGTTTTTGCAAATAAAATAATGTAAAATACTTAATTTATGTATTTTAGCTTTCAAATAAACTTTAAATACGCATTATGAAAAACTATAGCCTTTCCTCTTTTTTAATTTTGATTTTCGTACTAACAACAACAATTTGTTCTGCTCAAAAAAACGCCTCTAAAGAACCCGAATACAAATACAATCCTGACAATCTAGAATTATACAACACAATCGTTGCTATGGACAGTACTTTTTTTCATGCCTATAATATTTGTGATTTAGAGAAACAAGCTACCATTTATTCAGATAATATCGAATTTTACCATGACAAAGGTGGCTTAATGACCGTAAAGCAAGAGTTAATCGATGGTACTAAAAAAAACATCTGTGGTAAAGTAACTCGGGAATTAGTAAAAGGAAGTATTGAGGTTTATCCTATCAAAGATTTTGGAGCAATCGAAATGGGATTGCATAAATTTCATAATAATAGCGAGAAAGTGGGAACGCCATCACATGCTAGTAAATTTATCATTTTTTGGAAAAATGATAACAATGTATGGACCATTACAAAAGTAGTTAGTTTGCATTAAACAAAAAACCAGCCTTTTTAGCTGGTTTTGTCTATTTTAATAAATCACTACAAAGGAATATTCCCATGTTTTCTATCAGGAGTAACACTTAGTTTATTTTCTAACATGCTAAACGCTTTTATCAATTTGCGTCGGGTGTCTTGTGGGAGAATTACCTCATCTACAAAACCACGTTGCGCGGCTGTATAAGGATTTGCAAACAAATCAGCATATTCTGCTTCTTTTTCTAAGAGTTTGGCTTCATGGTCTTTGGCGTCGTGAATTTCTTTTTTGAAGATAATTTCAGAAGCTCCTTTGGCTCCCATTACAGCTATTTCAGCAGTTGGCCAAGCAAAATTCATGTCGGCACCAATGTGTTTGGAATTCATTACATCATAAGCTCCACCATAGGCTTTACGGGTAATCACAGTAACTCTAGGCACCGTCGCTTCGCTTAAAGCATATAATAATTTGGCTCCATGAACTATAATTCCATTCCACTCTTGATCTGTTCCTGGTAAAAATCCTGGTACATCCACCAAAACTAATAACGGAATATTAAATGCATCGCAAAAACGGGTAAATCGAGCCGCTTTTTTTGAACTATTCACATCCAAACAACCTGCTAAAACCATCGGTTGATTGGCTATAATTCCAATGCTTTTCCCAGCTAATCGAGCAAAACCCACCAAGATATTTTCGGCATAATTTTTATGAATTTCATAAAATGAATCTTCGTCGATTATTCCACCAATCACCTCGTGCATATCGTAAGGTTTATTGGGATTTTCGGGAATAATAGTTGCTAATTTAGTACGAACCTCATCATTCAATTCATAAGGTAAATTATGTGCTTTTTCTTTATTGCTTTGTGGCAAATAACTCAACAAACGTTTCAAATCTTCTAGGCATTCGACATCATTTGTAGAAGTGATGTGCGCCACACCCGATTTAGTTGAATGTGTACTTGCCCCTCCTAATTCTTCCGAAGTTACCGTTTCATTAGTTACCGTTTTTACCACATTAGGACCTGTTACAAACATATAACTGGTGTCTTCGACCATCATTGTAAAATCCGTCATTGCTGGAGAATAGACCGCACCACCAGCGCAGGGTCCCATAATAGCTGAAATTTGTGGAATTACTCCTGAAGCTTGTACGTTTCTATAAAAAATATCGGCATAGCCACCCAAAGAACGAACGCCTTCTTGAATACGAGCTCCACCAGAATCATTCAGTCCAATCATGGGTGCTCCCATTTTGACCGCCATATCCATGACTTTACAAATTTTCTCGGCATGAGTTTCGGATAACGAACCTCCAAAAACCGTGAAATCTTGAGCGAAAATATAAACCAATCGTCCGTTTATAGTTCCGTACCCTGTGATAACTCCATCACCATAATACATTTCTTTTTCCATTCCAAAATCGGTAGTTCGGTGTGTTACCAACATCCCAATTTCTTCAAAAGAACCTTCATCCATCAAATAGTTAACGCGTTCTCTTGCCGTTAGTTTTTTATTCGAATGTTGTTTTGCTATTCTCTTTTCACCTCCACCCAAATGAGCCTCGGCAATTTTATCGTTTAGTGTTTTTATTTTTGATTCCATGATGTACTAATTTGGTAATCTTACGATTTTTTGATCTTCAAAATATTGTTTCATTGCTACCATAGCAGCAATTTCGGCTTCTTGCGCCATTTGTTTTTTCAATACATCCGCATTGTAATAATTCTTTACGAAATGGGTGTCAAATTTTCCAGAACGAAACGCCTCATGATCAAAGACAAATTTTCCGAAAGATAACGTGGTCTCAACTCCTTCTACTTGATAGCCATCTATAGCTTCCAGCATAATTTGAATGGCTTCTTCACGAGTTTCGCCATAAGTGATCAGTTTAGCCAACATTGGGTCATAATAAATAGGAATATCCATACCTTGTTCAAAACCGTTATCTACACGAATTCCTTTACCTACAGGCAATTGATATACATCTAAATGTCCTACACTAGGTAGAAAGTCATTCATCGGATCTTCGGCATACACACGCAATTCCATCGCATGCCCTTTTATTTTTAAATCCTCTTGTTTCATTGCTAATACTTCTCCCCTAGCCACTCTGATTTGTAGTTCCACCAAATCAGTTCCTGTGATTAATTCGGTAACGGGATGTTCCACTTGCAAACGCGTGTTCATCTCCAAAAAGTAGAAATTATTATTTTCGTCTAATAAAAATTCGACCGTTCCAGCTCCTAAATAATCACAAGATTTCGCTACTAAAACTGCAGCTTCACCCATTTTTTTTCGCAATTCTGGCGTTAAAACAGAAGAAGGAGCTTCTTCAATTACTTTTTGATGGCGACGTTGAATACTGCATTCTCTTTCGAATAAATACAACACATTGCCGTGACTGTCTGCCATAATCTGAATTTCGATATGTCTAGGCGAGCCTACATATTTTTCGATAAAAACCGAACCATCTCCAAAAGCAGCAATCGCCTCGCTAATAGCGCGATCCATTTGGGATTCAAAATCGGCTTCGCTTTCAACTACACGCATTCCTTTTCCACCGCCACCTGCTGAGGCTTTAATCAAAATAGGAAAACCTATTTCCTTGGCTACAATTTTGGCTTTTTCAACATCAGTAATCGCTTTGTCATAACCCGGAACCATTGGAATATCATATTGCTTCACCGCCTCCTTAGCCGCGAGCTTACTTCCCATGATATGTATCGCTTTCGATTTGGGACCAATAAAGATGATGTTGTTTCGCTCCGCTTCTTCTGCAAATTCAGCATTTTCACTCAAAAATCCATACCCTGGATGAATCGCATCCACGTTTAGTGACTTGGCTACTTCAATAATTTTGCTTCCTAACAAATAGGATTGACTTGATGGTGCTTCTCCAATGCAAACGGCTTCATCGGCAAATTTTACGTGAGGTGCATTTCTATCTACAGTCGAATATACAGCAACTGTTTTAATCCCCATTTTACGTGCGGTTTTCATCACCCTAATGGCAATTTCACCTCTATTAGCAACTAATATTTTTTTCATATTTTTTTTTAGATAAAAGACGAAAGACCGCTACGCTACCAGATTCAAGATAAATCCTCTCTAACTATTTTCTTGCCTCTTTCTTCTTGTTTCTTACTACTTTATTCAAATTCAATTAACAGCTGCCCTTTATCCACAGCATCTCCTAACACAACTGAAATTGTTTTTATTACACCGTCACGAGGCGATAAAAAACTATTTTCCATTTTCATGGCACCCAAAATAATTAGATTGTCATTTTCCAAAACAGTTTGCCCTACAACCACACTGATTTCCAAAATCAATCCCGGCATAGGTGCTTTGATAAAATTAACCTGTTTGGTAAGACCCACTTCAAATCCCATTTCTTTGATTAAAATATCCAACGGATTTGAAATTGCCACAACGTAAGTGTTGTTATTCACTTTTACCGTATAGTTTTTTTGAAGAAAATCAGAAGTAATGATTTCCGCTTTATAAGGGGTGTTTTGATGTAGAATATGACATAAATTAGAATCCAAACCTACAACATCAAGTTGTGAAACCTCTTCTTTATTAATGTCAAATGAAAAAGAATCAT
>Ga0114916_1002112_pt1 | contig 10628 bp, 10 predicted proteins | sample MalvirAntarct_66_FD_83501 | JGI IMG/M metagenome (GOLD analysis project Ga0114916, IMG submission 83501) | Marine viral communities from the Global Malaspina Expedition - Malaspina viral metaG Antarct_66 | ecosystem: Environmental > Aquatic > Marine > Oceanic | place: West Anvers Island... | reverse complement strand
GACCGAACAGCTGCTTCACCGCGGCGGTCGCGAAGGCGATGCCGACGATGGCGAGGAAGACCGCGTTCATGCGTCGGCGTCGGACCCTGGGCGGCGGCGGGCGGGGCGGATGGAGATCGCGCGGACGGCGGTCAGATCAGGCGGAAGCGCGTGCCGCAGAGGGTGACCTGGTCGCCCTCGATCGGGCAGCCGAGCCCCATGGCGGCGTCCAGGACCGCGGCCTTGTCGGTCACGGCGAGGTCGAGCCCGCCGAGTCCTTCGCCCCGGCCGTCCTTTACCGGCACGAAGCGCAGGACCGCATCGTCGAGCGCGATGCTGGGACGGCCGAGCGCGTCCTTGGCGAGCGGACGGTCGAGGATTTCCGACCAGCGCTCGGCTAGCTTGGCGGGATCGTCGCTCTGCAGTTCGGCCGCGGTCATGGCGCGGACGCGGTCGGTGCGCCGGGCGCGCTGCCAGTCGGGCCCGGCGGGGCCCCACGGACCGTCGAGCCCGCTCTGGTCGCCGTCGTTCCAGTCGATGCTGAGGATGGCGCCCCCGGTGTCGCGCGGGTGCAACTGCATGCCGACATAGTCGCCGTGGTTCGGCTCCGAGACGATGCGGATGCCGAATCCGTCGACGCGTGCGCGGGTCGCGGCGAGGTCGTCGGTCTGCAGGATGACCATGTAGCCGCCGTCGCCGCCGCGGCGGTCGAGATAGCGACCGGCGGCGGTGCCCGCCTGCGTCGGCGCCACGACCTCGAGCAGCTGGTTGCCGACCGGCATCAGGGCGTTCTCCAGGCCGTAGCGGGCGACCGCGGGGTCGCGGTGGCAGACCTCGATGCCGAGGACGCCGCAGAGCTCCTCGATGGCGGGCTCGAGGGTCGCGGCGACGAGGCAGATCTGGCGCATGCGGAGCATCGGCGTTCCTTCCGGCTGGTCGGGCTTCTCCGTGCCGATGCTGCTGTGCCGCGGACCGAGGCGCAAGGGGAAGCTCCGAACGCGGCAGGCGGCTGGGCGCCGGCTTCTGATCCGCGTGCCGCAGACGCGCGCTACTCGCGCACGTCGATGTTCACCTCGACCATCATGCCCGGCGACAGCTGCACGGGCGGGTCGTCGATGGTGACGCGGACGGGGATGCGCTGGGTGATCTTGGTGAAGTTGCCGCTGGGGTTCGGCGTCGGCAGCAGGGCGAAGTTGGCGGTCGTGCTGTGGCCGATCCGCTCGACGGTGCCCTTGAACGTGTGGTCGGGATAGGCGTCGACGGTGATCGCCACCGGCTGCCCGGGCTTCAGTTGGCGGACCGAGGTCTCCTTGATGTTGGCCTCGATCCAGAGATGGTTCGGATCGTGGATCAGCGCGATGCGCTGGCCCTCGCTGACATATTCGCCCGCCTCGACGAAGAGGCGGTTCACGACGACGTCGATCGGCGTGCGGATGGCGCGGTCCTCGATGTCGATGCGCTGCTGGGCGATCTGCGTCTCCAGGGAGATCGCCTGGGCGTCGAGCATCGCGATCTCGCCGTCGATGACGCCCAGCTGGGCGTTCTCGACCTTGGCCTCGTTTAGGTTGCCGCGCGCCTCGCCGATCTGCGCCTCGGCGCGCTGCAGCTCGCCTTCGAGCCGCTGCAGGTTGCTGCGGGCGCGGTCGACGGCGCTGCTGGAGACGACACGGCGCTGGAACAGCGCGGAGGCGCGTTCCAGTTCGCGGCGCGCCAGCCCGACCTCGGCGCGCAGCGACGCGCGGTTGGCGGAGGTCGCATCGAGCGCCGATCCCCGGGTCTGCGACTTGGCGGCGACCATGTCCTCGGTCATCTGGCGCTGGGCCATCAGGCGGTCGCGCTCGGCGGCGAGGCGGGCACGATCGGCCTCCAGTGCCTGAAGCCGCAGCTGGGCGAGGCGGTTGTCGATCTGCGCGATGACCTCGCCCTTGGCCATGGTCTGGCCCTCGGTCGCCGGCAGTTCGGTGATCCAGCCCGCGACGCGGCTGCTGACCGTGATCATGTCCGACGTCACCCGGGCGTCGTACTCGTAGACGTGGGTGAGGCGCTGATGCACCTCCATCGCGCCGAAGACGAGGGCGATCAGCGCCACGGCGGCGACGATCAGGTTGCGCGGGCGGAACAGGCCGCTGCGGCGGCGCGTGGTGGGCGGCAGCGGGGGCGGTGCTGCGGGACGTTCCTCCGCACCCTCGCTTCTGTCCACGACTCGCGGTGCGGTCGCCTGGTTGGCCATCTTCGACGTTTCCTCGGTCAGCCGGTCTGGCGCCGGCGCGGCTCGGCGGCCGTGCCCGCCGTTAATCGCTGTTTCGCACGGTCGAATACCGAGAGGCAGGTCTGGACCTCGGCCGCCGCGACGTCCGCCAGGATCTCCTGGCGGAGCTGGCGCGCGACGCTCTCGACCTGTGCCAGGACCGGCAGCGCCCGGTCCGTCAGATGGACGGTCTTCACGCGCCGGTCGCTCGGACTGTCGCGCCGTTCGATCAGGCCGTCGGCCTCCAGCAGGTCGAGCTGGCGGGCCAGCGTCGAGCCGCGGATGCGGGCGCGTTCGGCCAGGACGTTCTGGGTGAGCGGCGGACCGGGCTTGGCGAGATGCAGCAGGGCGATGCCGCGGGCCTGGCTGAGGCCGAGCGGCCGCAGCCGCTGGTCGAGCTCGGTGCGCCACAGGCGCGCCAGCTCGCCGAGCCGATAGCCGAAATTGTATCCCGCGTCGCTCATCGCCCCCCGCTGCGCAGCGCCCCTATGTTAGGCCCCTAACGATTAGGGAGCCAACAGGTCGATGACGGTTCGGTTGCAGGGCGGTCATGCAGGACCCGCGTCCCTGTATTCGTTGACAGCAGCGACGCAGCCACGGATATTTCCGCTTTTCCGCCTATTCTGTGGCGGAAAAGGAAGCTACGGCGAATGAACTGAGAGGAATACCGTCGTGATCCCCGCTCTGATGCCCACCTACGGCGAACGGACCATTGCTTTCGAGCGGGGCGAGGGGCTTTACCTCTTCGACACGGAGGGGCGACGTTATCTCGATTTCGGCGCCGGCATCGCGGTGGTCGCCCTCGGCCACGCCCACCCGCATCTCGTGAAGGCCCTGCAGGCGCAGGCCGCCAAGCTGTGGCACTGCTCCAACCTGTACCGGATTCCGGGCCAGGAAGAGGCCGGCGCGCGACTGGTCGCCAACTCCTTCGCCGATACCGTCTTCTTCTGCAACTCGGGCGCCGAGGCGATCGAGTGCGGCATCAAGATGGTGCGCAAGCACTACGACCATGTCGGCGATCCGGACCGCTACCGCGTCATCACCATCGAGGGTGCCTTTCACGGCCGGACGCTCGCCACCCTTTCCGCCGGTATGCAGGAAAAGGTGATCAAGGGCTTCGCGCCGCTGATGGACGGTTTCGACCAGGTGCCGTTCGGCAACCTGAACGCGCTCAAGGGCGCGATCACCGCCCAGACCGGCGCCATCCTGCTCGAGCCCGTGCAGGGCGAGAGCGGCGTCAAGCCGATGGACCTGGACTATATCAAGGCCGTGCGCGATGTCTGCGACGAGTTCGGCCTGCTGATGTTCCTGGACGAGATCCAGTGCGGCATGGGGCGTACGGGCAAGCTGTTCGCGCACGAGTGGGCCGGCGTGAAGCCGGACATCGTCGCGTCGGCCAAGGGTCTCGGCGGCGGCTTCCCGGTCGGCGCCTGCCTCGCCACGGAGAAGGCGGCCGACGGCATGCTCGCCGGCAGCCACGGCTCGACCTTCGGCGGTAACCCGCTGGCCGTCTCGGCCGTGAACGCCGTCCTCGACGTGATGCTGCAGGACGGGTTCATGCCGCAGGTCGAGAAGATGGGCAAGCTGCTGCGTGACAAGCTGGAGACGGTGGTCGCGCGCCACCCCAAGGTGCTGTCCGGCGTCCGCGGCATGGGCCTGATGCTGGGCCTGCGCTGCGTCGTGCCGAACGGCGACGTCGTCGCGGCGCTGACGAGGAACGGCATGCTGACGGTGCCGGCGGGCGACAACATCGTCCGTCTGCTGCCGCCGCTCGTCCTGGAGCCGCAGCATGTGGAGGAAGCCGTCGGCATCCTCGACAGGACCTGCATGGAACTGGCGGCGGCATGAGCGACGTCCGGCACTTCCTCGATCTCGACCAACTCGACAGCGATACGCTCCGCGGCATCCTCGAACTCGGCACCGCCTACAAGGCGGGCGGTGCCGATCCGGCGAAGCCGCTGGCGGGCAAGACGCTGGCGATGATCTTCGAGCGCCCGTCGACGCGCACGCGCGTCTCCTTCGAGGTCGGCATGCGCCAGCTCGGCGGCGATGTCGTCGTGCTGTCCGACACGGAGATGCAGTCGAAGCGCGGCGAGACCATGGCCGATACGGCCCGCGTCCTGTCGCGCTACGTCGACGCGATCATGATCCGCTCGACCAGCCATGACCGGCTGCGCGAACTGGCGGAGCATGCGACGGTTCCGGTGATCAACGGCCTGACCGACCGCTCGCATCCCTGCCAGCTGATGGCGGACGTGATGACCTTCGAGGAGCATCGCGGGTCGATCGCCGGCAAGGTCGTGGCCTGGAGCGGCGACGGCAACAACGTCGCCACCTCCTGGATCCACGCGGCCGCGCGATTCGACTTCGAGCTGCGCATCGGCTGTCCGGACCAGCTCCAGCCGCCCGCGGCGGCGCTGGAATGGGCGGCGCGCAACGGGGCGCGGGTGCGCGTCACGGGCGACGCCCGCGAGGCCGTGGCGGGCGCGGACTGCGTCGTCACCGACGTCTGGGTCTCGATGAACAGCAACGGCGCCGAGAAGCGCCACAACCTGCTGGCGCCCTATCGGGTCGACCCGGAGCTGATGGCGCTGGCGCGTTCGGACGCGATCTTCATGCACTGCCTGCCGGTGCATCGCGGCGAGGAGGTCACCGGCGAGGTGATCGACGGACCGCAGTCGGTCGTCTGGGACGAGGCCGAGAACCGGCTCCACGCCCAGAAGGGCATCCTGACCTGGTGCCTGAGCTGACGTGTCCGAGTTGACTTGTTTTAGCTGACGACGGCCGCCCGACCGGCGGACCGAGTGAAGACCGAACGGGACGGGGGCTGCTTCAGCCCCCGTTTCGCTTCGTGCTGTACATGGCGCGGTCGGCGGCGGCGAGCGTTTCCGCCAGGCCTTCCAGCCCATGGAACGTGTAGCAGCCGGCCGCGACGGAGACCGGGATCTCCGCGCCCTGCCAGCGGGCGGCGGTCGCGCCGATGGTGGCCGCCAGGCTCTGCATCTTCACATGGGCGACCGCCATGTCGGCGCGCGTCAGCACGATGCCGAACTCGTCTCCGCCGAGCCGCCCGACCACGTCGGACTTGCGTACGTTCGCGGTCAGCACCTCGGCGACGACGGCGAGAACGGCATCGCCGGCGGCATGGCCGTGCGAGTCGTTGATGTGCTTTAGATTGTTGACGTCGAGATAGAGGACGCTGCCCGGCTGGCGGTAGCGGGCGGCGGCGGCCATCGCACGGGCCAGTTCGCGCACGAAGGCGCGGCGGTTGACCACCGGCAGCAGAGGATCCTCGTCGGACAGGCGCCGGAGTTCGGCGGCCTGGGCCTGCACCTCGTCGAGTTCGTGGCGCAGACGATGAACCTCCTCGACCAGCGCGCCGAGGGCGGCGCGCACGCGCGGGGTCAGTTCGTTCTGCGGGATGCCGAGAAAGGGCGTGACGTTGCCGAGGTCGGGGCCGCGCGCGGTGGGCGGTTCCGGAGAGAGGTGATGGACGGCCGTTCCGCTCGGCGCATCGACGAGACTGGCAGCAACCTTCATGGCCGGATCCCCACCCTGCAGAGCCTGAGACAGCGCTCTTCCGTTCCTGCGTAAAGCGATAGCGGGGCCAGGGTTAACGCCGCGTAAACGGCCGCGCCGGCCGGGCGCGCGCGGTTGCGCTTGTGCCCGGGGCGGCGGGTCATATATTCCCCGGCTTCCGGACCGATAAACCAGGGGTGGGCCGAAGGTGGCCGTCGTCGGGATCATCATGGGCAGCCAGTCGGATTGGGGCACGATGCGCCGGGCCGCCGAGACGCTGGACGACCTCGGGGTCGCCTACGAGACGCGGATCGTCTCGGCGCACCGCACGCCCGACCGCCTGGTGGAATATGCCAAGGGCGCGCGCGGACGCGGCCTGAAGGTGGTCATCGCGGGCGCCGGCGGGGCGGCACACCTCCCCGGCATGGTCGCGGCGATGACCGCGCTGCCGGTCTTCGGCGTGCCCGTCCAGAGCCGCGCGCTCAGCGGTCTCGACAGCCTGCTCTCGATCGTCCAGATGCCGGCGGGCGTTCCGGTGGGGACGCTGGCCATCGGCGAGGCGGGCGCCGTGAATGCCGCACTGCTGGCGGCCTCGGTGGTGGCGCTGGGCGATCCGACGGTGGCCGCCACGCTCGACCGCTGGCGCGCCGACCGCACCGCGGCCGTGGCCGAAACACCGGTCGACCAGCCTTGAGCGCATCGGCGTCGGATGCACCGGCCTCGAAAGGGGGCGACCTCCGCGTGATCCCGCCCGGCTCGACCATCGGCATTCTCGGTGCCGGGCAACTCGGCCGGATGACGGCGACGGCGGCCGCGGCCCTGGGATATCGCTGCCATGTCTACGCGCCCGACGAGGACATGCCGGCCGCACAGGTGTGTGCCGCCGCGACCCGGGCAGGCTACGACGACCTGGCGGCGCTGGAGCGCTTCGCCGATTCGGTCGACGTCGTGACGTTCGAGTTCGAGAACGTGCCGTTCGAGTCGGTTCGGCTGCTCGCCGCGCACGTGCCGGTGCGGCCGGGCTGGGAGGCGCTGCGCGTCAGCCAGGACCGCGTGGTCGAGAAGGATTTCGTCCGCGGGCTCGGCATCGGCACCGCCGATTACCGGGCCGTATCGGCGCCGGCCGAACTGGCCCGGGCGCTGGGGGATTTCGGCGGCGCGGGGGTGCTGAAGAGCACGCGCCTGGGCTATGACGGCAAGGGTCAGGTGCGCGTGGCAGCCGGCATGGGCGCCGCGGACGCCTGGGCGCAGATGGGCGCCGATGCGGGCCTTCTCGAAGCCTTCGTCGATTTCGAGTGCGAGGTGTCGGTGGTCGTCGCGCGCGGCCCGACCGGCGAGACCGCGGCCTACGTTCCCGTGCTGAACCGGCATCGCAACCACATCCTGGACGAGACGGTGGCGCCGGCGCCGCTGTCGCCGGACGTAGCAGCCGAAGCGGAGGGCATCGCACGCCGCATCGCCGAAGCGCTGGGCCTCGTCGGGCTGCTGGCGGTCGAGATGTTCGTGACGCGCGACGGCCGGCTGCTGGTCAACGAGATCGCACCGCGGCCGCACAATTCCGGCCACTGGACGATCGACGCCTGCGTCACCAGCCAGTTCGAGCAGTTCGTGCGTGCGGTGTGCGGCCTGCCGCTGGGCTCTCCGGCGCGGCTGTGCGACGCGGTGATGACGAACCTGATCGGCGACGACGTGGCGCGCTGGCCGGAATTGCTGCGCGATCCGGCAGCGAAACTGCACCTCTACGGCAAGGCCGAGGTGCGTGCGGGTCGCAAGATGGGACACGTGACGCGGCTGCAACCACCGAAGCGGTGACGGCGCATTAGCGGGAAGTAAACCAATTCGGGCGGATAACGGCGCGTCCGCACCGAGCGGCGTCCCGCAATCCGTTGCAAAGAGCCGCCATGCTCGCGATCGTCGGTTTCATCCTGCTCCCGGTCTGCGTCTTCGGGATCTTCATCCTGCACGGCGGGAACATGGAGCCGATCATCCATGCCGCGCCCGCCGAACTGGGGATGATCGGCGGCTCGGCGGTGGCGGCGTTCCTGATCTCGAACGACGGCCACACGATCAAACACGCCCTGAAGGACATCAAGAAGGTCTTCTCCGGGTCGAAGTTCAAGAAGCAGGACTATCAGGATCTGCTCTGCCTGCTGTACTCGCTGGTCAAGCTGGCGCGGTCGAAGGGGCCGAACGCGGTCGAGGGCCATATCGAGAAGCCGGCCGAGAGCACCGCCTTCCAGGCCTATCCGCGCATCCTGGGCGACAAGCTCGCCGTTTCGCTGATCTGCGATTACATGCGCATGATGACGATGAACCAGAACGATCCGCATCAGGTCGAGGCGATCCTGGAGGCGGAACTCGAGAAGGTTCACGAGGAGAACATGCACGTCGCCCATGCCTATCAGGGCATGGCCGACGCGCTTCCCGCCCTCGGCATCGTCGCGGCGGTGCTGGGCATCATCAAGACGATGGGCTCGATCAACGAGCCGCCGTCGGTGCTCGGCGCGATGATCGGCGGCGCTCTCGTCGGCACCTTTCTCGGCGTGTTTCTCGCCTATGGGATCGTCGGGCCGATCGCGGCGCGCCTGAACGCCGTCTTCCAGGAGGAGAGGATGTTCTACCAGACCATCAAGTCCGTTCTGATCGCCCACCTGCACAACCAGGCGCCGCAGATCAGCGTCGAGACCGGCCGCAAGGCCCTGCCGAGCGGCGTGATGCCGAGCTTCGCCGACATCGAGACGGCGATGGAACAGGTGAAGGCGGTCTAGCCTTCGAGCCCGGTTTTCCCGAGTCGCCCGCGCCGCGGCCGGCCGGCGTCGGAAACCGAACATCCGCTACGTGCGTTCATCTGTCTCTACGAACCGAGGCGGTTCAAGCACACGCTGCGGAGGTACGGATTCGATGGAGAGCCCAGAACCGGCAATGACCGGGATCGACGGGCTGGACGAGGTCTTGCGCGGCGGTTTGCCCAGACGACGTCTTTACATGGTGCAGGGTAGTCCCGGCGCCGGGAAGACGACCGTCGGCCTGCAGTTTCTGCTCGAAGGTGCTGCCAAGGGGGAAACGGTCCTCTTCATCAGCCTGTCCGAGACGGAAGAGGAGCTGACGTCGGGCGCGCGTTCGCATGGCTGGAGCCTGGACGGCATCCATATCCAGGTTCACGCGGTCGCCAACGCGCCCCGCGAAGACCAGACCGTCTTCCAGGCTGCCGAAGTCGACCTGCCCGAGATGATGGCCGAACTGTTCGACGGGGTAGACCGCGTCAAGCCGGCGCGCGTGGTCGTCGATTCCCTGTCCGAGTTTCGTCTGCTCGCAGGGGCGCCGCACCGGTATCGTCGCGAGATGATGCGGCTGAAGCAGTTCTTCGCCGATTGCGACTGCACGGTGATGCTGCTCGACGACCGCAGCCTGTCACGCGATTCCGAGGGTGGATTCGAACTCCAGAGCCTCGCCCACGGGGTGATCGAACTCGACGAAGTGGCACCCGATTTCGGTCCGAGCCGGCGCCGGTTGCGGATCCGCAAGATCCGTGGCGTGTCGATGCGCACCGGCTGGCACGACTACACCATCGCAACCGGCGGGATGGCGGTCTTTCCCAGGCTGGTGGCTGCCGAATACCGTCGGCCCTTTCCGGTCGGCACGATGAACACGGGATCCGAGAGTCTCGACCACATGCTCGGCGGCGGCATCGACCGGGGCAGCAGCACCCTGCTGATCGGGCCGGCGGGAACCGGCAAGTCTTCGATCGCCACCCTCTGCGCCCATACGGCGGCATCGCGCGGGGAACGTGCGGCGCTCTATCTGTTCGACGAGCGGCTGCCCAGCTACTTCGCGCGCGCGTCCGGTCTCGGCCTCGATCTGGAGCCGCTGATCGACGCCGGCCTGCTGAGCATCAGCCAGATCGACCCGGCGGAACGGACGCCGGGGCAGTTCGCGTCCGACGTCCGCGACGAAATCGAAAAAGGCGGTGCCCGGGTCATCGTGATCGACAGCCTGACCGGCTACCTCAACTCGATGTCGCAGGAGCGCAATCTCGTTCTGCAGCTGCACGAGCTCTTGAGTTACACCGGGCAGCGCGGCGTCGCGTCGTTGCTGGTGTTCAGCCAGCACGGCCTGTTCTCGTCGATGCACTCGTCGATCGACGTCAGCTACCTCTCCGACAACATCCTGCTCCTGCGCCATTACGAGTATCGCGGCGAGATCCGGCAGACGATCTCCGTCTTCAAGCGCCGGAGCGGACCGCACGACCGGAGCCTGCGCGAACTCGGTTTAGGCCCGGCCGGCGTCACGATCGGCGCGCCGCTCAATGATCTGAAGGGTGTCCTCGGCGGAATTCCCGAGTTGACCGGTGTCGGGAGCGGCGCGTTGCTCAGCCGCTCTGCCGAATGACGCGCGAGGAGGTCATCGTCGTCGGCGGCCGAAGCCGCGATGCGACGCTGCTCTGCCGCGTGCTCGGCGACGCCGGCATCGCGACGTGCCCGACCGACGATTTCTCCGAAGCGTGCGCGGCGGTCGCGGACGCGGGCGCATTGCTGATCGCGGAGGAGCGGCTCGATGAAAGCAGCATCCCGCGCCTGCGCGCGGCCCTGGGCGGTCAGCCGCCCTGGTCCGACCTGCCGCTGCTCGTCATGCTCCGCGCCGGTGCCGAGACCACGGCGCAGCTTCGCCGCACCGAGGCGCTGCTGCCGATGGGAAAGCCGGTGCTGCTCGAGCGGCCGTTGCGGATACCGACGCTGCTGAGCGCGGTGCGGTCGGCGCTGGCGGCCCGCGTCCGGCAGTTCGAAATCCGCATGTTTCTCGCCGAGCGCGAGGAGCGCGAGCGTGAGCTGGCGGCCGGGGAGGAGCGTTACCGCTTGGCCGCGCTGGCGACGCGCGAGGCGAT
>Ga0114916_1002109_pt1 | contig 10632 bp, 12 predicted proteins | sample MalvirAntarct_66_FD_83501 | JGI IMG/M metagenome (GOLD analysis project Ga0114916, IMG submission 83501) | Marine viral communities from the Global Malaspina Expedition - Malaspina viral metaG Antarct_66 | ecosystem: Environmental > Aquatic > Marine > Oceanic | place: West Anvers Island... | reverse complement strand
GCTCACAGGACGACGTCGCTGCGATCACGAAGGTGCGCGGCTTCCCGCTCACGAAGCTCATGCGTCAGGCACGTGCGACGCACAGCGGCGCCGCCGAGGCAGCGCTCCGCGCCTCCGAGGTCAGCGACCACGCCGTGAAGACGGGGAAACTGAGCGACGAATTGGCCCTCGAATTGCTCGTCGTGGAACTCGCCGCCCTCGCACCGAGGCACGCGCGCCGCCGCTAGCCACCCTCGCTATGCGCGCCCTCGCTGTGCGTGCCCTCGCTAGTCGCGCAGGCCAACCACCATGGGGTTGAAGCAGGCGGCGTAGTGGTCCGGCGCGTCGTCCATCTCAAGCAGGGGCGGCGCCGGTTCCGTGCGGCACTTCGCGATCGCCTTGATGCAGCGCGGCAGGAACGGGCACTCCGGCGGCAGCGTCGCGAGGTCCGGCGGCTGCCCCGGCATCGCGCGTAGCCGTCCGCCATCGGCGAACGACGGCAGGCTCTGCAGCAAGCCGTAGGTATACGGGTGCTTCGGCTGGCGAAACGCCGTGCGCACGTCGGCTGTCTCGACCAACTGACCCGCGTACATCACCGCAACGCGATCCGCGAGGCGGGCGACGACACCGAAGTCGTGGGTGATCAGCAGCACGGCGCCCCCGTCGTTGCGGACGCGCTCCAGCCACTCGAGCGTCTCCTGTCGCACCGCCGGGTCGAGGTTGGCGGTTGGCTCGTCGGCGATGAGCATCTTCGGCTGTAGCGCCGTCGCCATTGCGATCATGACGCGCTGCGCCATACCGCCCGACAGCTGGAACGGGTGGGTGTCCAGCACGCGGTCGGCGTTCGGCATCACGTCGAGGAGTGCCTGTCGTGCCCGGATCCGCGCCTCCTCCGCGCCCACCTCGAGGTGGACGCGGAACAGTTCGGCCAGTTGCTCGCCCACGGTCATCGTCGGCGTGAGCGCGGCGAGGGCATCCTGGAAGATCACGGCGACCTCGCGACCGCGGAGGCGCCGCATCTCGTCGTCGGAGAACGTCGCGATGTCGCGACCGCGCCAGATCACCGTCCCCGACTTCTCGGAGGTGCCAACCGGCAGGAGGTCGAGGATCGCGTGCCCGACGGTTGACTTCCCGGAGGCCGACTCCCCGACCAGTGCGAGGATCTCGCCCGGGCGCACATCGAAGGTCACACCTCGCGCGGCTGGGATCTCGGCGTCGCGCGTCCGGTACGTCACGTGCAGATCGCGCACCTCGAGCAGCGGTTCCTCGGGCATGACGTGTCTCGCCTCCTGACGACAGAGGTTACTCCCTGCCGATTGAGAAACGCGCAGACTGTGACTGCTCGTGCGGCGGGACGGTTCTGGCAACGGGTGAGACGCAAACGGCGCGCCCCCTAGCACGGGGCGCGCCGTTCGAGTGTCGCGAGACGTGACAGCTAGAAGGCGCGGATCGTGGCGACCAGCTTGCCCTGCACTTCCACGTTGCTGGCGTCCTCGTAGATCGGGTCCATCGTCGAGTTCATCGGCTGGAGGCGAATGCGGGCGCCCTCCGGGTAGTACTTCTTGAGGGTGGTCTCCTCGCGATCCACGATCCATGCGGCGACCACGTCGCCCGGCTCGGCCGTCTGCTTCGGCTCCAGGATCACGATGTCCCCGTCGTTGATCAGCGCATCGATCATCGAGGTGCCCTGGACGCGCAACGCGTAGAGGCCGGCGCGGTTCCCCGCGATGTCCGAGGTGAGGTCCAGCACGTCCTCGGGCGCAAGCTGGTCCGGGTGCACCGGCAGCGGGATGCCGGCGGCGATCCGCCCGAGCACCGGCACCTGCACCGTACCACCGCGGCGGCGGCGCTCACCCTGCCCGTCGAGGAGCTCGATCGCGCGAGAGACCTCGCGGTCGCGGCGGATGAAGCCCTTCTCCTCGAGGCGCTTGAGGTTGTAGTCCACGACGGAGGTGGAGGAGATGTCGCAGCCGGTCTGGATGTCACGGATCGACGGCGGGTAGTCGTGTTCCGCGATGAAGTCCTCCAGGAACTGAAGGATGCCGCGCTGCTTTACCGAGAGCTCGTCCGCCACGTCTGCCTCCCTGTTTGGCTGTGGGCTTGGATCCGGATCGTGCCTCCGACAGCTCAGGCTGCCATCCGCATGATCGTCGCCACATGGCTACTCACCAGATGCCACTCGCCAGATACCGATTCGCCAGATGCTGGTTCGCTGCCCCCGCCGCGAATTCTGGCCGGATACCAACACTTTCAGCCTGATGTGGACGGATTGGGCACAACTCCGGCCGCTGATTGCCCCGCGAAGGGCCCCGTGCAGCACGAACGCAGGCCGATCCCGGCACATATGTTCTGTTCGAAACATAACCTACGGCCCTCACCCTCCCACGTCAAGCACCTTTCGACACGCAGACCTCGCTCGTGGCGCTTCCAACCGCTCGCACCGACGACCATCCGAGGCACCCGAGGCCCCCGAGGAGCGCCCAAGGCGGCGCCTGAGTGCCATGCCCCGCTAGGATCGAGCCATGGGAGCGGGACTCGAGGATCTCTTCGGCCGGGAGACGCCCGGCGAACCTGACATGAGCCAGGGCGAATTGCGCCGTGCGCTCATCGTCGCGGCGCACCCGGATGACGCCGACTTCGGCGCGGCGGGGACAGCCCACCTGCTAGCACAGGCGGGCTGGGAGGTGCGGTACCTCGTCGTCACGGACGGCTCGAAGGGCACCGACGATCCGACGTTCGACCCGGCGCGCCTGATCGCCGCGCGCCGCGAGGAACAGTGGGCAGCCGCCCGCATCCTCGGCGTCACCGATGTGCGCTTCCTCGACTTCACGGACGGGGAACTCACCTACACAGGGGCGGGCAGCCTCGGCGGGGGGCGCGAGGTGCTCGGTGCGATCACACGGGAGATCCGGGAGTACCGGCCGTTCGCCGTCTACACGCACGACCCTGAGCCGGTGATCATCCAGAACTCGTTCGTGAACCACTCGGACCACCGCGCCACCGGCCTCGCCACGGTGGACGCCGTCTACCCGACGGCCCGCGACCGCCTGAACTTCCCGGAGCACCTCGCCGAGGGCCTGACCACGCACAAGGTCCGCGAGCTCTACCTCTGGGGCGTCAACGAGCCGAACTTCTCCGTCGACATCACCGACATCCTCGACACGAAGATCGAGGCACTCCTGGCGCACACGAGCCAGTTCCCCGACCCCGGCTTCGTGGAGCAGGCGCGTGCCTTCTGGCGTGACGAGGATGGCCGCTCCCGTGAGCAGTTCCGCCGCATCGTGATGTGGGGCTAGCGGTGGCCCTCCCCGAACCGGCGCGCTTCTGCCCGCGCTGCGGGACGACACTCGAGGGCGCATCGGACGCCGCCTGTCCGCGCGACGGCTACCGCTGGTACCCCGATCCGAAGGTCGCCGTCGGCGTGCTCGTGACCGACGGGACTGACTCCGAGGCGACTGGCGGCAGTGGTGACCGTCTCCTCCTGGTGCGCCGCAATCACGAACCGGCGCTCGGCGCGTGGGCGTTCCCCTCGGGCTTCGTCGACGCCGGCGAGGTGCTGGAGGAGGCCGCGGCGCGCGAGGTGCTGGAAGAGGCAAACGTCGAGGTGGCCGTGGACGAGCTGCTCGGCGCGTGGTCGGATCAGGGGAGCCCCGTGATCTTCCTCGCGTACGCAGGCCGAGTCCTCTCCGGGACGCCCTCGCCCGGTGACGAGGCCTACGAGGTCGCATGGTTCGCTCCAGACGAATTACCGCCGCTCGCCTTCGACCACGACGACGAGGTCATCGCCGCGTGGAAGGCATGGAATGCCTCCAGGCGGGCGAGGACGGCACGAGAGGGCGCGGCATGAGCCAGCAGCACGACGCAAGCTCGTCGGGTCGAGCAGACGATCCGGTCCGGCCGATCACGCTGCTCCAGCAGCGCGGCATCGAGGCCGAAGTCCTCATCCCCTTCATCCGCCGCCTCGAGTCGGAGATGGGCGTCGAACGCGCTCACGCCGTCGCGCGCGAGGTGATCGAGGAGATCGCACGCCAGCAGGGGCGCCACGTCGCGGAAGCCCTCGGCCGCAGCGACATCGAGGGGTTCACGCACGTCAAGGAGTCATGGGGCGGCGCCGGGGGCGACCTGACCATCGAGACGTTGCGCCAGGACGGCGAGCAACTCGACTTCAACGTGGTGGGATGCCGGTTCGCCGAGATGTACCGCCAGATGGGCGCGGAAGACCTCGGGTTCCTGCTCTCGTGCTCGCGCGACTTCTCGCTCTCCGAGGGGTACTCCGGCGACCTCCACCTGGAGCGGACGCAGACCATGATGCAGGGTGCCGCGTACTGCGATTTCCGATACCGTCTGGCACGACAGAACGACGTGCGCGAGGATGCTCCCGCAGAACCCGCCCCCGACGTGTAGACACGTACACGATGAGGGGCAGGCGCAGAGCCACCCGACCACCGTTCGCGAGCGACCACCCTCGCCCAGGCGAGCTGGACGCATCTCTCGACCAAGCGTCGCCCTCGACATCCAACCGCGAGGCGACCCCAGCGGGAAGGAACCGACGTGGAAATCACCATGGTGCTGAGCGAGCGCGGCAAGGATCACTGGGACAAGGTCCGTGAGGTCCTGCAGGAGGCGATGGAGGAGGCCGGCGTCGGCGACGTCGAGATCCAGGAGAGCATCATCCGTGATGACGAGCAGGCCATCGATGCCAGGTGCATCGGCTCCCCGACCATCCGGGTGAACGGCCTGGACGTCGAGTACATGGAGCGCGAGCCCGACGAGCGTTCGGCCGGCCTTCGCTACTTCAACACGATGGCCGGATGGAAGCCCGTGCCGGAGAAGGGCATGATCGTCCGCTCCCTTCAGAAGGCGAAGGAGATGGAAGCCGGCACCTAGCCGGCTCGCCGTCCACCACTCGACGCTCTACTGAGAAGCCCTCCCCCGAACGGGGGAGGGCTTCTTGCTACCCAGTGAGCGCAGATCTGGGTCTCGAACAGGGCAGATCTACTCGAATCGTGGCAGGAACTCGCGGTCCTGCGTGAGTAACATAAGTGTTGCGCGGCACCCGATCACAGAACGGAACGGCCCTCACCATGCCTGGCGGGACTCCGCTCGTGCTCATCGTGAACCACCATCCGGAGGTCGTCCTGCTCCTTGAGCAGGTCGTGAACGACCTCGGGTTCGAGTCAGCCCTGCTCGCGAACGACAGTGACTGGCAGACGGACGGCTACTCCGCGCTCCTTGCCTACATCAACAAGCGCCTCCCCCGCGCTGTGCTCTTCGACCTGCCACCCCCGTACGAGGAGGCAGCGAGGACCGTCCTCAGACTCCTCCGGGAGTCTGACCTCGACGAGCGGCAGTGGATAGTCCTCTCGACCAGTCCGAGTTCGCTCGAACTGATCGAGCAGGCAAGCGACGCGAGCGTGCTCGCGAAGCCGTTCGACCTCGACGAGCTTACGGAACTCCTTGAACGGGCCGTGAACCCGGAGCGTGCGGCGCTCGACGGCAACGCGTCCTCGGCTGCTGCGGGATAGCCCGCTGCGTCCCGGCCATCACGAGAGCGACCGCGCCCGCACTACACTCCGCACATGACCGCGTACGGCAACGACCCGAACGAACCATCGAGGCAGGACGACCCCGTCGAAGGCTCGGACGGCGCGCCTTCCGGCGATCGCGAGCAGCGCGACGAGCAGGTTGGACGCGCCGCGGAGCGATTCGGCAGGACGCTGGGCAAGTTCGCGCGCCGCGCGCGCCCTGAGGCCGAACGCCTGCGGCAGGAGGCTGATCGGCTCGCCCAGCGCGCACGTCCCGAAGCGGAGCGCCTCGCACAGAGGGCGCGCGCAGCGGCTGAAGCCGCGCGCCCGCACGTCGAGCGCGCCGGCCGTGATGCGATCCAGTACGCCCGTGACCACGAAGACGAGATCAAGCGTGCCGCGATCACCGGTGCCGAGTTCACCGCTCGGCGGGCCGTCCCGCTGCCGCTGCGCCCGATCGTGAACGCCGTCGAGGACGAGCGCCGCCGCCGTCCGCCGCTGCGCGACGATCGAGCGCCCGAGGAACCGCCGCAGACCTAGCGGCGGAGCAGCGGCGCCCGTCACTATCCACTGTCCACCGTGTCCGGCCCACCTGATATCGTCCGCCAGCACTCGGGAGGATCGCACTCGGGAGGACTCAGCATGCGCATCTCCGTCTCACTCCACCGTCTCGCCCTCACGGACTGGCCGGGCGTCACTGCCTGGGCGCAGGAGGCGGACCGCCTCGGCGTCCACTCCCTGTGGACGGCGGAGGCGTGGGCGCACGATGCGATGACGCCCATCGCCTACCTCGCCGCGAAGACGGAGAACCTGAAGTTCGGCACCGGCATCACCCAGGTGGGCACGCGCACGCCGGCGCTCGTGGCGATGACGTCGCAGTGCCTGTGGGAGATGTCCAACGGGCGCTTCATCCTCGGCCTCGGGAGCAGCGGGCCGCAGGTGATCGAGGGCTGGCACGGCATCCCGTTCCGGAAGCCCCTCGCCCGCACGCGCGAACTCGTCGAGGTCTGCCGCAAGATCTTCAATGGCGAAGTGCTGGAGTACGACGGCGAGTTCCACCACATGCCGCTCCCCGTCGAACTCGGCGGCTCCGGCGAGGGCAAGGCGCTGAAGCCCGGCGCACCGCCAACGCCGGACCTGCCGATCTACATCGCCTCCCTCGGCCCCAAGAACCTCCAGATGACCGGCGCCGTCGCGGACGGGTGGCTCGGCGGATCGTTCATCCCGGAGCACGCGGCGCTCTTCATCGACAACATCAGAGAGGGCGCGGCCGCCGTCGGTCGTGACATCTCGCACTTCGACTACGCGGTCGGCAGCAGCATCCATGTGACCGACGACCCGGAGCGCGTCGCAGAGACGATGAAGCCCGACATGGCGTTCCGCCTCGGCGCGATGGGGTCGAAGGCGCACAACTTCTACAACGACGCCTACCGCCGACAGGGCTTCGCTGACGAGGCGATGGAGATCCAGCGCCTCTGGCTCTCCGGCGACCGCGAGGCGGCGAGGAAGGCCGTCCCCACGGAACTCGTGCTCTCGACGAACGTCATCGGCGACCGCCAGCAGGTGATCGACCGCTTGCGCCTCTACAAGGACGCTGGCGTCACCACCTTCCGTGCGGGCGTGCCCGGCGAAAGCTTCGGCCAGAAGGCCGAGAACCTCGGCGCGATCATGGACCTCATGCGCGAGGTAAACGCCGAGCCCGCGAAGGCGTAACGAGCCGAGCGCCTGCGAGGCGCGCCTCCGCCCCATGGTTGGTGTCCGCGACCCCATCGAGGGGTACCGTTGCAGCATGCCGCCTCGGGCGGCGTCAACGCGCGGAGGCCGGCTTGCAGTCCTACATCGCAATCCACCGCGACGCCTCTGGCGTTGAGCGCGAACTGACCGACCACGACGAGGTCGTCCGCGCTCTCGACGCGAAGAGCGGGCTGACGTGGCTCCACCTCGACCGCGTCGCCCCGGACGACGCCCGGCTGATGGAGGAGGACTTCCGCCTCCATCCGCTCGCCGTCGAGGACTCCCTGAACGAGGGCTACCAGCGCCCCAAGATCGACGAGTACGACGACTTCACGTTCATGCTCGTCCACGGGATCGACTTCCAGGCGACGCGCAATGTGGTGACGACCACCGAACTCAACATCTGGGTCGGCGACCACTGCGTGATCTCCAGCACCCTCGTCGACATGCCGGCGATCGTCCACCTCGTCGCCGAGACGCGCAGCGGAAGGCTCCCACTGCCGGAGTCGCCCGCCCTCCTCGCCTACACGCTCATCGACGCCATCGTCGACAACATCCTCCCGGTCGTCGACCGCATGGAGGACGTCACGGACCTGATCGAGGACGAAGTGCTGGCGAACCCGAACCCGGCACTCCTCGAACACTTGGTCAACCTCAAGCGGTCGGTCATGCGCCTCAGTAGGGTGTCGGGGCCGCAGGCGCACCTTATGGGTCAGATCGCTCAGGGCGCCTACCCGCGGCTCGCCGAGGCAAGCATCCTCTTTCGGGACATCCACGACCATCAGTTGTGGGTAGGCGAGCAGATCGCGGACCTCCGGGAGCGCGCCGACCACGCCGTCGACATGTACCACTCGGCGCTATCGATCCGGCAGAACGAGACGATGCGCGTCCTCTCGATCGTCGCGTCGATCTTCCTGCCGCTCACGCTGCTCGCCGGGATCTACGGCATGAACTTCGAGAACATGCCCGAACTGGAGTGGGAATACGGCTACTTCGTCGTGGTCGGGTTCATCGCTCTTGTCGTCGTCGCGGGGACCTACGCGCTCTTCGGCCACCGGCTGCTGGGCTGGGGCCGAGACCGCATTGGTGACCTCGTCTCGTTCGCGCTTGAGCCGCCCGTGATCGGTGAAGCAGTGCGCGAGGCGTCGCGGTTACGAGACCGGGTCGTCCGTCCCGTGCGCCTACCTCGGAACGGGCGACGCAGCGAGCCGCGGGACGACGCTCGGTCGAAGTAGCTGCCGGCGGGGCCTGATCGACCGCTACGGGTCGTGAGGCATCGGGCAGGCGAGCGGCTCGGCGGGGATGTGCGCCTCGATGTACTCGCCGATCGCGTCGAGTTCCTCGGCGGGCAGTTGGGACTGTAGCCACTCGAAGAGCTCACGCTCCTCCCAGCGGATGTGGTCGCGCAGTTGCTGGCCGAACTTCGCGAGGGCGTCCCGTCGCTCATCGGCGGTGCGGGCGGATGCCATCGCGTCCACCAGCCCCTCGATCTCGCGGTGGTCGCGCTGGAGGCGTCCCGCGAGGCGCAGGCCGGGGTCGTGGTGACGCGCGAGGCGGGCGAGCATGCACTCGTCCTCGCAACTGAAGTGAGGCTGCAGGCCGGCGTTCCAGAACCGCACGAGGTCGGCGTACAGGTTCTGCATCTCGGTCACGGACGCCGTCGGCAGTTCGCGCTCGATACGCAGCGACAGCACCAGCGCGTGGTGGTGTTCGCGCGACAGCCGAATGAGCCGAGGATCCCGCTCCATCGATCCAGTGTAGGAAGGCCTCGTCGCAAGGCGACACGCGGCGAGCGGTACGGCGTGGCGATACAGCGCCGAAGTCGTGACGAGTACCGGAGTCTAGTCCTGCCGCAGGCGCAGGCCGAGCACGTCCCCGAGCTCGACGAGGGCGCCCGCGCCCGTGACCGGATCCATCCGGCCGGCCTCGAGCTGCTCGGCGATCTCCGTCAGCGCCTGGATCGCGCGCGGCGTATCGAGGTCGTCGTCCATCGCGTCCTGAAACGCGTTCCGGTACGGCTGCACCCTCAGGTTGTCCTGCTTGGCGCCGGTCACGCCCGCAGCACGCTCCAGCCGTCGAGCGCGCTCCTCCCACGTTCGGAGCACGTCGCGGTCGAAGTCGCGGTCCTCGCGGTAGTGGTGCGCGAGGAGGGCGAGCCGGATGCCGTTGCCCGTGAACCCCTCGGCGAGGAGTTCGCTCACCTTCACGAGGTTGCCGAGTGACTTCGACATCTTGGCGCCGTTGAGGGTCATCGTGCCGTTGTGCATCCACGTGCGGACGTAGGGTGATGCGCCCGTCGCGCACTCGGACTGCACGATCTCGGAGTCGTGGTGCGGGTAGCGCAGATCCTTGCCGCCACCGTGGATGTCGATCTGCGCGCCCAGCGTCTCCTGCGCCATCGCGGAGCACTCAATGTGCCACCCAGGTCGCCCGAGGGACCACGGCGACTCGAAGGCCGCGCCTTCGTCCTCGCACGGCTGCCAGATCAGGAAGTCGAGCGGGGTGCGCTTCAGCTCGGTCGGCTCGGCGGGCATCGAGTCGTTCTTGAAGTTCAGCAGGTCGTCACCCTTGAGTCCGACCAGCGCGCCGAAGTTGGGCGCGCAACTGATGTCGAAGAAGACGTACCCGTCCACCTCGTAGGCGAAGCCGCCCTCGATCAGTCGCGCGACCATGTCGATGATCTGCGGGATGTGATCCGAGACGCGCGGGAAGGTGTCCGGACGCAGCACGTGGAGCGCGTCCATCTCGTCGAGGTAGATCGACTGGTTGCGGTCAGTGAGCTCCGCGATCGACATGCTGAGCTCGCGCGACTTGCGGATCATGTCGTCGTCCACGTCAGTGATGTTCTGGACGTGCGTGACCTCGTACGCGTTGTGCTCGAGCCAGCGGTGGAGCGTGTCGAAGACGACGTAGACGAGTGCGTGGCCGAGATGGCCGACGTCGTACGGGGTGATGCCGCAGACGTAGATCTTGACGCGCCGATCCTCCAACGGCTCGAACTCCTCGACCTCCCGTGAGAGCGAGTTGTAGAGGCGGAGGCCGAACGGACGAGGCTGAAGCTGCACTTGGGCTCCGTGCTCAGGTGTGCTGAAGGGGTGAGCTCATCGGAGGGACGAGGTAGGACCGCTCACCGAGGGCACAGGCCACTGGCGTCGCGGGCGAGCGGATCGTAGCAGAGTCGCCCGCGGCTCCTCGGAGCTCGCGCCCGTGAGGCCGCCTCGCGCGGGACGCAGAACGGCCCCCTTGCGGGGGCCGTCCAGAACAACCCTGGGGGTCGAGAGTTACTTCTTCGCGGCTGCCCGAGCGCGCGGGGCAGCAGCGCGGGCTGCGGGCTTGGCAGCCGGCTTCTTCGCAGCAGGCGCGGCCTTGCGAGCCGCAGGCTTCGCAGCAGCGG